>Ga0123338_10002010_pt1 | contig 19204 bp, 17 predicted proteins | sample grotaG_FD_89793 | JGI IMG/M metagenome (GOLD analysis project Ga0123338, IMG submission 89793) | Glacier valley bacterial and archeal communities from Borup Fiord, Nunavut, Canada, to study Microbial Dark Matter (Phase II) -... | ecosystem: Environmental > Aquatic > Freshwater > Ice > Glacier ...
AGCGCTTCGCGAGGAGCAATGGGGCGAGGCAGTCGAACTCTGGATGGAGAATCAGACCGAGGTCGACGTCTACTCAGCGCTTGAGATGTATGTCGAGAAGGACGTCGAGTTGGCGGCCCAAGAACTTGAGTTCACGCCGCTCTTTCGGGACTGACGACCTTGCCCGGCGAACTCACGGAGATCACTGAAATATCCACTGCACTCGGGATACTCGCGCCGGATCTGCCCAGCGCCCTGGCGACGCCTCCAACGCAACTCCGCAACGTTTCCCCCGAGGTCTGGGATCGGCTGGTGTCAAGCCATGACGCTGGCCAGCATCGGGACTCCTTTGTGACGGCGTTCGCCAACGGGCAGGCGTTCCTGGCTGCGACCGACGGGCTTCGTGGGCGGGCGCCACGCCTGGTCGAGTGGAAGGGTCCACACCGACCGCCGGGTGATGACGTCATACCGGCGGACCTCCGAGTCGACCACGTCTACCTGGTGAGCTGCAAATACCTGTCCAAGGTCCTGCTCAACCCCGGTCCGCCACGGTTGTTCGATCGCCTTCTCCTCGGCGAAGAGCGCTCATCGGTCAACTGGTTTGCGGTGACGGCCCCGACTGAGTTCCAGGCCTTCTACCAGGCAGCCCGATCGGCGACCGGCCTATTGGGTCTGCCGGCGGATGTGATCGGCCTGACGAGCGAACAGCAATTGGCGCTCAAGGCGGCGCTGCGCGCCAGAATCTTGCCCACAAGTCTGCAGATGGAATGGCGTGCACTCTGTCAGACGGTTGCTGCCGAGTCCGAAAGGAGGTGGCGTGCGGCGATGCCTTCGCGGCGTTCGCAACTCCGGCTCCTGTGGCGTCTGCTCCGCATCTCGACAGCGAGCTACTTCGTGCTGGGTACAGATCGGTCCAGCCATCTCCGCCTTCGCGTCGACTCCGCGTGGGACTGGATGCAGGCGTACTCGCTCAATGACTTCGTCGTGTCGGCGCGCAGCGTTGGGCAAGCGGAGGTTGCGTGGCATGCCGCTGTGCGCAAACGAGATGACGGTTTGAATCTGACCATCGACGGCCATGTCGAGGTTCGTTGGAGTCACGGTCGGTTCAACGGATTCCCCGAGGCGAAGGTCTACCTCGACACCGCCCTGGACCGTGTACCGGGATACAACGCTTTGGCATAGGCATCACATACCAAGTGTCGCCGCGGCGATGCGTGCCGCCTCTGCTGCGAGTTGCCGACGAGCGGTGTCCGAGCCGATTGCAGTCGACCACCCTCCCTGCTGTAGATAGTTCTCGTGTCGCTCAACCAGGCGTGTGACGACGGCGCGGGGCATCTTGCCAAGCGCTGCAGCGATGAATAACTCCGGAATGAGCACCGCCTGCTCCTCCGGCGAATGTCCCCCAGCGTCCCAGATCGTATCCAGCGTCCCTCGTTGCTCGTCCGCGTCGGCTCCCCACCATGCCTCGGCGGGGCGGATCCATCGCAGGATGCAGGCGATGAGGATTGCGTCGAAATAGGGAGCGCCGACTCGGGCAAGGTGAACGACGGATCGGCGAGCAGAATGCGTATTGTCGTTCCTCGACCGTTGCAATGCGGCGCCGACGGCGGCATATGCAGCGTTTGCAGACAACTCGTGTCCGTAGACCGACGTCTCGCGTAGTTGTGCTTGGCCGTTCCATGGTTTGCCGATTCCCCAGAGAGCGTGCATGTCAGAGTCAAGTCGATCACTTGGATCCGACGCATCAAGCAACGCAAGGCGTGCTAACGCCGTCTCACTTGGAGATTCCAGACGCTCGAGTAACTCACGCTCGGAACGCAATGGCGAGAACCACGGCACATAGCTCAGCCAAATCGCGCCAAGAAAACCCGGGCGGAAACTGTTGATTGCTGCTCGCCACTCAACCTCCGATGGTGGTCGAGCATGGAGGCACAGCCCGTTGATTGTCGAACGTTTGCCATGGTACGCGTCGGTAATAGTGACGCGCATATCTTTCAATTTCGTGCCGGTCAAGGTTCCCCACGAAAAGGCTAAAATACAGTCGCCTTCGGTCGCAGTGCTTTTCAAGGCTTTCTCATCTGTGACGATTCGCACGTTGTTGGCGATGCCCATCAGGCGAAGAAGCGCAGCCAACGCTTCGGGAGAGGCGTCACTCTGTTCGACGTATACGACGGTGGTGGCGGCAACCGCAGCGAATACCTTGGCGAGGTGTCGCACGGATTTTCCATCAGACGTGTCGTCGTGCAGGTCAGTGAGGCGCCGCGACACAGCCAGCGACAGTGCGTCGACGTCGGCGATCAAGCGCTCGAAGTTAACGCGAACCCCAAGAGGTGTCCGTTCGCTTCGCCGCGCCTGTGCAGAGGCGGACGGAAGTACCTCCAGCATCACCGCACGCTGACGGTCGGCGAGTTCCCAGAAAGCCCTGTTCTGGCCTTCGGCCAATGAGGGAACAAAGAACGCTGGACTGAGATTCGGTTGCGGATAATAGGCCCGCCCGTCGATCGACACAACGAATGCGCGTGTTGCGTCCTTGCATGATGCACAGTCTTGCCCGGTGGCGGCGGCGTGCAGGTTCGTACGGTGCCAAGTGCTTACAGCCCCAGCGACGTCGTCACTCGGTGGGGCTGAGCTGACCAACACATGCAAACGCCATCGATCTGGGTTGCGTCTGCGGAGTTCGGACTCAAACATTCTTCGCGTTGTCCCGGTCGAGTCGACCGACAGAAGTGCGAGGCATTTCCCCGTGCTGCTGGCCTGTTCTACAACGCGTTGAACGTCGACTAGAGAGTTGGGGTAATTGTCGAGCACTCCAACGTCTCCGAGTTCGAAACCGGAAGCTGCGGCAAACGACGACAACTGCACAGCGATAGGGGTCAGCGAAGCACTGTCAAGAACGAAGCCACATCTCGGGGTGAGAAACTCGACCATCCACGAGGTCACCACCCAGACGTCGCGAATCGTCCGGAGGGCGTTTGCGACACGCACGAATGTCTCGGCGTGTGAGCCCGATGGCAGTTTGAAGTGGTAGTCGTCACCCTTGAGTTTTGCTTCTCGGGCGTCGAGGAGGGAGGCGATTTCGAGATCCCGCAACGTCAGGAGGTCGATCTGAGGCGTTCCGTCTGCCGCGACGTGCAAAGCCGGGCCGCCCACAACCGGAGCGAACACCTCAACGTTCGGCGCGTTGCCGAGCGCATCTGCTCGCTGGAGCGCCTCCTTGGCGAATTGCTGTATGCGCTCTCGGTCGGCCTCGGTTGCGATTGTTGGCCAGCGGAACACGACCCTCGATGCGCCCGCAAGGCGATCGGGCAGTTCGTGTAACGCTTCCCAGATCAGCTCGAGGTCGGCAACCGATCGCAGATCGATGTCAATCAGTTTGATATCGCTTAGCCCGTCGGCCAAGCGAGGTGGAAACGCTTCGAACGGCAGCGATGCGTGTTTCGAGACCCGGATGTACTGTGATGGATTACCATCCGCCATGTTTCGCCTCGGCCTCGGTTAGTGAGTGGAAACTAACCCGTTGGTCTGGTCGAACGTGAGACCGTCGAAGTCGAAAAGGCTGGGCTGGTCCGGATTCGGGATTGGCAACGCCAGCTGGACGTAGACGAGGGTGCCGTGTACCGGCATGTCGCGCCACTCGTCCCAGTAAAGATCGTCGCCCGCAGCGACGTGGATCAACGATCGCTGGCGGTCTTCGAGGTGTGAAGTGACGATGACCATGCGTGAACCCGGGTTTTCCGCAACGATCTTGTGGACGTTTAACAGCCCCCATTGCCGGTCTGCCCGGTGACCGAGCGTTCCGCCGACCGCAGCTTGAAACGCTCGCATGCCATTGAGATCCGAGCGTGTCCGGCGAACCGAGCGTGGAATGCCGACTCCGTTGTCGCAAACCGTGATCACGAAACGATCCATGCTGTCACGGCCGCCGCGAGTGGTGTAGATCTGGCTGATCGACTGCGGAGATCGTTCGACGCTAAACGGGAAGGCATGATCGGCGATGTTTTCGGTCAGTTCGCTCATCACTCGTTCGACGGACCGGAGCGCGCCTTCCTGCAGCAGCGTGTTTCCATCGGGCATGAACCGGCGATTCAGCCACGGATCGACAACGCCTCGAACCTCTCGAGCCAGACTCGTGCGTGAACGATGATGCGGGTTCGTCAAGGTCAAGAGGCCCCTCTGAGACGGGCCGGTGCTCTCAACTCCGGGTGCCATCATCGAGCCGAGTTGCGCCCGATCGTGCGGATTCCAGATCGTCATCCAGGCCTGCAGCGGAAGTTGTTGTTGGACCCTCCGGTGGTTAGCGATTGCCCCCAGCAGCGGCGTCCGTGCCAACGTTCGAAGAATCGAAGGCGACGTGGGCAACACGACATCAAATTCACAGTTGGCCTTCGAACCGGACATCAGGTTCGCAAGCAACAGGAGTTGTAGCGAGTCAAGCCGAATCGACGACGTGTTGGTGACACCCGATCCCGTCTCCGAAAGATCCAGCACCACGTTGTCAGACCCGAGCAGGTCGTGGTGCCATCGGCGCTGCGGCGCAATTGATCCCGGCACGGGAAACAAGTCCTTCAGCCGAATCAATGCCATGTCGTCCCCCCGTATTCAGCGTCTCGCAGATAGTAGCTCCCCAACCATGCCCGGTTCGCTAGCTCCGTGTCGACGCACTTCTCGCAGTACGACATCACTCTGAGCCTGCATCGGATACCGATGCTGATCCGGCGTTTCGGGTTCAGTGACAAGGCCTGGGTTGTCCGATCTTCCGATGGTGTGTGGCATACAGAAGCCGCATGCTGCCGGCAGCCCCGTGTCGAGTTGCCGACATTGGAAACCGTCGGGTAGAAGTCCGGTAGAAGTGGGGTGTTTGGGTAAAGAAAAAACCCCTGCTGAGCAGGGGTTTTACAGTGGGCGAGGGGGGACTTGAACCCCCACATCCTTTCGAATACTGGCACCTGAAGCCAGCGCGTCTGCCATTCCGCCACTCGCCCAGGAGTGAACACTTGACCATACAGGTGTTCACGACCTCGGCCAACACGCATTTCCGGTCGAGGACCAATCGAGTATTTGCGTGAATGGAGTAGGAACACGCCCTTCGGTGCAAGGGAAATACTCGTTTGACGTCCGGGGTCAGCGAAATACTCGATGCGGGCTCCGGCGTTATGGGAACGGCGTGCGGGCGAGGATGGCTGGGGTTATCGGGGAACGGAGTGAGGGCGAGGACGGCTGGGGTCATCGGGGCGCGGGAGCCACCGGGGAGCGCGGGGAGCTCGCCGGGAGCGGTGCCGAGCCCGGGGAGGTCCTGACCACTAGCCTGAGGCGTACTTGTGTATCGCATCATGTTGGAAAAGGCGTAGAGCGGATGGCTGACGGCGTGTTCTCACGCGCATTCAAGGGAACGGTGCGCCCGATCGAGTTGGGACGGCGGCTGATCCGCGAGATGGATGAGCATCGTTCTGTCGACGTCAAAGGTCGCAGGACCGTCCCCAACGAGTTCACCGTGTGGCTCAGCCCGGCAGATCATGCGGGCTTCGCCGACATCGACGAGACGTTGATCACCGAACTGCGCGAGGCAGCCCGCGAATACGCGCGCGACGAGGGGTACCACTTCGTCGGCCCGATCGTCGTCGAACTCGCCGTCGACAACAAACTCAAAGCCGGCCGCTTCGGGATCTCGAGCCAGACGAAGGAATCGCCAGGTGGCATCGGTGCCGGCGGACTCGTCGTCCCTTCCGGCGAACGGATCGCCCTCACGGAAGCCACCACGAGCATGGGAAGGGCGCAGGACTGCACGATCGTGCTCAACGATCTTAACGTCAGCCGCCGCCATGCCGAAGTCAAGCCACTCGGCACCGGCTTCGTCCTCTACGACCTCGGCTCGACGAACGGCACGAAGCTCAACGGCGTGCGCCTCGACGGTTCTCGGCCGCTCAAAGACGGTGACGTCATCACGCTCGGCGCCACGCAGATCCGATTCGAAGCCTCGTGACTCGATGAGCTCACGGCTCGCAAACACCGCGACCGTGCCCGCCCCGATGTTCACGCCGATGCAGGAAACCATTGCCGTCCAGCCGCTCATCCTCGAGCACGTCTCGGAGAACCATCGATGACCGATCAGCTCCTGAGCGTCTTCAAGATCTGTCTGCTCGTACTGCTGTACCTCTTCTTCGCCCGCGTGCTCTATGCCGTCTGGAGCGAGGTCCGTTCGCCGAAACGCAACAACACGGCGAACTCTGGCGGGATCCCGCATGTGTCGGTGGGCTCCTCGGCACCGTCCGTCCAGGCACCACCTGCGACTGCTCAGCCGATCATGCAGACGGCATCGAGCAGCCGATCGACGTTGGCGCCGGAGACGAGGAGCACGAAGTTGAGCCGCGGCCAGGTGTCGAAGATGATCGTCATCGAGCCGCGGTCGCGTAGGGGCGCGAGCTTTCTCATCGGCGACGAGTTGACGATCGGACGATCAGACGGATGCACCGTGTCGATCACGGACGACGAGTTCATCTCCCAGCTACACGCACGAGCGTTCGTCAGTAACGGCCAGGCATTCGTCGAGGACCTCGGCTCGACGAACGGCAGCTACCACAACGGCAACCGCCTGACAGGGCCCGTCGCGCTGCAGCGTGGTGACCGGATGCAGATCGGCAACACCGTCCTGGAGGCGACATAGTGGCCACGCTGCGCTGGGGTGCAACGACTGACGTCGGCCGCGTCCGCACGTCCAACGAAGATGCCTACGTCGCCAAACCGGGCCTGTTCGTCGTCGCTGACGGTATGGGCGGTCATCTCGCCGGCGAGGTCGCCAGCGAATTGGCCGTCGCCACGCTCGACCAACGGCTCGGCTCTGCAACGCCGTCAGAAGCCACTGTCGACGCGCTGTCGTCGGCGGTACAGCAGGCAAACGACGCGATCTTCAACGAGTCCCAATCCGACGCAACCCGCCTCGGCATGGGGACGACCGTGACGGCGATCGTCGTCATCCGTTCCGCAGACCAGGACGACGACGCTGCAGAGCTGTTCGCCATTGCCAACGTCGGCGACTCCCGCGCCTACGCCTTCCGCGGTGATCGCCTCGTGCAGCTGAGCGTCGACCACAGCTATGTCCAGGAACTCGTCGCCAGCGGGCAGATCGAGCCGGAAGAAGCCCGTACCCACCCCAACCGCAACATCGTCACCAAGGCGTTGGGCATCGAACTCGGCGTCGAACCCGATGTCTGGACGTTGCCGATCGTTGCAGGTGACAGGCTACTGCTGTGCTCTGACGGGCTGGTGGACGAGGTTGCTGACGCGGCGATTGCCTCGATCATGCGCACCGTCGACGAGCCGCAGGATGCCGCCGAGGAACTGGTGGCCGCCGCCAATGTCAACGGCGGACGTGACAACGTAACGGTTGTGGTCATCGATGTCATCGCCGTCGAACCGACGGAAGCGTCGAAAAAGCAGACAGCGATTGCCTCCGGCGCATCGGCGCCGATGACTGCAGCTGACCGTTTCGGGCCGGTTCCGCGCCGCGTGTCGGCTGCGTTGCAGCCTTCCGGGTCGATCGCCGTCGACGCGGAAGCGGGCATCGATGTCTACGCAGAACTCGATGAGCGCGAGCGGGTCGGCACGAGCGATCGAGCACGCAGTGCAGGACGCGATGACACCGTCGGTATCGCCCGCTCCGGACCGAAGACGGTTGCGACCGATTCGAAGGCTAGGACAGCGCCGCAGGCGACGAAGCAGGCGACGAAGACAGGCGACGCAGCGAAGCGAGCCGGTGCCTCGAACAACGGCGAGACCAGCGCTACGGCCACGTCTCGCCCGGTCGATCACAGCGGTTCGATTCCGATTCCTCGCCTCGTCAAGGACGCCAGTAAGCCGATCCCCCGACCGAAGCGCCGCAAGATCAGCGTGGCGTCGGTCCTCTTTGCCACCGCCGTGCTCGCTGTGTTCGTCGCTGCCTTCGCCTTCACAGCCGCCCAGGCCCGAAGTGGCTTCTTCGTTGCTTTTCGGGGTGAGGAGATCTACGTCTTCAAGGGCAAACCGGACGGCATGCTGTGGTTCGACCCGACCGTCGCCGTGGACACACAGAAAAGGCGGTCGGACATCACACCCGATCAAATTCCGGCGATCGAAGCGAAACCGACGTTCGAGAACGTCGCCAGCGCACTGCAGTACGTCACCCTCCTCACCAACCAAACGAAACCGGTCACCACTGCACTCGCCACGACCACCCCTCAGACCACCCCTCAGACCACCGCAGCATCGCTGACGACTGCACCGCCGACGACCGTCATCGGTGGGTAGACCATGAACCGCAGAAATACTGAGCTCGGTCTCATTCTGCTCGCAGTCCTGATCACCGGCTGCGCCTACATACTCTCCGCGCTCGGCAAGGACAGCAACATCCCGGCGAACCTCGTGCCCTTCCTGGCGGCGCTCGTCGGGTTGCTCGTCGTCGCCCACGTGGCGACGCGGTATCTCGCACGCGGTGCCGATTCGATCGTGCTGCCGATTGTCGTGCTGCTCAACGGCATCGGCTACGTGGTGCTCGTGAGGCTCAACGCTCATCGCTTTGCCGGACCACAGGCGACGTGGACGTTCATCGGCATCGGGGCATACGTCGCCACGCTGATCGTCGTCAGGCGAGTCAACGACCTACGACTCCACCACTGGCGATTCTTCTGGCTCGGCGTCGTGCTGCTGATGTTGCCGCTCGTGCCAGGCATCGGACGCGAGGTCGGCGGTGCGCGAATCTGGGTCAGCGTCGGCCCACTCAGCTTTCAGCCAGGTGAGGTCGCCAAGATCTGCCTGGCGATCTTCTTCGCCGGCTATCTCGAGGAGCGCCGCGAACTGATCGCCGCAGGGACATGGCGCGTCGGTCCGCTCAACCTCCCGGAGCCGCGCTACCTGCTGCCGATCCTCGCCGCCTGGGGCGTGTCGGTCGTACTGATGGTCGGGATGAAGGATCTCGGGACCGCGTTGATGTTCTTCACGTTGTTCGTGGTGATGCTGTGGGTCGGAACGGAAAAGGGCAGCTATCTGGCGATCGGCGCGGTCCTGTTCAGCGGAGCGGCGTTCGTTGCGTGGAAGGTCATCGCCAATGTCCAGAACCGAGTCAATCTGTGGATCGATCCCTGGAGTCGCTACCGCGACGTCCATGGCGGTTATCAGATCATCCAGGCGCAGTTCGGCATTGCCAGCGGCAGCCTCGGCGGGCTCGGTCTCGGCCAGGGAACGCCTGGCAAGATCCCGGCTGCGCAGAACGACTTCATCTTCGCAGCGATCGCCGAAGAACTCGGTCTGTTCGGTGCCACCGCCATCCTGATGGCCTTTGTTCTGATCGTAGGGTCCGGTCTGCGGACGGCGACGAAAGCCGAGCGCCCGTTTGAAAAACTGCTGGCCGTCGGACTGACGACGGTGCTCGGCATCCAGGCGTTCATCATCATCGGCGGAGTGTTGCGGGGGCTGCCGCTGACCGGTGTCACGCTTCCGTTCGTCAGTTATGGCGGCTCCTCGCTGGTGTCCAACTATGTACTGCTGGCGTTGCTGATGCGCATCGGCGACTCCACCGCCCGCCGTATCGGCGAGCTGCCAGACGACGTATCGTGGGCGCAGCGGCGAGCGGCGAGGCGTTGGGCAAAGGGCGTCACACGGCCGAACGTAGGCGATGTCGACGCCACGGCGATCGCATGAACCGTCAGATCCGCCTGCTCGCCGTCGGGCTGCTCGTCTGCTACGCAGCGCTGTTCATCAAGCTGAACATCCTCCAGGTCGGCGAATCGAAACAGTTGAGCACCGACCCGCGCAACGATCGCGCTGTCATCCAGACGTTCAACAAACCGCGTGGACCGATCATGAGCGCCGACGGCGTCGTGCTCGCCAGCAGTGTTGCCACGCCGACCGAGAAGTTCAAGTTCCAGCGCCAATATCCAACCGGCGACCTGTTCTCCGACGTCACCGGCTACTACTCCTTCACCTACGGGGCTACGCAGGTCGAGAAGGTCGAAAATGCCATCCTCGCCGGCACGACGACGCAGCAGCAGGTCGGCGCGCTCGGCAACATCTTCACCAAGGACACGAACACGACCGGGTCCGTCACCTTGACCTTGCGCAACGATCTGCAGACGGTAGCGAAAACGGCACTCGGCGACAGAGAAGGGTCGGTCGTCGTCCTCGACCCTCGTACCGGGGCGATCCTGGCGATGTACAGCTACCCGAGCTACGACCCGAATCAGGTTGCAGACCATGACAGTGTCGCCGCCGCAAACGCGCTGGCGGTGATGAATGCCGACGGTCGCAAGCCGTTGCTGGCGAACGCCTATCAGGAGCGCTACATGCCGGGGTCGACGTTCAAGATGCTCACAGTTTCCGCAGCCCTCGAGAGTGGAACCGTCACCACGGCGACGACGTTCCCGAGCGAACGGCAGTTCCTTCCGCCGCAGACCACCGACCCGATCCTGAACTTCGCCGGCGAGTTGTGCGGCGGTACGTTGGCCGTGTCGTTCGCCCGGTCGTGCAACACGGCGTTCGCCCGCGTTGCGGTGGGCATGGGCCCGCAGGCGTGGATCGACGGCGTTGGCAAATTCGGTGTCAACAACGAGGCAGTCCCGATCGACCTGCCGGGTGCAGCGAAGAGCACGATCGGCACTCCGGCGTTCCTGGCCACCCTCCCGCAGAATATTCCGCTGTTGGGTATCGGTGGATTCGGGCAGGGAAACGATTCGATCACCCCGTTGCAAATGGCGATGGTCGGCGCAACGATCGCCAATGGTGGCGTCGAAATGAAGCCCTTTGCAATCGCCAATACGAAGGACTTCAATGGCAATATTCTCAGCCAGACGGCACCGACGCCGTGGCGATCCCCGATTTCGGCTGCAACATCGGCGATCGTCACGCAACTGATGATCGGCGTCGTTCAGACGGGTACGGCGAAGTGCTGTTTGAAACTGGACGGGGGTATCCAGGCAGCCGCCAAGACCGGCACTGCGCAACTGAATGCGACCGGTCAGCCACCTCGCTCCCATGCCTGGATCGTCGCCTTTGCACCCGCTGAAGCCCCACGCTACGTCGTGGCTGTCATGCTGAAAGGCGTGAACGACCAAATCTCGGCGGGGACCGGCGGTACTCTTGCTGGACCGGTCGCCCGACAGATGCTCAATGCTGCACTGGCGATCCCCCAATGATGCCAGACGAGTTCTCCGCCCCGCAGTCCAACCGATTGCAGTCCGACCGATTGCAGTCCGACCGATTGCACTCCGATGCACCGCAGTCCAAAATGATGCCGCACCCGACGCCGTACACGACCCAGAACGCCCGATGAGTCTCCCAGCAGGCACGGTCTTCAACGATCGCTATGAAATTCAACAGCGCGTCGGACGTGGCGGCATGGCCGACGTCTTCCTGGCGCGCGACCTGTTACTCAATCGCCAAGTCGCCATCAAGGTGTTGTTTCCCGAGTTCGCCACCGATCCGTCATTTGTCGAACGTTTCCGCCGGGAGGCGCAGGCCGCCGCCAACCTCAACCACCCGAACATCGTCGGCGTCTACGACTGGGGACGCCAGGCGAACACGTATTTCATGGCGATGGAGTTCGTCAACGGCCGCACGTTGGCCGACATCCTCCACGCCAACGGCAAGTTGCGCGCCGAGCAGGCTGCCGAGATAGCAACCGAAGTCGCCGGCGCGCTCGGATTCGCCCACAAGAACGGCGTCGTCCACCGCGATATCAAGCCGGCCAACATTCTCATCGCCAACGACGGCAGGGTCAAGGTCGCCGATTTCGGCATCGCCAGGGCGCTGAACGCGCCCGTCGAGGAGAATCTCACCCAGGTCGGTGCGGTGATGGGCACTGCGACCTATTTCTCGCCGGAGCAGGCCCAAGGTGCGCAACCCGATCCGCGCAGCGACCTCTATTCCCTCGGCATCGTCCTCTACGAACTCGTTGCCGGTCGACCACCTTTCTCTGGCGACAACCCCGTCAGCATCGCCTACAAGCAGGTGCACGAAGCACCGATGCCGCTCAACCAGATCGTGCCGGGTCTGCCCAGACCGTACGAGGCGATCGTCGCCAAGTTGCTCGCCAAGAACCCGGCGATGCGCTACCAGAACGCCGAGGCGCTGCGCGAAGACCTCCGGCGTTTCCGTGATGGTCAGCCGGTCCAGGCGCTGACATCGTTGCTCGGCCAGACAGGCCAGGTGCCACGCGTCACCCAGACGACGGCGATGCCGCGTTCGGGTGCCGCCACCAGCCGCACGGTGCATAATCCCCAGGCCACACGTGCGGTCCCGCAGCCGTCAGCGCCGAGGACCGTCGTGATGCAACCGACGTCGACGATGCAGCGCACGTCGACGATGCAGACCGGTGGCCAGTTGCCGCCCGCCTATACGAACTCGGCCAAGCGCGGTTGGCTCATCGCCCTCGTCGCCATCCTCGCCATTGCCGTACTGGCAGGGGGCGGCTTCCTGCTCTATCACCAACTGTCGAAGAAGGACGTCACCGTCACGCCGACATGCCCGACTGGTCCTGATCCGTCCTCGACCGTGATCACCGACCCCTCGTGCGCCACTGGCGCGCCGACGATCGTCCACGTTCCCAGTCTGATCAATCTGACGCTCGAGCAGGCTGGAATCGCCATCAAGACGATCTCGCCAGACTTGCAGATCGACGCACAGCCTGTTCCCAAGGACGGCGTTCCTGACAATGTCGTCTATTCGCAGGATCCGTTGGCCAATATCCCGATTGCCTCGAACGGTACGGTGCACTTCCAGTACAACCCTGCAAAACAACCGGTCCTCATCCCAGACGGTCTCGCCGGCCAGCCGGAGCCGACGGTCGAGGCAGCACTGACGAAGATCGGCCTGATCGTCAAACAGGTGCCGACACCAAGCGACACCGTCGCCGTCGGATTGGTGATCAGTACCGACCCGGCCGCCGGCGCATCGGTGCTGCCGGGTTCGACTGTCACACTTGCCGTGTCGAGCGGCAAGGGTCAGGCGATCGTGCCGAACGTGCAGGGTGAGCCGGAGGCGCAGGCCCGCAAGGACTTGACAGCCGCAGGGTTCGTCGTTGGCGCCTCGCAGCCGGAGAACAGTGACACCATCACGGTCGGCAGTGCGACGCGGACCGACCCGGCGAATGGCAGTTCGCTCGACCGCGGGTCGCCGGTCACGCTGTTCGTCTCAGCAGGCGGGACTCCGACGACGGTGCCTCCACTCGTCAACCTCAGCGAGAGCGCTGCGCGCGATGCCCTGCAGGCTGCGAACCTCAAGGTCACCGTCGTCAATCTGACGGTGCCGTTCGGTGACACCCGCGTCAACAAGGTCGTCTCCCAGGACAACGCCCCTGGCACGCAGGTGGCGAAGAACACGGTCGTGACGATCGTCGTGGGTCGTGCAGGACCGCCGCCGACACCAGCACCGACGCCGGCACCCACCGTTGCGCCGACCGTAGCGCCGACGACCACGTCGACGACCGCCGCTTCGACGACGACCCCGACGACCACCCCCACGACCACCCCGACGACCGTCGCTTCGACGGCAATCTGACGGTCACGCTGCCGCGCCCCGCGGGTTCAGCTCTGGTTGGCTGGCTCCCGGAGTCTGCCGAGGAAGTTGCGCAGTAGGTCGTGTCCGTGGCCGGTCAGGATCGACTCGGGATGGAACTGCACGCCTTCGATGTCGAATTGGCGATGACGCAGACCCATGACCGTGCCGTCGTCCGTGGTCGCGGTCACTTCGAGACAGTCCGGCATCGTCTGCGGGTCGACCACCAGCGAGTGGTAGCGGGTTGCTTCGAGCGGTGATGGCAGCCCGGCGAAGACACCGATGTCGTGGTGACGGATCCACGACGTCTTGCCATGCATCAGTTGTGATGCCCGAACGACGTCGCCGCCGTACACGTGACCGATCGCCTGCAGTCCCAGGCAGACGCCGAACAGCGGAATCCCGGCCTCGGCAAACGCCGGAATCGACGCGCAGATGATGCCGGAATCCTCCGGCCGACCCGGTCCCGGCGAGAGCAGGACACCGGACGGGCGCATGGCCACGGCTTCCTCGACGGTCAACGCATCGTTGCGCACCACGACCGGGTCAGCACCGAGTTCGCCGAGGTACTGCACGAGGTTGTAGACGAAAGAGTCATAGCTGTCGATGACGAGTACGCGCACGACGACACGCTAGCCGCAAGTGTTGCGGACGGATCGTGGAGTGAGGGCGGCGAGGCTCCGCCACCCCGTACACTGTTGCCCCGTGGCACCTCCGAAGCGAAAAGGCGGTGGCCGGGTCACCCCCAAAGGGACGCGGCCAGGCGAGAACCGACTCCCAACAGCGGGTGCTGCACCCGTTCGTACCCAGGATTCGCCCTATCACGCAGTCGAGAAGTCGTCGCGTTACCAGCCGCCGATCCCGAAATACGTCAAGGAAAGCCCACGATGGGTGCCGACCATGATGTTCGCGCTGCTCGGACTCGGGCTGCTGGTGATCATCGGCTACTACCTCATTTCGCCGATGCGCCATCAATATTTTCTCCTTGCCGGGCTGGCGTTCATCCTCGGCGGGTTATACACAGCGACCAAGTGGCATTGAGGTTTCGTCGTCGGTTCGGTGAATTTCGCCCTCTGTGGTCGAACACGACACCAACGGCAGGTTACGACAAAGTTACATCCATGTAGTTGTCGACAGCGTTATCCACAGGTGTGGACAACCTTCGCGTGACTGCAGCGCCTATTCGACTGGTGCAACCATGTCCATGTCCTCCATGCAATGGCGAGGAGGTGGCGGGTCCTGCTCGGCTGCAAGCGTCATCTTCAACTCGACGCCGCAGATGCTGCAGCGGTACTTGACGTTCACACGACGCATCTCACCCTCAGGTGGAGGTGGCGGCAGCGGCTGCGTCATGCCGTGCAGCGTGTTGATCCCGATGCGGATGATCAGCCAGAACATCAGCACACCACCGAGGACCCAGATGACGGTGCTGAAGGCGGGCACGGTTTCAGTCTATGGGTGCCTCGGAGGATGCAAGGGTACGCACGAGAGCAGGGAAGAATGGAATCAGGGGATGCGTTCGATGATCGTGGCGTTGGCCATGCCGCCACCTTCACACATGACCTGCAGGCCGTAGCGACCGCCGCTTCGGTCCAGTTCGCTGACCAACGCCGTAAGCAGTCGGGCTCCGGAGCAGCCGAGCGGATGGCCGAGGGCGATGGCACCGCCGTTGGGGTTGACCCTTGCCATGTCGACGCTCGGGTTTTCCCGCTGCCAGGCGAGCACAACTGCCGCAAACGCTTCGTTGATCTCGATGGTGTCCATATCGTCGATCGTCAGCCCCGCCCGTGCCAGCACCTTTGCCGTCGCCGGGATCGACGCCGTCAGCATCAGCCGTGGATCGGCGCCGGCGAGGGCGAAATCGACGAATCGTGCACGAGGCCTGAGGCCGAGCGCCAACGCCCGCTGCTCGCTCATGATCAACACTGCCGCTGCGCCGTCGGTGATCTGTGAACTGTTCGCGGCGGTGATCCTGCCATTCTCGGTGAACGCCGGCCGCAGCGCAGCGACCTTGTCGTGGGTCGTCTCGCGGATGCCCTCGTCTTCGGTCATCACGGTGCCGTCAGAATCGAGGATCGGCAGGATCTGCGTGTCGAAACGGCCTTCGTTACGAGCAACCACGGCGCGTTGCTGGCTCTGCAACCCGTAGCGATCCATTTCCTCACGGGAAATGTCCCACTTGTCGGCGATCAATTCGGCGGAAATACCCTGGGGCACGAGGCCACCGGACGGGGCGTAACGGGCACCGATCTTCGGACCGAATGGAAATCCGTACTTGCCGTCGAGCATCGAGGCCCCCATCGGGACGCGGGTCATGACCTCGACACCGGCAGCGACGACGACGTCGTAGGCACCTGCCATCACCCCTTGGGCGGCAAAATGGGCGGCTTGCTGCGACGATCCGCATTGACGGTCGACCGTGGTCCCTGGAACGGTCTCCGGCCATCCGGCGGCGAGAATGGCGTTGCGGGCGATGTTCGCCGCCTGCTCACCGACCTGCATGACGCAGCCCATCACTACATCGTCGACGATCCCCGGGTCGATGCCGGTCCGCTGCTGCAGCGCCCTCAGCGTCTCCGCAGCAAGGTCCACGGGATGCCAACCCTTGAGGCGACCGTTGCGTTTACCGAGCGGTGTCCGGACAACATCGACGATTACGGCTTGGGTCATAGCAGTCTCCAGAGGGTGAACGACTCGCCGGTAGTTTGCCCCTCGTGGCGCGGTGACAGCGAATCGTGAAGCGTCGTCCGTGCCGGGATGTGCGCCAGATCAGTCGACGATCGGGTTCAACTTGGCGGCGATCCTCAAGAGCGCGACGACGTCCGTGTCCGTCAACACTGAGGCGAACTCACGTTGCAGACAGCGTCGCCACGTCGGCACCGCGCCGCGATAGATCGCCCGGCCGGCGGTAGTCACCGATACTTTGATCACCCTGGCATCGCCTCGGTCCTGTACCCGCTCGACGAGATCTTCTGCCTGCATGCGGTCGAGTCGACGGGAAATGGTCGCACCGTTTCCGGCAATCGCACGTGCCAACTGTCCGACCGTTTTCGGACCGGATACGACGAGTGCCTCGAGCAATTCGAACCAAGTGAGCGTCAGGTCGCGCTCGGCTCGAAGCGCACTGTCGAGTGCTGCAGAGACCCGCGCCTGGGCGATATTCACTCCTCGCCAAGCGGCGAGGCGCTCAGGATCGGGTTTCGACATCAGGCAGTTGCTTTGACCGCCGTCTGCAGCGCCGCCAGCGCCGCATCGATTTCCTGGGCGGTCACCACCAACGGCGGCATCAAGCGCAGCGTGGTTCCGTAGGTTCCGGCATTCATCAACAACAGATGGCTCTCGTGCAGGCAGTGGCTGATCACTGCCGAGACGCGGGCACCGTCGGCGAACTGCACGCCGTTCATCAGGCCGAATCCACGAACGTCGACGATGCCGTCGTCGCCGGCCCGGAGTTCCTCGAGACCGGCTCGCAGTTGCTGGCCACGGGCATTGACGTTGTCGAGGAATCCGTCGGCGGTCAGCACCTCGATCGTTGCCAGCGCCGCCGCGCAGCCGATCGGGTTGCCGCCGTATGTGCCGCCATGGGAACCCGTCGGCCATTTCGCCGCCAATTCCGCTGACGATCCGAGCGCAGCGAACGGAAAACCAGAGGCGATGCCCTTGGCCATACAGATGATGTCCGGCGTGATGCCGTAGTGCTCGACGGCGAACAGCTTCCCGGTCCTACCGAATCCGGACTGCACCTCGTCGGCGACGAAGAGGATCCCGTTGTCTCTAGCGATCTGCACGATGCCGGTGATGAACCGTGCGGGTGCCGGGATGTAGCCGCCCTCGCCGAGCACCGGTTCGAGGATCACGGCAGCGGTTTCCTCCGGCGACGTGAGCGCTTTGAGGACATGTTGGAAGCCGATGAGGCAGGCGTCGATCTCCGCTTCCTGATCGGTGGCGAGTGGATCGGGATACGGGGCGACGAAGACGCCGGACGGCAGCGGGCCGTGGCCGGCGCGGTACCCGGTCTTGGACGTCGTCATCGCCATCGTCATATGCGTACGGCCGTGGAAGCTGCCGGCGAAGACGATCATGTTCGGCTTCCTCGTCGCCTGCTTGGCGAGCTTGACTGCTGCTTCGGTGATCTCGGCGCCGGAGTTCGCATAGAAGAATGTGTCGATGCCGTCAGGTGTCAGTTCCGCCAGTCTGGCGGCCAGCGGTTCGAGCAGGTCGTGCCGGTAGACGTTCACCTGCGCGTGGATGAACCGTGCCGCCTGCTTGGCGATCGCCTCGACGACGTGCGGATGGGCGTGGCCGGTCGACGTCACGGCTATGCCGGATGTGAAGTCGAGGTATTCCTCGCCGTCAGCGGTGTAGACCCACGACCCCGCGCCGTGGGTGACCTGCAAATCGGTGACCTGGAACCAGACGGGAGCAAGATGAGACGTCGTTGTCATGACCCCATCGTAGATCGCGGCACCGTTGACGATTGTTTCGAACCTTCAGGGCAGCAGGTGCGTAGATTCCGACGGCTACAGTCGGTGCGACTGTGGGTGCAATTCGGCCGCAGCTCAGTGAGCGGCACCGCCATTGCATTGCCGCGACGTTCGACGACACGTGGGGGAGGTGACTACAACGATGGCATACAGCGTGGGTATCGATCTCGGTACGACCTATACCGCAGCAGCCGTGTGGCGCAATGGGCAGGTCGAAGTGGTGACGCTCGGGGCAACGGTCGCCACACTCGCCTCTGTGGTCCTGTTGCGTGCCGACGGTTCCGTACTCGTCGGCGAGGCGGCGGAGCGGCGAGGTGTCGACGAACCGAACCGCATTGCCCGTGAGTTCAAGCGCCGCCTCGGTGACCCGACTCCACTCATCCTCGGCGGAACGCCCTATGGTGCCGAAGCGCTGATGGGTCACCTGCTGCGCTCCGTACTGGCGACAGTGGTCGAGCGCGAGGGCGAACAGCCGGCAAACGTCGTGCTCACGCACCCTGTCAATTACGGGCCGTACAAGATGGAAATGGTCCAGGAGACCGCCCGCCTCGGTGGCATCACGATGGCGAACCTCAAGCTGCTTCCGGAACCGGTCGCTGCTGCGGTCTCCTACGCCAATCGCCAACGGGTCGACCCCGGCGAAATTTTCGCCGTCTACGACTTCGGGGGCGGCACGTTCGACGCTGCTGTCCTGCGGCGCACGCCAGCAGGATTCCAGGTCATTGGTCGTCCAGAGGGTATGGAGCGTCTCGGCGGCATCGACGTCGATGCGGCAATCGTCGCCCACGTCGACGAAAGCCTCGGGGGAAGGATCGCCGATCTCGATGGCTCGCAGCCGGACGTGCTCGCCGCCATGACGGCGCTGCGAGCCGAGTGCCGCGAAGCCAAAGAAGCGTTGTCGAGTGACACCGACGCCGTTATCCGCGTCTCGCTCCCTGGCATCCAGTCGACAGTCCGCATCACCCGCTCTGAGCTCGAGCAGATGATCCGCCCGCGAATCGTCGAGACGATCGAGTCGTTGCGCCGCACCGTCGCCTCCGCCGGTATCGAGATGGACCGCATCTCGCGGATACTGCTCGTCGGCGGCAGTTCGCGGATTCCGCTCGTCGGCGAGATGGTGGGGCAGTTGACGGGTCGCCCTATCGGGCTCGACGCCCATCCGAAGTTCGCCATCGCCACGGGCGCAGCGATCATCGGTGGATCGATGCTGGCACCGACAGCCG
>Ga0123338_10002014_pt1 | contig 19179 bp, 15 predicted proteins | sample grotaG_FD_89793 | JGI IMG/M metagenome (GOLD analysis project Ga0123338, IMG submission 89793) | Glacier valley bacterial and archeal communities from Borup Fiord, Nunavut, Canada, to study Microbial Dark Matter (Phase II) -... | ecosystem: Environmental > Aquatic > Freshwater > Ice > Glacier ...
CAGATTTCGACGGTGGCTGCGCCGGCGCGCATGGCGTCTTCGACTTTTCTGATGAGGGCGGGGATGACGTGCGACGACTCGAGGTCGAAGTTGTCGCGGGGGCCATACAGGTTCACCGGGAAGACCACGATGGCGTTGGTGCCGTATTCGGCGCGATATGCCTGCGCCTGTACCAGCAGCATCTTCTTGGCGAGGCCATACGGCGCGTTGGTTTCCTCGGGATAGCCGTTCCACAGATCGTCTTCTTGAAACGGCACCGGCGCGAACTTGGGATAGGCGCAGATCGTGCCCGCAGCGACGAGCTTGGCGAGGCCCACCTTGCGACCCTCTTCGATCAGCTGCACCCCCATCATGAGGTTGTCGTAGAAAAATTTTCCAGGGTGCTTGCGGTTGGCGCCGATGCCGCCGACCTTGGCCGCCAGATGGATGACGAGGTCGGGCTTGGCGTCGCGGTAGAGGCGCCGGACGGCCTCGGGGTCGACGAGATCGTACTCCGACGAACGCGGGATGAACGGGTCGGTCACGCCGCGCGCACGCAACGCCTCGACGACGAAGGAGCCCAAGAATCCTGCGCCGCCCGTGACGACGATGCGTTTATCGGCAAGCGTCATGAATGACGGCTGCCAGGTGGGCGACGGCAATCGAGGCGTAAATACATCCAGAGGCTCCGTGGCACGAGGTGGCCGGCGGCGAGGTCGGCGGAATCGAGCACACGCTGCATCCAGCGTGCAGCGCCGAGCCGAGGGACGCCGTGGTGAGGGTGGAGAAGGATCCGAGCGAGCGGGAACGGCTGCAGTCGCTCGAGACGCTCGACCTCGAATCCCGCTTGCTGGACCTCGCGGCGCAGCCGCGCTTCGGTGGACTGGAGAAGGCCCCGCTCGGCTGGAACCAGCGCCGCCTGCAACAAGACCAGGGGCGAGGTGCGGTTGGGCTCGATCAGCGTCAATCGGCCACCGACGGTGAGCACGCGAAAGGCTTCGTCTAGTGCCGACTGGCGCACCGGCAGGTGATGCAGGAGGTCGCGGACCAACACCACGTCGAAGCTGCCGTCGGCAAATGGCAACCGCTCGGCGCCAGCGACCACACAGCGGGCCCCGGTGCGACGGGCAAATGACGCCCGCTGCTCGGAGAAATCGACGCCGACGCGATCGATGTCGGGGCCGAGATGATGGAGGTTGCCGCCGTGGCCGCAGCCGATCTCGAGGAGCCGTTCGCCGGGCTGCGCCACGCCTTCGAGGAGCTGCGCCTCGGTCGCCGCGAAATACGGCCCCTCGGTCTGCCACCGAAAATGTGCCTCGTCAGCGTCGCGATGGTAGTCGCGTTGGAGGTCCTCGTGCATTTCGCACCTCCTATAGCACGAAAGGCCCGGCGGCCTGCAACACGCGGGGAATTTTGGCCGGTGCGCAGGGGAGCGCGACGTTTTGCCTCGGTTGCTGTGCTGTAACTATATGCAATTGCTAGCATCCGTGGTGGCACGCGGAGTGCTGTAGAGACTGGATGTCGCTACTTCAAACGGAGGTTTTCATGAGCAAGTTGCACGAGCACAAACCGCAGTTGCACCAGCGCGTGATGCACCGCCGCAGTGAGCTCGAGGCCACCTTGGCCCTCCTCGAACAGGACGAGCTGACTCGCACGAGCCCGCGCGCTCAGGCCGTGTCCGATGCGCTGGCGGTGCTCGACAGCAACCTCAGCGCTGGCTGGGAGCATGTCGGCGAAGTCGAGGCTGCACAGCTCGCGCGCTGGCTGGACAACACGCCGGTGCTCATCGAGACCGCCGTCGAGCCCGCCCAGGCCGAGGCCATCTTTCGTCATCTCGAAGGCCGCTGGCATCTCGAGAGTGCCGGGTTCCCGATGCAGAACTTCCAGCTCGAGCCCGCGCCGCCCAACGCCGTTACCCAGACCATGAAGGTGCTGTCGCCCGTCGCGCCTTCCGATACCCCTAACCCCACCAGTCCATAGAGAGGCTCCCCATGACCGACATGAAAGACTTCAGCCAGTTTCTCACCGAGACCCGCGATCGTTTGCTTGGCTCCATGAACCTCGCTCCCCGTCGTTCGGGCATCGTCTTCGCCGCACAGGGCATCGGTTTCTTCGCCGCCGGCGCCATCATCGGTGGCGGCCTCGCGCTCCTCTTCGCGCCGACGTCCGGCACCGAGCTGCGCAAGTCGCTGGTCGGCTTCTTCAGCCGCGCCGCGAAGAAGACCGTCGACAACGTCGAGCATCAAGTGAGCGCGATGGAGGCCGAAGGCGGCGCCTCGAAGCCCGGCTCGCGCCCTTCGCACCACGCCTGAGCCGTTACGAGCCGAGGCTGCAAGCCTCGTTTGATTCGCACCAGGAAAAGAGCGCCGCCCTGCGACGCTCTTTTTTTTTTGCATACGATCCGGTGGACCTGAAGGTTGGTTGCTTGCTGTTGGCTTCGACGAAGCAAGCATGCGCCGACGGATCCAATGGTTCGTTCTGAACCAGTTCGCCGAGGCGCTCGCGGCTTTCAAGACGGCCTACGGGAACTTGGAGAATCCTGGGGTTCTATTCAACATCGCGTGCGAAAAGCATCGTAGCCGAGCTTGGATTTGGGGCGTCGCTGTCGTTGGGCAGCGGGCCTCGGGTGGGACTGGGCTTCCAGGGCCAGCACCTCGCACGACCGATTGCTTGGAAGGGCTCGAGCTGCCACACTCCGGCCACTCGAGGGGTAGACCGTTGAAGCCTTGGAAGCTGACCAGTTCAGTCGTAGCCGCATTCGTGCTGCTCTACATCGTGTGGGCCATCGCCTTCGTTTCCAGTACTTCGGTTTCGTTCGAATCCCGCAACTATTTCTGCCTGTTCGACGACGCGATGATCTCCATGCGGTACGCGTGGAATTTCGCTCACGGCCATGGACTGGTTTGGAATCCGGGCGACCCTGTCGAGGGGATAACGAACTTCCTCATGACCATTTACATGAGCGTCGGAGCCCTGTTGTTCAGCAAGTCCGGCGCTGTCTTGTTCGTGCAGATTTCAGGGATCTTTTTCGTGGTGGGCTCGGCACTGGTGTCCTACCGAATTGGACGTCTTTTGGAGCTGTCGGCATCTTCGTGTGTATTGATCGTCGCTGGAACCCTTGCCTACTACCCCCTGTCCTTCTGGTCGCTGATGGGCATGGAGACCGGGCTCTTGACCCTGTTGTCTTCCTTGGCCCTCTTGGTCGCAATCCAGCTCGATACGCGCAGCAGAGGAAGCATCGCGCTCGGGCTGCTCACAGGCGCCATGTTTGCCACTCGCCCCGACGCTGGCTTGCCCGCCGTCCTGATTCTGACATTCCGTTTCTATGCAGTCATGCGAGCTCACAAGAGCTGGCGTGCGATGAGCGACTGGCTTCGCGAGCCAGGCGTCTTTGTCGCAATCTTCGTCGGACTAACAGTGTTTCGACTGATTTACTACCGCGATGCTCTGCCCAATACCTATTCGTTGAAGGTTGTTGGCTGGGAGCTCCGTCCGAGGCTGCAAAACGGGTGGGAGTTCGTGAGACCATTCCTGGGGACGATTCGATATCTGCTGTTACTCGCGGCGGTATCAATCGCCTTTCGTCGGGATCGAAACCGGGTGATGTTGGCCGCTTTTTCTCTGGCAATCATCGTCTATCAGGTTTGGGCGGGCGGCGACGCTTGGTGGTATTGGCGCATCGCTGTGCCGGCAGTGGTCGTACTCGTAGTGCTGGCCGCAGACGGAGCAACCTCGTTTCTGCGGAAGCTGTCGAGCCCGGACGACAAAGAAGTGGCCGCGTTGGTGTGTGGAGCCGTGGTGATGCTCGCCGTCGGAGTTGCAGATACTCAGTTCGTTGGTGAGCTGTTTCTGCGAGACAAGCCATACACCGTCGCGTGGAGTAACGAGCCCAAGGTGCGCGCCGGCTTGACGTTGGCGCGGGTGGCGGATCCACGCGGATCCGTGGGTGTAGTCACGGCGGGCGCGGTGCCATATTATTCGGGAATGGTCGGCATCGATTTTCTGGGCAAATCCGACCGATATATTGCCCATTTGAAGCCCGATCTTGCTCTCGGTTTCAACGGGATGAGAACCACTCCTGGCCACAACAAGTACGATCTCCACTATTCGATTGAGAAGCTGCAGCCGGATGTCATCGAGATAGACAGTTGGGGCAAGGACAACTTGTCCCAGTTCGTCGCTGCGCACTACGTGAGGCGCGGGCAAATGTGGGTGAAGAAGGGCTCGCCTTTCATCCACTGGGACAAGCTCGGATCCCTCTAGATGGGACTTCGTGAGGTGCGTGCCGGCATTGGCACGCTGAGCGTTGCTCACCGATGGTGGTATGTAGCTGCTACGTTTGCGTATCTGATATTTCTCGTCCTCATTCCGCCGTTTCAAACCAATGACGAAGATGCGCATTGGATGCGTCTGTGGACGACGGCATCGGGCGGATTGACGTGTAATCAGCCCATTCCGCCGAGCGCCTCGATCTTCATCGGCGCCGCACACTACTATCCGGTTCGCGCCGAGGGGAAACACTATCAGTTCGCGTTCATCGACGAAGAGCTGGCCGTGGTCGGGGCCGCTGGCGAGGCCCGCGCAGGTGGCGCGACGTGCCTCTACATGCCGATAAGCTACCTGCTGCCTGCAGTTGCAGCGAGGCTCGTGGCCAGTCCATATGACGCTGGAAAACCCTCGCACATGTTCCATGCGTTCTACGCCGCGCGCGGGTGCAATCTGTTGTTGTTGGTATTCGGCACGCTGCTGTTTCTGGCGCTCGTGCCGCAATATCGCAATCTGACCCTGCTGTTGTATTCGCTGCCCATGCTGATGCAGCAGGGAATCTCAGTGAATCAGGAGAGCACCATCACACTGTTGTTCTTCGTGCTGATGATCTTCTGGTGGCGACAGTCTACTCTCGCTGGTGCAGTTGCGATGGCAGGTTTGATTGCGCTCTTGAGCCTGGCGAAACCGGTGTACCTGGTGTTCTATCTCGTCTGGCTCTGCTATCTGATCCGGCTGCGCCAAACACAAGCCCGTTCTCTTCGCTGGCTGTTTGCGATGCTGCCGATGGCCTTCGTGCCGGTGGTGATCTGGCTTTTGTGGACCAAACTGGTCGTCAGCGGGAGCCAACAATATCTGCCGAGCTGGGTGGATATGCCGGGGCAGATTCAGTATCTCAAGACGCATCCAATGATGCTGCCAAAGGTCATTCTGATTCAACTTGCCGATCTATTCGGGCGTGAGCATCTGCGCGGCGGCTGGATCAGCGTCCTTGGGGTGCTTGGTTGGGCCGACTTCGAGATTGGGAATCGCGCGTACTATTGTCTCTTGCTGGCGGCAGTGTTGGCCGTCGCCGCCGATCTGGGTGCTCCCGTCGCTGCGGTGGCTTCCGAGGTTCGCCCGCGGTGGCAGCGGATCGTTCCGTTCTGGACGTTTTTCCTGATCATTCCCGCCATCGCCGTGGCCATGTATATCCAGTTCAGTGGCGTTGGCTCGCCCTACGCGCTTGGGACTTCGGGTCGATATCTGCACATTCCCTACTTCGGGATGCTGGCGTTCGGGATCGAAACCGCGCGGTCGCGCTGGTCATTCTCTCGCTGGCAATCGGTCGCCAAGGTCATGCCCTGGATCTGCATGGCGCTCTGTGCCGTCGCTGCGCACGACGCCATCGGCGCCATCTGGACCAGGTTCTATGGCTGAGAGCCGTCGGTCGTCGGTGGCGTTCCGGGTGTTGTTCGGCGCGGCCTTGCTGCTGTTGGCTGGACTCTCCGTGGGGTATCGGTATCTTCCGCTGGTCGACTGGCCTGAGCACTGCAAAATGGCGGCAATCCGTTCGCATTTGCATGAGCCAGCGTTTGGCTTCGCGACCTATTTCGAGAAAACTGGCTGGTTTTTGCCATATCAGACCTTTCGGTGGACCCAGATCTTGTTGGGTCGCCTGCTGGGAGACCGCATCGGGTTTGCGGTGGCACTGTGGCCCTATCTTGTCGGGGTGCCGACGCTGCTGCTGCTGCTGTTGCGGCGGCTGGAACGCGACCTGTGGTCCGTGTTCATTGGCTGCGGCATCCTAGTCGAGTCGAATCTGCTGTGGGGATTTGCGCCGTACCTCACCGGGATTGTCGTCCTCCTGTTGGGCCTTGTGTGTACGCTCGATTTTCTGCGTGGCGGCGGTCGGCTGCGCGGCAGTCTGCTCGTCGGTGTGGGCGTGTTGGCCTTCTTTACTCATCCCGAATCGGCTCTGCTGTACTTCGGTAGTGCAGGCGTGTTCGCCACCGCTGCCGTTTGGCAGGGAGCCACGACCATGCGACGCGCGGGGTGGGTGATGCTGGCGGCGCTGCCAGGCGGGGTGATGGTCGTGTTTTATCTGGTTGGCGCCGGATGGGTGAGCAGCACCAGCGCGACCGTCGAGTTCTATCAGGCCGCACCGACGGTTTTTCGTTCGCCGATCGAGGTGTTGCGCAACCTACCGCATGACAGTGGCTTGAACGTGCTCGGGCCGTTGCCTGCGATCCTCTTTTTGGTAGCGACGGCAACAGCCATGGCGCTCGGCCAGAGACAGCTCGTTGCCAATCCATGGCGACGAGCGATGTCGTGGGTGGTAGCGGCGTGGGTGCTGCTCCTGTTCGCTGCGCCAGCATCCGTGCGCGGCGAGCCAGTCGGCGTGCGGCTATCGAGTGGGTTCCTGCTGCTCACGACCTTGGTGTTGCCCTCCGCGCACGATTTTCGTCGCTGGCCGGCACGGGGCGTTTGGGTTGTCGGTGGCCTGACGAGTATCCTGTGGGCGCACCGTGCGTTTGCCTCCTACGACCGCAGCCTGCGACCGCTCGACGCCATCATCAAGCAGATCCCTGTGAGAGCCAAGGTGGCGACCATGGCCTATGAGGTCGATCCACCCGGCATCGCGATGCCGAGCTACGTACACTTTGGCGGCTACATCACCACCGTGCGGGGTGGGCTACCCGCATTCACGTTCCAGGTCGGTATCCAGCTCAAACAGTCGGTGCCACGCACATGCATGCTGGTGGCTGACGACTGGCGGCCCTACTATGGCTGGCAGATCGAGAACGAAAAGGCCGCTTGCTGGGACTACCTGGTCGTCTTGAGGGGCAAGGCCTTCCCGGGGAGCCCTTTTGCCGACCCGACCGTGCGCCGGCGTCTCCTGTTGGAAGAGGGCAGTTTTCAGCTCTGGGACCTGCATCCATAAGAACAGTAAGTGCTCCTTGTCATTGGAGGTTCGCGTTTGCTAGATTCCGGCCGTTCATGACTGACCAGGCACCCACGGGCGACGCTTCGGCGAGCCGCTCGACCAATGGTGCACACAAGAGTGTGCATGCGCGGCCCGACTTGTCGGTGGTGATCCCGGCGTTCAACGAGGGTCAACGCATCGAGCGCGCCCTTGCGGAGATCGTTCAGTACTTGCGAGGGCGCGGTGACTCGTTCGAGATCGTGGTCGCCGACGATGGCTCCAGCGACGGGACGGCCGATGTCGTCGAGCGGTTTGCGGCCACGCAGCCGCTCGGCGCGGTGCGGTCGGTGCGCTTGCCGTTCAATCAGGGCAAGGGTGCCGCGCTGCGAGCGGGATTTGCGGCCACCGTCGGAAACAAGATTCTCATGACCGATGCCGACCTTGCGACGCCCATCGAAGAACTCGGTAAGCTCGAGGCTGCTTTTGCGGCTGGTGCGCAGATCGTGGCTGGATCGCGGGCCTTGGCGTCGTCGAACATCACGCGACGGCAGTCGCTGGTGCGCGTGTTTCTCGGTCGCGCCGGCAATCTGTGGATTCGTTCGCTGGCGGTGCCCGGCATCCACGATACGCAGTGTGGCTTCAAGCTCTTCGACGGGGACGCCGGTCGACGGCTGTTTGCGCTGTCGCGTGAAGATCGCTTCGGCATCGATATCGAGGTGCTGTGCCTGGCGCGGCGGCGGCTCAGCCTCAAGGTGAGCGAAGTCGGCGTGCGCTGGCAGCATCAGGATGGCTCGAAGGTGCGTTGGGTCGACTATGTCGACGTGCTGGTCAAAGTGCCGCGCATCGTCCTGTCCGTTCTGACGCGCGGCACGTGAGTCCGGTGACCTTGGCGTCGAGGGTGCGCGGCCTCGGTTGGTTGGTGCCGTTGTGGATCGCGCTGACGCTGCTGGCGCTGATGCCCATCTGGACGGCGCGGCTCATCCCGATGCTGGACACGCCCAACCACCTGGCGCTGATCCGTGCCTGGCACAGCTTCGACGACCCGCGCTATCGCATCGCCGAAAACTTCACCCTGCATATCCAGCTTGCGCCTTATCTCGCCTATTACTGGATCAACCACATGCTCATGTATGTGGTCAGCATCGAGACCGCCAATCGTCTGGTGCTGTCACTGTACGTGATCGGATTTCCGCTGTGCATGCTGGCGCTGGTGCGCAGTCTCCGTCGAGACGCGGCGCTGGCGCTGTTCGCCTTTCCGCTCATGTTCAACCAGAACTGGATGTATGGCTTCACCGCCTACAACCTGGCGGTCGCTTCGTTGCTGCTATGTGTGGCAGTGGCGCTGCGCTACCTGGACGAAGGCAAGGTCTGGCAAGTGGTCTTGGTGGGAGTGCTCGGCGCGCTGACGTTCTTGTTTCACATCATGCCGTACGTGTATCTCGGCCTGCTTGGCCTTGGCTTGATTTATAGCGATTGGCGACGCTGGAAGCGGTTGTTGCTGCTGGCGTCGTCGTTGGTCCCGTCGCTGGTGATGGCGGTCCAGTCGGTGCGGTCGAGTCAGGACGACGGCGTGTATTTCCGCGCCAAGGGCACCTTCGCGGCCACCTGGCGTGATTTTCCGACGTCGGTCATGGAGTTTCCGCGCCGGGTGATGGAGCTTTTCCCAGGCTCGTGGGACGCGGTGGCGCTGGGTCTGTTGGCCGGCGCCGCCATGGCGCTTTATCTGTGGCGCGAGACAGCGCCCGCACCCCAATCCGAGCTCACGCAGCGACGAGTAAAAGCGTTTTTGTGGCTCCTCGGGATTGCCTATCTCAGTATTCCTTACGAGATATCGAAACCGTTTTCGTGGTGGTTCGTGTCGCCGCGCGTGCCGCCGATCATGATGTTGCTCATCCCGTTGTGGCCGTCCAGGCCGATGACCGGACGCTGGCGCTGGCTGATGGCGCCAGTGGTCATTGCCGCGCTCATCTTGCCGGTACGCCTCACGCAGCTCTATCGATCGTTCTCGGTGCGCAACGCTGGTTTCATGCGGCTCGTGTCCGAGGTGCCGCTCGGTGCGCCTTGCCTGGTGTTGCTCAACAACCTCATCATTCATTCGCCCAAGTTCGAGGAGAAGAGCGGCGATCCGTCGTCTTCGGCGCCGGTCTATTGGCACTTTCTGTCGTGGCCGATGGCGCTGCGCGGTGGCTACAGCGCGTACGTGTTCGATCAGGGCATCCCGGTGCGGCCCAAGAACAAGCTACCGTCGCCCAACTGGGTCGATACCAGCGGGTTCCATATTCGCCAGGCGCCCGACTACGAGTATTATCTCGGCTACAACTCGGCGCAGCTCGATCGCGAGCCCGGCCTCGAGGTCGTCGACGAGGCGGGCTCGTGGACGCTCTACCACCGCAGAGTCAGTGCCACCGATGAGCCGTAGACCTACTCGGGCTTGTGTAAGAGGCTACGGAGCAGGGTCCAGCCGCCTTCTTGGGCGACCTGGACGAGGCCGTCGGGCGGGAGGTTGCTGAGGTTGTCGTCGCGGACGACGAAGTAATCCCACTTGGTGGCGAGGACGGCGGCGTTGAACTCGGTTTCGTCGTGGCTGTTGATCTGGACCAGCGCACTCTCGACCTTGGGGTGCGGGAGCTCGGTGCGGACTTTGACCGGAAAGCCGTCGTCGTAGAGATACGGCGAGTAGCCGCCGCGGAGGACGAGCGGATAGTTGTAGAGCTCGCGCCAGACGGTCATGCCGGGGCCGACGAGCGGATCTTCGAAGTTGCGGTTTTGGCCGGGTGCCGACGGCGTGTGCACCATGAGGACGGTGGCGCCGAGCGGGGCCTGGTTGATGAGGTCGACGATCGGCTGCGCCCGTTTGGAGAAGTCTTTGTAGGCGCGACCGAGCCGCATCGGCAGCCACAGCGACGCGGCCAGACCGACGAGCAGCAAGACCCGACGCCAGCTGGCGAGCGTGCCGCGCGGTAAGAAACAGGCCACGAGCGCGATCAGAAAAAAGAAACGCTGGTTGATCATCCACCAGTTGAACGGTCGCTTGACGGCGAAGGGCGCGGCGAGGCCCATCAGGAACAGCACCAGGACGAAGAGCGGGATGCGGGCGGCGATCCGGCGCGGTTTTGCCTCCGGTCCCCCGTCGGTGAGGACGAGTGTGATGACCAGGAGGACCAGCGCGATCAAGAGGTAGTCGTCGAGGTTGGTCTTGGAGATCAAGTTGAAGTAGGTCGTGGCGCGCGCCAGAAAGCGACCGGGCAGATCCCACTCGAACGCCATGCTGGTCTCGGTCTTGACATAGCCGACGCCGGCGGCGTGACGGAGGCCGCCCCAGAACAGGAGCAGCGACGGTACGGTGGCGCCGATGACGTAAAATGCGGCACGCCAGCGACGGGAGATGAGCTCGATGACCACCAGGACCGCTGCATAGGCGCCGAAAGACGCCCACGGCAAGATATGGCTCAGATAGAGACAGGCCGTCAGAAAGAGGACCAGCGCGGCGCGACCGAGGCGGGGCTCGTCGATGAGCCGATAGAGCGATGCCGTCGCCAGCAGCATCAAGATGCCACCGACGCAGAACGAGATGAAGCCCCACTGCAACATGGTCCCGATGGCGACGGGCAGGACCAGAAAAGCCAACAGCGGGCTGCGACCGGTGGCGCGCGCCAGGGCCAGACCGCAGAGCGGCGCGGCGAGAAAATAGGCGATCAGATAGATCAGGTTGGCGCGGATCACACTGCCGGTGAGGTAGGTGAGAAGGTGCACCGGCAGGTAATGGCCGAGGTAGGGCACGAGACCGAGCGAGCGCTCGTAATAGGTGGAGACGTTCCAGGCCGGGTTGTTGAGGTAGTGCCAGGCGGTGATGCGGCCGAGGTGATTGGGCAGATCATGGAGCGGCAATACTTTCGGCAGCCACATCGGCCGCGCGAACGCCAGCGACAGCACCAGCCACAGTAAAATCCACCAGCCACGCCGGCGCATGAAGCCAAGGATCTCGGCGCGAGTCGGGCGTGGGAGGCGAAAGGCCATTTCGCGGGAGGATATATCATCCTGTCGCGGAGCGTGAGGCTGTGGCGAACAGCGACGCGAGAGGGTCGGAACCCTCTTAGGGTACCGACAACAATGCCGAGCTCTCCATGCCGTGCTTGAGCATGCCGAGGTATTCGCCGGGCTCGTTGGCTTCGAAGGTCCAGGTGCCGTACACGATGAGCTGCTTGGCGGCTTCGTTGACAGTTTTGGCGCCGGGGTTGTACAGCGTCGAGCCGTCGGCGGAGATCATGAGGCTGCGGAAGAAGAACGCGCGACTGAAGTTGTCGTTGACGCGATTTTCGCCGTCGATGGTGGCGGTGACCAGCACGTCCTTCACGAACGGCCACGGCGGCAGTGACGTGGTGCGGATGTTGATCCACACCGGGACGAGGTCGCGGTTGATCTGCTCGATGACGCGCGCATCGGCGAGTGCGGACGAACGGAGATAGTCGGCGCCAAGACACACCGCGCCGTCTTTTTCGCCGGCACCGAGGACGACCAACATGGGTTTACCGACGCGGGCGGCCTCGGCCTGCGCCGCTGCATAGCTTGGTTGCCAGGCAATCGCGAGATGTTCACGCGTATGCATCGGAATGTTGGCGGTGGGCAGATTGACGAGGCAGCCGGCGAGCAAAAGGGGCGCTAGCAATAGACAATTTTTCATGTCTGAGGCGCTTAGCAAGCGCCGTACCGTCGAGGATGTGAGCGTTGCCGCGCTCGTGACGTAGCGAGTGTGAACCGCGGTTGACCGGTTTGGCCGGCTAGTTCACGGCTTGTCGCCGATGTAGCCGAACCACTGGTGCACCTTGCCGGTCTGGCGCGAATTGATGACGAAGGTGGCCGTGCCGCGGCTGCTGGCGACGAGCGTGCTGATGGTGAGGTGGACGGTGTCGCCGTTCTGGCCCGTCGCCGGATCGAAGACGAACTTGTAGCGGGGCGTGGTCGGCATGGTGATGTCTTCGGCATCCAGCGCCCAGGTGCCGCCGGTATCGCCGTCGCTGAAGAGCTGCAGATCGATGGTCTTGGACTGGCCGACCGGGACGTGAACGCCGGGGATCATGAACATGCCGTTCGGGCCCGAGGCGATGATGTCGGGAAACACTGGCACGGCGTTGAAGTAGACCGAGTTGGCCAGCGCCGGCACACACGGGTCGTGACCGGCGAGCGCGGCGGCGTTGGACCAAGACCGCTGCACGGTAAAGTCGAGCTCCGGGAATTTGGTGAACGATAGACGGTCCTGCGCACACATATCTCCGGTCTCGCCGCCGCCCAGCGTGCGCGACCAGTAACGGTGGTCGGTGTCGACGGTGGAGAAGGCCGGGGCATGGTTGGGATACGGGTCGGTCGCAGCCTCGATGAGCTCGTGGCTGGTGGCCGAGGTGCTGTTCTGCATGCTGGTGAGGCCGTTGCCGCCCGAGCAGCGGGGGATGACCGCGTAGGAGACGTATGCGCCGGCGTGGGCGACGTCGAGCGCCAGATCGCTGTGATAGGCGCCAAATGACATGCAGCTTTGCTGGCCACCGAGGGTGATGGTGACGCCGGCCGGATAGTTGAGCACGTAGATGCTGTTTGCCGTCGCTGCCGGGAAGGCGGGGTCGTTGCCGTTGAGCTTGCCGGCGAGCCAGGTCTGGATGGCCGCGTCGTCGATGGTGCCGGTCATGGTCTCGGTCAGCATGACCGGTGGGGTCGAGGTGCCCGCGCCGACGCCATACTCGCTGGTGTTGGCTGCCCAGTAAGGTGTGCCGCCGACCTTCGACAGAAACTCGGTCAGTGGAGCGGTCACGGCTACGGCGTCGTTGGAAAAGAAGACCGGGACGAAGACCGGGCTGGCGAGCACGTCGCCGCCAGCGTTGACGACCTGGGGCGGGGCGCCGTGCGGTCCGACTACAAAGGCCAGATCCGGCGTCGGGGACAGGTCGGCGTTGCCGTTGCTACCGTCGCTGTTGCAGCCGCCCATGGCGACGAGACCCGCCAGTGCGGTGCCAGCAATGGTGAAGGTGGAGTGTCGGCGGTTCCGGTGACGGTGCGTCTCGATCATGAGGTCTCCTGCAGGGCCCTTCATGCCATGGCGGATCTCGGCTTGGCAAGCTGGGCCGACGGGCGGACGCATGGGTGAAGGTATGCGAGATGTGACGAGATGTTGCCGTCGTCGCTTGTGCCGGACTTCCCCGTGCTTTACGCTCGCGCCATGAAAAAGTCGCTGCTGGTCTTTTCCTCGGTCTGGGCCTTGGCCTCCGTCCTGTCGGTACCGCTCCGCTCCGACGCTGCGCCGGCAGGCTGTAGCACCTTGCCCGAGGTGCGCTTCTATCACTGGGCGTGGAATGCGCAGATGGGCATGATGCTGGCCACCGGCGGCAAACAAGCCGTCGCTGGTAGCCTGATGTGCAAGCACGGCGTGAATCTGAAGCTGATCCGCGAGGACAACACCGACACCATGCAGAGCCTGCTCGTCACCTTCGCCGAAGGCCTCAAGGCCGGCGAGGCCAACCCGGCCAAAGGCGCGCACTACGTGGCCATCATGGGCGACGGCTCGGCGATGTTCTTGAAGGCGCTCAACGACCGCCTGACCCGCCTTGGCCCGGACTACACAGCGGTCGTCGTCGGGTCGGCCGGCTATTCGCGCGGCGAGGACAAGTTCATGGGTCCGGCCGCCTGGAAGAAAGATCCCAAGGCGGCGCGCGGCGGTCTCGTCGCTGGCGTGTTGCGCGACGGCGACTGGAACATCGCCATGAAGTGGCTCGGCGACAACAAGATTGCCAACAACCCCGACGAGAAGACCTACGATCCCGACGCGCTCAACTGGGTCAACGCCACCGACTACATCGACGCTGCGCAGAAATATGTCAGCGGGTTTTGCACCGAGCTCAAGAACACCAAGACGGGCAAGAGCGAGAAGCACTGCGTCGACGGCGTGGTGACCTGGACGCCGGGCGACGTGACCGTGGCCGAGAAGAAGGGCGGCCTCGTGAGCATCGTGTCGACGAAGGAATACGCGATGCAGATGCCCAACGTGATCATCGGCAACAAGAAGTGGATGGCGGCCAACGCCAAGCTGGTGACCGGGATGTTGCAGGCGATTTTTGCTGGCAGCGACGAGGTCAAGAAGGGTGGCGAGGCGCTCAACAAGGCCGCCGCCATCAGCGCCGAGGTCTACAACGAGCGTGATGCCGCCTACTGGAGCAAATATTTCCGCCCGATCACCGAGAAGGACAAGACCGGCGTCGTGGTGCAGCTCGGCGGCTCGTCGGTGAACAACCTTGCCGACAACCTGCAACTGTTTGGCTTGTCTGGTGCGACCAATTATTTTGCGATTACGTATGTCATTTTCGGCGATATCGTAAAGTCGCAATATCCGTCGCTGTTGCCGGCGTATCAGCCGGTGGCCGAGGTCACCGATATGACCTATTTGAAATCCCTGCAGGCTCCACAGAAGACCAAGTGACATGAAGCTCACACCGTTTGCCAAAGGCATGCTGACGCTGCTGATCATCGGCGTCGTGACCGTTCCACTCATCCTCGATCCCAAGCTGCTGCACAAGATTTTCCCCGAGGAGAAGGTTCAGAAATCGAATATCCCGCCGCCGGCCAACTTGCCCGAGCTGCCGATGCCGACCGCCGATGTCGGCAAGCCCGGCTGCGCCAACCTGCCCGAGGTGCGGTTTTATCATTGGGCCTGGAATGCGCAGATGGGCCTCATGGCGGCCAACGGTGGCAAGCAGTCCATCGAGGGCAGCGGGATGTGCAAGAACGGCGTGAATCTGAAGCTGATTCGCGAGGACAACAGCGACAACATGGCGGCGGCGATGTTGTCGTTCGGTGAGGCCTTCAAGAAAGACGGCGGCAACCCGGACAAGGGCGCGCACTTCGTGTCCATCATGGGCGACGGGTCGGCCGCGTTCTTGAAAGGTTTGAACGACAAATTGTTGAAGCTGGGGCCGGACTACGCGGCCGCGGTCGTGGGATCGACCGGATATAGCCGCGGTGAGGACAAGTTCATGGGTCCGCCGGCATGGAAGAAAAATCCGCAGTCGGCGCGCGGAGGTCTCGTCGCTGGGGTGTTGCGTGACGGCGATTGGAACATCGCGCTCAAGTGGCTGGGCGACAATAAAATCCCCAATAACCCCAATGAAAAGACCTATGACCCGGACGCGCTCAACTGGGTCAATGCCAGCGATTATGTGGACGCGGCCCAGAAGTATGTGGCTGGGTTCTGCGCTGATCTGAAAAACGTCAAGACCGAGAAGACCGAGAAGCACTGCGTCGACGGCGTGGTGACCTGGACGCCCGGCGACGTGACCGCGGCGCAGAAGAAAGGCGGCCTGGTCTCGATCGTGTCGACCAAGGAATATCGGTCGCAAATGCCCAACGTCATCATCGGCAACAAGAAGTGGATGTCCCAAAACCGTAAGATCGTGACCGGCCTTTTGCACGCCGTCTTCGACGGTGGCGATCTGGTGCGATCCAGCGACGACGAATTGCAGAAAGCGGCGGCGATTTCGGCGGCGGTTTATGCCGAGAAAGACACGGCCTACTGGTACAAATATTTCCGCGTCCAGAACGAGATCGACATCAAAGGCGTTCCCGTGGAGCTCGGCGGCTCGGCGGTGTCCAACCTCAACGACAACCTCAACCTGTTCGGAATGTCGCCGGGGTCGACCAATCTGTTTGCCGCCACTTACACCGTCTTTGGCGAGATCGTGAAGTCGCAATATCCCGATCTGGTGCCGTCGTTTTATCCGTATCAACAGATCCTGGACACCTCGTATCTCAAAGAGTTGTCGTCGGGGTCGGCCAAGGCGCCGGCGCCGGAGCTGCCGCAATTCTCCAAAGAAGAAAAGCTCAAAGACGTGGTCAGCCTGCGCGCCTGGGACATCCAGTTCGCCACCGGCAGCAACAAGTTCACGCCCGAGGCCGCCGCGCAGCTCAAGCTCTTGTTCAGTGACCTCGTCGTCGCTGGTGGCACCTTGGTCGAGGTCCACGGCCACACCGACAACCAGGGCACCACCGACTCCAACCAGAAGCTCTCCGAGGCGCGGGCGTTTGCGGTCAAGCAATGGCTCGAGCAGCAGTCGGCCACCAACTTCCCCGAAGGCCGGGTACGCATCTTTGCCCACGGCATGACCCAGCCCATTGCGCCGAATACCACCAGCGACGGCAAAGCCAAGAATCGACGCGTCGAAATCGTGCTGGGTACTGCGGAATAAGTGTTTTTCCGTCGTGAGCTGAAGAACGCCATCCTGCCCAACCGGCCGGTGGCGATGAGCACCGCGCTGGCGTTGGTGTTGCTCTGGGCTGGCGGCCTGTTCTTCAGCTGGGTGGCGTTGCCGTACGAGAGCCTGCCGACGCCGCGTGAGGTGCTGGCTGCGCTCAGCGATCTGTGGTGGAACGGTGGCCTCGGGCCAGAGCTCGGCGTCACGCTGCGGCTCATCTTTCATTCGCTGTTTTACACGGTGGTCATCGCCATGGCGCTGTCGTATTCGGTGGTGATTCCGGCGTTTCGGCCGCTCATCGTCGCTGTGTCGAAGCTGCGATTCCTGGGGCTGACCGGTTTGGTCTTTCCGTTCACGCTGTGGACCGGTGGCGGCTACAAGCTCAAGGTGGCCATGTTGACGTTTGGCATGGTGTCGTTTTTCGTGACATCGATGGCGCAGGTGGTGCTGGAAATTCCACGCGTGGCCTATGACCACATGCGTGTGCTCGGGGCTTCGGAGCTGCGCATCGTCTGGGAGGTGGTGGTCCTCGGCACCCTCGACAAGGCACTCGATGTCTTGCGCCAGAACGCGGCCATTGGCTGGGCGCTCATCACCATGGTCGAAGGCATTTCGCGCTCCGAAGGTGGCATTGGCGCCTTGATCTTGAATCAGAATAAACATTTCAAATTGGCCGAGGTCTATGCGCTGTTGTTCGTCATTCTCGGCATTGGCCTCCTGCTCGATTACGGCATGGGCGTGGTGATCCGCTTGTTGTGCCCATATGCCATCTTGGATCGGGTACGGCGATGAGCGGCAAAGATGGCGATGTCATCTTTTCGGTCCGCGACGTATGTCTCAAAATCGGTAATCAAACGGTGTTGCACGAGGTCGAGTTCGATATTCACGATCGCGTGCGTCCCAATCTGGTCACCGGGCAGATCGTGGCGCTGCTCGGTCCGTCCGGCGTCGGCAAGACCCGCCTTCTGCGCATCATCGCCGGCCTGGATGAGCCGGATCGGGGGACCATCGTTGGGCCCGATGGCAAGCCTCTCGTCGCTGGCAAGGTCGGCGTGGTGTTTCAAGACTATCCGCTCTTGCGGCATCGCACGCTGATCGACAACCTGGTCGTCGCCGGTCTGGTCAACGGCATGACACCCGCCGCGGCCAAGAAACGCGGGCTCGAGCTCCTCGAACGTTTCGGCTTGGCCGGCCGCAGTGGTCATTATCCAGCGCAATTGTCCGGCGGACAAAGACAGCGCGTGGCCATCGCGCAGCAGATCATTTGTCCCAAACAACTGTTGTTGTTCGACGAGCCCTTCAGCGGGCTCGATCCGCAGGCACTCGAAGACGTGATCCGGCTCTTGGTCCAGGTGGCCAACATGGACGATCTGACGACGCTGGTCATCGTGACCCACGATGTGTGGGCGGCGCTCGTGGCCTGCGACACGATCTTGCTCCTTGGCCGCACGCCCGACAAACCCGGCGCGCGTGTCGTCGAGACCTATGACCTCGTGGCGCGCAACCTGGCCTGGCGCGAGCACGTCGAGCGTGAGCCGGAGTTCATGAAGCTCGAGCAAGAAATCCGCGCGCGGTTTCGCACGCTTTGAAACCATTTGAATCTGTGATGAAGGAGCGTCGATGAAGTGGTTCGTGCTAGCCCTGTTGTGGTCGGTCGCTGCCGTCGCTGAGCCGGTCAAGGTTGCGTCCGTGGAAACGGGCGAGATTGCCGGCACCTGGCGCGGCATGCTCGGGCCGCTCCATCTCGTGTTGAGCGTGGTCAAGACGCCGAACGGCTACCAAGGCGTGCTCGACAGTGTGGACCAAGGCGCGTCGTTGACCATCGACAAGCTGATCGTCACCGACGGCAAAGTCCATCTGGAGATCGCGCAGATCCAGGGTGGCTTCGACGGCGCCGTGGCCAAAGATCAACTGGTCGGCACCTGGAAACAGGGCGGCAGCCAGCCGCTGACGTTTACCAAAGACAAGGGGACCGCGGTGGCGAAGTTGCCGGCGCCGAAGATGCTCGCCGTGCCGTTCGACGTGGTGGTGCCGACGCCACCGACGGCGTTCGCCAGCCATGGCAAGACGCAGCTCGTCTACGAGCTGCACATCACCAACTTCGGCACGGGGCCGCTGACGTTGACCGGCATCGAGGCGCTGGCCGGCAAAACCTCGCTTGGGCGCTACGAAGGTCTAGAGCTGCTCGCGCGCGTCTTGCGCCCGGGCTCCAGCGAAAATGGCCTCGCCAAGCTGACCATCGGGCCCGGCCTGCGCGCGGTGGTCTTCATGTGGCTCAGCGTCGATGCTGCACCGGCCAGCCTCACCCACCGCATCACCGTCGACGGCGGCGAGCTCGTCTCGACCGCCATCCCCGTCGGCAGAGAGCTCGCGATCATCGGCCCGCCTCTCGCCGGCGCTGGCTGGCTGGCGGCCAACGGTCCGTCCAACACCTCCGGCCACCGACGCTCACTCATTCCCGTCGGTGGCCGCGCCCACATCGCACAGCGCTTCGCCATCGACTGGGTCAAGGCTGGCGCCGATGGCAAGACGCTGTCCGGCGATCCCAAGCTCAACAAGAGCTACCTCGCCTGGGGCTCGCACGCGCTCGCCGTCAGCGACGGCGTGGTGGTCGCAGTCAAAGACGGCATCCCCGAAAACGTCCCCGGCCCATCGTCGCGCGCCGTCCCCATCACGCTGGAAACCGTCGGTGGCAACCACGTCATTGTCGACATCGGCCACGGCCACTACGCCTTCTACGCGCATCTTCAGCCCGGCAGCCTCAAGGTCAAGCTCGGCGACAAAGTCCGTCGCGGACAGCGA
>Ga0123338_10002015_pt1 | contig 19179 bp, 17 predicted proteins | sample grotaG_FD_89793 | JGI IMG/M metagenome (GOLD analysis project Ga0123338, IMG submission 89793) | Glacier valley bacterial and archeal communities from Borup Fiord, Nunavut, Canada, to study Microbial Dark Matter (Phase II) -... | ecosystem: Environmental > Aquatic > Freshwater > Ice > Glacier ...
ACCGCCAAGGTACCGAGCTGGTACTACGAGATCGTGGCGCCGGGGTTCAAGTACAACCTGACCGACATCGCCGCGGCCATCGGGATCCACCAGCTGCGTCGGGCCGAAGAATTCCGTGCCCGTCGCGAAACCATTGCCCTGCAGCTGAACGACGGTCTGGCCGGTCTGCCGGTCGTGCTACCGCCGGCGGCTACCAGCGGCGACATTCATGCCTGGCACCTGTACGTGCTGCGGCTGGCTGACGCAGCGCCGCTGGGCCGCGACGCACTCATCGAGCAGCTGTTCGCGTCGGGCATCGGCTGCAGCGTGCACTACATCCCGCTGCACTTGCAGCCGTACTGGCGCGATCGCTACGGCCTGTCCGCGGCCGACTTCCCGAACGCGCAGCATGCTTACGAGCGGATGCTCAGCCTGCCGATCTACCCGCGAATGAGCGACGCCGATGTTGGCCGCGTACTTGCCGCGCTGCGCTCGGCGCTGTCGTGACGAGGCCGCTGCTCGATCGCATGGCCAAGCGGGCGCTCGACATCGTCGGCTCCGCCGGAGGCGTCGTCGTACTGTCGCCGTTGCTCGTGGCGCTGTCGATCTGGGTGCGGCTGGACTCCGCGGGTCCGGCGCTGTTCCGTCAAGAGCGCGTGGGGCGCGGCGGCCGGCTCTTTCGCATCCACAAGTTCCGCACCATGCGGGTGGCGTGCCGCAGCGAGAGCGCCGGCGCCCTCACTATCGGCGCCGACGCCCGCATCACCGGCGCCGGAGTCTTCCTGCGCCGCACCAAGCTCGACGAGCTGCCGCAGCTCATCGACGTGTTGCTGGGCGACATGAGCCTCGTCGGCCCGCGCCCCGAGGTGCCGCATTACGTGGCCGGCTACCCTGACGACGTGCGCGCGGCGGTGCTGAGCGTGCGGCCGGGCATCACCGACGTCGCATCTCTGACCTTCAGCGACGAAAGCGACCTGCTCGCACGTGCGGCCGATCCCGAACGCGAGTACCGCGAGGTGGTGCTGCCAGCCAAGCTGCGGCTTTCGACGCAGTACCTGCAGCAGGCCACTGTCGCGAGCGACCTGCGCCTGATCGTGCGCACGCTGAAGACGATCTTCGTCGCATGAGTGCAGCGCAAGGCGCCGGCGGCGTGTGGCACCGCCTCGAAGCCGCGCTGGCGCGCTGGCGCGCGCATCGCGAGCCGCTCTCGCTGGCCATCGACGGCGTGACGATCGCGCTGTGCTGGAACTTCACATACCTGTTTCGCCTGGGTTTCGAGCGCTGGTGGTCGGCGCGGCCGGGCTACGACGGCTGGGTCATGCTGGGTGTCGTCGCAATCTACCTCGGGGTGTTCGTGATCGCCCGCATTCCGCGCGGGATGTGGCGCTTCTCGGGCTTCGGCGAGGTGAAGAGGCTGACCGTTGCCTGCCTCGCGGCGGGCCTGGTCAGCGCCGCCGCAGTGCTTCTGCTACAGCTGCGCGAGGTGCCTCGCGCCGTGCTCGCCCTGCATCCGATCGTCGCCCTCATGGGCGTCTGCATAGTGCGCATCGCCTACCGCATGCTCTACGAGCACGCTCGCACCCGCATCAACGGCAGCGACGCGCAGGTGCGCCGGGCCATCGTGCTCGGTGCAGGCGGCGCGGCCAAGCGGCTGCTGGCCGCGATCCATCACGAGGGCTGGATCGTGCTCGGCCTGCTCGACGACGACCCGGCCAAGCGCGGCGCGCGGATCGCGGGCGTGCCGGTGATCGGCACCATCGCCGACCTGCAGCGCGTCGACCTCCGCGCAAGCGCCACCCACGTCATCGTCGCCATGCCGGGCGCGCCGCTCACGGCGCGCCGGCGCGCGATCGACGCCGGGGCGGCAACCGGCCTGCCGGTGCTCACCGTGCCGTCGATCAGCGAGCTTCAGGACGGCACGGCGCGCATCGAGCGGGTGCGCAGCATCGAGCCGGAAGATCTTCTCGGCCGCGAGCCGGTGCAGCTCGACGAAGGGGGCATCGGCGCGCTGATCGCCGGCAAGACCGTGCTCGTGACCGGTGCGGGCGGATCGATCGGCTCCGAGCTCTGCCGGCAGATCGCGCGCTATCGGCCGGCCCGCATCGTCCTGTATGAGCTGAGCGAGTTCGCGCTTTACCAGATCGAGCAGAGCCTGGGCGAGCTGTATCCGCAGCTACCGCTCGTGCGGCTGATCGGCGACGTCAAAAACCTCGAGCACCTGCGCGCCACCTTCACGTGCTACCGCCCGCAGCTCGTGTTCCACGCCGCCGCCTTCAAGCACGTGCCCCTGATGGAGGACGAAAACGCCTGGGCAGCGCTGCAGAACAACACGCTCGGCACGTACCACGCGGCGCTCGCCGCCACGGAGGCTGGCGCAGAGGGCTTCGTGCTTATCTCGACCGACAAGGCTGTCAACCCGACGAGCGTGATGGGCGCGAGCAAGCGGGCGGCGGAGATGGTGCTGTCTCACTTGGCAACGCAGGGCAAGGTGACCGTATTTTCGGCAGTGCGGTTCGGCAATGTGCTCGGCTCGAGCGGCAGCGTAATTCCGAAGTTCAAGGAACAGATTGCCAAGGGCGGGCCGGTGACGGTGACGCATGAGGAGATGACGCGCTACTTCATGACTGTGTCGGAGGCGGCGCGGCTGGTGCTGCAAGCGGCCGCGCTGGCGCGAAGCGGCGAGGTCTATGTGCTTGACATGGGCGAGCCGGTGAAGATCGTCGAGCTGGCGCGCGATCTGATTCGCATCAGCGGCCACAACGAGAACGAAATCGGCATTGTGTTCAGCGGCTTGCGGCCCGGAGAAAAGCTCTATGAGGAGCTGCTGACAAATGCCGACCGGACCTTGCCTTCGACTCACCCGCGCCTGAGAGTTGCTGCATTGCGCGAGCACATGAACGACGTGTGGTTTCGTGGTCTGCTGGCGTGGCTGTCTTGGGACGAGGGTGCCGCGGTTCGCGAAAACTTACGCGAAGACCTACGTCAACAGCTGACGAACTACGTGCCGGAGTATCAAACACAGCTACTCGCCGACACAGCACTCAGCGCCGAAAGATCAGCCACTTCGGTGTCTTGAAGCGAACGATGCTCCAGTACAGAACCACGTACGACGCCATGAACACGAAGAGAAAGCCGGTGAGGATCGCCGTGTTGTTCCACCACAGAACACTCGGTATGACCGTCATGAGGCACAACACCCAGAGATAGGGCGAGGTCATGGAGTTGCGCGAGGTTTGCCGTCGCTCCTGCCTGATGCCGATGTTCAGGCGCATCACGCGGCGATGGATGAGGGTATGAAGGTGAATGCCGTCCGGCGCAGCCGTCGGAACGCCGCGCACGAACTTGCGCCGGTACATGGTGAATACCGTTTCGAAGATCGGATAGGCGCACAAGAGCAAAGCGAACATCGGCGACACGCCGGGGTTGCGAACCAGCAGGAGCACGGCGAGCTGTGCCAGAAGAAAGCCAAGGAGATAGGCGCCGCCATCGCCCAGGAAGATCAGGCCGCCCGGAAAATTCCAGACGAAGAAGCCGAGTACCGCCCCAATGGTGATCAACGCGGTAGTGAAGATGAATGTGTCGCCCACCTGGAAGGCGACGTAGGCGATAGCCACCACCATCATCAGCACGCACATCGAGGCGAGGCCGTTGAACCCGTCGATGATGTTCACTGCGTTGGCGACGCCGGTGACCGCGAGCAAGGTGAGCGCCACGGCAAACGGAAAGACGGAAATCATTTGATCGACGCCGGGAATGGCCGTTCGATGAATGACGCTTCCCAACAGGTAGATGGCCAGGCCGGCCGACACCGCCGTGAAGAATAAGCGGCGGCGGGGTGAGACGCTCTTCGTCAGGTCTTCGGCGAGGCCGAACACGAAGGTAGGCAGGCTCGAGACGATCAGCAACCAGACGGAGAGTCTGTCTCTCTGCCCCGACAACTCGGCCAGGCATGCGCCGGCCAGAATGGCCAGGAACACGGCGACTCCGCCGATCCGCGGCACCGGAGCCGAATGAAATTTCTGCGGACCCGACAGGTCATGGTCGGCCGACCGATGCCCGTGCTGCGCCGCCGAACGCACGATGAGCAGGGTGATCACCAACGAGGTGAGGAAGCTGAGAACCAGGAAGATCATGTCGGACCAAGAACGCGGGTCGGGGATTATGGGTCGTCCCAAGGGCGTATTGCCGATCTGCAAAACGTCGCCATCGGTGGCTGTTGCGGCGTATCCAGACCGCCGAGATTAACAAGACTCTATCGGTGTCCGCCAACTCATCAGCAGCCGAAACCTCGACAGATCAAAACCTGCAAGCTACTTGCCAGACAGCTCCGGACGCAGGAAAAACTGCGGAAGCTTCCGCGCGTTTTTGAATAGCAGCGAAATTACACCGCCCACGTTGTTCTGCCTCAGCGCCGCCAGGTCTTCGCGGCTCTTGTGAAAGAGGGCGCTCATCGATCGATTGCTTGCGCCACCCGTGCGCATTCGTACCAACACTTCTGGAACGTATGCGACACCCATCCCTGGATGGCTGAGGTAGCGCAAGACAAATTCGTAATCCGCGGCAATTCGAAAGTGAGTTTTGAATGAACCGAGCTCATCGATCCGAGACCGGCGAACATAAAGCGTGGGATGAGGCGGCATCCACCCAAAGCGGAGTCTGGAACAGGCGAATGAACCACTGCGCCAGTATCGAATCAACTCGCTGGGCCGGTCTTTTTGGACGTACACGAGATCCCCGTATACGGCATCGACCGATGCGTTCTGCGCGACCCTGGCAATCGAGCTTACGGCGGTGACGCCTGCAAAGGTGTCATCGGCATTCAGGAAGCCGACGAAGTCGCCGGTGGCGAGGCGCAGGCCCTTGTTCATCGCGTCGTAGATGCCGCGGTCGGGCTCCGAAAGGACGGACGTGACGTGGGCGCCATGCGTTCGCACGAGCGAGAGCGTGTCGTCGGTCGAGGCGCCGTCGATCACAATGTGTTCGATGTCTGGGTGGGTTTGGCTCGCGACAGAGGCGAGCGTCTCGGCAATCGTCGCAGCACTGTTGTAGGCGACGGTGATGACGGTGACTTTCATCGGCATTCAAGCGCCAGCCAGGGTGCGGTAGACCCGGAGCGTCTCGAGATACGTCTGCTCCCAGTCGTAAAGCCGCGCACGATCAAGACCGGCCCGCGCCATGGTGTCTCGCGCGGCGGGAGATCTGAGCGACGTGATGCGTTCGGCCATTGAAGCCGGGTCGGGTTCGGAGACCGAGAGCGCGTCGCCTCCTATCTCCAGGACCGCCTTGCAGGCGACGCAGACGACCGGACACCCTGCGCGCATCGCCTCGACGACCGGGATGCCGAAGCCTTCATATGTGGAGGGATACGCAAGGCACAGCGCCTGGTTGTAAAGGCGGTTCAGGTCGCGGTCGTCGACGTGGCCGAGGTGGCGGATGCGCGTACGCACGGCGCCAGGCAGGCGCTCGAGTTCGCTTGGTCTAAAGGCGCCGCCGCCCACGCACAGCAGCTCCAGGTCGGGCAGCAGTGTCATCGCCTCGGCGAGCAGACCGAAGTTCTTGTAGCCGGCGCGCTGACCGACGAAGAGCACGAACGGCTTCGCCGTGGGCAAATGGTCGACGGGCTTGAAGCCAACGTCGACGCCGTTGCGGATCACGCTAAGTTGCTGCCAAGCCCGTGTGCCGACCAGATCGAGCAGGTCGTCGCGCGTCGCGGCCGACACGCAGATGATCGCATCCGCCGCCCGGATTGCAGCGAACTTCTGCGCCGAATGGACCCAGCGCCGTAAGCCGTGCCGGCAGCGTTCGTAGGTGAAGTCGTGGACCGTGACGACGCAGGGGATGTGTCGCGATGGCCGCCGGTAGTAGCTGGAATGAAAGACCGATGCGCCTGCCGATATACGGGCAGGGCGGTAGCGCTCGGCGAGCCGCGCGCGGCGATGCTGCTCCGACAGCACGCCGAGCGTGGCAGGTGCCGGCTGGAGCGTTGGGTCTTCGAGAGTCAGGCGGCATGCGATGCGGTCGCGGGCGAGGCGAGTCAGCAACTGGCGGAAGTAGACGCTAATGCCACCATGAGGTTGCAACGAGAAGACGATGCCATCGATTGCAACGCGCATCGGGTCCGCCTCGCCCACCGACTCAGCAGCGGTTTCGCGAGCGGTTTCTGGGTGCTCGTTGCAAGCCGAAGAAAGCTGCACGGGTCTAAGTCCGCGCAGCAGCATCGGCAACAGCGTTTCTTAGTCGGCGTCTTCGCGGCGCGTGCTCGCGTAGCAGCGTTCGATCGACCGCGAAAACGCACCACATCACAATGCATCCGTTGAAGAGCGCGGCTTTGTTGAAGATCGAAAAGCCGTCGCGGAAAAACATGAACGGGAGCAGGCTGCAGAGGTAAAAATAAAGCCACCAGCCGTGCGGTGCAACCTTGCGCACCGAGCCGAAAAGCCATCCGAGCGCTCCGGCGAACCCCAAGCCGCCGAGCCAGCCGAAGTTGCCGAGGATTGCAACCAGCAGATGGGTTGCACCAAGCGGCGATTCAAAGAAGCGTCCCGACTCCTGGATCGTCGGAACGAGATTCGCTTTGTCGGCGAGCAGAGCCGACGGGATGAAATTGACGATCGAGCCGAAGAAGTTGGCGGGTGTCGACAGCGGCGGAATGCCATTGTGTTGGATGAACGAGCCGAGCGACATCGATGTGAACAGCCCTTCGGCCAAGCCGATGTAGGCAAGGAATCTATTGCTCAGATCGGCTTCAATTCGCACCGCTCCGACAACGAGAAGCAATGCGATCACGATCACGAAGACAACGAACCCGCGCACTCGGGTCAGCGTCGACCGAGCCGAGGCGAGCGACTGGAGCATCAGCGCGATCGCCGGAATTAAGACGTAGAGACGACCGCCGAGAGAAAGCAGCGCAATGCTGTTGATCAGCAAGAGCAGCCCCAACATTCGATACGCAGTGCCCGCTTGACTGTGCTGGCGGCAGGCCAGCACAGTCGCGAGCGCGATCAGGTTGACGGTCGCCAAGTTGCCGAGCAGCCCCGTGTCGTAGTCGATGGAATAGCCTTGAAAAAAGGAGTCTCGATTCGCGAGCGCAGAAGCGAACCAGATCGACCACAGCGCTATGGCGATGGCGGCCGGCACTGGTTTCGAGAGCGGGCGATTCATGCCTGTGCCGAGCTTCGCTAGCGTGGCTTGCGCCGCGCGCCGGCCGAGCAGATAGGCTGCCGCTAAGCCCGCCGTCAATGCAGCAAGCTGCACCCGTGTATTTGAAGCGGCCTGAAACAGGTCGCGCCAGCCCTCGATGCCTGGCATTTCGAGTAGCCATTCTTGCTCAAAGGCTACGAACGGCAATGCGATGTAGATCATGGCGCCGAAGGCGAGCATCTCAACGTCGCCGAGAAGCCTGCCCCGAAAGTAGCGAACGGCGACAAAGGCGAGCAGAAGGCCTAGAACGGTAAGCCACATTGGTCGTCATCCGGAGCATGTTTTGGCGTCTAACAGCGCGAGAATTTCACCAACTTGGCCAAGGCCGGCGGTGCGCGAAAAAAGTCGGTCGTAATCGGCACGAGCACTGGCGCTATAACACTCGCCGCCCAGACCCTCGATCTGTGCCGCGAATGCTTCAACACTATGCGCGAGGCGGACACTTGTTGCAGCACAGCCTTCAAATCCGATCGCCGCGAATGGTGACGCGATGACCGACTTCCCATGCATCAGCGCCTCGGCGATCTTGACCTTCATGCCGCCGCCTGAGTAGATTGGGGCGATCACTGCCGCCGCATTGCGGTAGAGCGCAGCGAGATCATCGACGAAGCCGCGGACTTCGAGCTTAGGGTGATGCTGGCGGGACGCCCAACGGTCCAGGCCGTTACCGACAGCGACGACCCGAAAGCGCCGCAGGGCGGGTGTGATGTCGCGGCTGATGAACTCCAATGCTTCAAGGTTCGGCGGAAACGCCGATCCGACGAAAAGAACATAAGGATCTCCCGCATCCGGTTCGGCGTCGGGGGTCGGCTTCGAAGCGCGCGGCTCTGTCACGATGATCGGGAAGATTCGATCCACCGCCCTACCATAGCGACGCGCGATCAGGTCGCCATCGGTGGCATGCAACGCGAGCGTGATATCCGACTCGCGGGCTGATCGCCGCTCGTTCAGCCAAGTGGCGGACCACGCCGGCAGGTAGTGCAACTGTCCAGACACGAGGCGCTGTCGGATCAGCTCGGTCTCGACGTTCTGGAACGCGCAAATAACACGCGTTTCGGGCAGCAGGCAGCGGATCAGCGGGATCAGCCGGCCGAGCAGCGAAGTGTCAAGCCAGACCAGCGTCGGGCGCTCGCGCATGAGCAGCTCTCGAAGATACGCGACTCCCGAAGGCGCCAGCGTCGCGCACAGCCCTTGCAGGTTAGCCAAAGCGGTGCCCAAGCGATCTTTCGTTGTAGGTACCGGCAGTGCATCGGGATGCGGATCACGCGAGATCGATGCGGCAGTAACCGGCGCGCCGAGCGCGCTGCGTAGCAGCTCGAGGTTCGTCGCAGCAAACAAGGAACCGCCGAAATGACGTGCGCTCAAGTGCGGCGAAATGTACAGGGCGTTCAAGGGATAGCGATACTGGGATGTGGCACGTCAAGCGAGGCTGGAGCGGCGAAAAGCGGGACTGTCATGCGCGGCGTTTCACGCTTCCCGGAACACGTTTCAATCCGTCGCGCAGGCGCACCAGCCATTCGGCCGAAGAGCTCGTGACGGCGCGAACGAGTAGCACCCCGAAAGCAAGCGTGCCGGCCAGTCGACGTGCAGTCGGCCCATGATCGGGATAGGCCTCGGGAAGGAAGACGATGTCGCGGAACGCATGCACGGCAATAAACACATAGGGGAACAGCGCATGCCGACGCGGCAGCCGGAGGGCCTTTGCCGTGTGTCGGTGATTCTGGGATGCGCCCCCGAGCTCGCGATGCACGATGGCTTGTTTCGACATGACCATCTTCCCGGATGCAGCCGCACGCGCGATCAGCAACCAGTCACCGCCCATCGCATTCTCGATCCGGCCGCGGCGGAGGGTCGATGTGCGCATCAAGCCGTAGAACATTCCGTTGTCGCTGACCTTCCAGTAGTACTCCGCAACTCGTCCCCACCAGGTGGACGACAAAACGTCGAAGCAGCGGCCCACATCGACGAGACGGTCTCCGCGGTAGTAGCGCGCCTCGCCGCTCGCAAGCGCCAGCGACGAATCGTCGAGCATCGGTGTGAGCGTGGCACGGATATAGTTTTGATCGAGATGATCATCGTCACCAAGCCACATGAAGAATTCGCCGCTCGCGCCCCTCAGCACGGCCTCGAAGTTGCGCGTGGCACCGATGTTGCAAGCTTGCTGGATGAAGCGCACCCGGCTGTCTGCATTTGCCAGTCGAGCGCAGATGTTCGCGCTCGAATCGGTGGAGCAGTTGTCCGAAATGATGACCTCGATGTTTGGATAGTCCTGAGCGAGCACGGAGCCGACAGCCCGCTCGATCAGCTGTTCACGGTTGTAGGTCGGGATGCCGACCGTTACGAGGGGCATGCGGCCGTTCATGCGTTTCGAATACGCCGCATCGACGGAAAGATTCGCATCCGGAAGTCCTTTACCGTGAACGCGGCAGCGACCAGCGCCGCGAGCCCCGCCCCGACGAGGAACGCAGACCAGCCGATCCGGTCGTGAAGCACGTTCGGTTGGAACACCCGCAGCAGCAGTAAGGTCACCCCCGTCGCGGCCAACGGCGACGCGATGCCGCTCAGATACCAGCGGCTCTTCTCCGCAGGCAGGAGCCGGCGGTGCATGAGGTCGATGCTGACGATCACGTAGACGGCATTCAACGCGATCCAGACCCACGCCGCTCCAATTGCGCCGTATGCGGGGACGATCCAGAAGATGGCAGGGACCAGCACAGCGACGGCAACGGCGTTGACCTTCAATGCAAGCGATGTCCAGCCATGCGCGAGCTGAAGTTGGTAGGGCATGTACATCAATCCGTTGAGGAACGTGCCACACGCCAGGGCAGAGAGCAACGGTCCGGCGCTGTGCGCCAGACCGGCATTGCCAGTCCAGGCGAACAAAACGCCGTCACCGAAAAGCGCCAGTAGCAGCGCGGCCGGAGCGGTCAGAGCGGTAACGAGTTGAGCACCACGCTGGTAGACCGAAGCCAGTTCGCCGCCATCGTTATTCGATGCCAATTCGACGAGACGGGGATACAGCGCAGCAGTAATCGGTGTCACGACGAGGTAAAGCGTCCCAGCAACGGTCGCCGCCAACGTGTATTTGCCGAACGCCTCCAGGGTTAGAAGTCGAGACAACAACACTTTGTCAACTTGCGTCAACAGAAGAGACAGCAGTGCGATGCCCAGCATCCCACCAGCAAAGCCTCGGATCTCGTGAAGGGCCTTGAGTGAAAGCCGGGCGGGAATATCAGTGCGCGGCAGCGAACTGTGCACACCCGCCGCAATGACGATGACCGAAATCAGTGAGACAAACGCTTGCCACAAAAAAAAAGCTTCGACTGTGGTCGAAATGCCCGCGAGCACGACGATGGCGCCGACGCCGCGTAGCGTCGCAATTGCGGCATTCACCGCATTGAACCAGACCTGCCGCTGCAAACCGAAGAGCGCACTGCGGTAGAGGGCTTCGACGAAGCGAAGTGCGATGACCAGAGCCATCACGGCGATAGCGCTCTGGACGACTCCGGCCGAAAGCCTGTCTGCCTTGAGCCAGTCGCTTGCAAGCCATCCGGATGCAGCCCAGACGACGATGCCAATTGCAATCGCGACGCTGAAGCAGACGATCTCCAGGCTGCGGAGCAAGTTGCGAATTGACTGGGCACTGCGCGCGCCGGCGGTAAACCGCGCCATCTCGCGACCGAGGGTTGGCGTCATTCCCATGTCGAGCAACCCAAGCCACGCTTGCATGAGCGCAAACAGCCCGATGAGCCCGTACGCTTCCATGCCGAGGTAGCGGATGTACAACGGCACAAACGCAAGACCCATCGCCGCGGCCCAGCCTTGGCCGAGGTAGTTTGCGATGACGTTTCGCCGCAGAGACATCAGCAGCGGAGTGCCATGCGCCTAATTCGAAATGCCCTGCAGGAGCCATTGACGAACTGCATGATCAGCGAACGCGCCTCAGATAGCCTTCCGGCGCGACCGTTATCAACAGCTTTGCTTCGATGTCCTTGTCGACGACGAAGTCGCCGTTCTCCCTCAAGAACTCCCGCACTGCTGTCTTTGGGTTGTCTCCGGGCCCCCAAGGTCGATCAGGAAAGAGGCTACCGGGCAGGTCGTCGACGATGGTATCCATCACGACGCAGTAGCCGTCCTTGCACACGAGCGGCGCGTATGCGCGCAGCTCGGCCAGCACATGCTCGTGCGTATGGTTTGAGTCGAGCACTACAACTACTCGTTTGCCACAGGCGATCTTGCGTACATGTGCAACGATCTCTGGCGCAACCGAGGAGCCTTGCAAAAGCTGAAAACGCTTGCGCATTGGATGTGCCTCGAGCGCCTCGCGGTTGTGGGGGCGGATGTCGATGTCGATGCCAAGAACCTCGCCGTGACCGATCAACTCCAGTATCGACGCGTAGTAGACGATTGACCCCCCGTGTGCGACGCCCGTTTCGATCACTAAGTCAGGCTGAAGCGCAAACAGGATTTCTTGCATCGCCACCATGTCCTGTGGAAACTGAATGATCGGCCGGCCCATCCACGTGAAGTTGTAAGAGTACTTATGAGGCGCGATCTCGCGCACCCACATCCGTGACATCGCTTGCAGGTCACTGTCTCTCTTCAGCCCTTCGATGTTGCGTGTCACCTCGGCCTGAAATTCTTCTTGCGGTTTCATGCACCTACCTTTCGCGTTCTTGGATTGGACCGATCAAACCCGTGAAACGGTGCCGTCGGCATATCTTGGTTCGACAAGGCGGAGGACCCGCCCCGGGTTACCAACGACGACCGAGTAGTCAGGAACGTTTTTTGTCACCACTGTTCCGGCGCCGATCGTCGCCCAACGGCCAATTGTGATGCGGGGCAAAACCGTGGCGTTCGTGCCGATGAACGTCCCATCGCCAATCGAACACAATCCTGAGATACTGACCGCGTGTGCGATGAAGACGGAGTGGCCGATCGTAGATTGGTGGCCGACAATGGCCGCCATGTGTAGGCTGCTGTTGTCACCCAGCCGGACACCCGCTTGTAAAATTACGCTCTCTTGGACGTAGTTGCCTGTCCCGACGTCGGTCATCGTCAAGTCGACCGAAGGGTGAATGAAATTGATTAGCTTTCCACCGGCAGCGACAATCTGACGCGTCGTCTCATAGCGCACGAGCGTGCTGCTTGTGATGAGATTGACAAAGCGCGCATCTATTGCTGCCAGATCGACCACGCGTTCAAGTCCACCGAGGACAGGGACACCGTGGAACTCGGTGCCATGCTTCATTGGGTCATTGTCAAGAAAGCCACCGACGACGAAGTTTGGCGTAGAGCGCTGCACGGCTGCCAGCATCCGCATCGTCTCTGGGTTCGACGCACCTAGGATATAAATTTTCATGTTGCAACTCCCGCGATCGCCCGCTTAGACGCTTCAAATGCTTTGCGATGCACGGCAGCCACCGCATTGATCACACGCTGCTGGTCGGAAGCCGAGATGTCGTGGTAGCTGGGCAAATTCAGCGCCCGCCCTGGCAGATCGCTTGCGACCGGATGGGACCCGCTCGATTCAAACATTGGCATTTCGGAAAGCGGCCAGAAGAAGACCCGGCCGTCGATGTCGTCGGCCCTCATCGCTGTGGCGAGCGCTTCGCGCGTCACGCCCGATTCGCGCTGGAAGACGATCGTCGGCATCCAATAACCGTTGCGGGTGTTTGAAGGCTCCGGGTTCATCGCTGAGCCCACAAGTGGCAACAAAGCGTCAGCGTACCGGCGGAAGATTTCGCGCTTTCGGCTGATAAGCTCGTCGATCCTCTTCATCTGCGCGCAGCCCACAGCAGCCTGCAAGTTCGACATCTTGTATTTGAACCCGATCATGTCAGGCCAGAACTGACGTGTCTGCCCGCGTTCGCGACCATGGTTGCTCAACGTCAGCACGCGCTCGTACAGCACCGGATCTTGAGTGACGAACATTCCGCCTTCGCCGGTGGTAATCGTCTTCGTGCCGTGGAACGAGAATGTTCCGAAAGCACCGATCGAGCCGGCACGCTTGCCATTCCACTCCGAGCCGAGCGCCTCAGCAGCGTCCTCAACGACCGGTATCCCGTAACGGTGGCCGATTTCAAGCAGTCGGTCCATGTCGCAGACATTCCCGTACAGGTGGACCGCAATGATGGCTTTGGTCTGCGGCGTGATCGCCGCCGCGACGCGTTCAGGGTCTAGGCACCACGTTTCCGGTAGCACATCCACGAGCACCGGCTTTGCGCCGAGATAAGTGATCGGCGCGGCCGAGGCGATCCAGTTGATGTCGGCCAAGATCACCTCGTCGCCCGGCCCGACGCCGAGGGCGGCAAGGCCCATGTGCATCGCGCCGGTGCAACTCGAGGTGGCGATCGCATGAGTAACGCCGAGATGAGTGCGGAAAGCCGACTCGAAACGCTCGATGTACTCGTAGCAGCGCTCGCCCCAGCCGTTGCGCGCGGCGTCGGTTGCGTAACTGACCTCCAGCTCGGTGATCGATGGTTTCGTGTAGTAGATGCGGCTCAAGCAACCTCCAGTGTCGGAATCGCAGTGACGAATTGGACGCCCCACGCCCGCGCATAGTCGAGCTGGCCCTTGATTTCCTCTCGCAGGTTCCAAGGCAGAACCAGGATGTAGTCGGGCCGCTGCTCGCGAATGATCTCTTCGCCGACGACCGGGATTCGGCTGCCCGGAAGAAAACGCCCCTGCTTGGCCGGGTTGCGATCGACGACCCAGGGCACGAGGTCCGAGCGCACTCCCGCGAAGTTCAGAAGGGTGTTGCCTTTGGCGGCGGCGCCATACGCGCCGATGCGTTTGCCTTCGCGGCGCGCTGCGATCAGGAACGACAGCAAGTCATTCTTGACGCCTTCGGCACGGCGCTGTGAGCCGGCGTAGTACTCGTGCGAGGCGATCCCGCCACGCGATTCGCGTCCGAGCAGCGCATCGACCGCTGCGGCGCTGGGGCGCCGGCCGGTGTCGCAGCGCTGCGCATATACACGCAGGCTGCCGCCGTGGGTGGGGAGCTCCTCGACGTCGAACACGGCGAGCCCGTTGCGCTCGAAGACGTGCCGCACCGCCGTCAGCGACAGGTAAGAGAAGTGCTCGTGATAGACCGTGTCGAACTGGCATTTGTCGACGAGGTGCATTAGGTGCGGGAACTCGAACGTTGCAACACCTTGCGGCTTCAGCAGTCGAGCGAAGCCGGCAACGAAATCGTTGATGTCTGGCACATGCGCGAGTACGTTGTTCGCGGCGATCAGGTCGGCGGCCCTACCTTCGCCGATTAGCTTGTTTGCGAGGGCAACGCCGAAGAAATCTTCAACAACATCGATTCCCTTGGCGCGAGCCGCGTCGGCAGTGTTGTGGGTGGGCTCGATGCCGAAGCAGGGAATGCCGCGTTGCCTGACGTACTGCAGGAGGTAGCCGTCGTTGGATGCGACCTCGGCCACGAGCGACAACGTACCGAGAGCGAAGCGCGTTGCAACGGCATCGACATAGCGGTCGGCATGTTCGAGCCACGTCGACGAGAACGAACTGAAGTATGCGTAATCGCTCGCGAACAATTCGCTGAAATGCGCGTAGTCCTCGGTCTGCACCAGCCAGCAGGACGTACACGTACGAAGCCGTAGCGGATACCATTTTTCGGGCGCCGCGAGTTGCGCTCGGGTCAGGTAAGCATTCGACGGCGGCGCCGTGCCGAGGTCGATGAACGGCAGGGTCAGCTCAGCTTCGCAATGGCGGCATTTCATCGTCAAAAACCGGTAAACGCAGAAGTCATCAAGGGATGACGAGCATCGCGCTCGGACAACTCGGTGATGTCAAGCGGCCAGCGGATACCGATCGCAGGATCGCGCACATTTAGCGCGCCCTCCGCGTCGGCGTTATACGCGACCGAATGCACGTACAGCAACTCGCAATCGTTGGACAGCGCCTGGAAGCCGTGGGCGAAACCTTTCGGGATCAGCAGGCTCAGGCCGTTGTCCGCGGACAACGTTTCGGCATGCCACTGCAGGTAGGTGGCCGACTCGCGCCGCAGATCGACCGCGACGTCGTGGACTTGCCCACGCAGGCAGGTGATAAATTTGTCTTCGGCGTGGGGCGGGCGCTGAAAATGCAGGCCGCGCACCGCTCCGCATCGGCGCGTAAACGTTTGGTTCACCTGGGCCACGGGCATTGCGAAGCCGGCTTCGCGAAACTCGTCGGCGCAGAAAACCCGGCTGAAAAACCCACGAGGGTCGTCGAGGCGCTGGCGCTGGACGCGCATGAGCCCGTTGAACGGCGTGGAACTGAAGCGGAGGCGGGGCACGGTATCTACGCCCCAGCCGCCAAAGCGCCTTGATACGCGTTGATCTGCTCCATGCAGACGGCGTGCGCGTCGGTACCGGCCCGCCACGCTCGATGCCATGCGAGAGTGGCATCGAGCGCTGTGTCGAGGGTCCATCGCGGTCGCCAGCCGAGCTTGCTGCGGGCCTTGCTGCTGTCGAGCTTCAAGTAGCCGGCTTCATGTGGATGATGCTCGCTGCCGGTGTGCTGCCAGCGGCTACCGGGAACGCTGCGGGTCAGCTGGTCGAGCAGCCGGCCGACCGATCGCAGGTCGTCGTCGACGGGCCCGAAATTCCAGGCTTCGACGCAGGTCTCGGGATCGGAGAACAGCTTCTCGGCAAGCAGCAAGTAGCCCGACAGAGGTTCGAGGACGTGTTGCCAAGGGCGTGTGGCCTCGGGGGACCGCACATCGAGTGTGCTTCCGCCATCGCTCGCTCGAAAGAAGTCGGGCAAGAGGCGATCCGGTGCCCAGTCACCGCCGCCAATGACGTTGCCGGCTCGCGCCGTTGCCACCGCAACTCGGGACTTGGCGAGGAACGACGCGCGGTAAGCCGCGGTGACAAGTTCGGCGCAGGCCTTGCTGCTTGAATATGGGTCGCGTCCGCCGAGCGGATCGGTCTCGCGATAGCCCCAGATCCACTCCCGGTTGTCGTAGCACTTGTCAGTCGTCACATTGACGACGGCGCGCACCTCGCCGCAGCTGCGTAGCGCTTCAAGCAGGTTGACGGTGCCCATGACGTTGACCGCATAGGTCTCGCCCGGATCGGCGTACGAGCGACGTACCAGCGATTGCGCGGCAAGGTGAAAGACAACGTCCGGAGCAGCGGCTACCACCGCTGCGGTCAGTGCGGAAACGTCACGCACGTCACCGATTGTGTGGCTCGCGAGGCGCTCGGCGACCCGCGCCTCGACAAACAGGTTGGGTTCGGTCGGCGGTGCAGTCGAATACCCGTATACCTTGGCGCCGATACTTGCAAGCCAAATGGCTAGCCAGCTCCCCTTGAAGCCCGTATGGCCGGTGATGAACACCTTCCGGCCGGACCAGAATGCCGGGTTCATGACCAGGTTTTCCACGGTGCGCTGCCGCGGGCCCACAGTTGCTCAAGATGCATCTTGTCGCGCAGCGTGTCCATCGGTTGCCAGAAGCCGGTGTGCTCGAAGGCCATCAGCTCTCCGCTTTCCGCGATGCGGTTGAGCGGGCCGCCCTCCCAGCTCGACCGGTCGCCCTCGATGAAGTCCAGACACGTGGGCGATAGGACGAAGAAGCCCCCGTTAATCCAGCCGCCGTCACCGCGCGGCTTCTCAATGAAACCGCGAACGTATGCGCCGTCCATCTCGAGCGCGCCATAGCGCCCGGGCGGCTGGACGGCGGTCACGGTCGCGAGCTTGCCGTGGCCTCGATGGAAGGCGATGAGCCGGCCGATGTCGACGTCGGCCACGCCGTCGCCGTAGGTGAAGCAGAACGCTTCTTCGCCATGCAGATGGCTCGCTACCCGCTTCAGGCGCCCGCCGGTCAGAGTTTCGTCCCCGGTGTCGACGAGTGTCACCTTCCACGGCTCGGCCTTGCGCTGATGTACATGCATTTCGTTTTTCTGCATGTCGAACGTGACGTCAGACATGTGCAGGAAGTAGTTCGCGAAGTACTCCTTGATGACGTAGCCCTTGTAGCCGCAGCAGATCACGAAGTCGTTAATGCCGTGGGACGAATACATCTTCAAGATGTGCCAAAGGATCGGCTTAGCGCCGATTTCGATCATCGGCTTGGGCTTCACGTGCGTCTCTTCCGAGATGCGCGTGCCAAGGCCCCCCGCAAGAATGACGGCTTTCAAATGGACGCTCCGACGCAAGCTTTCACTGCAAGGCCATCGCGGCGTTCAAGATCTGCTCGGGCGGCCCTGCACATGTCGTCGATTACGTCGTCGACGTGCCGGGTTGCCTTCCAGCCTAGAAGCTGCGCGGCCCGTGCCGGATCGGCAGATCCGTGGCGAATGTCCGATGGCCTTAGCAGCGTGCTGTCGTGCTCCACGTGGTCGCGCCAGTCGAGCCCGACGCTTTCGAATGTGCGAGCGACGAAATACTCGAGCGAGACCGAGTGCCCGGTCGCGATGACGTAGTCGTCGAGCGATTGCTGTTGCAGCATCAGCCACATCACCTCGACGTACTCCGGCGCCCAGCCCCAGTCACGTTCGATATCAAGGTTGCCGAGCGGCAGCCGCTCCGCGCTGCCGTTGGCGATCCGGCACGCGGCGCGCACGATTTTCTGGGTGACAAAGCGCTCTGGTCGCAGCGGCGACTCGTGGTTGAAAAGAATCCCGGTGCAGGCCGGGATTCGATAGGCCTCGCGATAGTTCGCAACCAGGTTATGCGCACAAGCCTTCGCAATCGCATACGGGCTGCGCGGATGGAACGGCGTGGCCTCCGTCGCTGGCCGGCTGCCGGTGTCGCCGAAACATTCGCTAGAGCCGGCGTTGTAAAGGCGAATCGGTCGATCGACGAGGCGGATCGACTCGAGCAGGTTAAGCGTGCCGATGGCAATGCTTTCAATCGCCTCCACCGGTTGCTCGAAGGAAAGTCCGACAGACGACTGACCGGCAAGGTTGTAGACCTCATCCGGTGCGGTACGGTTAATCGTCTGCAGGACGCTGCGGAAGTCGTTCGGCGCCATAGAGACAACCTGCACACGTCGTTGGATATCGAGCGATCCCAAGCCGCCGCTGTTCATAGACGCCGCGTCGCGCGAACTACCCATCACGTCGTAACCCTTGCCGAGCAGGAAGCGTGCGAGGTAAGCCCCGTCTTGTCCGCCGACGCCGCAGATGAGCGCCCGTCGCGGCGTCGGCCGAGCGCCGTCACTCGTGAAAGTCATACGCTTGAAAGCCTGCTGCCTTGACAAGACTGTCGCGACGGGCTGAGGCGTAGTCGACCTCCACCATCTCTCGCACCAGTTCGGGCAAGGTGGTTGTCGGCACCCAGCCAAGCTTTTCCTTGGCCTTGCTCGGGTCGCCGAGCAGCGTCTCGACCTCCGTCGGCCGGTAGTAGCGTGGGTCGACTTTGACGATCACGTCCCCGGGTTTGCACTTCGCTTTGTCGCCATCGACCTTGACGACGCTCGCTATTTCGCCATCTCTGCTGCCACTAAAGGCGAGCGCGATGCCCAGTTCATTCGCTGCGAATTCGACGAACTGCCGCACGCTGTACTGCACGCCTGTCGCGATCACAAAATCGTCCGGCCGCTCCTGTTGCAGCATCAACCACTGCATCTCGACGTAGTCCTTGGCGTGGCCCCAATCGCGCAGCGCGGAGAGATTGCCCAGGTAGAGACAGTCCTGCAGGCCCAGTGCGATGCGGGCCATCGCACGCGTAATCTTCCTCGTCACGAAGGTTTCGCCGCGCACCGGACTCTCGTGATTGAAGAGGATCCCGTTGCACGCGTAGAGGCCGTACGCCTCGCGGTAGTTGACAGTGATCCAGTACGCGTAAAGCTTGGCAACCGCATAAGGGCTGCGCGGGTAGAACGGCGTCGTCTCCTTCTGCGGCGTCTCCTGCACGAGACCGTACAGTTCTGAGGTACTTGCCTGGTAGAAGCGCGTCTTCTTCTCGAGCCCGAGGATGCGGATTGCCTCGAGGATGCGCAGCGTGCCGATGCCGTCGGCGTTGGCGGTGTATTCCGGCGTCTCGAAGCTCACCGCCACGTGG
>Ga0123338_10002016_pt1 | contig 19178 bp, 18 predicted proteins | sample grotaG_FD_89793 | JGI IMG/M metagenome (GOLD analysis project Ga0123338, IMG submission 89793) | Glacier valley bacterial and archeal communities from Borup Fiord, Nunavut, Canada, to study Microbial Dark Matter (Phase II) -... | ecosystem: Environmental > Aquatic > Freshwater > Ice > Glacier ...
ACTGGCGAAAGTACATTCATCCAAAACCCAAAACTCGATTCAGGTAAACCAGAAGTGAAAGAAACTCGATTATCTGTAGAATTTTTACTAGGGCTGTTTGCTGCGGGATGGACGGAACAACAGGTGTTAGAGAAATATCCTGCACTCACTTCGGAAAAGTTGCGATCGGCTTTAGCTACTGCTGATTCAAAATTAGTCTCATCCATCGCTAATCCAGAATTACTAGAAATGATTGAGAAAACGAGAGAATAATCTAAAATAGGGAAAAATTGGCAAAAATAAAACTTCAATTCTCCTGTTACTCGCTTGAGTCTATTTCCTTGGGTTTAGTCACAAGTGCCAATCCTGCCAAAACCAGTAAATGTCTCCCTGACAAATTATCATTCTGTTTCTATGAATTATCGCTGATGCTGGCGCATTCCCTCTAGCATAGCTGGCTCTGACGGATCTAGTCGATCTGCACAAGCATCATTGATACCGTCTAGCAGTTGTCGATCGTTCTGTAAGCAGTCACTAGCGATCGCTACCTCATTTTCAGTATCATCCTCTTCATCAAGCCCAAATTTTTTGCAAATTTTATCGAGTGTCTGAGGTTGAATGACTCTTGCTTTAGCTTTCTTTAATGCTGTCAGCAAACGAGTTGCATTAACTGGCGATCTCAACAAATAAAGAGTTTCTAGCAAACTTTCTAATTCTGCCTTAGAAATCAAAATCGCATTTTTACCGTTAGGCCTATTAATAACTATTAGTTCCCCAGTTTCAACAGCGCGATCGCAGAGATTTTCTAAATTTGCTTCAGCATCAGTGTATGTAATCTCATTTACCATACAATTTTAACTCCCACTAAATTTGCGAGCATGGCTCGCCAGCTTAACTGACGAGCCATGCCCAATTATATCACTTATCATCCCTCACCGGCAGCGCCACATCCATAATTTCCATCAACAATTCCAGCCGCGAAGGACGGCTCAACATCGGCACTAAATTCGGCAGTGAGTAGTAATCCCCAGCAAACGTAAAGGTTTCCACCGATACTTGTTTGTCCTTCAATTGGTTCTGGACATATTCGCACCAAGCGCCAACTCGAACGATTACCACATCAGGAATTACCCCCAAACTGCGACAGTAATTCTGATAGGCATCCACGAAATAAGGTGCAGAGTTTTCGCCTTCATCTGTCACCATGATGAATTGCTCGACAACTTGCTTTTTAATTCGCATTGCTTCCACCGCGCAACCGCAACTGGTGCCACCGCCAGCGCGAATGTGCTTGAATGCGCGCTCCCAATCGGTCAATTCGCTGCCGTTTGCTTGGACTGGGTACGGCATCGTGTCAAAGGCGTAGACGAACAGTGCAGCGTCGGAAATGCCCGAGATCAAAGCAGCGAGACGCTTCCCAACTTCGATCGCACTTTCCATACTTCCCGACTTGTCAATCAACAAACCAGTCGCTTTAACAATTTTGCCGCGCTTCTTGACTTGTTCATTTGTCACCGCTTCCAGTTTCGCCGTTGTGGCTGCGTCGAAGTTCGCGCCCGCGCCCGCAACAGTTGCTTTGTAAGCAGAAACCCGATCGCACTTTGCCGCTTCATCCAACTTGGAATCAATCAACAACTTGACTTCCGGGTGATCCATCGCGCCGCGAGACTGAATCGATTTCAGGTTGTTGATAACTTCCTGTGGCGACATCGAGTTAATCAAGGCGGCCAAAACCATTGGTGTTAGCTGGGCGATCGCACCAATGGCGATCGTATACGGAATCTTGTACTCAACAATCAAATTTGCTTGTTCCGCTGGTGTCGGTGCTTTTGCCAATTGCTTCAAAACGAATGCCAGAGAGTCTTCCGGCGGATTGTTTTGGAACAGAATCGCATTAGCGCGTTCCCCAGGTTTGACGTGCAAAGTTGCGTACAAGTGCTTCATCGCCTTGCGGTTGCGGAGGGCGGCGCGATCAAAAAACTGCGGATTCTTTTCCCGCGATTTCAGATAGCGAGTGACAGCAGTGCGCGCACTCCGAGGCACCTTATTTTGATGCTGCTTCATGAAGTCCACAATTCGCGAAACCTCGTACGGAGGGAACTCTTGGAGCATCATAAACCCGGCATCTCGGTGTTCCGTCAGTGCCGAAGTTAGCAAATTTCCGACAAAAACTTCCTTGTGGTCGCGCACGTCGCCTTGACGCTGATACCATACGGCTAAATGTCCGTAAAAAATTGGGTCTAATTCGACAATTAGTTTGTGAATTTCTGCTACTTTTTCTAATTGGCGGTGAGGAGTTGTCAGCAGACTGTTGAGCATTTCTAAGCGTAAATCGCGCTCTAATAAATTCATATTCATTGGTGTCACCTAATATTTTGTACCTATTCCCTTACTCCGCCAGGGATTGAAATCCCTGGCTCAAAGCTTAAGTCCTCTTAAGAGGACTGAAATGCGTGTTTAAGAATGTATTTTCTGTGATTAAAAACCAATAGAAACAAATATCTTTAGTCCTCTTTAGAGGACTTTAGCTATTAGACAGGGATTTTAATCCCTGGCGGACTGTTTCGGAGTCGATCGCTCTCAAGTCGGGTTCAACCCAGTTAAGTCGAGCTTCCCAAGACATCAGGCGATCGCGCGTGTAATAGCGAAATGGTAAAGTGCCATCGGCATATTGTGCAATTAAACCGTTAGCCAGACTTACGATCGATCGATTCCGACTTTCCTCGGCGAGATAGCCGCAAACAGTCCGAATCCAAAACAGCGTTAGCGTTTCGTGATACCCGCTATCTTTTGTGCTTTCAATTCCTTGAACCGAGTTATAACGTTTAATGCCATTCCGAATCGCATTTATCGCTGCTTGCTCCGAGTCATCAAACAAATACCAAAGAGCAACGGTTAAATGTGCTGCGTGAGTCCATTGATTTCGCGGCAGGCTGCATTCTTGGAAAGCATGAATCAGGCTGTCTATCTCCTTTGGCGATCGGTAAATTATAGTTGTATTTTTCATAATTTAATTCTCCTCTCTCACCACTTTCACATCTAACTTGCTTTTTTATAGTAGTGAAAGTCACTTCGCGCAAGTCAAGAAAGCCGTTGTTCATACGCAGGAGTTGAACCTGCAACCTTTTCTGTTTAAGAGAAATGCTCTACCAAGAGCGAGTATGTAAGCTTCCTCAGTTAGGGCGCGAAGTGTTTTTTTCACTACCTGACAGATACCCCGCACAAGTCATCAAAGCTTTTGACTATAGCGCTCTGCCATTGAGCTACATCCCCAAGGTGGGGATGATAGGAGTCGAACCTATAACCTCTGGTTTATCAAACCAAAAAGTGTGTAAGCTTCAATTGTTGGGGTGCGGTGTAGCTGTTTGTTACATCTAAAAAATTCAGGTATAAGAGGCAGCGCACAAGTCAGAGAAGCTGTCTTTTTTTAGCCTTTCGGCAAGCAGGAATTGAACCTGAAATTCGATGTTTAGTCGAACGTCGCCAGTTTGTAAGCTTCTTTAGTTGGGGTGCGCCCCCTAATAGCTGATCGAATTTTTATTCCGCGCAAGTATGAAAGGCTTTGGACATTTTGGAAGTATGTAGGCTTCTCGAATCGGGGCGCGGAATAAAATTAAATTTCTAGCCGTAAACGGCTTCTGGGCGGACAATTAAATCGCCGCTGGGACGCCGATCGAGCACGTAGGACTCAAAGCGATCGCCCTTGACATCAAAATGCTTGGCCAGACGTTCCTTAATGGCTTTTTCGCTCATTCCTGTCGCGATACCCAGTTGGTTTTCTGCCACATCATAGGAACGTCCTTCAAAACGAATGTGAACCATTACTGATACCTCCTAGAGCAATTTTGGATTTGGGATTTTGGATTTGTAGCCTACGCAGAAACCGGGTTTTTTTCCAAATATACTGGTCAAAAACCCGGTTTCTCTGGTATTTATGCGTAAGTCTTATTTTGGATTTTGGATTGGTAGCCTGTCTGCTCTTTAGTCTTGCATTTATACTATAAAAATTGCCAGTCGTATTTCCCCAAATACGGCTATCTTTTACATGAAAAAACGCCGTTCTAAATGATAAGCTTGTTTGACATTGCGGATTTCGTCAGCCAATTTTGTTGATTTGACTTTGGCAGAACTTTCCTGTTCTGCATCCGCATGAAACTTGTTGAATTCAGTCTGATTCGATACAATCCCTGGCTCGGAGGGAGTCAGTTTGTAGCCGAACAGTTTGGTGTAAAGTAACAACATGACAATTCAGTCTCTGTTACAAGACTTTCAAATTGATGTTTCTTGAAATTTTGATCAATATTTAGTTGTCAAGGTTCAGAATTGTACGGAAAATACAGGTTTTTGGTTTTCCTGCGTTTTCCATACCTATATACTACATACATACTACAAAAGTGTCAAGGGGGTGGGAAAAGTTTTTTTTTCAGGACTTCGCACTTGACCAAAGAAACCGGGTTTTTTACGAAAATACTTCCGTACACCCACAGATTCGGTAAAAAACCCGGTTTCTGGGGACTCTCGTTCGATCGCCCGCTGTAACATCGCTCAAACATCCTTAACATAGGAAATGCTATTGCGAATATTGTGAAAGCCGACTGACTCGTAAAGCCGCAATGCACCAGAGGCATTTTCAGCATCGACTCCGAGAATCGCAGTTTCAACACCGGCAGCTTTCAGCCGATGCAAACCAGCCAGCAACATAGCTCGTCCCAATCCAATCTTGCGGAAGCCGCGCCTAGTTCCAAGACACGCAATCCAGCCTTCATTGCGCCTAGTTCGATCGCACTCACCGACACTAATTTCGCAGTAACAAAAAGCGACAAAAGTCCTGTCACCAGCCACAGCAATCAAATCTAAATCATTTCGGTAATCGGGTTTGGCTAAATCGTACTTGAATTTTTCTACTGTTAAGTCGTGGTGATTCCAGTGATCGATAAACGACTGATTGAACATTTCTACCCATGCTTCAGCATCCTGTTCCCCGGGGAACTGAATGAGGGTAAAACCTTGTGGTAATTTTGGTTCTGGGATGGGTTCAGAGAGCGATCGCGCCAACCGACAAAAATAGCGATCGGGCTTGAAACCAGAATTTGTCAGCACAGAAATGCGATCGCCATCCTCAGCGCGAGCCGAGGATCTGAGCTTCACTGGCGCACCCGGTATCGTAGACACCTCACGCATCCGCACTTCACCCCAGGCGATCGCGGCTGCTTCCAAATCGCCTCCACGCGCGTTGGGGTGAACGCGAAACCACAACGCACCGTCAATTACTTCCCCTGGTTCAGGAATCGACAACTGAGCAAAACCGATTAATTTTCCCTCCGCATCTTCCCAAAGGCGGATATCGCGAGCTTTGTCTAGGGATGGGACGTTAAATTCTTGTTGTAATTCCGAGATGGAAATGCCTTCATCGAGTCGATTGACTGCTTCGCAAGTATTGATTAAATGGGCGATCGCCTCTAAATCGATTTCACCTGCATAAGAGCGCTCTGAGAGATTTGCCATCATCACTAAATCACCATTTCCGGTTATCGATCAATTAAAAGATAGCTTGGGCGATCGTCTTCGAGGACTTCACCAATGGGCGAGACTAAAAGTTTGATCGCCTAAAACTCAAAAATCATGGAAAACATCAAACATAATCACATGACACAACTGATGAAATCTTGACAGCAAAAAGGATTCGTGTAAAAATAGTGGCAATAAATCAGTTTTACGGTTGAATCAATGAAAAACGTAAATTACCGTAGCTTAGCAAACCTCACACCCTTTGAGGGCAAGTGGAAGCATGGGACAACCCGTACGATCCGAGTGCCGATCGTCCTAGCAGACAAAGTGCTGGCTCTGACTCGCAAACTAGACAACGGAGAATCCTTTGAAAAAAGCGAGCAACCTCGCCTGTACAGCCGAATCGGAGAGTTGACGGCGGAAGTAAATGCTTTGCAAAAAAAGTTGTTAAAGGCTCAGCACTCGATCAATTTAGCAGAAGATGAGATAGCCGACTTGAAACTTGAGGTAGCTTCTGCGAAGTCTGAGCTTAACAAAGTATTGGCAGAAAACAAGAAGCTGACAGAATAACTCGATCCAAAGCTTATCTACTAATAAAAGCAGTTTTGAAAATATTCAGCTACTTACAAAAGTACGACTGAGCGAAGAATGAGCCACCAACAAAAAACTCGGTGGTTTTAATACACCTGAGACTCTTGATTTATCGAAAATTAAACGGGATGGGAGTAGAAGGACTTGAACCTTCGACCTTGAGATTAAGAGTCACCTGCTCTAACCAACTGAGCTATACTCCCGCATCTGACCTAGTATAACATAACTATTCTGAAAATTCAACTGTTTTTGTAAAAAATTTGTGGCGATCGCCCTTACTCAATGCTTCAGACATGAAGGATCTCGAACAAGCGGCGGGTCAGTTTGTGCTTTACGAAGGCTTGCTGAAACGCTACTATCCCGAACACTTGCTATTTCTTGCAGTTACCGCAAACATCAAACACAGGGTTTTTGAAGAAGAAGCAGGTCAAAGTTTAATTGAAGATGGTATCATTCGTTTAGTTACTTTCGATCCTGTAGAGGAGGCGATAGAGCAATGGATTCCCTAAACCTTCAATATCGCGACATCCTGGAAAAACTTCTCCAAGAATATATCGATTTTCTGGGTAATGACGATTTAGCTGAGGTCAAATTAGTATTAGACGAAAAGCGCGATCGCTACTTGTTAGTCGAAACAGGCTGGCAAAACGGTCATCGGATCTACGGCAACCTAATCCATATTGAAATTATCGATAATAAGCTTTGGATCGAGCACGACGGCACAGAAGATGGCGTTGCTTACGAGTTGATGGCGGCTGGAATTCCCGAACAAGATATAGTTTTGGCTTTCAAATTGCCGGAATTGCCAAAAGATCGATCGCTGGCAATTGCATAAGACAAAGCGATCGCCCCGGCTTAAGATTTCATCGAAGTGCGATCGCTTCTACAATTCGCGATCGAATACGGAAAATGGAGGAGTCGAACCTCTACAACTTTCGCTGCACGCTGGTATTCCAAATCAGTTGCCGTCCACACAGCCGCACTTTCCAAGTTTTGGGATTTTGCAACCGCAGATAAATCCAGATAGATTGAGAGTGGGTGGTATAGGAGTTGAACCTATCTGATACCGGTTAAAAGCCGGGTGCTTGACACTCCCCGGCGTGAACGCACGGGGATTCTTTGATCTACGACATGACTTGCTGATGCAGGATTTCTCCAGCAAAAGTAGAGGACTCATCTCCCAAAGCGTTGCTTGCATCTAGTGCAAAGATTTCGGTATGCCCTACCGTAGCCAATCCTCGACTTAGGATGTTTCTAGCTGCATTGAAATCTCTATCCATTACACAACCACACTGACAAACGTGTGTTCTGGTAGATAGAGTTTTGTTCACAATTGCACCGCAGCTAGAACATTCTTGGCTAGTATATGCTGGGTTGACAGCAACCGTGACTCTTTCAAATACTTTGGCAAAGTATTCAAGCCAGACACGAAACTGATACCAAGAAGCGTCGTTAATAGACTTCGCCAGACAATGATTTTTCACCATATTTTTAATCCTCAAATCTTCGTAAGCTATCAAGTCGTTTGACTGAACTACGCACCTTGCAAGTTTGATTGCATGGTCTTTGCGCTGCCTACTTATTTTAAGGTGGCGTTTTCCTAAAACCTGTCTGGCTTTGCCTCTGTTCTTTAAACCTTTTACTTTTTTTGATGTTCGACGGTGACAACGCTTAAGAACTTTTTCACCTTTTCGGAGGAACTTAGGGTTTTCAACCATAACCCCATTGGAATCGGTGTAATATTCCTTCAACCCAACGTCTAACCCGATGGTATTACCATTCGGTTCTGTATTTTCTTTTCTATTAATATCAATACAAAACTGAACATATATGCCCGAAGCCCGTTTCAACAATCTCACCCGTTTTATTTGGCTAATTTGGTAGAAGTGTAAGTCCCGTGTTCCTTTTAGCTTGAGTTTACCAATTCCTTTTTTGTCGGTAAACTTAATCGACTTCCGATTTTCTGCTAGTTTCCATCCAGTTGATTTATACTCAACTGAGCGACAATCTTTCTGGAATTGCGGATATCCTTTTTTACCGGAAATCCCTTTTTTACAATTATCATAGAATCGGGAGATAGCAGACCAGGCTCTTTCAGCACTGGCTTGTCTTGCTTGAGAGTTGAGTTGGTCGGCAAACGGAAATTCATTCGCCAGTACCGCACAGTATTTGTTTAAGTCGTACTTATCTATTTTTTTGTTGTCCATCCAGTAGCGTAAACAGCTATTGCGAACAAATTGGGCTGTACGAATTGCTTCATCTACTGCTGCAAACTGACTTGATTTCCCGTAGGCTTTGAACTCAAAAACTAGCATAGTTTGACCTCCCACCTTATTCTAGATTTTTGGGCACTTTTATTGGCTGGAATTGCAACAAAGATTTATAATTAGGGTCGGTCGCTGAAAAAGGGGTTTTCAACCCAGTTTTCTGATAACCGCTTTGCTAACCACCCATAAAATCTCAACGGAAGCCGGAGGAATCGAACCCCTACAGTTGACTGCACTCTTGTTTTCAAGACAAGTCGCCATCCCTGCGGCAGCAGCTTCCATGTAAAAACTTTGATTGATGCTATTTCAGGCGATCGTACTCAATCTCAAATCTCAAATCAAGAAATCAGTTTTTGCTCCAGCATATAAGGCAACAATTTAGCAATATTTCTCGCATCATCTATGCCTCGGTGATGAGTTCCTTCTAGCGGTAAATCCACCAGTTGCAGAGCTTTCGCCATGCCATATCGTTTTCGCAAACCTTGTTTTTCTGAAAACAATTGTTTGAGATTGACATGAGGATAAGAAATCGGAAAAGGTACTTTGTGAAAGTTGCTGTCTTGTTGAAATTGTTTGCGATCTAAATCCCCCCAAGAACCAAACACGCCGTTTGAGTAACCAGACAGCCATTTTTTCAAAAGTGCGATCGCCTCCGGGTAACTCGGAGCTACATCAACTTGTGCTTGAGCAATAGATGTTAGAGATTTGCAGAATTCAGTTAAAATAGGATGGCGGATCGGTTTAATGAAGCTCTGAAATTCATCAATGATAGTTAGAGATTCTGGATGCACCATAACCGCTCCAATTTCGATGATTTCCATCTCAGTCTGCTTGATAGTTGCTTGTTTGTCGCAGCAAGTTGCTTCCAGGTCAACCACCAGATAGTAATTGTAATGTTTTAAATTCATATAATTTTAACCTCGAATAATATATTAATGTACACATCCTTCAAAACCTGGAGGTGTTTCATCAAAATCATCCGCAACGTAAGTAAAAATTCCTTTTCCACAGCCAAATTGACGAGGCTTGAGGACAGCAGTCTTTTCAGGTGACTTTTCTTTGAGTTTTTGGATTTCGTTTAAAAGTTGAGTATCCTTCAATAACAAAATCCACTGAATCAATTCTAATTTGAGAACTTGAATGCTCATGGCTTCTATGTTGAATGGCTAGCAAATCTAGACTTATTATAAACTAATTCATCCACCAGGGAGGTACTGCCCCTCCTATCCCCGCGTTATCAGCACGGTATCTCGCTTTTCGACTTCTGGTGGAAAGAGGAAGATGAAGGAATTGAACCCTTACAGTTAACTGTACCCTGGTTTTCGAGACCAGTTGCCGACCGTTTAGCGGCATCTTCCGAAGGGTGTCTGACGGGAATTGAACCCGCTATTACTGGTTCCACAAACCAGCGCCGCTACCGCTTTGGCTTCAGACACCATAGTGGAATCAAGGAGAATTGAACTCCTAACCTCTTGCGTGCAAGGCAAGCGCTCTACCAATTGAGCTATGACCCCAGTTTTTGCTGGATCGCGATCGGACTCGAACCGACATTTTCCTAGCAGCGAACTAGGTGCTTTTCCAATTAAGCTACAGACCCAAATTTGGTGGATTGCGATCGGATTTGAACCGATATCTTTCTAACAGCCAGTTAGATGCTTTTCCAGTTAAGCTACGAACCCCAGACAGCAGGAGCGGTAGGATTTGAACCCACAACATTCGAGGTAGAAGCTCGACACTCTATCCAGTTGAGTTACGCTCCCATGTTTTTTGTTAATGTCCGATCGCACTTTGCGTATAAGTTATCAGAGCATTGCGTTTTCTGAGTTACTAGAGGGACTCCGCCGATGAGTTGCTACACACTCTTTAAAGGATGGCTACTTTTAAGCCTACCTATCGGGTTTATTGCACTCCTCGTTTACAAACGCGCGCCGTTTTTTGACAGCGTTACCTTTCCTCTCGTACTAAAGTATGTAGGCTCCAAAGATTGGGATACGCAAAAGGGCGATCGGGCTTACGATAAAAAATTAATCATTCAATGGAATCAACCTCCTTAAATTTAAGCAAAAACAACGAGAGAGGTAGGACTCGTAGCTTGCTTCCGCGAAGCGGTACCCACAACATCCGCGTCCGAAGCGCGGCGCTCTATCCTTTGAGCTACACTCCCCTAAATTGGTAGTCCTGACAGGAGTCGAACCCGTAACATCTTGCTTGTAAGGCAAACGCTCTACCGTTGAGCTACAGGACTACAAAAGCGGATGACGGGACTCGAACCCATGCGCTGAGAATGGCATACTCAGATGCTAGCCGTTACATCACACCCGCAAACCGATTTGAGATTTTAAATTTGAGATTTTGGATTGAAAAAACCTCTTATTTAGCCAAGCGAATAACGAGGATCGAACTCGTGCCTAGAGTTTGGAGGACTCGAATGCTACCGTTACACCATATCCGCAATTGTGGGGCTGGTGATAGGAATTGAACCTACAACCGACTGATTACAAATCAGTTGCTCTGCCTAATTGAGCTACACCAGCACGCCAAGCAGATGGCGAGATTTGAACTCGCAAGAAAGCTTTACGCCTGAAAATTGGGTCTAAAGCCTCCCCGTTTAGGGGGAAATCAAACAAAATGATTCATTGCTCCAATCCTCTTCTATCGATGGAAGAGGTAGCTGTCAACTGTCAACTGTCAACTGATGAAAAGAGCCTCATGTTGCCAATTACATCACACCTGCTTTTTTGGTGGCGGGGGCAGGAATTGAACCTGCTATGAAGAGGCTTATGAGACCTCCAAGCCTACCGTGGCTACGTCACCCGCAATGTCACCAAATACCCCTGACTGGACTTGAACCAGCACTAACTAGATCCTAAGTCTAGCGCCTCTGCCAATTGGGCTACAAGGGTAAAATCGATCGCACTTTTGGGTTTTGATACCCAATACCCCTAGTTGGACTTGCACCAACAAAACTCTCGCACTCAACAAGAGATGTCTACTAATTGCATCATAGAGGTAAAGTCGGGATGGCAGGATTTGAACCTGCAACCTTCGGCTCCCAAAGCCGCCGCGCTACCAAGTTGCGCCACATCCCGTTCATACTCTTGGTGAGACTCGAACTCACAATAAAACAAATTTTAAATCTGCCGCGTATGCCAATTCCGCCACAAGAGCAAGTAGAAACTTAGTTGAAAATTTGGTACTCCTGACTGGATTTGAACCAGTAACACACAATTTTTGAAATTGCGGCCTCTACCTATTGGGCTACAGGAGCATAATCTGCTTTGGTAATAGCAGAACTGGGAAAGCAGGGATCGAACCTGCATTTGTCCGCTTTCAAAGAGCGGTGCCATACCGATTAGGCGACTTCCCAATAATTGAATGCCGGGGTAGGCTTTGAACCTACATAAACTCCTGTTTCAGAGACAGGCGACTTTACCAATTTGTCTACCCGACAATTTTAAAAATGGCTGCCTCAGTAGGACTTGAACCTACAACCATCACGTTAACAGCGTGCAGCTCTACCAATTGAGCTATGAGGCAACGCAATCCCCCAAGTCAGTATCGAACTGACGACTTCTTGTTCTTCAAACAAGCACTCTACCAACTGAGTTATCGGGGGAAAACGGAGAAGGTGGGATTTGAACCCACGACGGTTGTTAAACCGCTCTTTCTTAGCAGGAAAGCGCCTTAAGCCGCTCGGCCACTTCTCCAGAGCGAGAACGGAGGGATTTGAACCCCCGAATGTTCAGTCGCGCAAACTGAATTGTTGTCCGGTTACAACTCATTCTCAAGATTGCAACTGCATATTAAATACACAGGACTTACCCAAGGGGGTCAAAAACCCGGTTTCTATCTCAATATCTCTCGTAGAGATGCAAAATTTTTCTCAGAAACCGGGTTTTTTGTGTAAGTCATAATACAGTTACAAATGGGTCGGGCTGGAATTGAACCAGCAACGCTTTAAGCTACTGTTTTACAGACAGCTACCCACGCCAGTAGGAGGGCCAACCCAGAAAATTTGGAAGTGCTGACGGGAGTTGAACCCGCAATCACTTGGGTGAAAACCAAGCGGCTTAAACCATTTGCCTACAGCACTAGAAAGTTGGCACAGGGACTGAGATTTGAACTCAGAAAATCAGTTTTGGAGACTGAGATGTTGCCAGTTACATCATCCCTGTATTTGGTAGCAGTGGCGGGATTTGAACTCGCAATTACCAAGGCATGAACTTGGGGCTTTACCGTTAAGCTACACTGCTATGTTATCTGATTTGAAATTTCAGATTTGAGATTGCTCCTATTAATAAATAGGAACAAAGGTTAGAGTGAGATTTGAACTCACGAAAATCGCTTTTGCAGAGCGACGCCTTAAACCACTCGGCCATCTAACCTGGGAGTCCCGACGAGGTTTGAACTCGTAATCTTCACGCCAGAGAGGGTGACGGCTTAAACCAATTTGCCTACGGGACTTTGACGGGAGTAACGAGACTTGAACTCGCAACCTTTCGCTCGACAGGCGACTGCTCTGACCGGTTGAGCTATACCCCCGCGAAAATTAAAAATATTCTGTTGTTGAATGACTCAAGTTTGGACGGGATGGCGGTTGATTCCGCGTACTACAACCCGATCGGGCTATTGTTGCCGGAGTCTACACCGCCAATGTCCAAAAGTATGTGACACGATTAATTATCTATTCTGTTTTCAAAGTTCATATTGCTTTTGGAGTAACGCTTTGAAGCTTTTCTCCTTCGCCATGTATTTATACTACATTATGTATTACAATACTGTCAAGGGGGTAATACAACTTTTTTTTAAATTGGGTTTTTTAGATGGGTGTCGATCGCCCAAACCAAGACTCCCAACACCGGAAACCATTGAAAAAATGCACATAAGGCTGCAAAACTGGTGGTATCTCCCCAGGTAAATCCGATCGCAATACTGTACTACACTCCGATCGCTCTGAATTCTCGCCGTCGCGCCAGCAATCCACCGGGCGATTTCCACCGCCCAGATTTGTTATCCCGGTTTTAGCCCGCTGTCAATCCCCGCCCAGACATATTTATCAAAAATTAGGTTTCTTTTCCCATAAATTCCCATTATGATTATCCCCAGTGTGGAGTGAAAGGAATCTGAAGTGACCGGAAATCATCTATTTCAAAGACTGCGAAAAAAATGGCGTTTTGTGGCGTTCGCCCTGGCAGCAGCCGCGATTAGCTTTATCATCGGTATGCTACTACCAGGAAACCAACAGGGAAGCGACAACCCCGCAACCGCAGCGGTGCAGACGCAGAACCTCAACCAATCTTTAGCGGTAAATCCGTTACTCAAGGAAGTTGGAGACGATCGTACAGCGTTTAATCTCGATCGCACAGTTGAAGAACTTCTCACCGTGTTGGAATCCAAAGAAAAACGCTTGACTTTTGTGCCACCGCCACAGTTTAAGGAAACAACTGTTTTTGAAGGCAAAATCAAAGATTCTGAAAAAGTTATTGCTTTAACTGTTGATGACGGACCGTGGCCGGAAACTACAGAACAAATGCTGGATATTTTTAAGCAAAATGATGTAAAAGCGACGTTTTTTTGGATAGGTAAATCTCTCGAAAGTTCTCCTGAAATTGGTCGTCGAGTTGTGGCAGAAGGTCACGCGATCGGCAATCATACGTGGCATCACCCGTACAATCGAATGGATGCGGCGACGGCGGCTAATGAAATCGATCGCACCGCAAGACTTATTTACGAAACCACCGGAGTTAAGACAACTTTTTTCCGCCCACCGGGGGGAGTTTTGAATAATGGCTTAGCTAAGTATGCTAAAGAGCAGAATTATTCGGTTGTGATGTGGTCAGTAACTTCTGCCGATACCGATCCGCGCGCTCAACCAGAAGCTTTTGTTGAGAATGTGTTGAAGGGTGCGAAGCCGGGAGCGATTGTGTTGATGCACGACGGCGGGGGCGATCGATCTCGGACTGTTAAGGCTTTACCGGAAATGATTGCTGGTTTGAAAAAAGAGGGATATCGGTTTGTGACAATTCCTGAGTTACTCGAAATGCAACAGCAAGCCTAGTTAATGGTTTAAGCGATCGATCTCAATGTCAACAATGCCCGTAGAGGCGGGTTCACCAAGCATAATTGCCTGAAACACACAATCTCGAAAACCCGCCTCACCCAACAAACAATCTAAATCTACATTTTGATATTCAATGTAAATGTCAGGTTGATGTGGGTTATTAGTCGGGCGATAGCGGGTTTATATACAGCAGATTACAGGTTGATGAAGTACATTCAATATCCCGTAGGGGCGGGTTCGCCAATAATCTCTGGCTTAAACCAACAATTTCAAAAACCCGCCCCCACTAACGGTAAATACAAATGTAACAGTATTAAAAGGGATAAATTTATGATAATTGTTCGCCCTTGCGCCGCGATTTCAAAACTATTGATCAACCATGACGCAGCGGAATTTCTATCCTAAATTTAGTTCCTTTCCCCGGTTCCGAAAAACATTTTAACTCTCCTTTGTGCTGCTCGACAATTATCTGATAACTGACAGCAAGTCCCAAAGCCCTGCTGTCTTCCGCAGGTTTCCTCATCAAAAATGAGTCAGAAATTTGGTCGGTGATATCTTCACTGATTGCCAGGCTGTTATCAGCAATCTCAATAGAAATCCGCTGAGCATCGATTACCTGAGTGCTAATCAAAATCACAGGCTTAAATTTGACAGATTCCGATTCTTCCAACTCTTGAGTAGACTCTTCCAAAGCATCGATCGCGTGATTGATAATATTCAGAAAAGCTTGATTGAGCTGACCCGCGTAACACTCAACTTGCGGCAAGTTTCCGTATTCCTTCATTACCTTGATGTCTCGCCTACCCTCGCGAGCCGGCAACCGGTGCTGTAACAACAACAGAATGTTTTCTAAACCGTCGGAAATATCGAATAACTGCCAGCCCGATCGATCGCTGCGAGAAAAATCCTGTACCGACAAAATTATTTGGCGAATGCGATCGCTCCCGGTACGCATTGAACTCACAATTTTCAACAAATCATTGAGGATGAATTCTACCTCCATATCTTGCTGTTTTTGCATAATTTCCGCTCCGGGATTGACGAACTGTTTTTGATACAATCGCAGCAGTTCAATTAAATCGGTAGCGTAACTTTGGACGTGAGTTAGATTGCTATAAATAAAAGTAATTGGGTTGTTAATTTCGTGGGCGATACCAGATACCAATTCGCCCAAGCTCGACATTTTTTCACTTTGGACAATTCGATCGCACGACAGTTGCAGTTCTTGCTCAGTTCGCTCTAACGACAGTTTCAACTCCCGCGATCGCATCCCAGCACGCACCCGCCCCAACAATTCCTGCTTAACTATCGGTTTAAATAGAAAATCGTCAAAGGGCGCGTCCAATTCTTGAAGTTCTTCAAATTGCTCCGGTGTTGTCAGCAGTACAAAATAGGCTGTCGCCAATTCTCGATCGGCTTTCACCCGCCGACACACCTCCAACCAGTCTATTTGAGCCGAAGTCCCGTCGCAAACGATCGCATCCGGGGACAACTCCCTCGCCAATTCTAAACCCCCGCCAGCATCAAGAGCGACTCTCACCTGATGTCCCTCCCTCCCCAGTAACTCTTGCACGACTTCCAAAGTCACAACATCCGCGATCGTCAAAATCTTTGCCATAACACCCGCTCCATAACTTACCTTTAAGATACAACTGCCAGAATTGCTCCGACATATTTTAAATTCTCAAATACTTAAATCACCAAAAAACAGCAGAGTTTAGCTTCCTCAAACGCCAAAATAGCTCAGTAGAAGGTATAATTTTAGATGAGCAATGCAAAAATGCAAATTCTCACCTTCCTAATTAGTCTTTAAATAACAACTTTCTGCCTTCATAGTTCTAACAACTATCCTAAATACTTTCTCAAGTTTTGCCCGAAAACAATAAAAAAACTTTAAAATCAGTAGATACTACCATCAAATTCACCTTCTCGGTCAGCGCCTGGGAATGCCAATTACCAATACTACCTCAACTTTGATTCAAGCCGAAACACTACAACTATTAGAATGGCCGCGCCTGTGTCAGCACTTGGCTACCTTTGCGGCTACCAAACTCGGCGTCGCCGCCGCCCTCGATCTCGAAATCCCAGCAACTCCAGCCCAAACAGCAGAACTCCTAGCCCAAACTCAGGAAGCCTATCAGCTAGAAAGCCGCCCTGGTGCTGCTTTGAGTTTTGATGGCATCCAAAACATCGGCACTTTCCTGCAACGAGCCGAACTGCAAGGTTTGCTCAGTGGCGAAGAATTGCTGGCAATTGCTACCACCCTCGCGGGGGCGAGGCAATTGCGCCGGATCATTGACTCTGCGCCCGAAGTACCGGCACTCAAAGAACTAGCATCCCAACTGCGGACTTATCCCGAAATTGAACAAGAAATCCATCGCTGTATAGACGATCGCGCTCAAGTAGCCGATCGAGCCACTCCTAAATTAGGAGGAATTAGAGTTCAAATGCGGCAGTTGCGCGATCGCATTTATCAAATATTGCAGGGCATTTTGCAGCGCCAATCCAACGCCGTCCAAGAACAGGTAATTACCCAAAGAAGCTCGCGCTTTGTGATTCCCGTCAAAGCTCCCCAAAAAGATGCGATACCGGGTATCGTTCACGACTCCTCCGCCAGCGGCGCGACACTGTACGTAGAGCCCCACAATACAGTAAATCTCAATAACCAAATGCGACAGTTGCTCAGGCAAGAACAAGCCGAAGAAGAAGCAGTTCGTCGCGCTCTCACGGAGCAAGTCGCAGCAGTCAAACCAGATTTAGACAGATTGTTGGTGGTAGTTACAACCTTAGATTTAGCTGCCACTAAAGCCCGTTACGGTTTTTGGTTAGAAGCAAATCCACCCAAATTTATCGAACTGGGAGAGTTAGAATTACCAGTCGAAGATATAGAAAATTTAGATGAAGAAACAGCAGAATCAGCAAATGAGGAAAAATCAAAAAATAGTCGATCGTTAATTCCCAACTTGCGATCGCAAATCACCCTCCGCCACTTGCGCCATCCCCTGTTAGTTTGGCAACAGCAATACGAGCAAGGCTTTGCAGTCGTGCCAGTCGATTTAACGATCGCACCGCACATCCGCGTCGTCGCCATCACCGGCCCCAACACCGGCGGCAAAACTGTCACCCTCAAAACCTTGGGATTAGCAGCTTTGATGGCAAAAGCCGGAATGTTTGTCGCCGCCCGCGAACCCGTAGAATTGCCTTGGTTCGACAACATTTTGGCCGATATTGGTGACGAACAATCTTTGCAGCAAAGTTTGTCTACTTTCAGTGGTCACATCCGCCGCATCAGCCGCATTTTAGAAGTTTTAACTAATAAATCGCAGCCTGAAAAGCCAGAAAATTTAAACCTCCCAATTCCGAATTCCCAACAGGACGATCGAGAATTCACAGAGACACAGATAGCTGTTTCTAATCTCCCAATTCTTAAACCAAAATTACAAATTCCTTCCCCCCTTGGGGGGGTTGCCCAATTCCCAATTGCCAATTCCCTCCCCCCTTGGGGGGGGCGAGGGGGGGGTTGCCCAATTCCCAAATCTTTAGTTTTGTTAGACGAAGTAGGAGCGGGGACAGATCCGTCAGAAGGTAGTGCATTGGCGATCGCCCTATTGCAATATCTCGCCCAACATTCCCTATTAACAATCGCAACTACCCACTTTGGCGAACTCAAAGCCCTCAAATATCAAGACTCCCGCTTTGAAAACGCCTCAGTAGAATTTGACGACAGTTCGATGCAGCCCACCTATCGCTTGCTGTGGGGAATTCCCGGACGTTCCAACGCCCTCACCATTGCCAAAAGACTCGGTTTGCTAGCAGAAATAGTCGATGAAGCTCAAACCTATGTTGGCGGTGCTTCTGTCGATGTCAATCAAGTCATCGCCGGACTCGAAGCACAGCGCCGCAAACAGGAAACCAAAGCCCGAGAAGCAACTCAACTGCTACACCAAACCGAAAAACTGCACAGAGAAGTTTCTCAAAAAGCAGCGGCTTTGCAAGAGCGCGAGCGAGACCTCAAAATAGCTCAGGAAGTGGCTGTAAATGAGGCGATCGGCACGGCAAAATCAGAAATTGCTCAAATTATTCGCCGCTTGCAGTCGGGCGATCGAACGGCTCAAAATGCCCAACAGGCGACGGATACCTTAAATCAAATTTCTGAAAAACATTTGCCGTCGCGGAAAGCACCGGCGAAACCGAAACCGGGTTTTATGCCGAAAACGGGCGATCGCATCCGCATTCCCAGCCTCGGCCAAACCGCCGAAGTCCTCAGTGGCCCCGACGCTAACGAAGAATTGAGCGTCCGGTTTGGGATTATGAAAATGACTGTCAAACTGGCAGATATTGAATCCCTCGACGGTGAAAAACCGGAAACTAAAGCTCAACTAGCCAAGGTTGCAGCCCAAGCGCAGGCTACCGCTAAGGCCAAGCAAGCAGCAGCGGAAGTTGCAAAACCAAATCCCGAAATCGCCATTCGGACTGCTAATAATTCGATCGACCTCCGGGGTGCGAGAGTCTCAGACGCCGAAATCGAAATCGACAGAGCTCTTTCCAAAGCCGTCGAATACGGTGCGCTGTGGATAATTCACGGCAAAGGTACCGGACAGTTGCGGCGCGGAGTTCACGAATTTCTGGACACTCATCCGCAGGTTTCTCGCTACGAGCTCGCCAGTCAAAAAGAAGGAGGTGGAGGCGTGACACTGGTTTATTTAAAATAGTCGGAATTGAGGTATTTCTGATTGTATCGGAATTATTAGTAGCGTAAATTAGGAGACTGC
>Ga0123338_10002020_pt1 | contig 19158 bp, 23 predicted proteins | sample grotaG_FD_89793 | JGI IMG/M metagenome (GOLD analysis project Ga0123338, IMG submission 89793) | Glacier valley bacterial and archeal communities from Borup Fiord, Nunavut, Canada, to study Microbial Dark Matter (Phase II) -... | ecosystem: Environmental > Aquatic > Freshwater > Ice > Glacier ...
CGCCAACTGCACGTAGTGCCGTGCGAAGTACTCCTTGAATTCGGGACGGCGCCATGCGAGGAAGCCGGCGAAATATTTCTGAGAATGCGGCAGGTACATCGTTGGACCGGTCACGACGGGCATATCGCAGTGGGCGACGGCACCCTGCAGCGTCAGTGCCGGCGACAGCCGATGGGCGTGTACCGGAAACTCCTCGGCGACCTCGTTCGTCATGAATCCGAGGTGGTAGTCGCGGTGCGGGCTCTGGGCGGCCCCTCCGGGGTTGACGACATTGACCTGGCAGGTGACCTGATAGCCCGGACCGAGCCAGGCACCGGATGCCAGGTCGACGCTGTCGTTGGAGTAATACGCCGCAAAACCGTCAGGGTCCGCGAGCGCGAACTTCTCCGAGACGTTCCACACGCGGTCGTTGGCACCGGGGACTGCGTAGTGATCGCCGGCCGTTGCTCCACGTGCATGCTGATCGGCGATCATCGCCCGGAACGCGTTGCTCGCCCGGTCGATGGCTGCGTGATCGGCAAAGGCCTGCCGGAAGACGGTGATACCTGGGCCGTCGAGAAAGGCGTGGACGATCTCTGCCTGTACCGCCCTACGGCCGGCTGGGGTAGCTGCAGCCTCTCGGAGGTGGTTCGAGTCATAGATGACGACACCGCGATCGATCGATGCGGCGTGCGGGTAGTCGAGCGGATCCGTCGCCTGTTCGACGATCGCGACGAACTCGTCGAGATCGCAGTCCATCTCGCTCAGCCAGACGGCCGAGTGGTGAGCTGTACGTGTCGTTGCGGTCATCAGTGGAACCTCCATTGCCTGTCTCAAGCGTAGATCCGACGGCTGGTCTGCGTGCGGGTCACGGCGAACCAGTCAGCTCGGATCGCACATATTGCGATCTGCGGTACCAGTTCATGAATTCCACGGCTGGCGAGCCTCGTCGATGCCGGGACTAGCGTCTGGCGGATGGATGCGATGAACGTTCGCGGAGTCGACCTGGCGTACGAGTTCGGCGGCGACGGGCCGACCGTCGTGTGGGGACACGGCTTGACGAGCAGCGTGGCCAAGGAGAACGACCTCGGCATGCTCGACTGGCCGTCGATTCGCCGGCACGCTCGCGTGTTGCGCTACGACGCACGTGGGCATGGGGCGTCGGACTCGACCGCCGATCCGCAGACGTATCACTGGCGGGAGTTGGCACTCGATCAATTGGCACTGACGACTGCGTTGGGTATCGATGTGTATGTCGCCGGTGGCGCTTCGATGGGTTGCGCGACGGCACTCCACGCGGCGATCATCGCCCCCGAGCGGATTGCCGCGTTGCTCCTCGTCATCCCACCGACCGCCTGGGAGACACGGACGGCCCAGCAGGACAACTACGAGCTCACAGCGACGCTCGTCGACAACGGCCAGATCGACGTGCTGCTCGCCGGCGCCGCTGCAACACCGCCCCCTGACCCACTCGTCGGGATCGACGCGTGGGCAGACGGGTTCGAGCAGACCCTTCTCAACACCGATCCGGTCAGGCTGTCTCGGATCTTCCGTGGCGCGGCGATCGCCGACCTCCCGTCACCGGGGCAGATCGCCACGATCGACGTGCCCGTGACGATCCTCGCATGGACCGGCGATGCCGGCCATCCGGTCACGACAGCGGAGCGCCTCACCGATTTGCTCCCTCAGGCAACCCTGTCACTGGCCAGTACGTTCGATGAACTCGGCACCTGGACCCAACGCTCGATCGACTTCCTCGGATTGTTGTAGTCAACGCGTCAAGTTTCACCGAGTGTTTCAGCGGACCCGTACCCACGGAAATACCCCTGTGACTCCCGATCCCCTCAGCGCCACGATGAGAACCGGAACTGGCGGCATGGCACACTCGGCATGTGAGGCAGGCATCGTGAGGGCGCAGAGTGGGGCGCATTGTGCTGGCGTCGACGGCTGTCCTGGCGGTTGGGTCGTCGCCACCCGTAGCGGCGTGCATGTCGTCGAGTCGATTGCGGAGGTCATCGACCACGGGTACGCAGTCGTCGCCATCGACATGCCGATCGGTATGCCGACGACGGCGGCGCGCCGATCTGAGCTGGAAGCTCGACGCTTCCTCACTCCTCGTGGCAGCACGATATTTCCCACACCGCCACGGGTCTGTTTACAGGCAACCGACTATCGCCAGGCGTGCGAATTGTCGTTCGCAGCGAGGGGCGTGAAGTTGTCGAAGCAGTCGTGGCATATCCTCTCGAAGATTGCCGATGTCGACCGCGTGGTGACTCCAGAGCACAGCAATCGGGTCGTCGAGGCTCATCCGGAATGCTCGTTCCTGACGATGAACGACGGGCGACGGCTCACTTCGAAACACTCGCCGACAGGGCGAGTCGAGCGCGCAGGGCTCATCGAGGAGATGTTCGGTATCCAGCCGGTGCGGGTCGGGGTGGCGGCACTCGATGACGTTCTCGACGCCTACGCCATGCTGTGGACTGCGGAGCGCTTCGCCGTCGGCGTTCACGAGTCGTTCCCGGAGTCCGGCGAGGAGTTCGACGAACGCGGTCTGCCGATGCGGATCGTGCGCTGAGCACCGACACCTCCAACCGTGTTCGCCGTCACTTGCTGACGAGGTAGTTCCTCCAGCCGCCGAGCGCGGTGATGTCGGTGGCCCGTCGAGGGCCTCTGACTCACACAGAAATCCTTTGTGCACCGAACCATCTGACAGTTCGACCGATCCGATACTCAGCGGGGCGGGAATCGTCTGGACGAAGGTACCGAACTCAGCAGCTCCCATCGATCACAATTTTCGACGGCGACCGCAGCACCCGAGTCGGCTGCCGTGTGGACGAGTCCCGGCTTCGGCGCTTGCGTATTCGGGAGCGCGTAGCGGCGGTATCTCTGGCTTGTGTTCGTCACGCGCACCAGCGTTGCGTGCCGATCGACCAGTTGATGGTGCAGCGGCAGCCCCCTGCAGCTGAGCGCCGACAACGACGAGCGTGCACGCCTGTTCCGATCGTTCGAGTGCGCGGCCGTCGATCGACGCAGCGATCACAGCGACATCGGCGTCGTGCCATGCCGGCGCGATGAACTGCAGACCGGCGCCGACGAGGCCGTTGGTCGTCGGGACCGGAACCACCATGCAGGTGAGGTCGAGCAGATTGGCGAACGTCGTCAGCCTGCCGAGCATCTCGTTGGTGCCGAGTGGGTCACGAACGACGTCGGCCAGCGTTGCAACCAGTGGGGTCGTCGGCAGGACGAGGATGTCGATGTCGTCCCAGACGGCGCCGGCAGCGCGACGATGACGCATCGATTCGTATTCGGCACGGTAGGCGTCGACGGCGGTGGCCTCGGACGCACGGGCGATGATGCTCGATACCACGGGGTCGAGACCGTCGATCCCCTTGGCGACGGCGTCGCCGACCGCCGCCGACCGTTCGGCGACGAGCGCGCTGCCATAGAGCAGGCCGCGCGACCCCTCGACGCCCCGAGTCGGCGACGGCTTGACGCCTTCGCGAAGTTTGTCGGAACTCTGCCCCTTGCGGCTCATACAGGTGACCGCAGAGAAGTTCTGTTTCGCCGGTGTGCACACCTTTGTATACAGAGCGTTACATGAACGTCCGGACTCGTGTCCGACGGAGAAGTTCGAACTCGGAAAGCGACGATCGAGTCGGAATCAGGCGCTCAGCGCGGGATCAATGAGACATGAGCGCGTGTGATCCTCCACCCATCCTCAAGACGAACCCATGTCTGCGACTGCCGTCCGAGGCGGTTGCTGTCCGTGTCGGAAAACATGATGTCGACGGCGACAACGCCATCGGCCAACGCCACGACGTGCCGACTGAGCATCGTACGGGCGGGATCGACCGGCGTGGCTGAGGCGCGCCAGGCGAGCACCTCGTCGTACCCGTATTGCATGTCGGCAATCCCGAACCGCAGAACGTGCGGATCGTTCCAGAAGACCCCGTTCATCGCCTCGATGTCATTCCGGCGGAGTGCTGCCTCATAGGCGACAGAGAGGGCCGTCACTTCGTCGATGTCGGATGCAGCCGTCATGGAACCCACCTTGGCACACGATCACCTCATGCCGGGTGAACGTCGCCGACCAGCACCGGTGCCAGCGCACGCCACTGTTCGAGCGGGTCGACGAGCCGCTCTGTCGTGAGTACCTGGATGCAGACGTGGTCGGCACCGGCATCGCGATGCGCCTGCACTCGGTCGAGGATCGCCTGCTCGTCCCCCCACACCACGAAGGCGTCGACGAGACGATCACTCCCACCGTTGGCGAGGTCGTCGTCTGTGAAGCCGATGCGTTTCCAGTTGTTCGTGTAGTTCGGCAATCCGATGTAGGTCGCCAGGTGCAACCGGGCGGTCTCACGAGCCGTCAACGGATCGGATTCGAGTACGACGGCCTGCTCTGAGGCCACCACCGCCTTCGGCCCGAGAGCGGCTCGTGCTCCGGCGGTGTGCTCCGGGGTGACGAGATACGGGTGGGTGCCAGCGGTGCGACTGCCGGCCAGTTCCAGCATCTTCGGTCCGAGCGCCGCCAGCAGACGGTCATCGGTCGCCAAGGGCGTCGGTGCGGCATCGAGCCCGTCGAGGAATTCGGCCATCGCCGTGAGTGGCTTGTTGTAGCGGCCGGGATTGTTGTGGTCGATGAGGCGGGCATGGCTGACACCGATGCCGACGAGGAAACGCTGACCGTAGACCGCTGTGAGACGAGCGTGCTCGGCTGCAGTCTCCTCCGGCGTGTGCATCCACAGGTTGAGGATGCCGGTGGCGATCGTCATCGACGTCGTTCCCCGCAGCAGGTTCTCGACGGCAGCGAAGACGTCACCACCGACGTCGGGCATCCAGGCGGCTGTGTAGCCGAGACCCTGCAGTTCAGCCGCGGCGTCAGCTGACGACCCGGGGTCTCCGTATCGAAGTGATGCTGCCCATACGCCTGTGCCGGTGATCGGTTCCATCGGACGAGTCTGCCCGGAGCCGGCCGGTCAATCGGCATCCGAGCCACGATGCGGGAACCGCGTCGCTGCGACGAGTGACATGTCGCCGGTCAGCCGTCAGCCAGTCCAGGGAGTCGGTCGCCGAGCAGCCTGGCGATCGGCCAGGCACCGGCGGACGTGTTCGATACGACCGTGAAGAGCAGCTCGGAGGTGCGGTCGTAGGCGGAACGGAACGAAATGCCGGCGTCGTAGCCTTCGAGCATCACCGTCGGGCGATCGGAGCGCAGCCAGAAGCCGAGACCGTAGCGGCGTGATTCGCCGGCGTCTCCGACATGCTCGCGCACCATCTCGTCGACCACCTCGACCGGCAGGATCGATCCGGAGAACAGCGCCGGCCAGAAGTTGGCGAAGTCGGCGAGGGTCGAGGTCAGCCCTCCGTCGCCGGAGCCGCGGACCGGAAGATGGAAGAGATTCGTCCGCCAGACGTCCCCGACGGGAACGTAGCCGAAGGCGACGGTGCCGGGAAGCTCGTCGTTACGCAGGAATGCAGTCGCAGCCATCCCCGCCGGGCGACAGACGCGATCGGCGACGAGGTCGTAGAAGGTCGATCCGCTGACCATTTCTGCGATCAACGACAGTACGACGAATCCGCTGTTGTTGTATTCGAACCGCTCGCCGATCGGGTAGCGCATCGGGTGGCCGCCGAGAATCACGACGTAATCGGCGATTGCTGCCAGCTGATGAACGGGAATCGGCATCGCGTAGCCGTCGATGTCGTCGAGCAAACCCTCATCGAGGTAGTCGCCGATGCCGGATGTGTGCGTCAACAGGTGTCTGACCGTGACGGCAGGGTCGATCTCCGGAAGCAGTTCACCGACCACATCGCGGACACGGGTGTCCAGGGAGATCAGCCCGTCGGCTACGAGGGACATCGTGACGAGTGCCGTGAACCCTTTCGCTGCGCTGGCGGTCCCGAATCGTGTGTCGACCGTGTTGGCGATGCCGTGTGCACGGTCGGCGAACCCAGCGGCGCGTTCGTAGATCAGGGTCCCCTGGCGCGAGACGTGAACAGCACCGGAGAAATTCGTCCTCTCGACGATCTCGTCGATCGAGGTATTCAGCTGCTCGTTCACGACGCAACGGTATGCGATTCGGCGCCGATCGGGGTACGGGTTTTCTGCCACGAGCCACCCATCAAGCGTCGCTCGGTAGCGCAACAGCCTGCTACTCGGGCTCGATCTGCCCCTCGCCCTTGACGTTCGCTCCGAGCTCGGTCATCTCGCGGTAGTGCTCGCCGACTTCGGCGAGATCGACATCCTCGGCCGCAGCTTCTGCCTCCTGCTCCTCTTCAGCAGTCGGAGCACGATCAGCTGCTGCTGGGCCAAACTCTTCATTGCTCACGGCAACTCCTTCGAAACCACGGTGACCGTCCAGAATTCGTACCCATGCCTGTCGATTGCCAAACGAGTGATCGCCGTCGGCAGTCGGACGAGGCGTTAGAGCTTCGGCAACACCACGAACCCAATCGTCGCCAGGTGCAATCCGGCGCCGACAACGGTCAGCAGGTGGAAGACCTCGTGGTATCCAAAGACTCGCGGCCACGGGTCGGGGCGTTTCACTGCGTAGACGATCGCACCACCTGTATAGGCGAGGCCGCCACCCATCAGCAGTGAGAATCCGACCACCCCGAGGCCGTGGAAGATCTGAACGATCGAAGGCAGCACGGACCAGCCGACGATCACGTAGACGACGGTGAACAGGGCGCGCGGCACTTTGACGGGGAGCCATTGCAGGGCGATGCCGACGACTGCGCCGCCCCACGCCGTCGCCAATGTTGCCGACCGGTGCCAGCCTGTCAAGGCCGCGACACAGACTGGCGTGTAGGCTCCGGCGATGGCCAGGAAGATGGTCGAATGATCCAGCCGCCGCCAGATCGCCGTCTGCGGGGCCGTCCATCTGCCGCGGTGGTAGAGCGCAGAGACGCCGAACATCGCCAGCGTGCCGAGCAGATAGATGAGGATCGCCAGCCGGTTCCGCGGCGAGACATCGGTTAGCGCCAGCATGAACATTCCGAGGACACCGACGATGATGAATGAACCAGCGTGCAGCCAGCCACGCAGCAGGGGTTTGACGACGAGCGCCGACGTCACAGGCGACACGTCGGGATCCACATCGAGGTCTGCCTCGGCGTCGGCGTCGTTGTGCATCTGTGGTTTCACAACCGCAGGGCGATGCAGGCGATGTCGTCCAACCCGCTCGGATTCATGGCCGTCACGATCCGCCCGCAGAGGCCCGCGATGGGTCCGGAGTGCTCGGCCATCGCCGCCATCCGCAAGCGTTGCATCCCATCGTCGATGTGCTCCAGGCGATGTTCGATCAGACCGTCGGTATAGAGGAACAGCGTCGAACCTGTGGGAACCGCGAAGTGCGCCGTCCGACGCTGGTGTTCGCCGGTCGGCGGGCCGATCAGGGCGTCGTTGAACACGTCGAGGAATGCGGGATCGGCGCCCGGGCGGACGATCAACGGTGGAAGGTGGCCGGCGTTGGCAATACGCACGGTCCATGAGCCGTCCGGCTGACGTATGAGGTGTACGACGAGGCACGTCGCCAGCAGATCCCCGAGCAGCCCACCGGCGACGGCAGCGAGTCGGTCGAGAATGTCGGCAGGCTTCTCGCTCATCGACGCAAAAATCCGCGCCGCCACCTGCACCCGGCCCATTGCAGCAGCAGCCTGGATGCTGTGGCCGGTGACATCGCCGATCGTGGCGATGAGCGAACCGTCTGCGAGGGCGATGAGGTCGTACCAGTCACCGCCGACATCGACGCCGTGGGACGCAGCCATGTAGACGACATCCACACCGACAGGATCGACGTCTGCCAACACGGGGAGCAGGCTGTGCTGCAACTCCGATGCCACCCGTTTTTCACGGGCGTACAACCGCGCGTGATCGAATGTCATCGAGACGCGCTGCGCGAGATGGCCGGCAACGGTGAGATCGACGACGTCGGAATCGTCGCGGTCCGGATCGCCGACGAGCACCAACACCCCGATGATGACGCTGTTCAGGTGTATTGGGACGATGATCGTGGAGCCGAGACCGAGGCGGCGGAACAGATCGTTTGCCGACCGACCCGTCGCCGCGACCTGCGCAGAGAGGCGGTCGAGAACAACGAAGTCAACCGTTGCTGCGAGGACCGATCGGATGAGTGGCATGTCGTACAACGAGAATCCGGGCGCCGCCGTCATTGCCGTGAGTAGAGGCTCGAGTTGGCGATCGCGGTGACGAACGAAGGCGCGGTTCGGCACCTCGTCCACCTCCTCGCTGAGGAAGACCATCGCCCACGTCGCCAAACGCTGCACCACGACATCGAGCATCGCGACGATCGACAGCGCCGGATCCAGGGTCCGCAACATCGCTGTCGTGACCTCGGCCATCAGTTCGACCCGGTGGCGTGCCCGTTCGGCCTCGGCCCTGGCGATGTTGGCCTCGGTGGCGGCGATGCGCGCTCGCAAGTCCGAAGACGCGCCGAAGGCGAGATCGGCGAGGATCCGGCGTTCGTCGGCCGTCCACATGCGGGCCTTGAATTCGATGGCGCAGAGGCTCCCGAGTACCCGGCCGTCGACGTCGAGGAGCGGGGCACCGAGATAGCTCTGTACGCCGAGCACCTCGCGAGCGCCATGGGTGGCCGCACGCTCGTCGAGCGCGGCGTCATCGATCTGCACCATCGCCTTCGTGTCGACGACGATGCGGCAGAGCGACTGAGATAGTGGCGTCTGGCGGTCGTCGGACCAAGGAGAATCCAGCCCGAGTTGGCCAGGAAAGAATTGTCGCCGGTCGTCGACGAGGGAAACGAGACCGACGGAGGCACCGAGCAACCTGGCGACCAGGGCGGCGAGTCGCTCCATCGTTTCGTCGGCTTCGTTCGTCAGACCCGTTCGTTCGACGGCGACGAGACGGCTCGTCTCGTCGTTCGAAACGTCGGTCGGGTCGGAAGCCATCGGCTCAAGGTATCAACCTGGCCGCAGGCAACTGTCTTTTGCCTCCGCGTTGCCGGGACGACGGGATGGACAGGCAGCGTCGTGTCACGCCACCTGCTGCAATCCGACGAGTTCGAGGTCGTCGGCGCAATCGCCCGGACGCATGCCGGTCGGGATCTGGGGGAGGCGCTCGACGTACCGGCGAGCGGTGTGGTCATCTGCGGAACGCTGCACGAGGTACTGGCCGGCGGAGCACGTCCCGATGTGCTCATCGACTACACGGACCCAGCGTCGGTGAAGGGACGCACGTTCGAGGCGCTCCAAGCGGGGATCAGGGTGGTCATCGCCACCTCAGGGTTGACTGCGGACGAGTTCCTCGACATCGAACAGCAGGCGTTGGCATGCGGCCTCGGCGTGATCGCCGCCGGCAACTTCTCGATCACAGCAGCGTTGGCCAAGCACTGTTCACTGCTCGCCGCGCGGTACCTGCCGACATGGGAGATCATCGACTACGCAAGCGCCTCGAAAGTCGACGCGCTGAGCGGAACGACACGCGAACTCGCCGAGAGCATGGGCGACGTCGCCGTATCGGAACTTGCTGTGTCGCTCGATGATACGCATGGCGAACGCAGGCACGTGGCGCCTCCATCGGTGGGACGAAGGTCCATTCCGTTCGCCTGCCCGGCTTCGTCATCGCCTTCGAGACGATCTTCGGCCTCCCCAACGAGCGTCTGACCATTCGCCACGACGCCAGTGCTGGAGCGGAGCCATACGCTGCCGGGACACTGCTGGCCGTCAGGCGCGTGATGCAGACCAACGGCCTCGTCAGAGGACTGGATCAGCTGCTCTTCGCCGAGTGATTGCACACGACCGTGGTACGGCCGTCGCTCACCAACTGTCCCAGTGGAGGATCGAGTCGGGTTCCGGACGGACAGCGGGTTTGAAGTCGGTGCCGAGCGTGTACGCCAACGGCGACAGGCACACCTGCTGCACCGTGTCGAACGGGATACCGACGATGTCGGCGATTTCCTGCTCCATCATCAGGTGGATCGTCGTCCATGCCGTACCGAGGCCTCTGGCCCTGGCGGCGAGCATGAAACTCCATGTGGCCGGCAGGATGTTGCCGTATACCGATGCAGACACCATCGGCGCAACGTTGTCGAGGCGCATGCCGACCGAGCAGGCGATAACGAGCGCCGGCACCTCGGCCATGTGCTGGGAGAGGTACGTCGCTGAGTCCGTGACGCGGTCCTGCTGCGCCTGCGCCGATGCACCTTCTTGCTGAATGGCACCGACGAAGAACGGGCTGTTCGAGTAGATGTCCCAGCACCTGGCGTAGACGCCGGCGATCGCCTGGCGCTTCGCTGCATCCTTGACGATCACGAAACTCATCGTGATGTGGTTCGAGCCGGAGGGTGCCTGCAGTGCTGCCGCCGCACACTCTCGGATCAGCTCGTCCGGCACCTCGCGGGTGCAGTCGAGACGCTTGCGGACGGCTCTGGTCGTTGACAGCAATGCATCGGGATCGAGATCGAGAACAGTCACCTCGGCAAGTTACACCGAGACCACGACTGCAGCAGAAACAGATCGCTGCCGGACCGATTGAATTCTCTACCCGTCTGTCGAGGCAATCTTGAGCAGCGCTGCCTGGAGCGCGATCGCCTGCCGCTGCCCCAGTCGATCGGCGATGAACCGATCGGCGACCTCTTGGAATACCAGGTGGCCGATCGGGACGACGTCACGGCCAGCCGGAGTGATCGTCGCCAGCACGAGTCGACGATCTCCTGGGCTCGTCACGCGCGTGACGCGTCCGAGCTTCTCGAGGCGGTCCACCGACTGCGTCACCCCGCTGCGGCTGATGCAATTCTTCGAGGCGATGTCGACCATGCGCAGTTGTCCGTCCGGCGCTTCTGCCAGCGCCATCAGGACTTGGAAGTGGCTCGGGCTGGCCCCGCACCGCGCCTTCATATCGGCCTCGAGCGCGTCGCCGATTTCCTCGATCGGATTCCGGGCAAAGGCACTCTTCGGTATGAACGTCACCGGCCGCTTCGAGCGTTACAAGTCGTCGATCAACGTCGGCACCGACGCCGCTTCCTCTTCGGTCTCGATCAGCATCCGCGCAGACAGCGTCGCCACCGGGAGCAAGAAGCGCGACGAACACCTGCGGCCCGGCAACGCCTTTTCGGTTGCCACGTTCCCGAACATCGAGTTCGCATCGACGTCGGTCACCGAGACCGCTGACGGCCTCGACATCGTGATCGACGCCGTTCTGCGTCGCACCTGATCACGTCGCGGCTTTAGCGTCCCGGGCTCAAAATTGGGACGGCCCCCTCAGTTGTTATCCTGCCGTGCAGAAATCAGGTGCGGATATGGCGTGGCCGGTGTTTGACGAGCCAGCCGATGATGACCCCGGCAACGCCGGCGGCAACGAGCACAACCCAGATCGGCGCCATGCGATTGCCACCCGGGTAGCCGATCCTCACCTTAGTGCGGTTGTCGAATCCGACGACGACAACCAAGGCGACGATCGCCGCTGCAATCAGCAACCTGACGATCCGGCCGAACTCTCCCCGGCGCTCGACGACAACATCTCCATGCCGTCCTTCAACAATGGTTTCCCCTGCCATGACCCCATCCCTTTCCTTGGATCGCCGAACTATGCCCGGAAGCTGGATGGATCAAACGCAGTTGTGGCAACCTGAAACGGTGATCGTCGTTGTCGCTACTTGCGCTGCGGACGTTGCGGCAGTGCGTGCCGATCTTGGCGTGGTGGGCGCTCGTGCGGTTGACGTCGGCGCACCCGGCGAAACCCGTCGGTGGGTGCTGGCAACCGTGAATGACGAGACCGAGGCGTGGCGCCTTGCGGCGATGCTCCGCGCAGAGGGCATGGCGGCGGTGGCTCGACCCGAAGACGGCGCCCGGTTGGAGGCGTGGATTCGCCATACTCGCCCGATTTCGTTCGGAGAACGGCTCAGCGTGTGCTTCGCCTGGTCAGAGCACGACCGCACCGGCCTGTCGAACGTGGTCGAGCTCGGCCCTGGGGGCTTCGGCAATGGCGCGCATCCGGCGATACGGTTGCTCATCGAGGAACTGCTGCGACGGATCACCGGTGGCGAGAGCGTCCTCGATCTCGGCTGTGGCAGTGGCGTGCTCGGGTTGTGCGCGCTGCGGCTCGGGGCGTCTCGCGTCGTGGCGACGGATGTGAAGGAGGAAGCGGTCGAGGCGACTCGACGGAACGCCTTGCTCAACGGCATGGACCGCCAATTGCGAGCGTCGCTCGCTCCGCTGGGCGAGGGCGAGGGCCCATTCGACGTTGTCGTGGCGAATGTCGGCAGATCGGCAATCGTTGAACTCGCACCCGACTCGTGCCGCTTGTGGCGCCCGACGGATCGCTCGCGGTGAGTGGAATCTCGCCTCCGCAATGCACGCTCGTACTCGCCCAACAAGCATCGGTTCACGGGGAGCACGGACCCGCTCGCCTCAGCGTCGCCCGCCCTCGGTAAGTCGCTCGCCGCCGGTGTGGTGAAGCCCACCCGCACGGCGACGAGTTCCTCGACGCCGATGTTCAGAATGTGGACCTCGGGGTTGCCGGTCCAGAACTCGAAAGCTTCAGTCGTGCAACTTTTCAGTGTGGGGCGAGCGGCGGGAGCTTAGGTGGTGTTGTGTGGACGACAGCGTCGTCGGGGGCCGGGAGGGTAGCGGTGCCGTTGAGAATCACGGGGGCGAGTGGAGTATTTGTCAGCCCCGCCCATGGTGGCGTAGGTGGAAGCACGGGACGATTCTTCGGTGGCGTTGGTTGTGTGATCGTCGTCGCGAACGCCGGTGGTGCCGGCCGCGTGGCGGTGCCGGGGCGGACGTTGGCGGCGAGACCGATGGCCGAGTCGACGCGCGGGATTCCCATCGGAGCGAGGCCGAACAGATCGATGATCGTCTTCGGGACCGCAGCGTGGGAACGCCATGTCGTGTCGATGCCTTGGCGGACGTGACCACCGAACATGATGAGCGGGATTCGTGACCCGCCGATCACCGGGAACCCTCCCGGATGCAGCGAGTCGATGACAGTCTCGCTGGCGGGAGTCGTGACGTGATCGGCGTAACCACCCCAGTCGTCCCATGTGAGGATGAAGGTCGTCGAATCCCACAGACCTGCCTTGACGACCGCGTCGACGCGTTGCCAGGTGAGATCGTGACCGCGTTGCAGATATGCGGGATCCGATTTCAGGTACGGTGGATGTTCGTCATAGCCGCCAGGGCTCCACACGTACGTGATGTTCGGAAGTGCCCCGGTTCGGGCGAGCGTGACGAACGGGTCGGGTGCACCGGCGTGCGCCGCATGAATATTCGCTGCTCGGCCCGGCGTGCCGAGTTCGGTGTAGAACTTGACCGGATAGTGATCCTGGTCAGCGACCGCAGCCCACGACAGCCCGGCGTTTTCGGCGTGGACGAAGATCGACGGCAGATCCCACTGCGGTCCCCCGGCACCGAACGGCGGGTTCTTCAGCGTCGGGGTCTGCCCACCGATAGCCAGCAGATGTCCCGAGGTCGAGTTCGTTCCGAGACCGAAATGATGATCACAGAACGTGAACGATTTCGCCAACCACGCATAGAACGGCTGAACGACGTCGTTGTCGATCTGCGTTTTGACAGCCGGATAGTCACCCATCCGGTAATGGACCCAGGCGCTGCGATCGTGCGGCTGGTCATAGTCCGGCGCCCCCGACAACGAAGTCGGATAGACGGAGATATCGGCACCGAACGCAGCGAGTGAACGAAACGAGAAATCAGGCGTCTTGTTCTCCTGGATCAACACCACCACATGTTCCGACATGTTCGTAGCCATCGACGAACGATAGTCCCGTCTCACCGTGAGGCGCGTCCGCAGGCGTTATCTCGCCACACGCCCGAGCGATAAAATTTGTTCTTGACATCATTGTACAAGCACTTTATTGTACAAGCATAGCCTTACATTAAGGGTTCCGATCGGACCGGCACAACCGGCCCGCACGAAAGACACCTTATGACCGACACCATCACCACGCAGGACCATGACTTCCAGACCACCCTCGAACTCACCGCCAACCCAGAGACGGTCTTCGAGGTTCTCAGCACCACGAGCGGTGTCTCCAGCTGGTGGGCACCGGCGACGGGCAGCGGCACCGCCGGTGGCGACCTCGACTTCGTGTTCGGCGAGCACCTCGTGCGCTTCCACGTCGCCAACGCCGATCACCCGACCCGGGTGCGCTGGCACACAGCGAGCTGCGATGTCATGCCCGACTGGGTCGGGACCACGATCGCGTTCGACCTGTCGCCCAGCGAAATCGGTGGCACCATCGTGCACTTCCGCCACGCCGGCCTCGTGCCGCAGCTCGACTGCTACGAGCAGTGCAGCCACGACTGGGGCCACTTCCTGCACGCCAGCCTCGTCTCCTACCTCCAGACCGGCACCGGTCACCCGGTCGAATCCTGAACCCACCATCACCGGCCGGTGTCGCGCCAACCCGCCGCCACGCCGTCCATTGAGCCACGCTCACCGGCGCAAAGCCCTGCAACCAGCAGCGTTAGGATCCCACATCATGGCCGCAGTTACCGCCAGCAGGCAACCAGCCGGGGCCAGCGCTGCCTCCATCCCCGACATCGTGCTCAAAGCCCTCGCAGACCCCCACCGCCGGCACATGCTCAAGCTCGTCCAGACCAACGAGATGGCCGCCGGACAGATCGCCACCCACTTCGATCTGACCCAACAGGCCGTCAGCCTTCACCTGAAGACGCTCGAACGCGCCGGACTGCTCAACGAGCGACGGGACGGCACCCGCCATATGTACTCGCTGCGCCCCGAAGGTCTCGACACCGTCAGAGACGTCCTGGCCGAGCTGTGGCCCGACGCCCTCACCGGCCTCAAACGCGCCTTCGAATCCGGCACAACGAAGCAGGGCAAAACCAAGTGAACGAAGACATCGTCACCGCCTCGATCCGCATCGACGCCACCCCAGAAGACGTTTTCCCCTACCTCACAGACCCCGAGCTGCTCCCACTCTGGTGAGGCGACTGGGCCGACACCTCCCGGAACCTGGCGGGCGTTTCGCCATCAACATGGGCGACACGAAAGTCCGCGGCACCTACATCCTCATCAGCCCACCCCACCGCATCTCCTTCACCTGGGGGATCCCCGACAACACCGAACTCCCAGAGGGCTCCTCCACCGTCGAGATCTACCCACCGGCGACGACACCATCATCATCATCATCGACCTCACCCACCGCAACCTCCCCGTCGCACAACGAAGTCCACACAAGCAGGGAAGGGATCTGCGACTCGCCATCCTCACCGAAACAGCCCACCCCTGAACATCAGACGACAACGCAGCCTGATCTCACGAACCACGCGACAAACATGGAAACCACACTGAATGTTCGTGCAATATCAGTGCTTGGACTATGGGAAGGAGACGAGATTCCCGAGATCGGAGTTGCCTCTCTCGATGAATATCCAGATGACGACTCCGCCGACAACAGCGACGGCCAGGGCGACCATGATGACGAGCGGCTTGTGTGAGCCGTTTCGGTCGGTGCGCGAGACGGATCGTCGATAGATGCGCAGACCGAAGAACAGCATCACCAGGCTGACACCGCCGAACGCTCCGTAGAGCACGACATGGAATGTTGTGCTGGTCAGTGCCCAGGGGGCGTTGCGCACCTCGACGACCCGACCGGTGAGCACCGCCCGGCTGACGGTGATGTGTTCGCCGTCGAACGCCTCGCGGAAGGCGTCGGGGCTGACGTCGACGGAAAACGTGGCACCGGCGTCGTCGACGCCGTGCACGTGATACGTCCGGGAGGGGTTCCCGTTGTGTGTGGAGACGGTGATCGATCGTGAGGTGACGGTTGCCTGCCGTAACGTCTTCGGACCGAGCTGGTCGACGACGAGGACACCGAACGTCAACGTTCCGATGAGACCGCCGATACAGAGCAACCGGGACAAGCCTGCTGGGCTGAGTCGCTTGCTGCGCAGCGGCGACCGCGTCCTCTGCTTCGCCGGCACCGAGCCGCTCGGATCCTGCGCCTGCTGCGCTGCAACCTCATGCGCTGCCCACCACAGGTTTTTGGAACCCGTCGGGGGTCGCGTAGCAGTCGTTGAAGGCATCGAGGCTGGCGTGTCGTCAGTTCGCAGAACGATCAACGCAGGCGAGGGCGGATGCTGGGGAGCCGTCGGCGACACCTGCGTTGACGGAAACTGTGAATACGGCATCAAGTCGTACGGTGACGCGAGGGGACTCTGGTCGGGTGACGGCTGCGCACCGCCCGGTGCGGTGCCGAATAGGTCTGGTGCGGTGCCGAGTACATCGGGGGCGGTGCCGAATACTTCGGGGGCGGTGCCGAATACTTCGGGGGCGGCGCCGAATACGTCTGGTGCGTGTTGGCGATCGCCGTGCGACGCAGCACCGCCGAACACCTTCGGAGCGTCGTCGTGAGCCATGGCAGAGTTTCCCACGAACTCGACGACAGTCCGCCAACATCGGGGTCGGATCTTGGACGCGCCTGCGAGTTCAGCGGCGGCGGTTTCCGATGCGGTTCACGACGACCTCAGAACGCTGAGGGAGTCGCGCATCGTGCCTGTAACGACAACAGCGCCAATGCCTGCACCTTGTCGTTGCTCACATGGAACCATGTCGCGCGACGCCTCGGCGTTGGCTGTCGTCGTGCGCGTTCGGTGCAGCATCAAGCGACCGCATCGGGACGACGTACTGCCGCCACCCATAGCAACTTCCGTCGAAATGCGCTCGACGGCTTGACTCGGCCCGTCGCCTCACAAGCGGTCAAATCCATGCCACCCGCACCCCACGATCGCGCCACAAAGGGCAGCCACCACGGCGACCCCAGTGACGAGTCCGAATCGGCGCCGGCGTGTCGTCGTCGGCAACGGCAACCGCCGTGGTCCTGCCCCGGACTCGGGACCGTAGGAGTCCTCGATTGCAGCGGTGTGTCGGTTGATCGTGTCGACACCAGTAGAGGTCAGCGCGACTCCGTTCTCCGAGACGAGAGGGCCAGAAATGTGCGGCCCTCATCTCCAAGGATTCAACCTTCTGTCAGTTGCGTCCCGGATCCAAGGTGGGGCGATCGTACGGCTGGAGATATTCCAGCGGTGGGGCTAGGCAACGGATTCGGTGAGTCGGTCCAGGTACATCTGGACCCACAACCGGTTTCCGTCGATCTTCGTGACACGGCCACGCCGACGCGGGACCTCGTCATCACCGACCCACAGCCAATCGCCGACACACGGTCGAAACGACTCGTCACCGGACCGGAGGCCCTGCGAGATCCAGCATTCGACGACCGTGTCGGCACCCGCGTCATTCGGGTCGTACCAAAGGTCGAAGATGTCGTCCACGGTGCGATTCTAGCGAAGGAGAATCACGGGCCGAAGCCTGGATTGGCTATTGGACCTCGAAAGTGTGATCGGGCGCGAGCGAATCGTTTCGTCGTCGTTGCTGACAATTGCACGGTCCGGTGCGGGTAGCCCAGCGTCGGGAGGAGAGGGAACCCGTCGGCAATCAAGTCTTGGCCGCTGGCGATCAGCATCTGCCGTCGCTCACCGACTTCCGGGGCGAAGACGAACCAGCTGCTTGAAATCGTCGCCGCCCGGCACTTGCAACACCGAGAATCCCCAAATTCCCCAACGTTCATGGCCGCTTTGGACCAGTACCTCACGACTGGCGGTCACGACGTGTCGGCCCGCTTCGTCGACGTATTCGAGCGGTGCTTGAAACACGTCGCTCGACATCCGACCAGCGGCTCCCTCCGCTTCGCTTACGAGCTGGACCTACCGGACCTTCGGAGCTGGCCAATCGCCCGCTTTCCCTATGTCGCGTTCTACGTCGAGCACGACAGCAGGATCGACGTGTGGCGCATGCTGCACACTCGCCGCGATATCCCCTCCGCGCTCCGCGACGCCGACGACTGACACGCTCACCAGGAGCGCCACTTTCGTTGATCGACCACACCTGCCCGAGAAGGCGACGGTTACTGAGGTGATCGAATGATGTCGGTGGTTGGGTTCTGCGCATCTGCGAGCATTGACATATCCCGACAAGTGGTGATGTGAGTCGCCCGAGGCGCAAGCCGCACCGGCACGAGTAAGAGGCGGTAGACGGGAGCCCCGCACGCGAGTTGCACGATCGGTAGCCTGAGTAGACCGTGCCGGGCTCCGAGATTTGCGGCAACGCCGGCCAAGCAGAGCCAATGGTGAACAGGCGTAACCGAGGCCGGAGCACGGCACTTTGCGCGCACTTTTGGCGCGTCCTTCTTCGCACTTTTCCGCGCGCCACCGACACGACTGAAATTTTCGTGATCATTCTGTGATCACAGGGCTGTTTCCAACGCTGTGACCACGTCTTTTGTCGAGGCGACGTCGGGACTCGAACCCGAGAGGCGGTGTCGGCCAGTGCCGTCCTATATCTATTCGTGCTGCTCAGTGCCACTATTCGAGGCTCGCTCGTGCTGGCTTGTATCGCCTGATATCGCCCTGTGGTGAAATATTCCGTGATCACGGCGGCAAGAATCGGTCGTCATCGGAGTTCGAACTTCCTTTGAAAGTCGGGCGCCGTAGTTGCTGGTATTGCATGTTCTGATACCGTCCGGACATGCCACGCAGAGCGGTCGCAGAAGTCAAGGTCGACGCAAGCGAACACCGCCGCGTTCACGCGGTGCTCGAGTTGGTCGGCGGAGCCAGCCGGACCGTTTCGATCATTGTCGAAGGCGAGCAGGTCGAGTTGCCGCCATCGCTCGTCGAGGTGCTGCGGGCTGCCGCCGACTCGCTCGACGCCGGCGCGTCTGTGGCAATCGTCGATCAGGATGCGGAGATCAGCCCGGCCCAAGCCGCAAAGCTGCTCGGTGTGTCTCGTCAGTACGTCGACCGCCTCGTCGACACCGGCGTGTTGCCGTCGCGACGGATCACGAACAGCACGTACAGAAGAATTCCCGTCAGCGCTGTCATCGCGCACCGGACAACGAGCGCGCGGAAACGAGCAGGCATCGCCTCGATCGTTGACGACGCCGTCGCCGCCGCCGGGCTGCCGTACTGACGACCGGTGGGATTGCCACGCGTCCTGCCGGACACCAATGTCTGTTACCCGATGTCGCTGCTCGACCTCATCCTGCGTTGCGACGAGTCGTCACTGATTCACTTCCTCTGGACCGAGGACCTGCTTCCGGAACTCAACCGTAAATGGGTCGAGCGATTCTGGCCAGGCCGGCCGCTTTCGACTCCATCCAC
>Ga0123338_10002022_pt1 | contig 19146 bp, 17 predicted proteins | sample grotaG_FD_89793 | JGI IMG/M metagenome (GOLD analysis project Ga0123338, IMG submission 89793) | Glacier valley bacterial and archeal communities from Borup Fiord, Nunavut, Canada, to study Microbial Dark Matter (Phase II) -... | ecosystem: Environmental > Aquatic > Freshwater > Ice > Glacier ...
AACGGCGGGCTAGATAGAAGGCAAAATGGGCGGTGGTCAGCGGCCACTGTCCGCCCGCTGCCCGATAGCCGGCGACGAAACGGAGGGAGTCGCTGTCGAGCGCCGCCTGAACATCATGCTCCGGCGGGGCCCGGCGCAAGGTCCCCCAGTCTAGGATCGTGAGCCGGCTATGTGCGTCTACGATCATGTTGCCGCCATGCAAATCCGTATGGCATAGCACAAACGATCCGGGATTGGCTCGCACTTCGGCTTGCAGCACCCTGGCGCGGGCCAGCAGCGTACTCACTAGGGTCCGCTGTGGCCGGAGCAATGCCTGCAACGCCCGCAAACCCGCCCGCGCGGCCGGCCCGATCCCGTCTAACGCCGCCAATCCAGCCTGCAATTCGGGCACAAAATCCAGCTCGAAAGTCTCGCGGGTTAGGGTAAAATCGGCTACTGTGGGAGTCACCTTATGCAAGCGGGCTATCGCCTCGGCCAGCACAGCGGTGACGGTCGGCGGCCAAACCGTATAGGGTAGGGTCTGGCCCGCGATCCAAGGAAAGACAGCCACCGTCACCCCTGCCGCCTGTGTCCAAAGGGTTCCTGTTCGCGTCGGCAATGGGGCCGCTAACGCCGTAAATAGGCCGCTGTCCGACAGATAGCGAATCAGCGGCATATAGTAGGGCAGACGGCTGACCGCCCACCGCCCCTGCCGGTTGGATCGCCAGCACTTGAGAAAGTACCATCCCTCCGGCCCTGTGAGCCGATAGCAGACCGCAACCTCTCCACCCGGCACCTGTTCGGCGGCAGTGATCGGTAGGCCGTAGATCGCTGCGGTTTCGGCCACCAATAGGTCAGGATCGATTTCGCTGCCGGCCATAGTGGGCTTTATTTCAGCCCCGTCGTGGCGATGCCTTCGACAAAGTAGCGTTGCGCGAACAGGAAGATCAGGATCGTCGGCAGGATCACGATGGTCGAGCCGGCCATGACCAGTTCGAGCCGCGTGGCATAGCCGCCTTGCAGGTCGAGCAGGCCCAGCGTCAGTACCTTTTTGGCCGGGGTGGAAATGATGATCAGCGGCCACAGGAAGCTGTTCCAGGCATACAGAAAGGTGAACGTGGCCTGCGTGGCGATGATCGGGCCGGACAGCGGCACAAAGATGCGCCACAGAATGGTCCAGCGGCTCGCGCCGTCGAGGATCGCTGCCTCTTCCAGATCGTTGGGGATCGTCTTGAAAAACTGGCGGAACAGGAAGGTGCCGTAGGCGCTGAAAATCCAGGGAATGATCAGCGATTCCAGCTTGTCAATCCATTGCAGGTTTTTCATCAACTGGTACATCGGCACCATCAGCACCACGAAGGGGATCATGATCGAGCCGAGGTAGGCGACAAACAGCGCCTCGCGGCCGGGAAAGCGCAGCCGGGCAAAGGCATAGCCGCCCATGATCGAGGTGACAATTTGCCCCACCGTGACGCAGACCGTGACAAACACGGTGTTGATCAGCATCTGCAACCAGGGCAGGTTGGGCAGGTTCATCACGTCCACAAAGTTGTGCCATTGCGCGCTGGCCGGCCACCAGACGACCGGCAAGGTGGACGTTTCTTGCGTCGTTTTGAGCGCAGTGCTGACCAAGTAATAGAAGGGGTAGGCCATGCCCAGCGCGATGACGAGCAGCAGCGCATAGACGATAACCTGGGTGCCGACCCCCAGCGGTTTAATACGTGAGATCATCGCCCCCTCCTATTCGTAATTGACCCAGCGTTCCGACAGGCGGAACTGGATCAGTGTGACCACGAAAATGACCAGGAACAGCAACCAAGCCATCGCCGAGGCATAGCCCAGCTTGAAATAGCGGAACCCTTCGAGATAGAGTTCCCAGACGACGGTCAGGGCCGAATTGGCCGGGCTGCCGCCGTTGAAGATGGTGGCCGGCTCGGAAAAGATTTGCAGCCCTTTGATCAGCGAGGTGATGATGACGAAAAAGGTGGCCGGCGTGAGCAGCGGCAGCGTGATGCGGCGGAACTGCGACCATTCGGTTGCGCCGTCTACCACGGCAGCTTCGTATAACTGCTTCGGAATGCCCTGCAAGCCGGCCAGGAACAGCACCATATTGTAGCCGATGGCCTGCCACGAGGCGACCACGATCACGCTGATCATGGCCCAGTCGGGCGACTCCAGCCAGTGGATCTTGGCGACCCCGAATACGCCCAGCAACTGATTGATCGGTCCGAAATCGTATTGGAACAGCCAGCGCCACAGCAGCGATACGCCGACGACCGAGGCCACCACCGGCAGGAAATAGACCACCCGGAACACCGTTTTGCCCCGGATTTGGCTGTGTAGCAGCACGGCCAGGGCCAGCGCGGGGATGACGGATAGGGGCAAGAAGCCGATCAGAAACGCGCCGGTGTTGCTCACCGCTTGCTGAAACGTGCTGTCATTCAGCGCCGTGGTGTAGTTGTCCACCCCGACAAACTTCGTGTTGGTCTGGAAGGCATCGGCATTGGTGAAGCTGGTATAGAGGGAACTGAGTAGCGGGACCGCCAGAAAGATGAGCAGGCCCAGCAAATTCGGCAACAGAAACAGATAACCGACCAGCGCCTCACGGGTGCGCGCTGGGGTCCAGGTGACTTTTTCGCGCGTGCGCCGCGCCGGGCGGGCCACCGCCGCGCCAATGGTTTCAGCCTGCTCACTCATGACGGTTCCTCCGTGGTCTGTTGCCGAGGTATCAGGTATCAGGTGTCAGGATTCCGTCTCCTGATGCCTGACACCTGATACCTGATACCTCTACTTCTTGAACAGCGGGTCGGTCGCGGCTTTGATGCCCTTGCCCATGTCGGCGGCAGACAGCTTGCCGTTGATCACTTTGTCCACCATCGGCTGGACCTGCTTATTCATATACTCGTTGAAGTCGGCGGTCCAGAGCGGGATTTCCGAGGTGGCATATTTGGTCCCGTTGACAAACGACTGATTGTTGGCGGGCGGGCTGGACTTCAGGAAGGAGTCCACCGCCGCCTGATCTTTGCGGGCCGGGATGTTGCTGCCCATGTCGGCCACTTTGCCCATCGCTGAGGCGCTGGTGATGGCTTTCATCACCTTCCAAGCGGCGGCGGGATTGGCCGTCTTGGCGTTCATCACATACGGGCCCCAGAACAGCCAAGTCGCGTTGACTTTGCCTTTCGGCATCTCTTCCGTGTCCCACTTGAACTTGGCGTTTTGGCGCACGCCCGGCGTAAACCAGCGGCCGTTGATCATCATGCCGATTTTGCCGGCATTGAACAGCGCCTCGGCATCCACGTTGGCGGCGGTGGGCAACGGCACGGATTTGTCCACGTTGATCAGGTCGCTGAGGTATTGCAGGCCGGCGACCGACTCCGGCGTATCGAGGCCGGTGGCCGTCTTGTCCTTGTTGAACAGGCTACCGCCCGCCGCGTAGACAAAGTAGCTCCACGGTCCCCACCAGTCAGCCAAGCCCAGGCCGTAGGTGTCGCCGCCGGTCAGCGCTTTCGCCGTGCTGCGGAAGTTGTCCCAGTCCCACTTGCCCTGCTTCATCAGTTCACTGGGGGTGGGCAGGTTCTTGGCCTTGAACAGGTCGGCATTGTAATAGATCGCCAGGGTGGACACGTCGCGCGGGATGCCCCACAGCTTGCCGTCGTGCATCAGTTCGTTGACCGGGCCATCATAGAAATCGCCCAGCTTGAAGCTGGAGTCTCCATCCACCAGCGGCTTAATGTCGTAGAGCAGGTTGCGGCTGGCATAGCTGGCGCTGCTGGCCCCCGGCACCCAGACCACATCGGGCGCGGTGCCCGACCCGAACTCGGTGTTCAGCTTGTCTTCGTAGCCCTGGTTGGGCGAGGGATCGTACTTGAGGTCAATATCGGGCAGGCTCTTTTGCGCTTCGTCGCTGAGTGCTTGGTAGACGGCTTGCTCGGCGGCATCGCCGGGGCGGGTGCGCCAGCGGATCGTGACTTTGGCCCCGCCGCCCGTGCTGGGGGCCTGGGTGGCAGCCGGTGCCGGGGTGTTGGCGGCGCCGCTGCCGGTGCCGGCGGCGGGGGTGTTGGCGGTGTCGCCACAGCCGGCCAGCACCATCATTGCGCTGGTGAACAGGCCCAGCGTTGCCATACGATAATTACGGTTCAAAGCTCCCCTCCTTTGGTAGCCTCTCTGCTGCTTCGGCGCGCAAGCGGGGCGCGCTCCTCCTGTGTGCTGATCCCTGCGTGTGTGTGGGTGTGGTGTCAGGCATTCACCTCCTGGACGGCGGCGGGGGCGCTGCCGTGGAAGCGCGCACCACCAATTCGGTGGGCAGCACTTCGCTGTCAAATGGGGCTGCTTCCCGGCGGATCAGTCCGCCTAGCAAGGTCGCGGCGCGCAAGCCCATGGCGAAGCCGGGCTGGCGTACCGTGGTCAGGGGCGGCAGGGCGAGGGCCGCTGCCGGCACGTCGTCAAAGCCGGCCACCGACACGTCTGCGGGCACGCGCAAACCCCGTTCGCGCATCCGGCTGATTGCGCCCAGCGCCATGCGGTCGTTGAGCGCAAAAATCGCCGTGGGCGGGTGCGGCAGATCGAGCAAGCGGTCTACGGCTCCATAGCCGCTTGCGGGCGTGAAGTCGCCATAGGTCAGCAGCGCGGGGTCCAGCGGCTGCCCGCAGCCGGCGACCGCCGCTCGATAGCCGCGCAGTCGCTCTTCCAGCGCGCCCATGTGGCGGTGCGGGCCGCTGATCACGCCGATGCGCGTGTGACCCAGGCTTTGCAGGTGCTGGGTCATCAGCAGCGCCCCATTGTAGTCGTCGGCGTGCAGCAAGTTACGGCCGCTGCTGCCGTCGCCCTCGCGCCGATAGCCCAGCGTGATCCAGGGATAGGTTTGGCCGGCCAGCGCCGCCGTTAACGCCTCGCCGCCGTCGCTTTCCAGCACAATCGCGCCGTCTACCATGCCCTGGCGCAGGCGGCGGTAGGGATCGCCGCCGCTCTCACCCGATGGGCGGGGCATCGAAAGCAGCAGGTGGAAGTCTTGTTCGGCGAGGTTATCGGCCATGCCCCGGATAAACTCCAGCAAAAACGGGTCGCTGAACAGATAATCGGGCACATAGGGGATCAGGAAGCCGACCACGCCGGTGCGGCGGTTGGAGAGATGGCGCGCAATCGGGTTGGGGGTAAAGGCCAGCTCGGCGGCGGCGGCGGCGACCCGTGCGCGCGTGGCGGCGCTGACGTGCCGCCGATTGGCAAGCGCCTTCGAGACGGTCGCCGGCGACACCCCGGCCCGTTCTGCCACATCATAGATCGTCGCCATCAGGGCTCCCTTGCCCGCAAACTGCCGCTGCGCTGCGTCCCGAAACCGGTTTCGTATTGCCGCCCAGTATACTCTCTGCGGCGCATAGAGTCAAGCGGTTGCCGGCAGATGGGACGTTTCTGTGATTTGACAGAGTGCCGCGCGATTGGTACACTGGTAGGGGTCTTGCTGTCCCATGCGGCTCCGCTGCGCCGCACAAGTTTCCCGCTCGCCACCACTGCCCAAAGGATTGGTTATGATCCCGCCGTCTGACCCTGAACAACCCCTTGATCCAGACGTTGCCAGGGATTCCGCTGCCCTCGTCGCGGCTTTTGAACTCGAAACGATCACCGACGCGATTGAGGCCGGGCGACCGCTGAGTTACACCCTCAACTTGGTGGTTGAGCGGGCCGCTAGCCTGCTGGCTGTCGCCGAGACGTATGTGTTGCTGCGCGAAGCGACCCAGTTAGTGGGTGCGGCAGTCAACGGCTTGGGCGCTGCCGAGCCGGCGGCACTGCGGGTGGCCCTGGACGGCAGCGCCGAAGGCTGGGTGGTGCAAACCCGCCGCCCGCTGCTATTACGCGAGCCGACGGGCGACGGGCGGTTTGTGCCGCTGGCCCAGCACGCCCCTGCGCTGGGCGCATTGATTCTGTTGCCTCTCGAAGTGCGCGGGCGGGTGGTTGGCGTGTTGGCCGCCGGCGGCAGTGCGCCCAGCGACTTCAACGACGACCGCTTGCTGCTGCTGGTCTTGGCCGACTTGGCAACACTCGCGATTGAGACGAACCGCAGTATTGGGCGCGAGGCGCGGCGCACGCGCCTGATCGATTTGCTGCGCTATGTGTCGGGCGTGGACTACAGTCAGGATCTGCACACCGTTCTCACTGCGGTGGCGGACCGCGTGGCCGAGGTGCTACAAGTCGAAAAAGTGGATGTGATGCTATATGACCCGGAGCGTGCGGCGCTGGTTTCGTTCGGGATCAGCCAAACCCCGTTAGGCGTGCGGCAAAAAGAACTGGGTTTCGACATCCTACCCACTACCACGGAAGACTTAATGATTCGGGTATTTCGCCTCGGCGAATCGACGGTAGTGAGTGATGCGCTGATTGATGTGCGCGTGTATCCGCCGCTGGCAAGCGATCTGGGCTTGCGTTCCCTCATGTATAGTCCCCTCAGCGTGGCGGGGGAGCCGCGCGGCGTGTTGTGCTGTGCCGGCACGCAGCCGGGTATGTTCAGCGCCGATGATCTGGCGGTGCAGGATCTGATCGCTCGCCGCCTCAGCTTGGCGCTGCAGCACCACGAACTGACTGAAGACCTCAGCCGCCTGGAAGCCGACCGCTTGGCGCGTTTGGAACGCGATGATTTTATTGAACTCCTGGCGCACGATCTGAAAAATCCATTGGCGGCGATGAAAGGCTACAGCCAACTGGCGACTCGTCGCCTGCGGCAGGGTGATACGGCCTATGTGGCCCGTGCGCTGGGCATGATCGACGACAAGAGCGAACAGTTGCGCCGCCTGATGGACGACATTCTGGATGTGACTCGCTTGGCGGCGGGCACCTTCAGCATCACTCGCCAGGAGTTCGATTTGGTGCGCTTGCTGCACAATGAAGTGGAGGCCGCGCAGACCACGACTACCGACCATATCCTCCTGCTTGACGCGGCGGGCAGTTGCCTGCTCTCGGGTGATGCCGACCGCTTGGCCCAAGTGCTGCAAAATCTGCTGTCTAATGCGATCCGCTACTCCCCGACGGGTGGCCCGATTGCGGTGCGCCTGACGCAACCGGATGGACAGGCGCTGATCACGGTCTGCGATCAAGGCATCGGTATCGCGCCGGAGGATCTGCCGCGTATTTTTGAGCGCGCTTATCGCGGTCAGGGTAGCCACATGAAGGGCGGACGCGGCTTGGGCCTCTACATCAGCCGCGAAATTGTGCGCTTGCATAGTGGGCGCATCTGGGCCGAAAGTTCCGGCGCTGGTTCCTGCTTCTCTATTACTCTGCCGCTGCCTGCGGTACAGGGTGCCGGCGCAGAGGACGACAGCGTACCGGGCGACAGCGTACCGGGCGACTAAAGTCGCGGCTACCGCTACGTAGCCCGCCTACGCGGGCTACGACAGGGGGTAGGCAGGGGGCTGTGTCCCCCGACGATGGCTCTGTTCTTGCTGCACCAGATGGACGACCCCTGGCTGCTGCGGGGGCAGTGCCCTGGCGAAAAAGGCCGGAAAGCGCGCCAGTGGTTCGCCACTGATCTCTTTCCCCTTTGCACTTTGACTCTTTACCCGTTACCTTACCCGTTACCCATGATGGAGGAAGCCCAGATGGACGATAGTGTGCGCGCAGAGTTTCAGCGGCGACTAGACGAAGGCGACAAGCCCGGAGCCCTGTCGTATCTCCGTATGTTGCGGACGCAGGCGGATGATGGGGCGGCCCGTGATGCCTACACCGCCGAGATCAACCACATCGAGAACAGTGATAACCCCTTCACCGCCGCACAAGATACCTATAGTGGGTCCAGCGGCCCCTTCGGCGACAACAACGCGAACTGGGAGGGGTCGCATCAGCGCCACCACACGGCGGCTGCCGCGCTGCCTACCTTTGACTATGGCACGGCGCAGGCTCCTGATACGGGCTTCCAGGCGGAAACCCCAGCCGGTAGCGGCAGTGGCAGCTTCGGCAACGCGCCCGCCGCGTCCACGCCCGCAGTGGGTGCGGTGAACAACGACATCAACAGCGCCTTTCAGCGCGCCCATGACAGCGGCAGCAGCAATCCGCCCGCCGCCACGCACCACACGCCCGACTTGGGCGGTGCGATTGGTCATGCCATCGGCGGCGTAGCGGCGGGCAGTCTGGGCCTGGGTGGGCAAGTCGGCAACGCCATCGGCGACCGCATCGAACACGCCCTGGACAATGTGACCGGCCACAGCCACCCCCATACACCCGCCCCGCCGCCGGCAACCGCCCACCAGCCCGCGCAACACCACGGCCTCTTTGACGGCATCATCGGCCACAAAACGTCGGCGGAATCCACCACCGACGAAGGCGACGGCGGCTCGGTCGTTTAGGCTCCGTCCGCAGGAAAAAGGCAACACAAGAAGGCCGACGCAGTCTCATTGCGTCGGCCTTCTTGTGTTGCCCACCCGTGTTATTCCGGTGGTGCGCCACCGAGCGGGTCCGGGGGCGGGGCGACGCGCTGCAAAACTGCGTCGCGTTGCGCGTCGGCGGTTGCCAAAGCAGCCGCGCTGGGGCCGAGTCCCTGGGCCTGCGCGAACGCTTGGATGCGGCTGCGAACTTCTGGCGAGAGCAAGATGACGAGACCCGCGCCTGCCGCCACGCCCAAGATCAACCCGTTGAGCAAACTGGCATCGCCCTCATCACTCATGGCGCGCTACCGTTGGAGTCGTTGTTGCGGCGCATCAGCGTTTGCACCATCGCCCGCGCTCCCGCCACGGCCCCGGCGGTCTTGATAATCGGCTGGACTACGCTTTCGCTGACAAACTGGGTGGTGCCTTTAACCGTCTGCATCGTGTCGGTCGCTTTTTCCAGCAGCGGCACCACGTTGTTCTTCAACTGGAACGCGATCAGCGCCAACAAGCCGGTCATCACGATAAACAGGATCGAGCCGACGCATGAGAAGGCGGCGGCATAGGCCACAGCGGTCGCTTGCATTCGGGGGATCCATTCATTGGGACCGAAGATGGCGATCAGAATCGGGGCCAGGGCCGCAAAGACAATCAGCACAACAGCGAGGACAATATAGGCAATCTTCAAGGCGACTCACTCCTTAAATACAGGGTGACGGAATAGGTTGAACGGGGCAGCCGGCCGCCGGATACGCCCGCTTTAGGTGACGAGACGGGCAGCAACCGCCAGCAGCAGCAGCGAACCAGTGCCGGCTTCCACGACAGGCACCCCGCCTAGCGACATGATGGCGCTGCCTACTAGGCCCGCGATCCCGAAGCCAAGACCAAAGCCCAGAATGCTCACTAACCAGAACAGAATAAGCTGCTGGATGTTACGGCCCCGCCACAGGTGCATCATTAGTGCAAGAGCCGTGCCCAGTCCCAGGAACACCAGCACGCCGGGGGCCATACTTAGGCCGCCGAATCCGTGGCCGGGGCGACAGCCAGCGCAGGATTCTCAATCGTGCCGCCGCCCAGCACCTCATCATCGCGGTAGAACACCACGGCTTGGCCGGGCGTGATGGCGCGTTGCGGCACATGGAAATCCACCTGCACCCGTCCCCCGGCCAGCGGTGTGACTTTGGCCGGCGCTTCGGGCGCACGATAGCGGATCTTGACCAGCGCGGCGAACGGCTCGCTGGGTGGCCGGCCGTCCACAAAATGCACGTCGTCGGCGGTCAGGCTGTAGGCGTGCAGTTCGGCCAGGGGGCCGACCAGCAGGCTGTTGGTCGCCGGGTCAATCCGCAGCACAAAATACGGCTCGGCCCCCAGCGCGCCCAGTCCTTTGCGCTGGCCCACCGTGTAGTGCGGCAGCCCCGTGTGGCGGCCCACGGTTGCGCCCTGGCTGTTGACCATCGGGCCAGGCTGGGCTAGGCCGGGCTGTTGCTGCTCCAAGAAGTTGCGGTAGTTGTTGTCGGGGATGAAGCAGATTTCCTGGCTGTCCGGCTTGTCGGCCACAATCAGGCCGCGCTCTGCCGCTAGGCGGCGCACTGTCGTCTTATCGTAGTCGCCTAGCGGCAGCAGCAGGCGGCTCAGGGCGGTCTGGTCCAGATGATACAGCACGTATGCTTGGTCTTTGCTGCGGTCGGCGGCGCGGCGCAGATGGAAGTGGTCGTCGGCCTCGCGGGTGATGCGCGCATAGTGGCCGGTCGCCATGAAGTCGGCTCCCAACGCGGTGGCGCGCGCCATCAGCGCATCGAACTTGACATAACGATTGCAGTTGAGGCACGGATAGGGCGTGCGGCCGCGGCTATACTCCTGCACAAAGTTGCTGATGATGTGACGGCGAAACTCCGGCTCAAAGTTCAGCACATAGAAAGGGATACCCAGTTCGTAGGCCACCATGCGCGCATCGTCCACATCTTCGACGTTGCAGCACCCGTGGTTGAGCCGCCCGCGCGTGGCAGGCACGGGCGCATCGGCGTGCATGGCGTGGAGCCGCATATGCACCCCGATCACATCGTAGCCCTGTTCCTGCAACAGCGCGGCGGTGAGGGAACTATCCACCCCGCCGCTCATCGCGACAATCACTTTCTGTGCCATAACGGTTCCCCGCAGTTGTCGGAGTGAAAAGTGAAAAGTGAAAAGTGAAAAGTGAAAAGTGAAAAGTGTTTAAGCCTTTCAACTTTCAACTCGTCTCGTCCCTAGATCAGCCGGCTGAGTTCGGCGGCGGTGCGGCGCATATCCAGCAGCACCAAGCCGAGTTTGGCCTCTTTGCGGGCCAGCGCCGTCAGCACCGCTTCGGTGCCGACCGACATCAGCAGCACATAGCCCTGTTCGCCGCGGATAAACACCTGATCGAGCGTGCCGCGGCCCAGTTCGATAGCGATGCGTTCGCCCAGCGACAGCATGGCGGCGCTCATAGCGGAAACGCGGTCTTCTTCCACGTCGCGCGGGAGGGCCGAGGCCATAATCAGGCCGTCCACGCTCACCACCGCCGAGGCTTCAATATCGGCGGTGCTGGCCTGTAGGTTCCGCAATCGCATTACCATTTCTTCGGTCCGTGTCGCCATGTTGCGTCTCCTCGCCCCCAGTCTGGGGCCGCTGCGTGCTTGATAGAGGCCGCGTCACCTTATTCTTCGGCCACCGCCAGGATCGTGTAAAGTAGTTCCAGCAATACGTTTTTGACTTGCTCCCGCTCGCGGGCCACCAGGGGAATAACCTTGATTTCGCGCGGCAGGCGCAGGGCCAGCCGCACTTCATCGGGCTTCCAGGCATCGGGTTCGTCTTGTTTGTTGGCCGCCACCACGTAGGGCATGGGCCGGTACGAGTTGAAAAAGTCAATAATTCGCAGCGTTTCGCGGAACGTGTCGGGCCGCGTGCTGTCCACCAGCACAACCAGCCCCAGCATCCCTTCGGATAGGATCTCCCACATAAAATCAAAGCGGCGTTGGCCCGGCGTACCGAACAAATGCAGCACAATATCGTCGGCGACCGCGATCCGGCCAAAGTCCATGGCGACCGTCGTCTCTTTTTTCAGCCGGCGCGTCTCTTCGTCGGTCGCCTTGCGTTCGGTGGAGACGACTTCGATTTCGCTGATGGTGCGAATAAACTGGCTTTTGCCGGAGTTTACCGCGCCCGTGATGACCATCTTGACCGTATGCACCCGCTAGAGCCCTCCCGGTTAGATGCGCCGAATGCGATCAATGATGCGGAAGATGACCCCCCGCCGCGCCCCGACCTGGGCCGCCACCGGTGTGGGGCCGCTCCCGCTTGGTGGCACCCCGGCGACCGCCGGCACCGCGCCGGCCGGGCCGCCGGCCAAGATGTGGCTCGCAGTCGCCGCCGTGTTAAAGGCTTCCACGTTGCCCCCACTCTCCTCGACCAACGCCCGCACGCGCGACTGTATTTCGGGGGCCACCAGCACCTGGCTGCGCGCCACCTCCACTAGGCCGGCCTGGATAAAGCCGTAGATGATGCGGCAGACATCAAACTCGCTCAAGTTGGTCAGTTGCGCGACAGCGGCGATATTGTCCAGCCCGTTGATACGGGCAAACACACGCCATTCGTCGGGGGTCAGGTTGACCCCTTTGGCCCGCTCGGTCGGCTGGTCGGCAAACTTGACGATCACATCCAGCGTCGGAATGCGGTCACGAATGCGCGACCACTCATCAATGCGCCGCACGCCTTCCATGATCACGTTTTCGATACTCAGCGGGATCGTCACACTTTCGCGTGGCGGCTTCACATCCGGCTCGAAGCGAAAATCACCCTCGGTCCACGAAAACAGGCGGTAGACTGTCTCCTCGATCTGCGTTCGCACGGTGCGAATGATGCCCTCGCGGGTGATGAATTGGAGTTCGACCAGGATCAGACCCAGCGGCTTATTGCTGGCGACGGTCTGCTGTAGCTGTACCGCATAGTTGCGCTGCTCCGGGCTGATCTTGCCCGCCCGCAGCAGCAGGTCGCCTAGTCGATCTTCGGTGGCATTTTGGATGGCGTAGACCAACTTGCCGTTCTGAAAAAACAGACGCGCCTGATCGCCGGGTCGCTGCAAGACCAGCATCCCGGTCTTGTAGCCCCGATCTACCAGATAAAGGAAATCGGACAGGCCGAAATCTCTGAGATTGCCGACGAGCGCCATGCGGCTCGCACCCTCTCCGCCCACTCCCTTGTTGTGGGAGCATCGCTGTTGCCTATTATACCCTGAACCCCGCCCACGGTCAACACGGTTGTTGGGCGGACCTAACCCCCCAGCCCCCTTCCCTACAAAGGAAGGGGGAGTCTCCGTTATTGCTCTACTCGCCCTACAGAGGAAGGGGGAGTCTCCGCTATTGCTCTACTCGCTCTTCGTAGAGAGAGGTCGGGGGAGAGGTCAGCCCTTACCCCACCGGCAGCGGCTGCACCACCCCTGTGCCCATCTCTTGCGCGACGGCAACGCGGGCCGGCAGCAGCACACCGTCGCGTTCCAGCACGCGGGCCAGAGCGGCGCAGCCGACGGCCACCATATCGTCGCTGGGTGGCCGAGTGGTCAGCCGTTGCAAGGCCAAGCCAGGGGCCAGCACGGCGCGTACCAGGGGGGTGCCGTAGTGGTCGGCGGCCCAGCGGATGCCCTCGTAGGCCACCGCCGCGACCAGCGGCACCAGCACGATGCGTGACAGCAGGCGCAGGATCAGCGGCGGGTGGCCCAGCAGCACAAACACCAGCGTGGATAGCACGACCACGATCAGCAGAAACGTGGTGCCGCAGCGCGGGTTGATGATCGGGCAGCCTTGCACTGCGGCGGGAGTGAGCGGCAGGCCGGCTTCGTAGGCGTTGATGCTTTTGTGTTCGGCCCCATGATAGCCGAAGACTCGCGCGATTTCGGGTATACGCCCCATCAGCAGCAGATAGCCGAGCAACAAGCCCAGTCGGATCGCACCTTCCAACGCATTGCTGATCCAGGCAGCCTCGATCCAGCGGTCGGCCCAACCGACGAGCAGCAGGGGCAGCACGAAAAACAACCCCACGCCAAACAGCAGCGAACTCGCCATCGCTGCCTTCACGCCGACCCCGGCCTCGTTCATCAGCGCGGCGCGGGCGGCGGCATCCGGCGGGGCGGTTGCGGCCCCACCCGCCGCTGCCGTCTCGCCCGCCGCCGCCACCGCCGCCGAAAAGCGTAGGCTCCGCATCCCCAGCGCTAGGCTCTCCCAGAGCAGGGCCACGCCGCGCACTAACGGCACGCGCGCCCAGCGGTTCATCGCCGCCGGCAGCGCCTCGTCATGGACGATGATGCTGCCATCGGCGGCGCGCACGGCCACCGCCATGTGCGTGCGCCCGCGCATCATCACGCCTTCGATCACGGCTTGCCCGCCGTAGTAAAACTTTGTCACTGTTAGCCTCAGTCTGAAAGTGAAAAGTAGAAAGTGGAAAGCGACCAATTGCTCCGTTGTGTTGCTAGGTGCCGGCTCGGCTTGCCAAGTTACCATAATTATGGGTTCGCCCTATTGTACCAGAAAGCGGCGGGCGGGGAAAGTGTCTGCGCGGCCCACCCCAGGGCTGTGTCAAAGTCCTACTACAGAAGCACGATTAGTGACTCCGCCGTGCTTCTGTAGTCCCACCGCCCACCTCCCGCTGCCCCCTAACGAAAGAGCGTTCAGCGCCGTGGAGTAGACGGCCCAGCAAATGATAGTTCGTAGTAGGACTTTGACACAGCCCTGCGGCCCACCCTTAGCGGTCTGTCAGCGCGGCGGTCACGATGTTGTAGAGGTCGCTGTTTAGCACAGTGCGATCTGCGGTGGCGAACAGCCGGCGTTCTAGCTGCCGGTCGGGATCGGCGGTCACTGTCACCTGGGAACCGGTGATGGTTTCGATCTGGCCGCGATAGACGCGCACAATTTGTTGCTCCTGGGGCGCCGTGCTGAGGTCACTGATCATGAAGCCGCCGTAGCCCAGCCCTGCTATAGTGCGCTCACCGGTGAACGGGATCGGGTTTGCTAACCGTTGCCGCAGCCACTCGCCGTCGGTAGGCGACAGTAGCCAGCTTGGATCGGGGCGACCCGAATAGATCGCTAGGCTGACCTGCATTGTGGCGACCTCTTGCGGGCTACGGGCCCACAACTGCCACAGCAGCCCGGCTCCGGCTACAAGCGCCGCACCCACCAGTAATAAGCCCTTACGTGCCACCATTTGCGCTCCTTTCAGTCCTCTCCCACCTCGTGCGTCAGGGGCAGGGTAAAGCCGACCGTGGTGCCACCGCTGCGGGGGCTTTCGGCCCAGATGCGCCCGCCGTGGATCTGGACCAAGTGCTTGGCGATGGCGAGGCCCAGGCCGGTGCCGCCCTCCCCGGCGCGGTGACCGGCGCGCGCTTTGTCCACTTTGTAGAAGCGCTCAAAGATACGCGGCAGGTCGTCACGCGGGATGCCGATGCCGGTATCCGTCACCGCGATGCGGATCGCGTGCGGCTCTGCTGTGGCGGCCAGCAGGATGCTGCCGCGCGGGGTGAATTTGATCGCGTTGTGCAGCAAATTGACCAGCACCTGCTCAATGCGGGCACCATCCGCCGCCACTTGCGGCAAGCTGGAGTCGGCCTGCACCGTGAGGGTTAGCCCGGCGCGCTCGGCTTGGGCGCGCAACCGTTCGGCGGCGCGGTTGAGCAGGGCCGGCACCGCCACGGGCGCAACCTGGAGTCGGATCTGGCCGGATTCGATCTTGGAGAGTTCCAGCAGTTCGCGTACCAAGTGCGTGAGGCCGTCCACTTCCACATCAATCCGTTGCAAAAAACCGGCCGCCGCGGTGGGATCATCGTGAACGGCGGTCATGAGCGTTTCGACCAGCAGCTTGATCGAGGCCAACGGTGTGCGGAGTTCATGGCCGATGTTGGCGACAAAGTCGCGGCGGGCGCGTTCGAGCCGCCGCAGATCGGTCACATCTTGCAGCATCAGCAAGCCGGTGGGACTGCCTGCGGCGGTGTCGGGCACCGCAGTGACCACGGCGGCGATGCGGCGCGTGTTGAGGTCGAGTTCCACCCGTTGGCTGATCCCGGTTGCCAGGGTGGTGTGCAGCGCGGTGTGCAGCTCGTGGCTATGGCTGAGTTCGATGGCGGTGCGCCCCGTGGCCTGATCCGTGGCGACCACCAACAGGCGCGCGGCAGCGGGGTTGAGGCCCGTCACCACCCCTGCGTCGTTGGTCAGGATGATGCCGTCGTGCATATGGGTCAGCACTGCGCTGAGGCGGTTGCGTTCGCCGGTGCGTTCGCGGATCGTCTGGCTCAGGCGGGCGGTCATCGTGTTAAAGGCGTGGCCCAGGCCGCCGATTTCCCCTTCCCCGGCGGGGGCGCGCGCATCTAGATCGCCGGCGGTCAGCCGCTGGGCCGTGGCGCGCAAGACCGACAGCGGCCCCACAATGGAACGGGCGAGCAAGGCCGCCAGCGCGGCGGCGGGCAGGCTGATCAGCGCGACAATACCGGCTAGGTCGGTCCAGAAATCCCGGCGGGCTTGCTCTACTGCCGTCAGGGGGTAGGCGACCCGCACAATACCCACCACCGGCCCGCCCGTGTCGGGAGCTGCGACGCTCAGGGCGACATAGCGTAGCTGTTGATGCACCGTGGCGCTGAGGCGCGAGACGGTCGCCGGGGTGCCGGGCTGGGCCAACGCGCCGATCACTTCGGGTCGCCCGGCATGATTTTCCATCGTCAAGGGGTCGCTTTCGGAGTCCCCGATCACCCGGCCGGCGGGCTGGATAAAGGTGACGCGGGTGTTGAAGCGCTGCGCCAGTGTGACTGCCAGGGCTTGCGTGGCGCTAATAGGGGCGCTGGGGTTGGTGAGCAGCGGGGCGGCGATATAGGCTATGGCCTGTACCTGATCGGTCAGGCGCGTGGTCAGGCTCGCTTCAGCTTGCCGTTCGGCGCGGTCGCCCAGCACAACCGCCAGCAAGCCGGCGGTGACGAGGACCAGGATGCCGTAACTCAGCGCGATGCGGACCCAGGTGCGTGCCGGCATGGCTCAGGCCGGCACGGCGCGGTCAGGGGCGTTGAAGCGGTAGCCCACGCCATAGACGGTGCCGATCCACAACGGGTTGGCCGGGTCGCTTTCCAACTTGGTCCGCAGCCAGCGGATATGCACATCCACCGTGCGCGTGCCGCCGACAAAATCGTAGCCCCACACGCGATCCAGCAACGTTTCGCGGGTGAAGACTTGGCCGGGGTGGGCAGCTAGGAAGGCCAGCAGATCGAACTCTTTGGGTTTGAGGGGGATCGACTGCCCGGCGCGCACCACGGTGCGGCGGCCCGGATCGATCTGCAAGTCGCCGGCCCGCAACACCGCCGGTTCCGGCTCCGTAGCGCCGGTTGCGCTGCCGGTCAGGATGGGGGCTTCGCTGCGCCGCAGCAGTGCGTGGACACGGGCCAGCAATTCGCGCAGGCCGAAGGGTTTGGTCAGGTAATCGTCCGCGCCCAATTCGAGGCCCAACACTTTGTCGATCTCGTCTTCGCGCGCCGACAGCATCAGGATGGGGGTGCGGAGATCGCGGCGCAAGGCGCGGCAGACCTCGAAGCCGCTCATGCCCGGCAGCATAATGTCGAGGATGATCAGGTCGGGCCGTTCGCGGCGGGCGACTGCCAACGCAGTCGGGCCATCCTCCGCCGTCAGCGCGCGGTAGCCTTCACGCCGCAAGTTATACTCTAACATATCGCGCAGCGTCTGCTCATCGTCTACCACTAGCACAGTGGCGCGCGGCGGCTCGGGCGGGGCCGATGGGGTCACAGTTACTCCGGGTATCAGGTATCAGGTATCAGGTATCAGGTGTCCGGTGTTAGGTATCAGGGGTCAGGGGTCAGGGGTCAGGGGTCAGGAGACGGTACGGCGCGACAGTTGAAAGTGCGCCGTCAGCGCTACGTCGTCGTCTCCTGATACCTGATACCTGATACCTAACCCCTGATACCTATAGCCCCAGAATGCGCTTGGCTTCCTCGAACACGCTATCGGGGCTGGGCATGATCGCTTTTTCGCCCGCCGGCCCGTAGGACACGCGGGTGAACTTGGGGCAGACGCGCCCAATCGGGCTTTTCAGTAGGTGCGACCACTGCGTGGCGATGTCGGCGATGACCGAGCTGCCGAAGCCGCCGATGGGCCGATCCTCATCGGCCACCAGCACGCGGCCCGTCTTCTGGATCGACTCCAAGATCGCGTTGCGGTCGTAGCCGGCATCTACCGTGCGGAGGTCAATGATTTCGCACGAAACAGCCAGTTCGTCTTCCAGGCGTTGGGCCGCGACGGTCGCGCGCGGCAACAGGTTGCCATAGGTCACGATGGTCAGATCCTCGCCCTCTTGGTGCTTGCGCGCCACACCAAACGGCACGCGATAATCCGGGCCGGGGTAGGGCGAACGGGCCGGGTGCGCTTCGTACTGCGACTTGCATTCCAGGAAGACCACCGGATCGCCGGAGGCCATCGCCTCGCGCAGCAGGCCGGCGGCATCGGCGGCATTGCCGGGCACCACCACGCGCAGGCCGGGATAGTGGGCAATCGGCCCGACCGCCGCTTCGCTGTGCCAGATCGCACCTGCACCGCCCAGATAATCGCCATAAGCCACGCGAATCACCATCGGGCAGGAGAAGGTGCCGTTGGAGCGCCAGCGTTGGGTGGCGATTTCGTCCACCAACTGCTGCCAGCCGGGGTGGATATAGTCGCGGAACTGGATCTCGATCACCGGCAGCCAGCCGCCCACCGCGTAGCCCATGGCTGTGCCCAGGATGGTGGCTTCGGCCAGTGGCGCATTCCAGACGCGATCCGGGTAGGCTGCGCCCACGCCGCGGGTGACGTGGAACACGCCGCCCTTGCCCTTCATGCCCGTATGATCGCCGGGCTGCGGATAGTCGGCGACATCCTGGCCGAAGACCACGATACGGTCGTTGCGCGCCATCTCTTCGATCAGCACGCGGTTGATCATATCGCGCATCGGGATGCGCTCGGCATCTGGCGCGCTGGCCGGCGGCGGCACATCACGTAGGCGCAAATCGTTCACATCCACCAACAGCGGGCTGGCCGTGATATGATTGAGGATCGTCGCCGGGTCGGCTTTCGGCTCGGCGGTAGCGGTGTTGGCGGCTTGGCGTACTTCGCGCAGGATCAGCCCGTCAAGTTCGGCCAGCCGCGCGGCCCCGAAGCTATAGCCGTCCAGCAGCGCCACCATGCGCGTGAGCGGATCGCGCGCTTCCTCGGCGGCCAAGTCGCCGGCGTTGCGGTAATAGGCTTGCGTATCCGCCGACGAGTGGCTGAGAGGGCGGGTCACTTTGGCGTGGAACAACACCGGCCCTTTGGCCGCGCGCAAGTAGGCCACCGCTTCGCCCGCCGCCCGGTAAGTGGCGATGAAGTCGGTGCCGTCCACGCCGATGTGTTCCAGGTGATGATGGGGGCCGATATGCTCGTACTGGCGGTACATCTTGCTCAGGTCGCCACCCGGCACATTCGTTTCGACCGGCGTGGAAATGGCCCATTCGTCGTCTTCGATCACGATCAGCAGTGGCACCATATTGCGGACCGCATCGCGGATGGCCTCTTCGACTTCGCCTTCCGAAGTGGTGCCGTCGCCCAACGAGGTGTACACAATGGTATCCGGTTGCGCGTCGCTAACTTTGGTCCCCAGCTTGCGCTCCAACTTCAACGCCTCGGCGCGCCCGGCGGCAGGCAAGCACTGCGAGCCGGTCATGGTGCTGCCGGTGGGGTAGTTGAACTCGCGCGACCCGAAGTGGCTGGTCATTTGCCGCCCGCCCGACATCGGATCGAAGCGCGAGGCGGTGCCCTGG
>Ga0123338_10002024_pt1 | contig 19136 bp, 13 predicted proteins | sample grotaG_FD_89793 | JGI IMG/M metagenome (GOLD analysis project Ga0123338, IMG submission 89793) | Glacier valley bacterial and archeal communities from Borup Fiord, Nunavut, Canada, to study Microbial Dark Matter (Phase II) -... | ecosystem: Environmental > Aquatic > Freshwater > Ice > Glacier ...
CCGCGGGCGCGCGTTGGCGGGAGCCGCAAGGGGGAATGAACCTGTGGGTGGAATTGCCCGATTTTCTCGACGCAGGCAGCCTGCTGGCCCATGCCCAGGCGCAGGGAGTGGCATACCTGCCCGGCAAATCCTTTTCCGTCCTGGCGGCGCATCAGAATGCCTTGCGCCTCAGCTTTGCCGGGCTTGCCGAAGCGCAAATCGCGCGGGGCATCGAAATTTTGGGAAGTGTTGTAAGGCGTGAGCTGGAAGCGGAACGGTCGCGCGACCGTGAACCTGTTTCGGCGATGGTGTAAGCAATCCAATGAATCGCAATTTGAAAGAATTAAGGAGCGGCACACAATGTTATTCGATGATCAGTTTCGATTGAAGGTTGGTTTGGCGGAGATGATGAAGGGCGGCGTCATCATGGACGTGGTGAACGCCGAGCAGGCGTTGGTGGCGGAAAAGGCCGGGGCCTCAGCCGTAATGGCGCTCGAACGCGTGCCGTCGGATATTCGCAAGGAAGGCGGCGTGGCCCGCATGTCTCCCGTCGGCATGATTCGTGAAATTATGCAGACCGTCAGCATCCCGGTGATGGCGAAAGCGCGTATCGGACACTTTGCCGAAGCGCGCATCCTTGAAGAATTGGGCGTCGATTACATTGACGAATCGGAAGTGCTCACTCCCGCCGATGAGGAACACCACATCGCCAAGCGCGATTTCAAAGTGCCGTTCGTTTGCGGTGCGCGCAACCTGGGTGAAGCTCTGCGCAGAATCGCGGAAGGTGCCGCCATGATCCGCACCAAGGGCGAAGCCGGTTCCGGAAACATTGTGGAAGCCGTGCGCCATATTCGGACCATCGTGAAAGAAATGCGGCAGCTTACCGTGCTGGGTAAAGAAGAGCTGGTGCACGAAGCCAAGAAGCACATGGCGCCGCTCGATTTGATAGAATACTGCGCCGAACATGGCAAGCTGCCTGTTCCGAATTTCTCCGCCGGCGGAATCGCCACGCCCGCTGATGCTGCTCTGGTCATGCAGCTTGGCGCGGAAGCGGTCTTCGTCGGTTCCGGCATTTTTAAGAGTCCGCAGCCTGAGTTATTCGCGCGCGCCATTGTCAAAGCAACCACTTATTACAACGACCCCGCCAAGGTTCTCGAAGCCAGCGAAATGCTCGGAATCGGTATGCCCGGTCTCGATATTTCGAAGCTCCAGGAACATGAATTGATGCAAACGCGCGGTTGGTAAATGGCGGTCCCCGCCACTGTGGGAGTGCTCGCGCTGCAAGGCGCGTTCGACGTGCACCGAATGGCGCTGGAACAGCTTGGCGCGCGCGCTATTCTGGTGCGCACGGAACGGCAGCTCAATGAGTGCGATGCCTTGGTGCTCCCCGGCGGCGAAAGCACCACTATGCTCAAGCTTCTGAACGATGAAGCGCTCAAGGAGCCATTGGCGGATTTCGCGCGGCGCAAACCCGTGCTGGCCACGTGCGCCGGTGTCATTCTGCTGGCTCGCGAAGTGACTCATCCGGTCCAGGAATCCCTGGGCATTCTCGATTTGGTTGTGGAGCGCAACGGTTACGGGCGGCAGATCGATAGTTGCATTGCCACCATCGATCTCGCGGGTACGCCGCTCGAAGCTGTTTTCATTCGCGCGCCCATCATTCGCTCCGTCGGCCCTTCGGTGAAGACGCTCGCGACCATGGCTGGCAATCCTGTGTTGGTAGAACAGGGGCGGCATCTGGCGGCAACTTTTCATCCCGAACTGACTCAAGATCGCCTTGTTCACAGGCTTTTCTTAAGTAAACTGGATTCTTGAAGCGCGTTCACTTTATTTGTATCGGCAATTGCTGTCGCAGTCAAATGGCGGAGGGCTTTGCACGGCATTTAGGCGGCGCCACCATCGAAGCCAGCAGTTCCGGCCTGGCGCCTACCCGCGACGTCGCGTGGGAGACTGTCCAAACCATGCGCGCCAAAGGTGTCGATATCAGTTCGCAAATCCCTAAGAAATTCGACTCGTATGGAACTGCCGATTTCGATCTTATCGTCAACCTGAGTGGGTTCGACCTTCCTGGAACACCCGCCGCTACCGTGGAAGATTGGCCTGTTCGTGATCCATACGGCGAAAGTGCCGCGGTTTACACCGCCGCTGCTACCGATATCGAAACGCGTGTTCTTGCGCTGCTTGATCGCTTTCGCTCTGCGTCCTGACGGATTCATCTGGCCCGAGGATTGCTTCCTTTACGCCAAGAGGAATCAGCCATGAAAATATTACGTAGTCTTGCCGTTCTCTCCATTCCGTTTGTCTTGATGGCAGGTCCAAACACCATCACTTTGAAGGATGGACGCACCTTCTCCGGCCGTTTCATCGACGGCAACACCGCCACAATCGCATTTCAGGACGACAACGGCCGCGATTACCGTTTCCGCACGGGCGAAGTGGATCGTATCTCTTTTAGTGGTTTCAATGGCCGGCCGGACAGCACACCTGACCGCCTGCGGGCCGACGTCAGCCAACCATACAACGATTCCAACCGGCGTTATGGCGATAATCGCGGCATCCGCACGCTTCCCGTGGGAGCTGAAATCGCTGTTCGCACCACCACCACAATCAACTCCCGCAACGCCGGTGAAGGACAAATCTTCTCCGCTTCCGTGGAGCGGGATGTTCTTGATGGCTCGGGCAGTGTCGTCATCCCGCGCGGCAGTCCCGCAGAGTTGATTGTGCGTGATGTGAACGGCGGCAACAGCCGCAATAGCGACAACCTAATCCTTGATATTCAGGCCGTTTCCGTCAACGGCCAGCGTTTCGTCATCGACACGGAAGATCTGGCACAGGGCGGAAATGGCCGCCGAGGTATTGGCGCGAATAGACGTACCGGCGAATTTGTGGGCGGCGGAACTGCATTGGGAACACTGCTGGGCGCGGTAGCCGGTGGTGGCAAAGGCGCCTTGATTGGAGCGTTGGCTGGGGCGGCCGCCGGTGCGGGCACGCAAGTTCTCACCAAAGGGAGTGAAGTGCGTGTACCCTCTGAAACTGTCTTGACGTTCCGCATCGATCAGCCGGTTTACATGAATCTGAGATAAGGAGACCTAAATCAAGTGAGTGACACACCTCTACAACCCGCCTTTGGTACCGAAAACCTGATCATTTCCGCGGGAACGCTTATGGGCGATTCCGTGCGCAACAGTGCGGGAGAAAGTCTAGGCAAGATCGAAGAAATCATGATCGACGTCAACAACGGAAAGATTGCCTACGCCGTTCTTAGTTTCGGGGGATTTCTGGGGATTGGGGACAAGCTATTCGCGGTGCCGTGGGATTCGCTGACGTTGAATTCGGCTGCTCAGGAATTTATCCTGGACGTCGATAAACAAGTATTAGAGAACGCCCCCGGCTTTAATAAAGATAATTGGCCGGATATGGCCGACACTTCCTGGCACACTGAAATCCAGAACCACTGGCGGTAGAGCAATTACGATTTCAGGTAGGGTAAAATACTGAATTTAGTAAAATAAAGGACAAATCATCATCATTATCCTTTAAAATCAATCATTTGCGTGTGGCGTCGAAAGTGCAATCTTGGCGCTATGAAGAGTTTTGCTCTATTTGTGATGGGGGCGGTGTGCGCTGCCAGCTGCTTATCCCCAATTGCATCCGCACAGGCCATAAGCGGCGACGCTGTCGGCACGGTTCAGGATTTCAGCGGGGCCGCTATTCCCGGCGCTACTGTAACCGCGACGAATGTAGGCACTAACGGACGCTCTGTAGGTGTTACCAATGGATCGGGCGAGTATCGCCTACCGAACCTGCTGCCTGGCGACTACACGTTCAGTGCCTCCCAGGGTGGCTTCGCTACCACCACACTGAAGGGCGTCACCATTAGTTTGAATAAGACCTCTACCGTCCCCTTGACTCTCCAGATTTCAAGCGTCGCTGGTACCGTCGAGGTAAGCTCCGCCGCCGCGACCATCGACACCACCACGGCGCAAATTGCCGGTAGTTACGATTCCCGGCAGACGGCGGTGTTGCCAAACGTGAGTTTTGGCCAAGGCGTCATTAATCTCTCTCTTCTTCAGGCAGGTGTAGCGAGCGCGGGTGGCATCGGCGTGGGAACCGGTCCTTCCATTGGTGGGCAGCGTCCCCGCAACAACAACTTCACAATTGAAGGCGTGGACAATAACGCGAAATCGGTGACCGGCCCCAACATCTTTGTGCCAAATGATTTTGTTTCGGAGTTTACGCTCATTCAGAATCAGTTCCGTGCCGAGTATGGCCACTCGTCAGGCGGCCAGTTTAACACCAGCCTCAAGAGCGGAACCAACGCGTTTCATGGGATGGCGTATGACTATCTTCGCAACCGCGATCTGAACGCTCTCGATCAGACTCTGAAGAACCAGGGCACGTTCTCCGTCCCCCGCTACGATCAGAATCGCCTGGGCGGCACGTTTGGCGGCCCGGTAGTGAAAAATAAGTTGTTCTTTTTCGGCGGGTTTGAATACAACCCGCTCGGCCGTTCAACAACGCCTGGCTCTCCCGTTTATGCGCCTACCGCAGATGGGTACGCCGCTCTTGCCAATGCGCCGGGAATCAGCCTCACCAACTTAGGCGTGCTGAAGCAGTATGCCACCGCGTCTGCCCTTTCTACCGGTCCGCGTGTTCCTAAGCTTACCGTAGGAAACGTCTCCGTAGGTACCGGGATCATTCCTATCGTTGCTCCAAATTTCACCAATGCGTACTCATCGGTGCTAAGTATCGACTACAACCTTTCCGAACGCGACCAGATCCGCGGCCGGTATGTTTTCAATCGCAACGACGCCATCAACACCGGCGCCACGCTGCCGGTGTTCTACACCACCGTTCCTGGCCGTTTCTATTTGCCATCACTGGCCGAATACCACACTTTTTCCCCGAATCTGACAAATGAATTCCGCTACGGCTTCCAGCGCTCAGATGCTACCAGTCCCGTCGGCAGCCAGACTTTCCCCGGCCTGGACGCCTTCCCGAATTTGCAGTTTAACGACCTTCAACTCCAGGTGGGTCCAAACTCTAACTTCCCGCAAGCGACCATCGTAAATCTCCACCAGTACACTGACGCTCTGACCTATATCAGGGGCAAGCACACCGTCAAGGTAGGTGTGGAGTATCGTTATAACATTTCACCTCAGTTCTTCTCACAGAGCGTGCGTGGCAATTACTCCTACGTCGATACCGCCACCTTCCTGAAAGACGTCACGCCCGATTTCCAGGCGATTCGCAACGTGGGTGCCCGCAAGTATTACGGCAACTCGAAAGCCGTCTATGCCTTCGGTCAAGACAGTTGGCGTATTAGCCCTAAGCTGACTTTCGATTTGGGACTGCGATATGAATACACAACTGTCCCGCTCGGCATGCAGGGACAATTGCTGAATGCTGGCGCCAGCGCAGCCCCGCTTCTCCCCATTGGCACTCCTACCGCGGACCCCAAAGGAATTGCGCCGCGTATAGGTATCGCCTATACGCCGGGTAATTCGAGCGACTTCGTCATCCGCGCTGGTTTCGGCCTTGCCTATGATGTTCTCTTCGACAATCTCGGTCTAAACACCGTCCCGCCGCAATATGCGGTGAATTTGGACTTCACCAAAGATCACGCCGGCCAAGCTAACTTTCTGAAAAATGGAGGTATTACCGCCGCCTCGGTCTCTCCCACCAACACTGTCGCCGGTTTGCGCGCCAACACCACCTCATTTGTTCCGAATCAGCTGCTCCCGTACTCCATCAACTACAACTTCGGGATCCAGAAAGTATTCGCGAAAGATTACACGCTCGAAGTAAGATACGTCGGAACAAAAGGCGTTCACCAAATCATTCAACAGCAAATCAACCGCGTGTCCGCTGTCACAGCTACCAACAGCATTCCCACGTTCCTGTCCACCCCAAGTCTTGCCGTGTTGCAATCGCTGCCCGCAACTGTCTTTGATTTCCGCAACACCAGTTCTATTGACCCGCGCTTCGCAGCCCTGGGATTCATTAACACGCTGACTTCTTATCGGCCCGAAGGCTACTCTCAATACAACGGCTTAGCCGTTCAATTGAATCGTCGCTTCTCGCACAGCTTGCTGTTCCAGGGTTCCTACACCTGGAGCCATTTGATAGACAACAGCACCGCTGAAGTGGCAAGCACTTATCTAACACCCCGCCGCGCTCAGAATTTTAACATTCTATCGGCCGAAAAGGCCTCTTCGGCTCTCGACCGTCGTCAGCGGTTCACGTTCAGCGCAGTCTATGATGATCCCTACTTTAAATCGAGCCGCAATTGGTTTATCAAAAACTTGGTCGGAAATTGGGAAGTGGCCCCAATTTATACTTACGAAACCCCGGAATACTTCACGGTGCAGAGCGGAATCGATTCCAACTTTAATGGCGATCCCGCTGCTGACCGCACCATCGTTAATATCAATGGCGTCGCGCACACAGGAAGCGATGTCTATGGCCTCGACCGCACCGGAAAGAGTATTCCAGTCTCAGGTTTAACAAGTAATACTAAGGATCGCGACACCATAGTCGCTTATGTCGCAATGAACCCCAACGCTCGTTACATTAGAGCCGGCTATGGTGCCTTTGCCAATGGCGGGAGAAATACTGAACGCACCCGCCCTATTAATAATGTCGATTTGACGTTGCTTAAACGCTTCAACATAACGGAACGCATGTCGATGGAACTCAGCGGTCAGGCTATCAACTTGTTTAACCATGCCCAGTTCATTCCCGGCAGCATCAACAATACGGGCGTGGTAAACACCCTCAGTACGGGCACCTTAAATTACGTGTCCGCGGCGAATGTCTCGTTCAACAATCCGGAAATCACCTTCAGCAGCAACCCTCGGAATCTGATCGTGGTAGCGAAGTTTATCTTCTAAGACTTGGGGGTTACCGTCACGGCAGGCTCAACCGGTTCGCTGGTTTAGCCTGCCTTTTTTGCTTTGGATGCGGGTTTCCTTTTCTTGCCCGATGCCGCCTTCTTCTTGCAGCTCCCCTGGCTATACTCGGGTTTTCCCGGTACCGGTTCATATCCCGGCCAACACTTGTTTTCTTTCGTTGCCATCGTGCCAAATCCTCCAATAGCCGCTGTATGGGCATGGCAAGTTCCTTAGTGCCGTAAAACACTGTCAAATAGGCCACATGGTAAACTCAATACATCCAATCCGCCCCCTTCCGCATAGGATAATTTCTTTGATCATCCGTCGTTTTTTCCCTTTACTTGCCCTCCTTTGTCTTTTCGCTTCGGCGCAAGCGCAAACTTTCAATCCAAAGCCTGTCAAAGCTTTAGGGGCGCCCCGCTTGCTGGCAACTCAGGCCAATCCGGCTGCTCTCGATACCACCAACCCGAATTACGTCGAAGCGAAGGATCTATACAATCCGACAGCCGTCGCTCTCGATAATTCCAGCAATCCGCCCTCGGTCTATGTGGCCGACACCAGTAACAATCGCGTGCTGGGCTGGAAGTACGCCTCGCAGCAGCGTAACGGCGCTCCCGCCGATATTGTACTCGGGCAAAAAGACTTCTTTTCCACTTTTGCGCAAGGCCCTGGCGGCCTAACCATCGGCCTGAACGCGCCCACCGGTCTTGCCGTTGATCGCACCGGAAACGTCTACGTAGCGGACACCGGCAACAACCGTATCCTCCGTTTTCCGCAGCCATTCGCGCAGCCGGCCCAACTGAAAACTCCAGACCTGGTTCTGGGGCAAAGCGGATTTGGCAGCGGCTCCGCGAATCCGCTCGGTATCACCGCGTCGGCGCTGTTCCTGAGTGTCGGCCAAGGCTTTCCACCGCACGTCGGGCTCGCGCTCAACGCCGCTGGCGACCTGTTCGTCACTGACCTTGGCAACAACCGTGTTTTGCGCTACTCTGCCGCCACGCTCTCCGCCGGGAATAATGGAGCGCCCGCCGATTTGGTATTAGGTCAAGCCGGATTTACCACGGGCGCAAGCGGTACCGGTCAACGTCAAAGCAAGACCGCGCTTAGCGGTCCCCTGGGTCTAGCTTTCGATTCCGTGGGCCGTCTTTTCGTGGCCGATTCTCTTTCCCGAGTCCTGGTCTACGCGCCGCCATTCCAATCGGGCGCTTCCGCCGTGCGCATCTTGGGCGTTGCCATTCAGGTTCAGAATCAACCCGCCCCGGCACCGGTAAGCGAAGTGAATATTGGCTTCACAAGTTCCGTAACAATCGGTCCCGGCGATCGCCCCATCGTTGTCGATACCGGCAACAACCGCATCTTGATCTACGATTCATTCGATAGGTGGCCCGCCGAAGATGCTTCGGTCTTCTCTCCTTCCGCCAAGTTCGTTCTGGGCCAAGATACTTTTGGAACGCGGCTTCCGAATCAGGACCTTCGCATCCCCAGCGCCTTAACCCTATCCAGCCCCTTCGATGCCGCCGCATCTTCGAACGAACTCTACGTAGTGGATACAGGTAATAATCGAGTCCTGAATTTCCCCCTATCCGCCTCCGGTCCCGGGTTTACCGCAACTCGCGTCCTGGGCCAGTTCAGCCTCAGTTTATTTAGCCCCAACTACGTGGAAGGTCGCGAGTTTTCGTTGACCAGCGGAGGCGCCACCGGCTCCATCGTCGTGGACCGCAATTCGAACCCGCCACACCTTTATGTCTGCGACACCGCGAACAATCGCATTCTGGGTTTTTCCGATTTCAATAGCGTGAAAGGCGGCGATTTCGCGGATCTGGTCATCGGCCAGCAAAACCTTTTCAGCACGAACGTCAACAATCAGACGAACGATGCAGCCTTGCCCACTGCCCAGGGGCTCAGCCGACCCACCGCGCTCGCCCTTGATGCCGCAGGCAACCTTTACGTCGCCGATTCCGCCAACTCGCGAGTCCTGCGCTTCCCGCAACCCTTCGCTCAGGCCGCCAGAACCTCGCAATCGGCTGACCTCGTCATCGGCCAGGCAAACTTCACCTCGGCCATCACCAGCGCCAGCAGTCGCACCATGCAAAGCCCTACCGGCGTTGCCGTGCTAAGTGACGGCTCGCTTTTGGTGGCCGACGCAACTCTGAATCGCGCCCTCTATTTTCCGCGCCCGCTTACCAGCGGAATGGCCGCTACAAAAGTGCTGGGGCAAAGCGACTTCAACTCGCCCAACAGCACCACGCCCAGTCAGCCGGGCGCGTTCGATGCCGCCCGGTTCGCGGGCCCGCGCCAGATTGCAGTGGACCCGCAGGATCGCGTCTACGTGTGCGATCCAGGGAATCGGCGAGTGGCCATCTTCGATTCCGTCGACAATTTAAGCGCAACTCTCCCCGCTCCTGCGCTGTCTCTCACGACAAGCTTGAATCAGCCGATCGGCATTGCCATCGGCGCGGCCGGAACACCCAACGCCGGCCAACTCTGGGTGGCCGACTACGGCGTTAATGCGGCCCTCCACTATCCGCCATTTCCGCGCCTGGTCCTCACCCCCACTCCCGATAGCGCGGTAGGCGCATATCACCCCCTCAGCACCGCGTTCGATAGCTTTGGCGACCTGGTAGTAGCCGATCTCGCGAACCGCGTTTTGCTTTTCGTGCCGCAACTAGCCGTCGTCAATGCGGCTAGCTTTTCTACCGCCGCGCTGGCGCCGGGCACTATCGCCACCATCTTCGCCGCCACTGCGCCCGCCAATTCTTCTCCCGCTGTGCTCGCGCCTTCCACCGCGAATTTTTCCGACTCCGCAACGGCCCTTCCTTTGCCCACCACCCTCGCCGACGTGCAAGTGCTGATCAACGGCACGCCTGCACCCCTGTTCTACGTGTCGCCCACCCAGATCAACTTGCCTCTCCCTTCCACGCTGCCCACCTCAGGCACCGTAGATCTGCAAATCGTTTCGAAATCGTCGCCGCGCATCTATGGCCTCACCGAAGTTTCACTCGCACCTGTGTCGCCGGGCTTATTCACGCTCTCAGGCAGCGGCTCCGGACAACTCGCCGCGCTGAACGCCGCCGATGGTTCCGTCAACACCGCATCGAAGCCCTTGGTGAGAGGCCGCTACCTCACCCTCTTCGGCACCGGTCAGGGCCCTGTCCCCAATCAACCCGCCGATGGCACGCCCGCTACTGAGGTCACGCCAACTTTAGAAACTCCGCGCGTGGTCATCGGCGGCATTGACCTCCAGACTTCCGACATTCAATACTCCGGCCTCGCTCCAGGTCTGGTAGGCGTCTGGCAGATCAACGTCCGCGTGCCCCAGGAAGTAACGGCGGGAAACCAGATTCCCGTGGTAGTCTATCTCCGCAGCGTGCCTTCCCAACTCACCACCTTTGTCGCCTTAAGATAGAGCTATGCGGATGTGGTGAAATTGGTAGACACAGCAGACTTAAAATCTGCTGGCTCGCAAGGGCCGTGCCGGTTCGATTCCGGCCTTCCGCACTCCCTCTACCCCAAGCGCCAGTTCCCTTTACAGGTTGTCGGCTTTTCGCTACGCTAGACCGCGGGTGCGGGAGATTATGCAATGTCTATAAACTTGAAGCGGGTTCCTTACCAGAGTCTCAACAGTCGCCAGCAGGAAGCCTACAACTTTCAGAAAGTCTCGGTCGTCTTGGCCGATTATGGTTATGTGACGATTCGTTTGACCAACGACTGGCGCGGCGCCGATTTCATTGCGCAACACTTCGACGGCAACAATTTCCTGAAGGTTCAGCTCAAGGGCCGGGCAGGCTTCGACAAAAAGTATCGTGACCGCGATCTACACATCTGTTTCCCGCACTCCGGTGGCTGGTACTTGTATCCGCATGACGCAGTGCTTACTTAGATTCTGGCAGCCGGTGTCATTGAGGGCACGGGCTCCTGGGATTCCAATGGCGCGTATAATTTTCCGAAGCTCTCGAAGCGTCTAAAGATGCTTTTGGAGCCATACCGGCTCGGGGTATAAAAAGGGCGACATGGGGCCGATCAATCTACGGGTTAGGTATCGCCCGATCCGTCTCGGTTGGTGCGTGAAGGAAGGCGATCTCGAAGAATTTCGGAAGGCGTTGCGATTAACGCATACTTTCTGGGGAGGCCGATTCAATCCCATCATTCCGTTGGGCGATCCAGAACTTGCTCGCCGGCTCATCAAGACATTTCGAGTGGACTGCCTCTACTGCCTCTCTGACTCGCCAGGCGGCACCGCCTTGCTAGAGGAGTTCGATCATCTACTTTGGCCCAAATATGATAAGGAGTTGTTTGAGGATATTGGGAATGGCCAGCGGCAAGCCGCGTTTTTAGACATCCTTCACCCGGTCAGGCACTTCTACAAAAACAACATCGAAGGGCGAGAAAAACCGGCAGTGAGCGGGTCGATGTTCAGATGGGACCCTTCCGACCCTCTGGCTGATGTTTTTCTGGCTACTTTCGGCGGCTATCCGCCGGAGACCGAGATCGGGACGGACTACGACAAGTTCTTTACGAAGTACCTCGCAGCTAAAGAAACTCAGTTAGCAAATGGCTCGGTGATGCCCGCCATACCTTTGAACGAGCTTACGCCGTCCGTGCTGACGACTGTTGAGCTCGAACCTATTGACTTCGATCGGGGACGCGATGGGCCGGGCCTGTATTACGGTGAAAGCGACAACCTTACCGATTTAGTTAACTTCTGGAATTTACGCGCAGGCGGGATAGAGCTGTTCTTTTATGACCCCAAAGAGAAGACTCGCTTGGGCGGGATGGCCGATCAGTATCTGGCCAAATTAAGGGCTCGGCCCAAGAACCCGCAGGAATGGCAGAGTCGTGTAACCATCTGGAAAAAATCCCACGAAGCCGAAATCGACCTCACTCCCTTTGGGCAGGACCTAGTGCTTAACTCGCTTTCCCCAGAGTCATGGAATGGCTTGAATATCAAACCCTCCATCATGGGCTTTAAGGAAAAGGCCGTCCTCGGTACCGTTACGGAGGCGGAGCGACTATCCGCTACTTTCGAGCTTCCCGCCAAGCCTTTCTTCGATCACGTCGCTTTGCACACACAACAACTCGTTGTTTCGGTCCATCCCCTTATAACTACCGAAAACGTCGTACTTAAGCCGCCATTCTTCCCGCCTTTGAATGAGTACTACGGTCGCCACGCCTACTTGTACAACGCTGTGCGGTCGGAGCGTGAAGGAATCGGCATCATTATCGGGGTCACGACCACCAGCCTAACGATTCACGCTTTGGACGTCCGGACTTTGGTAAAGAAGATTTTCGAGACGTTTGGCATATCGGCAAAGCCGAGTTCTGCGGGCCTGGTCGGACTACGGCTGATTGAGCAGATGGGCGGGTTGCAGGGATGCCGCGTCTTCAAAATCGCCGGGGTCAGGAACCTCATCCGCTCAAACCTCGCGAGCCAATCGTTCACACGAAGCGGCGCCGTGACGACGATCGGGCCAATCGATCCTGTTTCAAGAAAATCCAAATTTGCCGACTACGAGTCCCTTTATATTGAACCGCGGAACCTTTCGACACCCTTAAGGCCGCAAGACGCGTTCAATTATCTCCTGAAGAAAGGTGTGTTCCGGGCCGGACTTAAGCTCCTCTGTCCAAATTGCGAATTGGACAGTTGGGTTCATCTCGACGATGCCCGGACGATGAACGGTTGCGAGTATTGCGGCAAGGATTTCAATATCACGATACAGTTGAAGGACCGTGATTGGTCATACCGACGGTCCGGTCTCTTCGGCAGGGACGACCACCAACGTGGCGGAATTCCAGTTGCGCTAACGCTGCAGCAGTTACAAACTGCGCTGCGCGACAGTATTTTGGCCTATACGACGGGCGCTGATCTGGATTCCATCACTGCCGACATTCAAAGGTGTGAGACGGATTTCGTTTTGATTGTAGACGCGCCTAGAACGAAAACACTCCAGGTCGCTATCGGCGAGTGCAAGAGCGACGGCGGAGAAATAACTGTTGATGACGTCACCAAATTGGCCCGTGTCGCTGACGCTCTTACTGCGAAGAACTGTGAGGCGTTCATCATTTTCTCGAAGACAAGCAGTTTTACGCCTGAAGAAGTTGAACGATGCAAGGTGGCGCAGGCAAAGTACAGGAGAAGGGTGATCCTGCTTTCCGAGCGTGAACTAAAGCCGTACTTCTTGTACGAACAGACCGCCAAGGAATTCTAGATCAGCCCTTACGCAAGTTCCTTCGACCAGATGGCGCTAGCGACTCACAGCATCTACTTTGAGCCAAGATCAAAAGCGCCGACGCCACCAAGCGACGCGCAAAGCGTTCCGGCTCCGATTTCCTCCTCCCCCGTTGCAGGAATACCTGCCCCGGACTCGTTTCCTTAATTCGCCTATGGGTCAAACATGCTCACCCGCCGCTTGGCGGCGCGTACGCCGTCGGCTACGCCTCAAGGCACAGCTTTCGTTGAAGGCCACCGACTCACCTTCAACAAAAAAAAACGCCGACGGCTCGGGCAAATGCGACATCGAAGCCACGGAGAATTCTGGCGAGCGCGTTTACGGTGTTCTTTTCAGAATTTCCGCCGCCGAAGCCGGTTCCCTCGACCGAGCCGAAGGCCTTGGCAAAGGTTATCGGAAAGGCTACGTGCAGATTGTGATGGCCAACGGTACATCCCCGGCCGTCGCGTATTTCGCGACTGAGAAAGATCCCGTTCGCCAACCCTATCAGTGGTTATGAGGCGTTCGTAGTTGCTAAGGCTGTCGAGCACGCCCTGCCTGACACCTACATCGAAGGGCTCAGGGCCGTTCCATCGCAACCCGATCCCGACGCCACTCGCCGTTCGAAAAACGAAGCCGCGCTTGCAGATTACGCTTAGCGAATCGGTAAGGTTCACTATTTTTTGTCCGTGTTGGCCCACGCGCACGTCATTGAGGCGCTTTTCGCGCAGATGGCCCGACCTGAGTTGCAGATGATAAGATCTGGCCGTGCCGGTTCGATTCCGGCCTTCCGCACTCCCTCTACCCCAAGCGCCATTTCAGGCGCGTATAAGCAATGTCAAAGTGGTTCCGCTGCGCATTACGTTGCGATCCGCTTCCAGGTTGTGCGCCCATCATGGCCACTGTGCAACCACGCTGTGCCGCATAGTGAAGCCGGTGCGCCAGCAATGATTGCTGCGCGCCTCGGCCGCGCGCTTCCGGAATGGTGCTTGCCCCAGCCATCAATGCCACGTCGTCCTGAATGCACAACGAGGCAGTAGCCACGGCACGCCCCTCCACCTCCGCGTAAAACGAAACGAAATCGCGACGCGCCACATTGGCCGCCACCATCGCCTCAAAAAACTCACTCAACTCCGGCATGTTCCAGCCCTGAACCGACAGTGCCGACCAATGCGCGTTCTCATCCACCAAAGCCACCCGCACCGCGCATGGTGTTTTCGGCAAGACGAATTCAGGCCCCAATTCACGCACCAGCACCGTTGTAAACTCCATCGGCTTGTAACCGCGCTGGGTCAGCAACTCGAGCGCCGAGGAATCGGCAAGCGGACTCACCTCATGAAACACGGCAGATCCTCGGACATGAAAAAACGCTTCTATGTCGCTCAGAGCTTCAGAATCCACCGGCTCGAACATCCCGAGCCCGAACGTTTGCGTAACTGGCGAATTGGGTGAATCGAACATACACCGCGTGCCCGCAATCTCTGTCCAGCACGCCCCGCTTTCCGGTAACATTTTGGCGCGCGCGTCCACGAAAGCGGCATTCGCCAGACCTTCCGCTCGTTCCAACCGCCGCGCCAGATGTATGTCGGAAAATAGCATCACCCGCTCTCTTACTGGCCCAGGATGGAAAGAATTTCGCGAACCGGAATATGCAGGCGGCTGGGCCGCGCGCCCAACTCCGCACGCAGTTCAATCAGAGCTTGTTGCATGGTGAAGGTATCCAGCAGCACGCGTGTATCGCCTTCGGAAGCCGTCAGGTAAGGGCTCACCGCCGCGCCTTCCAGATAGCCGCGCAAATAAGCCGCCGCCACCCATTCGTACCAAACGCCCGCCCATCGCTCCAGCCCTTCCTCACCAGCCACGCCGGCCACCTCACCATAAAGCGCGGCGTAAGAAACGTATCGGAACGAATTCAGCATCTGGGCAACATCGCGAAACGGTGAGCGCTTGATGCGCCGTTCACTCAGATGCTGCGCCGCATCGCCTTCGAAATCGATGAACGTGAAGTCTTTTCCTGTATCGAGAACTTTTCCCAAATGCAGATCGCCATGAATGCGGGTTCGATATGCCTCGATGCGCGTTTCATCGATTCGCGAAAAAAACCGGCGCACGTCTTCATGCTTCGAAAGCACAAGCTCGGCATCCTCTCGCATCTCAGCCGGCACTTCACCCACACGCAGTCGCAGCGCATCGAAGCAGCGGTCCGTCAGGCTCAACAGGCCATGGTAAACGGCTCGCCGGTAATGATCGCTGAACGGTTCCGGCTCATAAGCCGGGTTCAATGCTTCCCCCGCCAGGGTGTAATGCAATTCAGCCGTGCGCAGGCCCAACGTTCGCACGCGGCCTACGTAATCGCCAATCAGATTCTGTATGCTCTCCGGCGTATTCTCCGCCGCAAGATCCAACGGATGCCGGCGCTCCTCAAAGAGGCTGCCGTTGTTCGACGCAAGCTGCGTGTATTCAAAAAAGCGGCTCAAGCTGGTAAGGGCCAGGTCGTACGCATTGCCCTCATTCGCAACGAAGCCATGAAGCACCGCCACCGTGATGGGGTCCTCGCCTGGCATGCGATATTCAAACCCGCCCGCCAGCGCAGCCGTAGCGGTAGGCGCTTTCCGGCTTGCGAAAAACTGACCCATTTCCACCTCCGGATGGATGCCTTCTTCCAAACGGCGGAACATCTTCATTACGAACCTGTCGCCATACGCGACTGAGCTGTTTCGCCGCTCCGCGCGTATTCGATAAGGCTCGATATTGGGGTGCCGCTTCCCCCATAACGCGGGAAAATTCTGGTTCCGCCACGTCAGCAACTCCCCCTTCTCGCCGCGGAATTTACGCCGGCGCAGCACCGCTTCCAGCAATGAATTGTTGAAATCCGTATCCCACAGTGCGCCATAGACAACGCCGCGCCCGCCATCCTGATGCGCCACATCGGCAAGAATCAGATCTGTATATTCGCGTCGAACTTGTTCCGCTTTTTCTCCGGTCGCCAAAGCCAAAGGAAGGGTATAGAGTTCCGGTTCGCCCTCGTCGTAATCCACCTTCACAATCACGATGTAGGCAAGCCCCGGACGCACGGGCAGGGAATCGAAAACGGAAACCGCCCTCACACGCCTGCGCCGCGCCAGGAACCAGCGCCGACTTTCCACAAAGCGGGGCAGTACGCGCACCAGCATCGCGCGTGCTGTCTCTCCCCAAACTTCCTCCCACGCCCGCACCGTCAATTCCAGCGCGCGCGGTGTACCCTCGCCCAAAGATTCAATCGCCTTCTGCCGCCGTTCCAAAGAGAACCAATAGAATGCGTTCGGCCCCAGCGTAAATAGGTAGTGGCTCTCACCGACCGCCGGAAACTCCGTGCCCCCGAACATCTCAACCGGTGTGTATCCCTGAAACTCACTCAGATTCAAAGCCACCGGCTGCACGAAGCGAGACAAGTTGGCGATCACCAGAATCGTTTCCCCTTCGTGCCGACGATAGAAGGCAAGTACACGCCTGTTATCGGGATACAAAAACTCCAGCGAACCGCGACCAAACGCCGGATGCTGTTTCCGCAGCCGCAACAATCGCCTCATCCACCACAGCAGACTATTCGGATTGTTTTGCTGCGCCTCCACATTGCGCGTTTCGTAGTGATACTCAGGGTCGATGTTCACCGGCAGATAAAGCTTCTGAGGGTTTGTCGTCGAGAACCCGGCGTTCCTGTCGCTGGACCATTGCATCGGCGTACGCACGCCGTTCCGGTCGCCCAGGTAAAAGTTATCGCCCATGCCGATCTCGTCGCCGTAATAAATCACCGGTGTGCCTGGCAGCGAAAGCAGCAGCGCATTCATCAGTTCAATCTTGCGGCGGTTGTCTTCCAGCAGCGGCGCCAGGCGGCGGCGAATCCCCAGATTGATGCGCGCCTTCCGGTCGTCCGCATACGTGCGGTACATGTAGTCGCGCTCTTCGTCCGTCACCATCTCCAGCGTGAGCTCATCGTGATTGCGAAGGAAGAGCGCCCATTGGCAGCTCTCCGGAATCGCCGGAGTCCGCTTCATAATGTCGATGATGGGAAAGCGATCTTCCAGCCGATTCGCCATGAACAAGCGCGGCATCAGCGGAAAGTGAAAGTTCATGTGACACTCGTCGCCATTGCCCATGTACTGAATGGCATCTTCCGGCCACATATTGGCTTCAGAAAGCAGCATCTTGTCTTTATGGTTCAGGTCAAGATGCGCACGCACTTCTTTCAGGTATGCATGCGTCTCCGGCAGGTTCTCGCAATTCGTGCCGTTGCGCTCGAAAAGATAGGGCACTGCGTCCAGGCGGAAGCCGTCGACGCCCATATTCGCCCAGAAATCCAGAATGCGCAGCATGGCGCGGCGCACGGCCGGATTATCGTAATTTAAATCGGGCTGATGCGAATAAAACCGATGCCAGAAGTAAGCCTTCGCAACGGGATCGTAAGTCCAATTCGAGGTTTCAAAGTCCGTAAAAATAATGCGCGCATCCTGGTATTTTTCAGGCGTATTGCTCCACACGTAGTAATCGCGCCAAGCGGAACCGGGCACGGCGCGCCGCGATTTCTGAAACCATTCGTGCTGGTCTGACGTGTGGTTGAAAACCAGTTCCGTAATCACGCGCAGGCCGCGGCGATGAGCCTCGCGCAGGAACACCTGAAAATCTTTCAGCGTGCCGTACGCCGGGTGCACTCCAGTGAAGTCGGAGATGTCATAGCCGTCGTCTTTCCAGGGGGAAGAGCAGAAGGGCAGCAGCCAGATTGCCGTCACGCCCAGGTTTTGCAGGTAATCCAGCTTCGAAGTCAGGCCGGGAAAATCGCCCATCCCGTCGCCGTTGCTGTCGGCGAACGCGCGAACGTGCAACTCATAGATGATCGCGTCTTTATACCACTGCGGGTTGTCGTTCATTAGGGTGTAGCGATACAGCAGCAGCTATGCGGCCGCGCAAGCTGCTGCTTTCATTCGCTGCGCCTGTGTAGAAGCGCCGAAGCTATTTGCCAATCACGCCGCACGCCACACGGTCACCCGCATTTCCCGCCGGGTCGCTCTTCATGTCATCGGCTTTGGCATGCACCACCAGCGCTTTGCCGGTCACCGAATGATCGCTCGCATCCATGGTGGCCGCCTTCGCCATCACGGTTCCCTTCGCGTTGCCCTTTGCATCCACCGTAAAGTTCCGCATGTCGCCCACGTGCGCGCCGTCCGGATTTTCCAGGCCATGTTTTTTATTTTCCGGATTGAAATGGGGCCCCGCACTCTTGAAATCGGGCCCCTCGCACATACCCACGGAATGGATGTGGATGGCATGCTCGCCAGCGGGCATGTTCTTGAAAACGTACTTGATCTGAACGCCCGCCTTGGCTCCCTTCATGGCGGAAAGCTTCGCCACGCCCACGCTTTCGCCTTTGGCGTCCTTCACGTCGACGGTGATAGGGGTGGCGCTGAACGCGGCTCCCGCGCAAATCAGGCTGGCGGACAATAACACTGCGGATGGAACACTGCGGCTGATGGTCATCCCCCAATCTTACAAGACACTCTTGCCTACAAACGTCTCCATCACCGTCTTGCGCAAAAGCGCCGGTGGCAGCAAACCCTGGCTCAACAGAAAATCATGGAACCGCTGTTGATCGAATCGCTTCCCCATGCGGGCCTCCACATCCTTGCGCAGTTGTAACAGGCGGATGTAGCCATAGAAATAAGACGTTGCCTGCCCAGGCGCGCGAAATGTATACCGTTCCACTTCCTCGGTGGCCAGGGCGTGCGAAAGCACAATGTCGTCTTCGATGGTCTTGTACGCTTGCTCTCGCGTGATCTTGCCCATTTGCAATTCGGGATCGAGAAAGGCGCGCCCCGCCCGCATCAGCCGATGCTGCAAGCTGATCAGTTGCCCTTCAGGCGGCATGTACGGAAAGGTCATCCATTCCGAATACAAACCCCATCCTTCCACGTTCGTGCTGTTGAAGGCGAAGAGCGCGCGTGCGGTCGAAACGCCATGCTCCACCATGGAATCGAACTGCAGTTCATGTCCCGGCCGCAACTCATGGGCGGTCAGCGTCCAGGAC
>Ga0123338_10002025_pt1 | contig 19135 bp, 14 predicted proteins | sample grotaG_FD_89793 | JGI IMG/M metagenome (GOLD analysis project Ga0123338, IMG submission 89793) | Glacier valley bacterial and archeal communities from Borup Fiord, Nunavut, Canada, to study Microbial Dark Matter (Phase II) -... | ecosystem: Environmental > Aquatic > Freshwater > Ice > Glacier ...
GCGGGATGCCGGCAAACCTCAGCTTCTTTGCGTTCACGGCGACACCGAAGGCAAAGACGCTCGAACTATTCGGCACGAAGAACATCGAGACCGCCAGGTTCGAACCATTCCACCTCTACTCGATGCGCCAGGCGATCGCCGAGGGATTCATCCGTGACGTGCTCGAGAACTACGTCACCTACGACATGTACTGGCGGATCGAGAAGGCCGTCGACGACGACCCGAAGTATGAGGCGCCGACGGCACGACGAGCGATCGCCCGCTTCGTCGGGCTGCATGAACACAACCTGTCGCAGAAGGCCGAGATCATCATCGAGCACTTCCGCACCCATGTCGCCCACAAAATCGACGGTCAGGCCAAGGCGATGGTCGTCACCGCCTCCCGGCTGCATGCGGTGCGCTACAAACGGGCGCTCGACAAGTACGTTGCCACCCACGGCTACGGCGACGTCACGGTGTTCGTCGCGTTCTCCGGCACGGTCGCCGACGACGGTATCGATGTCACCGAGGCGAAGATGAACGGCTTCCCCGACAGTCAGACGGCCAAGCAATTCAACGACGAAGGGCAGATCCTCATCGTTGCCGAGAAGTACCAAACGGGATTCGATCAGCCGCTTCTTTATGCGATGTACGTCGACAAGACGTTGACCGGGCTCGCCGCCGTGCAGACGTTGTCGAGACTTAACCGGACCCGTGACGGCAAGGACGGAACGTTCGTCCTCGACTTCCGCAACGACGCTGAGGAGATCGCCAAAGCTTTCGAGCCGTGGTACGGCCGGACCGTCGCTCCGCCGACCGAACCCAAACCTGCTGTACGACACGCGCGGTGCCCTCGATCGCTTCGGCGTGCTGTGGATCGACGAGGTCGAGCGCCTTACTGCGCTGCTGCTGGCGATGAAGACCGCAAAAGATCACGGCCGCATCGACGCCGCGTTGCAGCCGGCGGTCGATCGCTTCAGAGCTCTCGATTACGACGATCGGGTTGCGTTCCGCGACGCGTTGGACCGCTTCGTACGAACGTATTCATTCCTCGCTCAACTCGTCAGTTTTGGCGACGTGAAGCTGGAGCGTGACTACCTGTTCTGCCGGGCGCTCGGGGCGTTCGTGCGCAGCGACCCCGGCAGCCGGCTTGACCTCGGCACAGAGGTCGAGCTGACTCATCTGCGACACGAGATGACGTTCGAGGGATCTGTCGCCCTGACCGGTGACACCGGCGAGGTACGGGCGGTCTTCGACGGCTCAGGCAAGAAGCAGGAGACACTCGAGGAGTCGTTGTCGCACATCATCTCGACGTTGAACGAGCGATACGGAATGAACCTCACCGAAGCGGACCGTCTCCATTTCGAGGGCATCGCTGCGACGCTCGTCGCCCGTGGAGCGCTGCAGCAGCAGGCCGCTGCAAACTCCGTCGAGAACTTCCGGATCCCATTGGAGAAGCAATTCGACGAGGTTGTCGTCCAGCGTCTGAACGAGGCGCAGGAACTGACCTACCGGTTCCTGGACAACGAGGCCTTCAAAGCCGACGTGCTCGCTGCGTACCTGCCGCTGATCTACGCGCAGGCGAAGGTCGCTCATCAGGAGCACTGCCCGATCGGTGAGCTGATCGCCAGGACCGAGGACTCCCACCTCGAATTCAAATCGACGTTCCGATGGGATCTGAAAAAGGCCGAGGTATCGAAGGTGATCGAGACGTCCGTACTCAAGACCGTCGCCGCCTTCCTCAACAGCCGCGACGGCGGAACACTGTTGATCGGTGTCGCCGACGACAACACGGTCCTCGGTCTGGAGTCCGACTATCTAGCGCTGCATAAGGAAGGCAAGGACGACGCCGACCTCTTCCAGTTGGCATTGACGCAGGCCGTCCTCAACGCTGTCGGCGCAGCCGCCGCCACCAACGTGACAACGCAGATCCACACCATCGGGGGACACGACGTCTGCCGAGTGCACGTCAAGCCGAGCGGCCACCCCGTGCACGCAACGGTCAGCGTCGCAGACAAGTCGGGCCAGATGCAGAAGAAGCAGGTCTTCTACGTCCGCATGAACAACGGCACCCGATCAATCGACGGCGAAGAAGAACTACAGAAGTACGTCCAGAGCAGATGGGGGCAAGGCCTGAATTAGCTACCAATTGCGGCTTTCCACAGCGATCCCGAAATGGTTCTCGAGTTGGTGCTCGACGACCAGGTCGCTCACTCTGAAATGAGCGGAGAGTTCAGCGACTGTCCGGAGGTCGATTGTGTCGCCGCTCAGCTCTGGCAGCATTTCCTTCAAGCCGTCGGCAGGGGCAAGGAGTTCGGCGGCAAACGCTCGTTCTGCTTTCTGGAGCGGCATTGATGCGCTTGAAATCATAAACACGTTCTCCGATCTCAATGCTCGCCAGATCGCCCGTGCGTCAACGAAGGGTCCGTGTGGGCGTGCGTTGATGACACTGACTGACCGCGATGCGGACCGTGCGCCGATCGATACTAGCCCCTGAGAAACTAGGCCGAGATCCCCTTGTGCTTCCACAAACTGTGAGATGTCGACGACCTCGGTAGGTCCGGCTCCCAGTGTGAGCCGGAGGCGGCGCGCATCGGCGTAGCCGGCGGACCAAGGTTGCGACATGTCGAGCGTCTCCAACGGCAAGTTCGGAAGCGGCTCTCTCGCACCCTTCAGGGAATGGAGGCTCTCGAGGGCATTCTCCGTCCACTTGAGATCGGACTTGAGGTGAGCGGGATCCGCGGACACGAGGAAGTCGTCGAAGAGGTCAGCCTCGAGAACGCTGGAGCCATGAATGATTAAATCGGACGTCGATTCACTCAGGCACAACGGATCGAGCCCGAGACGAGCGGCGCTTCGACAGAAGTCGGCTTCATCGGCAGTCGTCGACTTGATCGCAGCCCACTCGCTCTGAAGCGGCGTCCCTTCGATGCCAATCTGCTCGAGGCGCTCAACGACGGCTTCGACGAAATCTCCCAACGACCGCTGAAGGACGTCCTTGGGCAGGTCCATCGTTCCTGAGGAGAGGTAGCTCAGCTCAGCACCGCGGTAACCGGCCCAGGTAACGAGGCTCTGTTGAGCGCCTGGGAGAAAGACCAAGTCGGGCCAGGGGACGCCGTCGCCGACACGCTTGATGGAGTGGTGATCCACCCACGACCATCCAGTGCCTCTTTCCGATGCAGCATGCCACTTGGATTGCGGCAAGAAGCCCGGGCGATAGTCGGAATCGATCTGCCACCAATTGAACGCACACCATTCCGCGAGCGAGTACATCGGGGCGTAAATGGATGTACGCGTCGACAGAGAGCGGGAATCACTGACAAGAGTGATTGTCTCCTGCCCAGCGGTGATAGAGAGCCTCGCCCAAGTGGCGGCGAGTTCGGGTGTGCTGACGCCTGGAGCATCCTCCCAGTCCACGCGGAACCGCAGGGCACGCGTCGCGTCTATAGCCAAGACGGTCGCTCCGATTTCTGAAGTGGGTAGCCCTTGTAGGTGCCCTGCTCTCTGTTGATCAGCCGGGCTTCAAAAATGCCGTTCTCGTTGGTCACCCAGGCGTAGCGAGGAAAGTCGTGCTCCCATGGCTCCCCAATGGCCCCCTTTGAGACTGCCCTGCGGAGCCAATTGGTCAGTTCATTCTGGGGGGCTAGATTCGGCGGACACGGAGTGGCATCTGACCTCAAGGCTGGCGGGCCTGCAGCGGACGGGTATCGCTTATGCTCAGCGGATCCCACATAGGAAACCCGGGCCGCAATCGCAGCCAAGTCCTTCCCTGTTGCATCGGCTTGCGCCCGGATCTGGGGCCTCCGCCGGTTTGGGCTACGCATCCACTCAGCGTACCGTCCTGACCATGTTCGCTCAGCGCACCGATTCCGCGCAGGAGTCGACGTCATCCGTCCGGCTGATGGACCCGGTAAACAGGTACCAGTCGGCTTGCCTAAGGAGTCGAATGCTTGGACTGTTTTGATAGCAGTTCGGCACGGTCCACGCTGCGTAGTCGACTCGGCAACGGGCGCGTCACGAGGCCAGATACTCCCGGAGTGCTGCTCGGATGACCTCGCTGTTCGTTGCTTGATCCTTGATTGCGCGCACCCGAAGAGAATCGTGGAGGTCGGGATCCAGCCGAACAGGCACAAGTCGTGATGGAGCAGCGCCGAGAGCGGGTCGGCCTCGTCGTCGGACGGCTTCGACGTCGAAGTGCGCACCGCCGACATCGTCGGCTACGGCGTCAATCTCGACATCCGTCAGGACTCGTCCGGTTTGAGTGATGTTTTGTGCTTTCTTGTTCATGTCTATTTTCAGTCCGTCGGATCGGGGAGTAGCGCGTAAAAATTGGTCGTAGTGGCTTGGCGTGAATGACCAGGAGGTCGTCGACGGCCAGTACGAGCGCGATGAGTCTGCTTGGTCTGCTCGATGGTGGGCCAACGGACCGTGTTGCCCAGTCCGTGATGTAGGCGGCGGGGATCATAAGTCGGACTCCACATCGACGTTGACGAGAATGTTCCAGCGCTCGTTGAATGGGCCGGCATGACGACCGGCGGCTGCCAGTGGTGTCGGCTTGAGTCGAGCAAGTGCAACCGCCTCGAGCGGCGCAAGATCGACCTCCGCGCCAATCTCTTCGGCGACTCGTTCGAGCAGCCATCCAGTTCGCTGTGGCACTGCTGCTGGGTAGTCCTTTGCGAGCAATGCAAGACGCTGCATGTCCAACAGTCCGTCGCCCAGCAGCTCGCCGAGAACTGTGGCGACGTTGGAGATGCCGCCACCGTGTTCGGGGCCAGCGACGAGGTCGAGGACGGTTGTCTCGGGCGTAGACACCTTCATCGTGCCGGTCGGCGTGTTGACCGATGTGGTCGAGCGCGTCGTCGTCTTCGCTGACGTCGTGAACTCGATATGGACCCGATCGAAGGCGCGGTCGTTCAACCGCGCGTCGGTGATCACTTGAAATACCTGCGGGCGCTGGTGCGCCGCGCCGTGGATCTCGGCGGCGGACAAGTATCCGACGTAGTAGTCGTGGTTTAGGTAGCGCATCATCTGATCGATGAAGTGACTCGCCGGCACCGCCCGCCACGACCGATACTCAGCCGGAATCGGAACGTACCCGCCGCGGGTCGGGGAAAACAACCGCCCGGCCTCTCGTAGGCGCGCAATGATCGGAGGGACCTGTTCCGTCGGAATCGCCAAGATGATGGCAATTTCGTCGGTAGTGATCCAGTGTCTCGCGTGGGAAATCAACCAGTCAGCAAGATCTCGCGGCGGCGTCAGCCTCTCGTGATCGACGACTACCGATCTGTCCACGCATCCAATATAGCACTATTCGCTATTTTGAATGCATGAGCGGCTCAGCCCCGCTGAAGTGACGTGTACGCGCTCAGACGGCGCGGAGGAGTGAATCCATCAGCGTTCCGCCGCCGATGGTCGGCTGGATGCGGTGGCGATAGTGGAGACTCGCCATTCTAGTGTCGCGATGGCCGAGTTGATCGGCGAGTTCTTCCATCGGCAGGCCGGCATCGCTGAGCAATGACGCCGCCGTGTGGCGCAGGAGGTTCGGCGTCCAGCCTTCTCCGAGTTCGGCCTTCGTGATCACGGCTCGGAACTCGATGGCGCACTTCGTTGGGTCGGTTGTGTGGCCGGTCGGCGTCGTGAAGACCAGATCGTCAGGGTTCGACCACATCGCTCCGACACTGATGCGGTGCTCGGTCTGGGCGAGTCGGTGGGCGTGGAGCGCGGCCAGGACCGGTAGTGGCGTAGCCAATGATCTGACGGACTGTGCGGTCTTGGTGGTTCCCACGATCGCTCGTCCTTTGCCGTCGAGCTTGCGGCTACGTCGGATGTGGACGACGCCACCGTCATAGTCGATGTCGTCCCACGCGAGTCCAGCGGCTTCACCGGGTCGGAGTCCGAGATACAGGCACAGCAGCCACATCGCCTCGAACGGCGTCCCTTCGGCGGCGACGATGAACTGGCGCGCCTGGACAGCGCTCATCGATTTCCCTGGCTTCGCAGCGCGAGCGTGTGCTGGCAGCTCGACGACGCTGGCGACGTTTCGGCCGACCAAGTCTCGCCGTTCCGCCCACGCCAGCGCCATCCGCAATGTTGTCCGTGTCTTGGCGAGCGTGGCCCGAGACATGCCGGCGGTCGCCCGTTTGGCGAACGCTGCCTCGATGTGCTCTGGCCGAAGATCCTTGACTCTCCTGCCGCCGATGTCACGGACCAGCATTCGCTTCGAATACGAGTGTCGTGCGATGGTCGATGGTTCGATATGGCGGTTCGGCAGCGCCTTCGCCTCCCAATCATCGAGCAGGGCCGCGACAGTGAGGCTTCCCGACGTGACCGGTGTATCGCTGTCCACCATTTGCACCAGCGCGCGCAGCTTGCGCTTCGCGTCCGCCTCTGTCTTGGCGATCGCACGCCGAGGTCTGCCGTCGACGATCACCTGAGCCACCCAACGTGTCGCGGTGGGGTCGCCGGCGGTCGGCCTGCGCTGCTCGAAAACAGATCCCTCGCCGTTGCCGCGGTGCTTCCTGGTCGACGCAGTCGTCACGTTCGCTAGCCCCTCCGAGGTGTACAACGAGGTGTACAACGGCAGCGTATCCCGGGGATCATCGGCGCACTGGCGATTTGTAAAATACCTGCTCAGGGCACATTTACGAACTTCAGCGGATGTCGAAATCCAATCTTACAAGGCATCGGTCGGGGGTTCGAGTCCCTCTGCGCCCACCAAAACGTTCACTCTCAAACCCTCACGACGGTCATCGTCGGGAGGGTTTGTTGTTTCCACCCCATGTGCGGCCCAGACCGCTGACAGCTCTCGCCATGCACAGTCGATCCAGTCCTCGGGCCCACCTGCGGACCGCAGTTCCTTCGGTACGGCGGCGATGTGCTTCACCTCTGCCGACAGCAAGGTGCTGAACGGCTCGGCGAGCTGGCTTGAGATTCGCCCGTCCTCATGCAAGAAGACCTTCTTGAAGATGCCCTGATTCAGCTGTCGGCGGATAGCCGGCGCAGCCGCGAGATAGGCCGCATGCCAATCGCTCGCCAGACTCATCGCCTTTCGCAAGTTCCCATCGATCTTGTCGAAGCCGACTGACAAGGCATCGAGGCGTGACTGCGCGGCGTCGATCTCCGCCGCAATCCGAGTCTGCTCCGTCTTCATCAAGTCTTTCGGCAGTGCGCCCTCGTAGTAGGCGTCGAGGAGTTTCATGCGCTTGTCGAGTAGCTGACGCATGCGACGCTCCTGCGCCAAACGCTCCCCGTCAGCCTGCGCACGCTGCATGCCGAGCAGCTCGCTCAGGGCCTCGGTGATCTGCGCTGCGGCCGCTCCGGACGGTTGCACGGTCAGGTAGTGATCCTCCACCAGGATCTCGGCAGTTTCGATCAGGACCGCACGTTGCTGGCATTCGGTGCGGCGCTTCTGCCGGCCTACGCAGATGAAGTACGGATAGAGGGTTCCTCGTCTGCCGGTTGCCATGCTGACGATCATCCGCTCGCCGCGGTCGCCACAGAACAAGCTGCCGGTGAGGTAGTGCGCATGCACCTTGTGCTTGTCGCCCGCCACGTTGGCACTAGTCAAGACATCCTGGACTCGTTGCCACACTTCCGGTGACACCAGCGGCAGATGGTTGCCTGCGTACTGGACACCCCGATATGTGACGATGCCTCGGTAGTACGGATTGCGCAGCAGACGATTGAGATTCGAGAGCACCAGTGGCTTCGAGGGCATCTTCTCGCTCGGCAGTGTGGTGAGTCCTCGGTTGGTCAGTTCAGCGAGCAACGTGCGCAGCGACCACTCGCCCGTGGCATACGCCTCGAACGCCCACGCCATCAGTGGCCCACGGTCGGGATCGATCTCGACAGTACGGGTCGGCTTGCCCTTGCCGTCCTCCCATGTCCGCACGTTGAGATAGCCGGTAGGAACCTTGCTTGGCGTGCCGCCGGCCTTCGCCTTCTGCACGCTGCCCTTGATGACTTCGGTCGCCAGGTTCTTGCTGTAGAACTCGGCGATCGAACTCATGATGCCGTGCACCAGGCTGCCCGATGGCGTGTCATCGATGTTCTCCGTGCAGGAGACGAGCGTTGCCCCGCTGGCCCGAATGGCGATGTTGATCTGCACGTCGTCAGCACGGCTTCGAGCGAGACGGTCGACCTTGTGGACGATCACGTACTGCACTCGATCGGTCTTGAGGAAGCCGAGCAGCCGTTGAAGCTGCGGCCGTGCAGCGGTCTTGGCGCTCTCGCCGGCATCCACGAACTCATCTACGACATCGGCATTGAGCAGACTGGCCTGCCGCAAGCAGGCCTCTCGTTGAGCGGGGATCGAGTAGCCCTCACCACCGCCTCGTTCAGCTTGCTCCTTAGTGCTGACACGCAGGTAAATGACGGCTTGCAAACGAGGTTCGGTCAGCGGCTGCATAGCAGCTCCTTTGCATTCTGCGAGATGGAGAGCGCACGGAAATATCGAGGTGGATAGCGACGCTCAAGTCGACCGCTCGGGGATGCGCTCGATGTCGGGTGACGGCGCAGCGGTTCAGTGAGTCCGAGCTGGCGGAGTCGCACGCTCATGGCCTTCGGCGAGACAGCGAAGTGTCGAGCGAGCCTCTCGACGGATTGCGTCTGCCCGAAGAAGGACGCTTTGATCCATGCTTTCGGCATCAGCACACAGGCTGCGAAGTAGTCGGCGACCTTCTCCGCCATGCTCTCGGCGCTGAGGTTCTTGTCGCCTTGGATCAAGTACCGGGTCGGGTGGTCGACGATGTGCTTGTACTCGTGCAGCAGGCTAAACCGCTGTCGCAACTCATACTCCGCAGCTTGCAGCGTGATGACCCAGCAAGATCCGTCCCAGACCGCAGAGCCCGATGCCGGCAAGTCATATGACTGCTCAACTCGGATGCGAGGCTGGTCGCTTACGATCTCGATCGGGACGGGACCCTCGGCGATGCCGATGAGCTGGAGAAGTTTGTTGGCCTGTGCCTCGGCTCGTTGCAGTGCCTCTGAGTAGCTCAGCACACGTGCCGGCATGAGTGCTCGGAGGGAACGCAGCACGCTGACATCGCCTCCTCGGTCACTGTTAGTTGTTGGCGTTGTCATGGTTCCCTCCTTTCGTTGTACTTGTTGTCGTTGGCGGCTCTACGCCTCGTCCTCGCCTGGTGCCGGCCCGCTCAGTGAGATGCCGTGCTTCTTTGCCAGCCGGGTGGCGTATCGCTCGATGGCGTCGACGTCCTCGGTTGGCAAGTTGGCGTACTTAGTGCGCAGGTACGGCTTGAACGTTGGCAGATCGTCTGGAATCGCCCAGCCGGCTACCGAGTAGACGTCCGCAAGACTCATACCGAGTTCCGCCGCGACTCGACCGACCTTGTCCGGTGCGGGAGAGGCGATCTTTCCCTGCTCGAAGTGCAGGATCGTGTTGTTGGGAACGCCACTGCGCTCAGCCAGATTGCGCAGTGAGTATCCCAGTGCTTCTCTTCGCTCTCGGAGAATGCGGCCGAGTTCTCGTGCCTGTTGCTCGTCCATCTATGTCTCCCGTTATGTACCTCCATTTTAGCACGTCATGCTCCATATGTGGAGCAGTGTCGACCATTCCACAACGCCGATCGTCTAGTGCCCGCTCCAGATCCAAACGCCGCCAGAGTCGGTCTCACCGGCACCAGCGGCGTGGTGACTGCAGGTGGCTCGACTTCCCCGACGGCTGCCGTACAGATGCGCGTGAATCAGCCAGACCTCGCACCGGCGATACCCGAAGCGATTGCCACCAAGCTCCTCGTCAACATGGCGATGGCCGACCACGCCGAAGAAGTCGCGGCACTCGCTGTCGACGGCGTCGGACTGCTCCGCGCCGAATTCTTGGTGACCGAAGCGCTCGGTGGCCGTCATCCTCGAGCGGTCATGGCCGACGGCGGGAGCGAGGAGTTCGTCTCCAAAATGGCTGACTCCCTGCTGCGTATCACCAGACCATTCGGAACTCGTCCGGTCGTGTACCGCACGATCGATTTCCGCTCGAACGAATTCAGCCACCTTGCCGGTGGCGAGCAGTTCGAGCCGCACGAGCACAACCCGATGATCGGCTACCGCGGGTGCTATCGCTACGTCCGTGAGCCGGAACTGTTCGCGTTCGAGCTGCAGATGCTGGCACGGGTACGCGAGGAGACGCCGAACGTGGCCATCATGATTCCCTTCGTCCGTACGTTGTGGGAACTCGAGGCATGCCTCGAACTGATCGACGCCAGCCCACTCGGACACCAGCGCGGATTGAAGCGGTGGGTGATGGCGGAAGTGCCGTCGGTCGTCTATCGGATTCCCGAGTACGCCTCGCTCGGCATCGATGGCATGTCCATCGGCTCGAACGACTTGACGCAGTTGATCCTTGGCGTCGACCGTGACAGCGAGGTGTGCCAGGAATTGTTCGACGAAGAGGATGCGGCCGTACTCGACGCCATCCGGGCGATCATCGAGGGCTGCCATGCCAACGGTTTGACCGCCTCGCTCTGCGGGCAGGCGCCGTCCAACAAGTCCGGCTATGCCGAGCACCTCGTTCGGTTCGGCATCGATTCCATCTCCGTGACCCCCGACTCCGTGTCGGCGACGCGAGCAGTGCTGGCGGCAGCAGAGCGCAGAGTGCTGATGCAATTCGCCCGCCGAGGGACGAGTCTCACAACGTTCTGACCGACGTGAGCTCCAGCAAGCGCTCCACATCGTCGAGATACAGGATGTCGCTTCCCGACTTCAAGACGGCGGCGGTGCCGGCGGCGACGCCGTAGCGAGCAGCGTCCGCCAAGGAATCCCCACGAGCCAGGCATACAGCCATCCCGGCGACCAACGCATCGCCGGCGCCGCTCGTGCCTGCAACATGCACCGGTGGCGCAGCCACAGAAAATGACGTGCCGTTGCGAGGAATGAACAGCGCCCCCTCGGCACCGAGTGAAATGGCGAGGGTCTCACAACGCCCATGCTCGAGCAGGCGTCTGGCGACGGCCTCGTACTCGTCGATTCCGGAGAGTTCACGGCCGACGACCCCGCAGAACTCGTTGACGCTCGGCTTGACGAGCGTTGTTTCCGCTTCGATTGCCTGCAGCAGGCACGGCCCCGACGTGTCCACGATGATCGGGACGTCGAACGCTCGAAGCCGGGCGACCAGCGTGGGTATGGCATCCGTCGCCAGGCCGGACGGCATGCTGCTGCTGAGCACGACGCAGGCGGCGTCAGCGGCCTCGGTGACGGTCGCCTCCAGGCACCTGGCCCACTCACCGGCCGTCATCAGCGCGCCACGATGCACGAACCGGAACTGCTGGCCGCTGGCGCGTTCGGTCACACAGAAGTTCTGCCGCGTCGGATGAGCGATGTCGACGCGCCTGATACCGATCCGGGGATCGATCGAGTCAGCGAGCAGTCGGCCGACATGACCACCCAGCGCGATCACCGCCCGCGCCTCGCCCCCGAGGGCGACGACACCCCGTGCCACATTCACGCCGCCGCCCCCCGGCGACATCTGCGGGCCATCGCAACCGAGCTTGCGCCACGGCTCGATCGTTTCGACCGAACTGAACAGATCGAGGGCAGGGTTCAGGGTCAGGGTCACGATGACGCCAGGACGCTGCGGCACAGGGGAGTTCACACGTCACATCGTGGACGAACGGAGCAGCCGAAGGGAGAGACTTTAGACCAATTCTGCGTGCTCACGTCACGTCACGTCACGGCGTCGCCGGCGGGCGAGCCCGTCGTCACGGTGTGTCGGCGGATGAACAAGCGGCGCATTTCGTCCGCGCCCCACACGATGAACGGGAAGGAGATGAGCAGTGGAATCGTGTCGAGCGGCGGTGGGGTCGTTCCGAAGATCGATCGAAGTCCTGGGATCGTGGTGATCGCCGCAGCGAACGCTATTTCGAAGGCGATGCCCCAGAGCAGGAGCGGATTCGTCGTCAGGCCGATTTGGCGAAGCGATGCGCGTTCGGTGCGGGCGGCGAATGCCGTTCCGATTTGGCAGGCGACGATGCCGAGAAAGGTCACCGTCGTGGCCTGCATGTAGACGTGATGCAGTGGGCTGCCGGCATCGATCAACGCTCCGATGTGCCAGCCGCTCCTGGTGAGCACGAAGAAGTAGCCGCCGATGACCAGACCGGCGGAGAGTAGTCCGAGGAACAGCCATGCTCGTACGAGCATTGCCGGGCGGATGACGCCTTCTCGTTGCGGACGCGGCGGGCGGTTCATCAGTCCCGGTTCTGCAGGTTCTCGTCCGAGTGCGAGCGCCGGCAACGTTTCAGTGCCGAGATCGATCGCGAGGATCTGTAGCACCGTCAGGGGGAGTGGGATCCTCCCGCCGCTGAGTGCGTACAGCAGGAACGGGACGACCTCCGGGGTTGCGTGCACGAAGATGTAGAAGATGAACTTGCGGACGTTCTCGTAGACGCGGCGTCCCTCGGCGACGGCGACGGCGATGCTGGCGAAGTTGTCGTCGGTCAGGATCATGGTGGCTGCGTCTCTGGCGACGTCGGTGCCGGATCGGCCCATGGCGATGCCGATGTCCGCTCGTTTGAGGGCGGGTGCATCGTTGACGCCGTCTCCGGTCATCGCAACGACTTCACCGAGCGATCGAAGTGCGTCGGTGATGCGCAGTTTCGCCTCGGGAGAATTGCGGGCGAAGATGATCTCGCGGTGCTCGACGAGCAATCGATCGAGTGCGGCGTCGCTCATCACGTCCAGTTCGCTTCCGCTGACGACGAGGTCGGCATCGATGCCGACTCGGCGTGCGACTGCCTGGGCGGTGAGGCCGAGATCGCCGGTGACCACGAGAATTCGGATTCCGGCCTGATGGCAACTGGCAACGGCGCCGGCGACCTCCGGGCGGGGGGCGTCGAGCAGGGCGACGAGACCGACGAGGCACAGTCCCGACTCGACATCAGCTCGCTCGTCGGAGGAAACACCGTCGGTCTTCCTTCGTGCTGCGGCGAGTACGCGCAGACCCTGGCCGGCCTGCGCCGCAATGATCTCGCCGACTTCTGCGAGGCGGGCCTCGTCGAGCGGCTCTTCGCTGCCGTCGGGTTGGAGCACCGTCGTGCAACGCAGCAACACCGACTCCGGAGCGCCTTTGGTGTGCACCCACAAATCGTCGACCGTGCCGTCGACCGTCGTCATCAGCTTGAGTGACGGGTCGAATCGATAGACCACCCTGCACAAGCGCTCCCGTCGGCCCGCATCGACATCCGCCCCGAGCAGACGGGCGGCGAGCAAGAGCGCTGTCTCCGTGGGATCCCCGAGTGCGACCGTCGGCTCGTCGTCGTCGATCGTCGCCGAAGTACATGACGCGAGTACTTCCGCCAGCGATGTCGTTGTCGGCGAGACGTCGTCGGAACTCACCGTCGCCGACGCTTCGACATCGATCGTTCCCGTCGTCGTCCAGATGGAAACGACTCGCATACGGTTGGCGGTCAGCGTGCCGGTCTTGTCGGTACAGATCACCGTCGTCGACCCGAGCGTCTCGACGGCGCTGAGTCGTTTGACGAGTGCGCCTTGACGTGCCAGCGCCCTGACTCCGGCGCCGAGCGTCAGCGTGATCGTCGGCAACAGACCTTCGGGCACGTTGCCGACCAGCAGCCCGATGGCGAAAACGGCGGCAGCGGAGAACGTCAGGCCGGCGGCGAGCGTGCCGAGCGGCAGGAAGGCGACACCGATGACGACCGAGACGAGCGCAATGATCCACGCCACTCGCCGCACTTCTCGTTCCAGAGGACTGTCACCCCGCGGCCCGACGTTCTGGGAGAGCGCAGCGATGCGGCCCAGTTGGCTGTGCATACCAGTTGCGAAGGCGACAGCGGTCGCTTCGCCGGCGGTGCAGATCGAGCCGCTGAATACCAGGTCCGAGGCATTCATCAAACCGCTCTCGCCGACGTTGGGGCCGGCCGTTCGCACGACCGGCGAGGACTCGCCTGTCAAGGTCGAGGTGTCGATCTCGACGGTGCCGTGCAGCAACCTGGCGTCCGCTGACACCCGTTCGCCCTCGGCGACGACCAGGAGATCGCCTGGCACGAGTTCGACGGCGTCGAGTTCTCGTCGTCGTCCGCCGCGAATCACGGTCGCTTTCGTCGGAAGATAGCGACTGAGCAGTTCGACGGCCTGTTCTGCCTGCTGTTCCTGCACGAACGCGAATACGGCGTTCAGTACGATCACTGCGGCGATGGCGATCGAGACGGCGGTCGAGCCGGTGACGGCCGCCAACCCCGCAGCTACCCACAACAGCAAGGCGAGAGGGTGAATGAACTGGCGGAGCAGGTCACGTGGCCACAAGCGTCCGTCGCGTCGTTCGAGCTCGTTTCGGCCGTACGTCAACAGTCGACGGGTCACTTCGCGTTCGTCGAGGCCGTCAGGACCAGTGCGCAGTTCCCCGACGGGTAGCTCCTGCGGATCCCGCCTCTCGGAGACGGGTTCGGCGTCGACCGAATTCATCTCGCGCCGGCCGACGTAACTGGCGTACCGGGCGGCTGGTGGGGCTGACGCATGGCACGCATCGGGAGGACGACGTGTGGCGCTACAGCGATGCGGGCATCGACTGCAAGGCATCCACCGGGAGCGGCGATGATCGGGTTGAGATCGAGTTCGAGGATCTCCGGCACCGTCGCCATCAGCAGACCGATTCGGCCGATGATGTCCACCAGTGGTTCGACCGGCACGACCGGCCGGCCACGAAAGCCACGCAGCAGTGGAAACGTCCTCAATTGCTCCAACGCCGACCGGGCGCGGGCCGCGGTGACCGGGGCGAGCAGCACCGACCGGTCGCCGAGTAGTTCCGCTTCGGTACCGCCGGCGGCGACGACGACCATCGGGCCGATACCAGGGTCGCGAACGGCGCCGATCAGCATCTCGACACCCGGTTCTGCCTGTCGTTGCACGACGATGTGGCGGAGCCGGTCACCGAAGCGGTGCTGAAAGGCGGAGACCACCTGCCTTACCATGGTGGCCGAGGCGACGCCGAGCACGACGGCGCCCTCTTCGGACTTGTGCACAACGCCGATGACGTCGGCTTTCAGGACGCAGGGGAAGCCGAGATGTTGGGCGTGCCGAACGCATTCGCGTCCGCTCCGGCCGACGGCCCATGGCGCGATCGGGATGCCGAGGGTTTCGAGCAGGCCGAATGTGTCGGTGGTCGTCAGCCACGCCGTCTCCTCGTGGCGATCGTGTGGTGCAGGAAGCAACTGGCGGACCTGCCGCCTGAGTGCCAGGAGGTCGACGTGTGATTCGACAACGTGCTCGTCGGCGGTCGCCGCGAGCCAGGCACCGCGGGTTGCGGCCAGCCCGATCGCGTCCATCGCCCGTTCCGGCGTCGCGTAGGTCGGCATCGTTCCGGTGGCATTCAGTCCGCCGAGGAGTACGGCGACGGCGGGGATGGACGTATCTGACCAGTCGAGCTGCCATGGTGCCGGAGCGTTGGCGCCGAGATTGACACTCACCACGGCGCAGGCATCCACCTCACCCGATGCTGCGATCGCGCCGAGGACGCCGAGCACGGATCCAACGTCGACCGTTGCCAGCAGGTCGACGGGGTTGGAAGTCGCCGCCGCATCCGGCACGAGCAGGCGAAGGCGCTGCTGCAGCCCAGCCGAGAACTCGACGACGTCGAGACCATTCGCCGATGCCGCATCTGCGGCGAGGATCAGCGGCCCACCGGCGTTGCCGACGAGTGCCACACGGCGACCCGACGGCGCTGGTTGTACGGCAAGCAGCGCGGCGACGTCGAGCATCTGGTCGAGCGTGTTCGCGCGCACGACACCTGTATGGGCGAACAACGCATCGACGGCGACGTCGTCGGTGGCCAGCGCCGCAGTGTGCGATCGCGCCCCTCGCTTGCCTGCCTCGCTCCGGCCGCTCTTCAACGCAACGATCGGCACCCTCCGTGACACGGCGCGGGCGATCCTCGCGAAACGGCGCGGATCACCGATCGACTCGAGGTACATCAACACAACCGAGGTCGACGGATCATCCGCCCAGTACCGCAGCACATCGTTGCCGCTGACGTCGACTTTGTTGCCCAACGACACGAACGACGAGACCCCCAGATGCCGGCGCGCAGCCTCGGAGGCGAGCACGATCCCGACACCTCCGGATTGCGAGGCGATGGCAATCGACCCCGGTGCCATCGACTGACGCATGAATGTGACGTTGAGACCCCCCTGCGTCGACACGAGGCCGAGACAGTTCGGGCCGAGCACCCGCATTCCGTAGCGCCGTGCGGTGGCGAGCAGTTCGCGCTCACGGTCGGCGCCGGCGGCGCCGGTTTCGGCGAACCCTGCCGTGATGACCACCAAGGCGCCGACACCTGCGCGACCGCATTCGTCGGCGACGCTCACCACGTTGGCGGCAGGTACGACGATCACCGCGAGATCGGCAGCGGCATCGAGATCGGCGAGATGGGCAACGGCTGGCACCCCGCCGACGGTCTCCTCGGTCGGATGCACGACGCTGATCCGTCCGGTGAAGGACGAGACGAGATTCGCCAAGAGGACTCGGCCGACCGACGACGGATCACGGCCGGCACCGATCACCACGATGTGCGTCGGCGACAACAGCGGGCGCAACGAGGCGACGGCAGCTCTCCAATCGCGACCGTCTGCGCTGTCCTCGATCAGCTCCTCGTCTGCCAGGTCGAGCTCGACGTGAACCTGGCCATGCTCGTACCAGGTTCGCTCGGTCAGACCGACCGTTCGGAACACGAGCTGCATCGCATTGTTCCCGGCCAGGGTCTCGGCGACCAGGCGGCGAAAGCCGGCCTCACGGGCAATCAGCGCGAGGTCTTCGAGCAGCACCGTGGCGATGCCCTCGTGTTGGTGGGAGTCGGCAACGGCAAAGGCGGCCTCTGCTTCGTCCCGTTCCCTGACACGCGCGTACTCACCGACCCCGATCACCTCGAGATCATCGAGCGCCAACATCACGACTCGATCGCCGATGTTGTTGCCAGCGGACGGGTGCAGCTGTCGGTCGAGCGCTGGTGGCCGCAGCCCGAAAAATCGCTGGTAGATCGAGCGGTCGCTCAGCCGATCGTAGAAGAGCTGCATTGCTTCCCGATCCGACGCCTGTGACGGCCGAACGCGCACGACCCGCCCATTCGTAGCCACGACGTCGCGGTCGAAAGCAGCGAGCACCGCATCGCTGTCGATACCGCTTCGGCGTGTGCCGGCCGGACGCGCAGCGGAAATACTCATCGGGGACCTGCGAGTTTCGGGGTCGAGCTCGCCAATGGTGTGTTGCGCATGTCCATGAGCATCGTCATACGGTCACCCGATGACTAGAGGATTCGGCCCTCTTCATCCAAACCCTCTGGAAGCACGGCCCGCAGTACGACGAGTTCCGCTATGGCGTCGACCATCTGCGGCAGCGCCTGCTCGACCACGGGCGACAGCCGGTCCCCGATGTCGAGCGACTGAACCCCGCAGCTGACGACGTACACCTCGCAGGCCCGGCCGTACAGCTCGCGGGCGATGGCGACGAGCGTCGTCGGGCTGACGTGATGTGACCAGGTCCTGTCGAGCACATCGGCTGCCGGCTCGACCATCGTGACGGAGAAGACCCCGGGGGCGAGAGCCGTGCTCGCGTCGATCAGCACGACGAGCGCCGACTCACTGATGTCGAGCGCCAGTTCCGGGGTCAACTGCTGGCGCTGCAGGACCACCGAGCCCGCCAAACGCTGATCCTCGGCGAGTCGTTCGGCAGCGTGCCAACCGAGTCCATCGTCGCTCCGCATGGCGTTGCCGTAGCCCACCAGGAGCACCCCGTCGGTCACCCGCCGGTCACCGCACGAGCTCGTCGAGCACCACCCCGGACGGGCCGATGAGCTGAACCTGTAACGCCATTTCCCCGAGCGCATGCGTGGAACAGGACAGGCACGGGTCGTAGCAACGAATGACCGCTTCGACCCGGTTGAGCATCGGTTCGGTCAACTCAGCACTCTTGACATAGCGCTTGGCGACCTGCAGCACGCTGCGGTTCATCGCCAGGTTGTTGTGCCCCGTGGCGATCGCCAGGTTCGCCCACTGGACGATGCCGTCGTCGTCGACCCGGTAGTGATGCAACAGCGTGCCGCGTGGAGCCTCTGACACGCCGATCCCCTCGTTGCTGTTGATACCGGCGAACGCACGCACCCGCGGCAACAGGATGTCGGGCCCACGCAGCAGTTCTTCGATGCGCTCGGAGGCGTAGAGCATGTCGATCAACCTGGCGTAGTGGTAATGGAACGAACTACCGGGCACGCGCCCGAGACGCCGACGGAACTCGTCGAGTTCGATGTCGGCGCGCAATGTCCCCATCCGGTCGGCGACGATGACGCGCGCCAACGGTCCGACCCGGTAGACGCCCTGCGGATAGCCAATCGCCTTCCAGTACGTCGACTTCAGATACGTCCACGGCTCGACAGCCTCGCCGAGGTAGTCGGTGTAGGTGGTCGGATCGATGCGGTCGGCAAGCAGGTTGCCGTCGGCGTCCATCACCCGGAGCAGGCCGTCGTAGTGGTCGACGTTGCCATCCTGATCGACGAGTCCCATGAACGCTGACCGGAAGTCACCGAATGAAGCCGCCTCGTCCGCCCAATCGAGTAGGGAGGACTTGTACCAGACGATCGCCCGCTCGATTGCGGCGATCGCTTCGGGAATCGTCGACAGGATGCGGTTGCGTGTCTCTTCCGAGAGCGGGGAATCGACACCGCCGGGCACGATCCACGAGGGGTGGATCCGTTTGCCGCCGAGCCATTCGATGATCTGCTGCCCGAAACGGCGGACACCGACGCCATCGCGGACCAATTGCGGGTTCGCCTGGAGAAGGCCGATGATGTTGCGTTGGGCCGGATCGGCGTCGAAGCCGAACAGCAGATCGGGGGAGGAGAGGTGGAAGAAGCTGAGGGCGTTCGACTGCACGATCTGTGCGAGGTTCATCACCCGACGGAGATCTGCTCCGGTCGGTGGCGGCTCGACGGCGAGGATCTGGTCACACGCCTTCGACGAGGCGATCAGATGGCTGACCGGACAGATCCCGCAGATGCGCGCCATGATCGACGGCATTTCATGGATCGGACGGCCCTGGGCGATGCGTTCGAAACCGCGGAACTGGGTGACGTGGAACTGTGCGTCGACCACCTCGCCGTGATCGTCGAGGTGGATCGTGATCTTCGAGTGCCCTTCGATCCGGGTGA
>Ga0123338_10002027_pt1 | contig 19123 bp, 12 predicted proteins | sample grotaG_FD_89793 | JGI IMG/M metagenome (GOLD analysis project Ga0123338, IMG submission 89793) | Glacier valley bacterial and archeal communities from Borup Fiord, Nunavut, Canada, to study Microbial Dark Matter (Phase II) -... | ecosystem: Environmental > Aquatic > Freshwater > Ice > Glacier ...
ATGCTTTTATACTTGGATGTTTTCCATATTTATGAAAATAGGGTGCAGGTAAAACAGTAAATAAATAACAAGGTAAAAAAGTTGCTAATGCTGCAACGGTTGCTCCAGGGAAACCTCTGATTGGCGTAGTCTCCGACTACGCCAGGGACGTTATCAAATCTCCAGATTTGAGCAAAAACTTAAAAAAGATAATCAATTTCTATCTTCCCACTTAAGCCTGAATAATTTCTGGCACTGCTAAAAATATAATCTTCAGGTTGATAAAAAATCCCTGCCAATACATGGAAGCTGGTTTTATTGCTTTGAAGAAGTAATATAAAATTAATTTTTCTAAAATTATGAGTTTATCAATATCAATAAACTCCTAATTTATTTTTTTGAATTTAAAATTTTATTTTTTTATTAGTATACAAGTAAAAAATCCTCTTTTTCTTATCTCCAAAATTAATATTTTAAACAAAATCCATAACATCCACTTGAAATAATTAAATTCGCAAAATTTTTAAGAAAAAATATTCATTTTTTTCTCAATATCAGATACTCACTACTCTATACTAAAAAAAATGTCAGAATATAAACCGGAAAATTTTGAAAGCAAGTGGCAACAGCATTGGGAAGAAACAAAATTATATAAAGCCGAAATACATCCATTAAAGCCAAAATTTTATGCTTTGGATATGTTTCCATATCCATCAGGTGCTGGTTTGCATGTTGGCCATCCACTCGGTTACATCGCAACAGATATTGTTGCCCGCTTTAAAAGATTAAAAGGTTTTAACGTTTTGCACCCAATGGGTTTTGATTCATTTGGTTTACCTGCTGAACAATATGCTATTCAAACAGGGCAACATCCATCAGTTACCACCGAAGAAAATATTAATACTTACAAAAGACAATTAAAAAGCATAGGTTTTTCTTATGATTGGGATAGGGAGGTAAGGACTTCCTCACCCGATTTTTATAAATGGACACAATGGATTTTTATAAAATTATTTCATTCGTGGTATAATAAAATTGAAGATAAAGCAGAGCCGATTGAAAAATTAATTAATCAATTTGAAAATTCGGGTACAGATAAAATTATCGCTCATTGCGATGAAAAAACACAACAATTTAGTGCTGAAGAATGGAAAAACTTTTCTGAAAACAATAAACAGGAAATTTTATTAAATTATCGCCTTGCTTATTTGGATAACATGACGGTTAATTGGTGCCCTGCTTTAGGTACTGTACTTGCCAATGACGAAGTTAAAGATGGTGTGTCGGAGAGAGGTGGTTATCCTGTTGTTAAAAAAGAAATGAAACAATGGGCGATGCGCATCACTGCATTTGCAGGAAGGTTGTTAACAGGTTTGGAAGAAATTGATTGGCCAGAACCGCTGAAAGAAATGCAACGAAATTGGATTGGTAAATCTTTTGGTGCAGAACTTGATTTCCAATTAGAAAAAAATGATTTTAAAATAACTGTTTTCACAACTCGTGTTGATACCATATATGGCGTTAGCTATATTGTAATAGCACCAGAAAGTGATTTGATTGAAAAAATTACAACAACTGAACAAAAGAATGTTGTTGAAGATTATGTAAAAACTGCAAAAAATCGTTCCGAACGAGACAGAATGAGTGATGTAAAAACAGTGTCGGGGGTTTTTAGTGGAAGTTATGTAATAAATCCTTTTAATAATGAAAAAGTACCTGTTTGGATTGCCGATTATGTATTGGCAGGATACGGAACAGGGGCTGTGATGGGTGTGCCAAGTTCAGATGACAGAGATTTGCGTTTTGCAAAGAATTTTAATTTACCAATCATTTTTGTAATTGAAGGTACTGAAAACCTTGAAGACCCAACGGAAATAAAACATGGAAAATTAATAAATTCTGGTTTCTTAACAGGAATGGATTCTCATGATGCTATTTTAAAAGCAATTTCTTTTGTAGAAGAAAAAAAAATAGGCCTGCGTAAAATAAATTATCGCATGCGTGATGCGATTTTTGCACGCCAAAGATATTGGGGAGAACCAATTCCTATTTATTATAAAGATGGTTTACCTTATACTTTACCAGAAAATAAATTACCTCTTGAGTTACCTTCAATTGATAAATTTTTACCAACAGAAGATGGAGAACCTCCATTAGCAAGAGCAAAAAATTGGGTTTATTCTCCGGAAGGTGAAAAAAATAGTTATCCCTTGGAATTAAATACTATGCCGGGCTGGGCAGGTTCGAGTTGGTATTGGTATCGGTATATGGATCCAAAAAATGAAAATGAATTTGCTTCTAAAAAATCAATTGATTATTGGCAAGACATCGATATTTATTTAGGAGGTGCGGAACATTCTACTGGTCATTTACTTTATTCCCGATTCTGGAATTATTTTTTGTATGATTTAGGATTAATTCCGAAAAAAGAATTTGCGAAAAAACTGATAAATCAAGGGATGATTCAAGGGAGAAGTAGTTTGGTTTATAGATATAATTATAAAGTTGAAGATCCAATTCCTTTCGAAAATTTACCTCAAATCTTTATTTCAAAAAATATACGAGAGAAATGTAGAAATAGTGATTCTGAAAGAAAAAAATTTGAAAATCAGGTTATTGAAATTTTAAAATCCAAAGGCATTAAAATTGAAGGATCAAAAGAAATGATTCCCCAAGACTCTTTGGCTTCAGAATTACGAATAGATATTAAACTTGCTGAAAATGATATTTTAAATATCAATGAGTTTAAAAAATGGCGGCCTGATTTAGCTGATGCTGAATTTATATTTGAGCCTGATGGAAAATATATTTGCGGTTGGGAAGTAGAAAAAATGTCGAAGCGATGGGGCAATGTAGTTAATCCTGATGAAGTGGTTTTAAAATACGGTGCTGATACATTGCGTTTGTATGAAATGTTTCTTGGTCCGCTTGAGCAGTTTAAGCCTTGGAACACTCAAGGGATTGATGGCACTTATAAATTTTTACGCAAGCTTTGGCGTTTGTTTTACAACGAAGAAGGTAAATTTTTAATTACAGAAGAAGAACCAAGTGCTGCTGAATTAAAAGTATTGCATAAAACAATTAAAAAAGTAGAAGAGGATATTGAAAAATATACTTTCAACACAGTAGTAAGCTCGTTTATGATTTGTGTGAATGAATTAAAAGATTTGAATTGCAACAAAAGAATCATTTTAAAAGATTTTTTAATTATTCTCTCGCCTTACGCCCCACACATAGCAGAAGAATTATGGCAAAGTTTAGGTAATAATGATAGTATTTTTAATTCGTCTTTCCCACATTGGAAACAGGAATATATACAAGAAAATAGTTTCGAATACCCTATTTCTATCAATGGAAAAGTGCGGACTAAAATTAATTTTTCTCTAGAAACCTCATCAGAAGAAATAGAAAAATCAGTAATGGAATCGGAAGTAGTTAAAAAATGGTTAGAAGGAAAACAACCTAAAAAGGTTATTGTAGTTCAGAAGAAAATTGTGAATGTGGTGATATAAAATTTTTCTAGGCTCTTGTTTATAATTAATAAGATCAATCTGTTCTCTTATCAAATTGATTTAGTGGTTTTGTGTAATCCAATTAACACCAAAAGATTATGAATAAAAATATTCATCGCTCCTATGCCATTAGTATTTTTGTATTAAACCTATTTTTAGCTTCGACAACAGTTTGTGGACAGGTAAAAACTTATTCATTTAATAAGGTACCTGATTTCAACCATAATCTTTATGAGGTAGCATTTTCACCCGACGAACATTATATTCGTCTGTCATTTAATAACTTAGAAACTTCTGACAGTAAATTGGAATATATCAATTTGACCAATGGTAAAAAGTTGAATGAGCTACTACCAAAAGTGGATTTTAAAAAAATTGGTGGCTTCTCAGATGCTTTTGCTACTGGTGAATATCCAGAAAAAGGTGAACAATTTGCATTGAACTCAGATATAGCCAGTAATGATAATATCTATCGTTTAATAAAAGAAAAAGATGGAAGAAAGCTGATGAAGGATACCCTTTCTATTATCCGTTTTATTCACGAATCCTGGTTCGATAAGCAAAAGCCAAAACTTCTATGTAGTTACAGCTATCATTTTAGCCCTAAAGGCAAATATTTAGTAGTTTGTCACTCATGGGGACGAGCAACACATAGGCAGTACAGAGTATATGTGTTTGGATGTGATACAGGAAGATTGCTGTTCGGATTGTAAACGTAAATTAGTTGCTTGTAAATTTGTCAGTCCCAATTAGTAAATAATTATAAGTTATTATGCTGATCAAAAAATTCTGTCTTTCAATCAATAAACCTAATTAAGCACTAAATTACGTGGATATAATTTAGTGCGTTCCAATTTTTATTATGAGACCTTAAGTTGGATTGGTTTCGGCAATATTTTCCTTATAAGTATGGAATCCCTTCACATGACACGCTTGGCGCATTTTTCAGTGCCTTTGATAGAAAGAAGTTTAGCCAATTTTTCATGGAATTTACTAAAAATTTAGCGAAGGTTGATAGCCGTTTAGTGCCAATTGACGGGAAGACTGTTCGCGGAGTTGCCTCACAATTTGGGGATTCCCCCTTGCATATTGTATCTGCGTTTTGTAAAAATAATATGCTTACTTTATGTCAGGAAACAGTCAATGATAAGTCAAATGAAATTACTGCTATTCCTGCTTTGATAGATTTGCTAGATTTAAAAAACTGTATAGTAACTATAGATGCAATGGGCTGCCAAAAAGATATAGCTGAGAAAATAATAGAAAAAGGGGGTGGGTATATCCTTCAAGTGAAGGACAATCAAAAGGATCTCAAAGAACAAATCGAAAAGATATTTAATAGGCAAAAGACTAAAAATGAGAATGTTGAACTAGATACTGGTCATGGCAGAATCGAAAAGAGGATTTGTAAAGTGATAGATGATCTCACTTTTTTGGATGGTAAGCAAGACTGGAAAGGCCTAAAAACAATAGTGTTGATTCAATCTGAAATTTACCAGAAACAAACTCAAAAGAAATCTGAAAGTATTCGATATTACATCAGCTCAGAAGAGGCTAATTCAAAACAATTAGCTCAGGATATCAGAGGCCATTGGTCAATAGAAAATAATCTGCACTGGAATTTGGATGTTATATTTAAAGAGGACTTCCAGCTAAAGAGGAAAGGTAACTCAAGTGAAAACTTTAACATGATACTAAAGTTGGGATTAGGGATGTTAGATGCTGAAAAATCGAAAAAAAGGTCTAAGCCTATTAAAAGGTTAATCGCCTCCATTGATGATAGTTACAGAGAGAAATTAATGGGGCTTTAAATGCGAATTCCCTGGATGACCCTGTTTTTTCTGCTAAGTATAAATTAATAGAACCCATTAAGGGAATAGGCCTTATCACCTTTGCTACTATAGTGTCCGAAACAGGGGGCTTTGAGTTTTTTAATTCCCGTTAGCAGTTGGTCTGTTATGCCGGTTATGATGTAATTGAAAACCAGTCTGGCAAAAGGGTTGGCAAAACAAGGATATCCAAAAAAGGGAACACGCACATAAGGCGCATCATGCACATGGCCTCCCTTAACATGGTCAAATATAAAGTGCCGGTCTTTTTAGACTTATATGAAAGGGTCTTTGAAAGGACAAAAATTAAGATGAAGGCTTACGTGGCCATACAAAGAAAGCTTTTATGTCTTTTTTACACCTTATGGAAGAATAATACAGTTTATGAGGCTAATTATCTAGAAAGTAAAGAGAAGGCTTTGTTGTTAGAAACCTAAATGCACTTTTAGGGATGGGTGAAGCGAGAGGTAGAATTATTTATCCAAACAATGCAGGCCAGCTTCACACATCACTAAAAGTATCGGGGCTTGGGGTGAAACCCCAAAAAGTATGATGTTTGAAATAAAGCAACAAAAAGAAAAAAAGGTAATGTGATCAAAAATAGTTGGTAAAACTTATAAAATTGTATTCTTTTGGTTTTGTAGATGAAGAGGAGGAGGCTCTGGTGTAGGCCAACCTTCGAGCAATAAGTCTACCAAGTGAAGTATGAAGAGGCTGTATCAAAAGTCGTTTTGTCAGTTTAATGCCAAATAAAATTCTGATTTGAATTTTTGAACTTTACTTTTGATACTACCTCTTTTCGTTTTATACTTTTCTTGTTTTATGGCTCCAAAACTCAAAATAATAAAGCGCTTTTTAAGACCAGAAGGATTTTCAATACAAAAATAAATACCCCAATTTTTGCAGAAGTACAAGGGTTTTACCATGTATTTTTGACCATTATATCGAAAAAAAACAGCCAATAAAATTTGGCTGCACTGGATAGTATTTTCCTTTATAAAAAAGAAAATTCTTCCTTTGATTTAACAAATATAAAAATATTTATATAAAATAATTTGCTTTTTATGACAATACCTTAAACCAGAAGGGGATGTTAGCCTAACGGCTATTTGCTTTTCTACTTCGTTGGTAGGATACCAACAAAGGCAAAAAATATTTATTAATATCAAAATAACGATATTGATAAAACGATATTAAAAATTTAAATCAGAAATCCTAAAATCATCTAATCCTTTAAATTTAATTCCGATATTTTTTTACTCTAAATTATATCTCTTTCTACTTACCCGGATTGCAAATCCTATTTTATCTGTCGTTCCCGATGCCGCGAAAAGCGAACATCCAGAACAGCATGGATTTAACCTTTAGAAATATTTTCACTCACCCACCATCACAAATGCCCCCCAATAATAAGGAAATATATACTTGGCCTTTATGGTTTGTCTCGCATGAATAAAAGCTTCCCTTTTATTACCGCTTTTTAGCCAGTGTTCATAAAAATCGGTCATGAATTCCTGTGTAGCATTATCATCTACTTTCCATAAACTCATCATTACTGTGCGCGCCCCTGCAATTTGAAAAGCCCTTTGCAAACCATAAACCCCTTCACCGTTTTTTATTTCTCCTCGCCCTGTTTCACAGGCTGATAGTACAACCAGTTCAGTATTTTCAAGGTTTAAGTTCATTGCTTCGTAGGCTGTGAGGATTCCATCTTCTTTATCCGGGTCAGCCTTGCCATCATAAGCCTGTTGTGACCCAGATAAAAGTAAACCAGATCTTAACAAAGGGTTTTCGGTAAATTTTATTTTATTAAAGCCTGCAAAACCATTTTCTTGCCCTAGATTTTCCAAATCGGTCATAAAAAAACCATGAGTTGCAATATGAAGGATGCAGGGATTTATAAGTGCTTTGATTTTATTTTCGGAAGCCAAACCCAATGTAAATTTCCCGGTTTTCCAATAATTTTTAATTAATAATTTCTCAATATTATTAATTTCCTTTTCAGTACCTGGCAACATAGGGATAATCCCATCTTCAAAATCCCGTTTCAAGCTATCAGTTTTTACAATTTTATAATTAAAATTAAAGCTTCGGGTTGTGTCGGTATTTTTATTGCTATAATCAGGGTAACCAAAAAGGGAAGCGTCTTTAGAAGGATTATTTTTTCTCTTAATTGTTACCAGATCTTTGGAGGTTGTCACCAGTTGAATATCAATTTCTTCGCTAACAAACTTGGCTATCAATGGATTTAACAGGGTATTAATATTAATTGAATTATAAACACCATCGGGTGAAAAATAAATTTTGATGGTATGAGGTGCTATTATTTTAAGCCGTTCGGCAATGGGGGCCCAAAATTGTTTGTAGGAGTTTTTATCTTCAATATTTTTTAGGATTGTATTTTTGTAATAGGCAATGGAAACTCCTTCCAATTCCTTTCCATTTTTTAATAGTACTAAGTCCGGCTGATTGGAAGAAGGCGTAATTATAAGAGCTGCATAATAGACAGTATCAGTCCATTTTTTATTATACCATGTAAAGCGTACCATTTCTATGGCGGCTTGGTCGGGTTTAAGCCTTTTCTGAATGTCTCTCCAGGTGCAGCTTTTGTTGTCATTGGCCTGGGCAAAGGCCTGAGACTGTGAAGAGAGTTGTTTCTCTAACTCATTAGCTTCTTCTTCGATTTTGGGCACATCAATACCAATTTTTTCTTTTTCTGCAAGAGGCATCTGATAAACTTTTGCTAAGTTCTGGCGTTTGGCTTGCCAGTTTTGATAGAGGCTTATGAGGTCCTTATTGCCTGAGGCTATGATGTTGTTGCGGATGCGGTTCTGCGCATTGAAAAGCAGGGCTTTGGTAGCAAGCAGGTTGTTGTACATATTGCCTACAATGGTGGGATTTTGCATTTTGCGTTTGAGTACAAAAGAGTTGAAAGTTTCGAAATATTGCTTAAAGGTCATCAAAAAAGCTTCTTTTTCTTTTTCAGACAGGAGGGCAAACTGAGTTTCTAAAAGCCTGAAATATACCTGATGAGATTTCACAAATAAAGGTTCTGCTTTTTGATAGTTGTCCTGACACTCATATAATAATCCCAAATTATTTAAAGAAGAGGCATAATTAGGATGATCCTTGCCCAAGGATTTATCTCTTACCCTCAAGGCTTCTACAAACAAAGGCTCTGCTTTGGCGTAGTTGCCTTCTGTGTAATATAACGCTGCCAAATTATTTAAAGAATTGGCATAATCTGGATGTTCTTTGCCAAGAGATTTCTCGCCAAACTTTAAGGCGTCTAAATACAATATGTGTGCTTTTTCATAGTTTCTCTCAGAGTAATACAAAGATGCTAGATTATTTAAAGAAGCGGTATAATGGGGATGATCCTTGCCCAAGGTATTTCTTATAATCTTTGATGCTTCTAAATACAAAGGCTCTGCTTTAGTATAATTGCCCTCACTTGAATATATTTCAGCCAGATTGTTTAGAGAGGTAGCGTAATCGGGATGTTCTTTGCCTAGAATTCTTGAGTACACCCCTTTTACATTTAAAAGCAAATTCTCTGCTTTCGCATAGTTGCCCTGATCATTATACATCAATGCCAGGTTGTTTAAAGATTGAATATAATCAAGATGCTCTTTGCCTAGTGTTTTTTCTTTTATTTTTAATGCCTCTAAAAATAAAGTCTCTGCTTTAGCATATTTACCTTGCTCACTATATAATAAGGCCAGGTTGCTTAAAGATTGAGCATAGTCGGGGTCATATTTATCTAAATATTTTACATATATCTCCTTCACTTCCAAATACATAGCCTCTGCTTTAGCATGGTTGCCAGTAAAGAAATATATTAATGCTAAGTTATTTAAAGACATAGCATAGGTTTTGTTTTCTTTACTGAATTCTTTTTCTACTAGGACTTTGGCTCTTTCCCAAAGTGGCAATGCCTCCTCATATTTCCCAGCCCTATAAAGCTGCATTCCTTGCTCGGTTAAGGTATTCCATCCTTCTGAGTTCAAAGTTCCATTTGAATTATATTCTTTTATTTCTCCTAATATCTGCCCCTCATTAAAAGTAGCTTGCTGACTTTTGTTTCCATTCTCTTGATACCAGATACAATTTCCATCCATCACCTCTTCTGGCCTGTCAGCTATCATTTGCCCTTCAAACTGTTTTTTGCCGTTGAGATAGTAATCGGTAACGGTTCCTGTGGGCTTATCGTCTTTGTATTCAATAAGACGATAGTAGGAGACTTGTGCTGCTTTTTCAATAGGTTTAAAGTCTTTGTCAAACAGGATAGTCCATTTACCTTGCCGTTTGCTATCCTTATCTGTAAAGTTTAAATTTTTAGGAATGTTTTGGGCGGTCACACATTGGCATAAAAAAAGAAAAACTATTAAAAATACAGTTTTCATGTTTAACATTGATCAGATTTTTTAAAAGAAAGTTATATAAAGAGAATGAAATGTTCACTCTCTTTATTTTTTGAAGAGGACTTTATTGATATTTTTAAATAAAAAATATTTGCCTTCAAGGTATAATTCCATGAACCTTAAATTCCTTTTAAAATATTAAAATTTCAAGTTTCAGAATTGTCCTTTACCATAAATTATGTGTAAATGAAACTTAATTAAAAGTGATTTATTTAGGACATTTAATATAATGATCATCGTTACGCTTCCGTATCTCGGATAAAGAAATTCGAAATTTAGAAAATTGACCATTATCAATATGGTCTTGGATGGCATCATAATTATAACTAATAAAACAATTATTGAGGTATTTATATGTTACTCCAAGCCTGTAATAACGATAAAGTACTATACCATAACCGTTTTTTGCATATTCCCAATCCTCAGAGTTAATTGTAAAATTGAGCAGTTTATAATCCCCGTCAAAAAAATTAATGAGCTTTGCCTTAATTTGAGCGTTGATGTTTGCATCATATATTTTTGATTTAACGAGGGTGAAATTTTGAGCTAAATCGTTAGAAATTATTTTGTTTGTTGCTACAACTTCATCATTATTTTGCTTTTCCTTTCTTGCAGTAGATTCCTTATTTAATTCTTCAGTCTTTAAGTCTGCAAGTTTTTTTTCTTTGTCAAGATATGGCTTTATCCAGCCTTCATAAGGCCCATATCCATTTGTAAGATCAAGAGTAAAACTACCAAACATTGTTGCCACTTGAGCCCCTTCATTTATTTTAATATAAAATAAAATGGGTTTTTTAGGAAATGATACAATGGCTTTTAGCAAAAAAATATCTTTCTCAGAAAGTTTGTTTCCATCAATTGGAAGCACTTGAAAATAGAAAACATTTTTTTGAATTTGCCTTCAACCACTCCGGAATTAAGTGATTCTTTCCACTGATATTTGAAATATATTTCACTCCACGAAAGCGAAATTGATATCATAGGCTGAGTAGCGGAAGGATCCAGTGCAAAATCAGCAGGAACATAGGCATCACCTGGCAAATTAAAAGAAAGAGCCTTATTGAAAATTGTAGCGCATCGCATTATATTTTCCCCTGGAAGGAAGGTTTCATACTTTTTGACTTTTTTTGGTTCAATGGATCTTTCTTTTGTAAAAGACAAATTAAACACCTGGCTCTCCGTACCGAATTGAGCATAGGTATTTCCAACAGCGAGAAAAAGAAAGAATAATAAAAATAATATGTTTCTCAAAATTAAGAAGGGTGAAATAGTTTTCATCGTTTAATATAGGAGTTAAGAGATTGAGATTAAATATTTTAAATATTTTCCACAAATACAAATAAATTTTAATTATTATTTTCATTAAACATACTAATCCCATTTTTGCCTTTGTTGGTATCCTACCAACAAACAGAATGGCAAATAGCAATTAGGTTAATGTTCCAACTCGCAGATAAAACTAATAATTTCAATTCTTTCAAAAAAAATAAACTTAAGATTGCGGTAGTCAAAGAATGAACATTGTTTTAATGTTCTTTGCCTGTTAGCCAAAAGTCTTATAAAATAAATCATGGAATTAGCCTATCGGCTATTTGCTTTTCTATATCGTTGGTTGGATACCAACAATAACAAAAAATATTTATTAATATCAAAATATCAATATTGATAAAACGATATTTATAATTTAAATCAAAAATCTGAAATCATCTAATCCTTTAAATTTTATTTCGGATATTTTTTTTTTACTCTAAATAATTACTCTTTGAGCTTCCCCGATTGCAAATCCTATTTTATCTGTCGTTCCAGATGCCGCGAAAAGCGAACATCCAGAACAGCGTGATTACAAATCCTATTTTTATCTATCGTTCCTGAGGCAGCGAAAAGCGAACATTCATAACAGCGTGATCGTTTTAGCTGGCGTTTAATTTAAAGGATGTTAATATTTTTAATATTATTTCTTTCCAACCATTTTTCCATAAGCTAGGCTCAATCTCAGTAGAAACAAACCATAATTTATCTCCTTTTCTTTTATACATCGAAATACAAGTCAGATTATTATTGGGATCAGTATAAGAAATGTACCAAGATTTAATTCCATTTTCTTCACCATTCAATATTTTCTGCTTATAGTCAACTGGAAGATTGTTCGATTCTAAAATAAAATCTGCCATATGCTCGTTTGGGAATGTAATGCCTTCATAAGCAGAAATATAAATACCACCTTTAATTTTATCAGATTCGATGCTAATAACTCCGTCTTTATTCTTTTCAACTTTCCAATTTTCAGGATAATCAATTGAATACTTTTGTTCTGAGTTTTTGTAATTAGAAAGCTTGATTAATTTTTTTTGGGCAAATAAATTATTCCAAAATCCCATTATAATTATTAGTATTACTATTTTACTTATCATATGGTCAGTGTCTTTTTTTAAATACCACATAACATTTTGGAGATTTGCGATGGTCGGGCTTTTTACCACAAATGTTGATGCGGAGCTCTCCCCAACTCCCGCAAATTTATAACTTGTGGTTCTAGCTTAACAAACTTCTAAAAAATTCAGTAATAACCATGTAATATTAGCACTATTTCCCTTCAACATTCTTCACTTCTTCTTTATTCTCTTCTATAGCATTCCTATCAATAACTATAATATTACCTGCGCCGTTTATCGAATGATATTCACCGTTGTACATGGCATCTGCACTTACAGGACCCATTTTAAATTTTCCTTTGCTCACTGCACGCACTACATAATAAAATGTTTTTACCTGGCCTGTGGCAGTAGCAAAAATATTTATTCTATCATCGCGAATATCTAAATGCTCAGGTATGAATGCATTTTTACTTGCCCATGTCATTTCAGGTGATTCTGCAATTCGCGGATTTTCGATTTCAAAACCAGCAGGAAGCATATCTGTTATCACAACGTTTTCAACACTCGAACCATCGGTTGTTATCAATTCCATTTTAACTACAATTAAATCGTTTTGCCTGAATGTGGAGCCTGATAATTGCCTTCCTGATCTGTCGTAAAATGTTTTTCTAACTTTTAAATAACTATCTTCTTCTTTTACAATATTACTTGTGCTTAAACCTTCTGCTTGCCAGAAATAATATAATGAACCTGTTCCATTGGTTTGAATATTCACATTTTTATTTGCCAAACCAGTGGCAAGTGAAATATCTTCATTACTAAATGTGGCAATATTTTTACCACCAGCAGTAATTTGAGCATTAACTTGTGTTTGATTATTTTTTCTGGCAAATTTCCCCAATGCCAATAATCCAAAAGCATTTTCTTGTGTATTTAACCAATGCGATCGTTTTATAGCATCTGATAAATGTTTTACCATTATAGGAATTTGTACATTTTGCGGATCGGTATCTAAAAGTGCATTTAACGAAATTGCTTCATCGCGTATAAATGAATAAAAGCTTCCACCTAATGCCGTTTCTGATCTTTCATTCGAAAATGATGCCGGAACAAGCGAACGGTAACTTCCATTATCACCAGTTAAAAAATATGCTGCACCTAATAAGTATTTACTATCAATAGCAAGTAAATTTTTATTTGATTTATAATAATTCATGGTGCTCATATCAGCTTTGCTACCGAGTGCGATTACATATAATGAGTAGGCAATTTCTTTTGGTGCTATAAATTTCGTTTTGCGTACATTGTTACCATCATAGAAAAAATATTCTTCCTGATTCTTTCTATTTCTTGCCTGTGCTTTTAAATATTCTAACATTTTATTTAAAACCGAGCGAGGCACTTCAAAACCTGCTTTTCTTGCTTCGATCATAAAATGAGCAGCGTATGCAGTTCCCCACCAACTTTCTTTTCCACCTTCTGGCCAGTAACTTAATGCACCATTGCCTAATTGCATGGCACTTAATTTATTTATTGCTTGCTGCACATTTACATTCGCGGCGTTTTGTTTCATTGATTTATTTGCAACCTGAAAAAAAGTTGGTTTTTTAAATTTGTGCAATGTTTTACTTAAATCTGAAAAATAAATTTGAGGGAAAGCAGTTGATACTGTTTGTTCAACGCAGCCGTATGGATAGTTCAAAAGATCGTCTAAATTTTGTGCGAATTGTGTAATTGGAGATTTGCTGACAACTAATTTAGCTTTAGTAGATGCAGGAATATAATCACCAGCCAATGTAAATGAACTGTTTTTTCCTCCTTGTATTGCTCCTGATCCACTTGTTTTTAACAACGATTGTATCGGACGAATGGTGATATCTGTTTTATCAGAAAAATTTTGATTTAATGCATTTACAAAAACTTCAACTTCTCCATAACCAACATTTTGAGCTGCATTAATGGTAAATGATACTTGCGCTTCTGAATTGGCAGGTATTTTAACTGATTGTGTTTGATTTCCTTCTACCGACAATTCTCCACTTAATTTTAAAACTGCTTTAGCCGTTGCAACCTGATTGGTAGTGTTAGATAAAGTAACCGGCATAATTATATTATCTCCAGGACTTAAAAAACGTGGCAAAGAAGTTGAAATTATAATCGGATCAGCTACTTTCATGTTTTTTTGTGCAGAACCGAAAGCATTATCTTTATAGGCAACGGCCATAATTCTTAAATCTCCTGAAAATTGAGGTACATCAATTGTGTAAACTGCTTCACCAGAACCATTTGCTGTTATTGTTCCGCTCCAAAAGCTAACCAGGTTTACTCTTTTATTAGATAATGGATTTGTTCTTCCTGCTAAAGCAGATTTCATTGCACCATCACCACCTGTACTGCTTTTTTTATCGTTAAGTTCGGGAAATAAACGAGGATATAAATCATATGCATTTACTTGCAATGCTTTCTTTTGGAAAAAATAAGCAAAAGGATTAGGAGATTGATAATCTTTTAATTGCAAAATACCTTCGTCAACTATGGCTAATGTAACTTCAGCATTTGGTTTAGTTTTTACACGAATTGTTTGTTTGGTTTTTGATAAAGATTTTTCAACACTTATTAATTCAACAGGTAATTTATAATCTTCGTCTTCCACATCAATTGAAACAAAACCATGAGCAACAGTTAAAGGAATTGCTCCATCACTCAAAGGCTTAATTAAAGTAGCCGTTACATACACATTAGGTAAATGTTCTGCTTTTAAATTTATATCAAATGATGCTGATTTTTTGTCGGTTGTAACAAAATATTTTTCATAAACCTTATCCCTTTCAATTGAAATAAGCATTTTTCCTTCAAAAGGAGTTTTAAATAATAATTTTGCTTTTTCGCCTGTTTTATATTTTTTCTTATCAGCTTGTATTATTATTTGTCCTTCTTTATCAACTTCGAAAGAATTACTGCTCACTCCATAGCCATAAGCGTAAAAATTTTGTTTTACATAACTTTTACTCCCAGGGTTGCTTATTCTTACCTCATATTCACCGGAAAGTTGAGGAATGTATGAAAATAATGTTGTGGTAGAGTTTAATTTAATGGTTTTATCTTCCATTAATTGTTCCTTTTTTTGAGAAATATATCTTATAGAACCATTATTATCTTTTTGTAAAACGGTTTCATAATTTGATTTTATGATTTTTACATTTGCACTAGCGGATAAAGCTTTTCCATCTTTATTAACAGCTATTAAAGGGATATCTATTTTTGTTCCTGTGCCGGAATAAGAATCAAAATATTTTATTCCATAAAAAACATCTTGAGTAATAACATCTATTCTATTAGCACGATTTACTGGGCGACCACTTTCATCAAAAACAGTTGTAAAAACAGTGCCTTGTAAAATACCTAAGCCTTGATAACTATCTGGTATTTTAAGACTTTCTTTTAAAATTCCATTTTCATCAGTCGAACCTTGTCTTTGAATTTGTTCGAAACTCACATTATCATTCCCAGAAATTGAAAAATTATAATCTGAAAAATTTACAGATGAGAATTCTTTTTTGTGAAGGTTATAAGTAATTTCATAATTACGATTGGCAGCTGGAGGGCCAAATAAATTTAAGGCAGTGGCAGAAATATCAATTGTTTCTCCTGGTTTATATTCTTTTTTCGGGATCGCTACATTTACTTTAATACGATCAGGTAAAAACTCTTCAACATTCACATTTTTACTTGCAAGCATTACATCATTTGCAGTATAAACTTCTAAACTATAATTACCTGTAACAGCTGCACTCGGGAAGGTAACAGATGTAGCGAATGAAGATTGTTTGTTTAAATTACCTTTTAAAGTAGTAAACTCTTTACCCATTGGAGATACCACTTTTATTTTCACAGGCATTTCTCCAACTGTTTTCCATGCTTTATCTCTTATAATTGTATTGATGTTCATGGTTTCACCAGGCCTGTACATATCTCTTTCACCATATAAAAATGCTTGATAGCCAGATGCATTTTCATGAGCACCTCCCACTTCATATCGTGATGTTTCAACTTTGTTATCATCAAAAAGAAGGAAATTGAAATCTTCTTTTTCGCTAACAGTAATTAATTTTATTTTAAAGTTGGGTGCCGTTTTTTTTATTTCTGAAAACTTTGCAATTCCATCAGCATCTGTTTCGGCAGTTGAAATGGTTTGATTATTAGAACTTACAAGTTTAACAGTTAATTTAGAAAGTGGTTTTGCAGTTAAAATTGAGTTTGTAAAAACAAAAATTTCATCTTCTGTTTCTTTCACTATCATTCCTATATCCGAAACCGAAACCATTTTAGAAGCACTTACCCAATTTTGCTCTATGCTGCTTACTTTTACAGCATACATTCCTTTAAAATCATTAATTTCTTTGATATTCATATTTAAATAATAAATGCCTCCTTCTTTCCTTAAATCTTTAACATTTACTATTTTTTCAGAAACCACATCGCCAAATGGGTTATTATTACTATTTTCATTTACATATTCTTCTGAATCGGTATTATAACTACCATAATCTTCAATATAATTTCCCTGCCGAGTAAAAGGTAAAATGTTATTTTCGTAAATTTTATAAACACTCACCCTCACTTTTTCGAGGCCAATGATGTTGACACCAATGTTTTTTGATCCTTTAGAAGTTAAGTATAATCCATTTTTGGAAGTGAATTCTATTTGTGGTTGCATTTCCCCAAAGGCAACTACTTGCGTGTAGTCTTCATTTCTATTTCCAAAAATATAATCTTCACCTAATTTACTTCCGAAAACGCCTGATAATTCGTGAGAAAAGGTAAGTGAGTAAGAACCTGGTTTAAAACTTCCTTTTATAATGCAACCATATTCCTGTTTTTCAATTGTAAAATCCATTACCGGATCTATTTTTATATAATCCTTTAAATTTTCTTGTGCGAAAGTTTGGTTGGCGTACACATAAATAATTCCTGTTTCTCCAACATAGTCAGTTTCTATATTTGAAATTTTAAGCGGATCAATATTTGGGATTTGTGTATTTAATTTTATTTGTGTCTTTAAAGCTTTTCCTTTTTCAGTTTTTAAACCTTCTTTTATTGCAATCTCGCTGTCTTTTGTTTGAAAACTTTTTTTCGCATCCGTTACCAATACTATTTGATCACTTAAATTCGTATTTACTGGCTTAAGATTTACTTTTTCTCCATCAGTAGTAATGGTCGTATTGTTGGCTACTTCAGTAGGGTTGACAGGATAATTAAATGCAAATTGATATTTTATTTGCGCTGACCCCGATTTGTCTTTGATCCAATATGCATTTACTTTTTGCACATTAAGATAAGGTGTGTGAAAATTTATCGTTTTCTCATCACCAAGCGATAATTTATTATTTGAGGATTTATTATTTTTAAACAAATCTGTTGATAAAGTTGCTTTGTAATCTGTAGCAGGTTGGAAACCAAAATCGGGAGAGAAAGTAAGTTCATCTGTGGCGGTCCATTTAAATTTCCCTTTTACTTCTGGTTCAAATTTAATGTATGCGGTGCTATCCCAATTATTTAATAAACTATCACTAATTAAATTGTGATTGAAAGTAAAAATCAGGTTTTGTTTAAGGTTGATTTCCTCACCAAAGTTTTTGTTAGTGATATTTAATTTATCTCCACTATTGCAAGAAAATAGTAAAACGGAAAACAAGAATAATAAAATGAAATTAATCTTTTTTTGAAAACGCATTTTGGAAAAAGGTTTTAAAATTGTAGAGAGGATATTTAAAAATTACAACTTAATGAAAATTTATGGATTAAGTAACTTGTGAAGTATTAAGAAAAATAAAAATTTACGAATATCAAAATATCAATATTGATAAAACGATATTTTATTTAAAAAATCTTAAAATTATTAGGATTTGAGGATGAGGAGGATTTTCGTCATTTAAATAATTTATTTTAATTATTAACAGTTAAATCGTTTGTGTACTAACAGCCCAATAATTTCCTGCAAAGTCTAAAAATGCACCTCTAATGTCTGGATCACCCTGTTTGTTTATTGGTTTTTCTACAATCATACAATCATTGTCAACAGCTAAATTAAATGTTTTAAAAACATTGGGAACGTAAATATGAAGCATCGTTGTGTTAGCAGCATAATCACTTGTGCTATTGCTAATCATTATAACGGTGTCATCTAATTTTAATTCAATGTGTGAAATAGTACCATTATGGTGTTCGAACCTTCTTAATTCTTTTGCTTCGAAAATAATCTTCAAAAGAGCAACTAATTTTTCAGCATCATCCGAAATTAAATAAGGTGAAAGCGAATTATAAGATTGTGGTTTATAAGAACTATTCGTATTAAAATAGGTTTCCATTCTATCTTTATTAAATGTTTGATTTATATTTTAACTCTTCAGTAATATTGCTAAGCATTTATATAAATAAAAACATTTTGAAGATATAAATTGCTAAAGAATAATAACTAATATCAAAATATCAATATTGATAAAACGATATGATAAACAAAAATTCTAAAATCTTTAGGGGTGATAAGGATTTTTTTTAATAAATCTTTTAATTCTTTTCCATATTTATGACATTGAAATCCATTTTAAATCAATTAAATTTTTTGTCATCGTTGGCATCCTACCAAAGATGGAGAAAAGCAATAGTCAATAGGCAATATACTTATTTTAAGATTCCAGGCTAATAGGCAAAGAACAATAAACAATGTTCATTCTTTCACTACAGCAATTTTAAGTTTATATTTTATTTGAAAGAAAATCATAATTATTATTTTATATGAGATTTGGAACATTAGGCTATTGGCTAATGGCCTTCTGTTTTTCGGAAGGATACCAAGAAAAGCAAAATCTTTTTTACAAAACTGAAAAGAAAGTAATTAAAATTAATTTGAATAATCTTTAAATATGGAAAATAAAGATCACAAACCTTGTAGGGATGATGAAAAGCTTTTAAAAAACATTGCTGAACACGGTTGGCAAGTAATA
>Ga0123338_10002030_pt1 | contig 19110 bp, 16 predicted proteins | sample grotaG_FD_89793 | JGI IMG/M metagenome (GOLD analysis project Ga0123338, IMG submission 89793) | Glacier valley bacterial and archeal communities from Borup Fiord, Nunavut, Canada, to study Microbial Dark Matter (Phase II) -... | ecosystem: Environmental > Aquatic > Freshwater > Ice > Glacier ...
CCAAAAATATACGGCTTCATCTTCGGGTTCCAGCGATGTGTCTGGTGGCCGAAGTGGGCGCCTGCTTCCAAAAGCTGCGCCATCGAGACGACGGGAGTCGCCATAATTTTCTCTCCTCTATCCGGTTAAGCCGCCGCAGGGGATGTTCGAGCGCGAGCCCGACACCGGATGGGTTGCCCCTGCGTGTGTGTTGAAGGAAGCGCGGACTTAGCGGTACACCGACGGGAAATCAACCCTCAGTTGACGAGCATCAGCCGCGGTCCGTCGGTCGCGGTAAGCGTGACAGCGCTGATCCCGCGCAATCGCCCAACCTTGTCGCGCAGCTCGCCGTCAATTGCGAAGTCCCGGCCCAGCGAGATTGCCGCACGGTGGCCGCCCGGCAACAGGATACGTGCCAGCACCTCGCCGCGTCCACCGCGCGCCGGCGCCAGCACGGTGCCCAGCGCCTCGACGCCGGCAGCACCGCCGACGTCGACGGTCAATCGGCAGCGCGAGCGCTTGGCCAGCGCGTGCAACGGCTGCACGCTGCGCAGCGTTACCCGTGGCGTTTCCTCGCCGGGACGCCACAATAGCTCGGCCTGCGACAGCACCGCGTCGCCCGCTCCGACCGCAGCGTCGATCTGCGCCTGCGCGCCTTCGTCGAAGCAACTCGCCACATATTGCCCAGACGCATCCGACATCGTCAGCAATTGATAACGGCCGCCCTTGCCCGACTGCGGCGTCCGCCAGCTTGCGGCTTCGATCAAACCGGCGAACATGCACGGCAGCCGCCCGCCGCCGGGCGGCGGCTCCATCTCACACGCCTGGGCATAAGTGCGCACGCCGTGCGCCTCGAGGAGATGCGCCCAGGCTTCGACCGGATGACCCGAGAAGTAGAAGCCGAAAGCGTCCTTTTCATGCGCCATTGCTTCGGCGAGCGACCAGCTGTTGCCTTGTGGCACCAGCAGCGCGAGGCCACGGTCGGTGCTGTCACCGAACATTGCCACCTGTGCGCTGACGCGCGCATCGGCATGACGCTGCGCCGTCCCCAGCACCGCCTCGGCGAGCGCATGGACGCCGGCTCGATTGGGCTCGATTGCGTCGAAGGCACCACCACCGATCAGGCTTTCGAGCTGGCGCTTGTTGAGCTGGCGCGGGTCGACGCGTCGGGCAAAGTCACCCAGTCCAGTGAAACGCGCTATCTTACGCTCTTCGACAATGCCCTCCATCGCCTTTTCGCCGACACCCTTGAGTGCGGCGAGCGCAAACCGGACATGACCGTCCTCAACGACGAAATCTGCCCCCGAGGCGTTGATGCACGGCGGCAGGCATTTGACACCGAGCCGCCGCATGTCGTCGATGAAGATCGCAAGGCGGTCGGTATTGGTGATGTCATACGCCATTGACGCCGCATAAAACTCGACCGGATGATGCGTCTTGAGCCATGCCGTGTGGTAACTGACCACGGCATAGGCGGCCGCGTGGCTTTTGTTGAAGCCGTACCCGGCAAACTTGTTGACCAGATCGAAGATGCCCGCCGCCTGACGCTTGTCGACACCGTTTGCCGCTGCCCCGTCGAGAAAGCGCGCCTTTTGCGCATCCATCTCGGCCTGGATTTTCTTGCCCATCGCACGGCGCAGCAAGTCGGCCTCGCCGAGGCTGTACCCGGCAAGGATCTGCGCAATCTGCATCACCTGTTCCTGGTAGATGATGACGCCGTAGGTTTCCTTGAGCACTGCCTCGAGGCTCGGATGCAGATAGTCGGGCGCTTCCTCGCCGTTCTTGCGCCGACCGAAGGACGGGATATTGTCCATCGGTCCCGGCCGGTACAGCGCACCAAGCGCAACGATATCCGCAAAGCAGCTCGGGCGCACCTGGGTGAGCGCGCGGCGCATGCCTTCGGACTCGAACTGGAAAACGCCAACGGTGTCGCCGCGGGCAATCAGCCGATAGGTTTCCTCATCGTCGAGCGGCAGCGCGGCAAGGTCAATCACGACGCCGCGGTCGGCGAGCAGTTCGACCGCGCGCTGCAGCACGGATAGCGTTTTCAATCCGAGGAAGTCGAATTTGACCAGCCCGGCCTTCTCGACCCATTTAAGATCGAACTGGGTCACCGGCATGTCCGAGCGCGGATCGCGGTACATCGGCACCAATTGGCTTAGCGGGCGGTCACCGATCACCACACCCGCCGCGTGTGTCGAGGCGTGGCGTGGCAGCCCTTCGAGCTTGAGCGCGATCTGCAGCAGTCGCGCCACCTTCGGGTCGCGGTCACGTTCGGCGACGAGTTCCGATACGCCGTTGATCGCACGCGCCAGCGTCCACGGATCGGTCGGGTGGTTCGGCACCAGCTTCGCCAGCCGGTCAATCTGGCCGTACGGCATCTGCAGCACGCGCCCGACGTCCTTGAGCACGGCGCGCGCCTTTAGCTTTCCGAACGTAATGATCTGCGCCACCTGCGCGCGGCCATAGCGTGCCTGCACATAGCGGATGACTTCGCCGCGGCGGGTTTCGCAAAAGTCGATGTCGAAGTCGGGCATCGATACGCGTTCGGGGTTGAGGAACCGCTCGAAGAGCAGCCCATGCTGCAATGGATCAAGGTCGGTGATCGTCAATGCCCATGCGACGACGGAACCAGCGCCCGAACCGCGCCCTGGTCCAACCGGGATGCCCTGCGCCTTCGCCCAGACGATGAAGTCGGCCACGATCAAGAAGTATCCGGCAAAGCCCATGCGGTTGATGACGCCGATCTCGAAGGCCAGCCGCTCGCGGTATGGTGCGGGATCGACGTCCAGCTTGGCAAGCCGCAGCTCGAGCCCGGCGGCTGCGTCCGTCGCCAACGTCTGCGCCTCGGCGGCGGGATCACCGGCGAGGCTTGGCAGGATCGGGCCGCGGGCCGGTGCCTTGACCGAACAGCGCTGCGCAACGACGAGCGTGTTGGCCAATGCTTCGGGCAAATCGGCAAAGCGGTCGGCCATATCCTTGGCGGACTTGAGCCAATGTTCAGGGTTCGAACGGCGGCGCTCGGTGCTTTCGACATAGACGCTGTCGGCGATGCACAGCAGCACGTCGTGCGCGGCATAGACCCCGGCGTCGGCAAAGCGCACCGGGTTGGTCGCCACCAGCGGCAGATCGCGGGCATAGGCGAGCGCGATCAGCGGCGCTTCGGACCGGTCTTCGATCGGATCGCCGGTCCGGCTGATCTCGACATACAGTCGTCCCGGGAACAGCGCCTGCAGCCGGTCAGCATAGGCTGCCACGTCCTGCCCATCGGCAAGCAGGCGACCGAGCGCGCCTTCGGGGCCGGCGGTCAGCGCGATCAACCCATCGGTACGACCTTCGAGACGGTCGAGCGTCAGTTGCGGGTCGTCGACCGCGCCTGAATCGAGGTGCGCATCGCTGACCAGCGCGATCAGGTTGGCGTAGCCCGCGTCGTCCTGCGCCAGCAGGGCCAGCCAGTCGGTGACCGGTCGGCTGATGCTGGTGCGGCTGCCGGGGCGTTCGATGCCGAGCAGTGCCCCCACGATCGGCTGGACGCCTTCGACCTTGCACGCGTCGGAAAACTCCATTGCTGCGAACAGGTTATTGCGGTCGGTTAAGGCGACCGCCGGGAACTTGGCGCGGCGGCAGAGGCTGGCGACGTCGGCGGGCTGGATCGCGCCTTCGAGCATCGAATAGGCGGAATGGACGCGCAGGGGGACGAAGGCGGCGTGGGGCATGGCCGGAACATGGCGCGGGTTGCCGATTCGCGCGAGGGGGCTGCGGCGATTAGCTGGGGATAACCAGCCGCCCCTCGTGGAGCGTGACGACGCGGTCCATCGCCTTGGCCAGCGCGACATTGTGGGTCGCCACCAGCGCCGAACTTCCCAAGTTACGGACAAGATTGAGGAATTCTGCCAGCACCTTGGCTGCCGTCGCCTCGTCGAGGTTGCCCGTCGGCTCGTCTGCCAACACCAGCGCCGGCTGGTTGGCGAGCGCGCGTGCGACGGCGACGCGCTGTTGTTCGCCGCCGGACAGCTGCGCCGGACGGTGGTCGAGCCGCGCCGCCAGCCCAAGCTTGCCGAGGAGGTCGGCGGCATGCGCGCGCGCCTTTGCCGGTGCAGTCCCGTGGATCAATTGCGGCAGCACGACATTCTCCAGCGCGGAGAAGTCGGGCAGCAGATGGTGAAACTGATAAACGAAGCCGAGCCGGTCGCGGCGCACACGCGTGCGGCCCGTCGAGTCCAGCTTTTCAACGCGTTCGCCTGCGATGCTGATTTCGCCAGCGAAGCCGCCCTCGAGCAGTCCGACCGCCTGCAACAGCGTCGACTTGCCCGATCCCGAGGGCCCGAGCAGCGCGACGATCTCGCCCGGCGCGACGCTGAGGTCGACGCCGCGCAACACATCGATGCGGACCCCGCCCTGTTCGAAACTGCGGCACAGCCCGCGAACGTCGAGCGTGTCATTCATAGCGCAGCACCTGCACCGGATCGGTGCTTGCGGCTTTCCATGCCGGGAAAAGCGTGGCGAGGAACGACATCAGCAGCGTCAGCGCCACGATGCCGACGACTTCCATCGGATCGGTCTTCGACGGCAGGTCGGTCAAATAGCGCACCGATGGATCCCATAATTGCGCACCGGTCAGCGCCGATACGCCCGACACGATCGACGCGCGGAAGTGCAGCAGCGAAAATCCGAGGATCAGCCCCAGCACGATCCCCAGCCCGCCGATGAGCGTGCCGACCGTCATGAAGACGCGCATCAGCGCGATACGGCTCGCGCCCATCGTCCGCAGGATGGCAATGTCGCGGGTTTTTGCGCGAACCAGCATGATCAGGCTCGACAGGATATTGAACACCGCGACGAGGATGATGATCGACAACACCCAGAACATCACGGTGCGTTCGACGACGAGCGCCTCGAACAGCGCCGAATTGGTCTGCTGCCAGCTGGCGATGACGCCCGACTTGCCGACCTGCGGCGCGATGGGTTTGAGGATTTGATCGACATGATCGGGGTCGTTGGTGACGATCTCGACCATGCCGACCGCGTCGCCAAGGCGCAGCAAAGTCTGCGCATCGGCCATCGGCATCACCACGAACGCCTTGTCATAATCGTAGATGCCGACTTCGAAGATCGCGACGATCCGGTAGGCGACGATGCGCGGCACCGTCCCGAACGGCCCGGTCTGGCCATCGGGCGAAATCAGGCTGACGGTATCGCCGACCTGCGCGCCAAGATTTTCCGCCAGTCGCGCGCCGATCGCGACGGTATTGGTGCCGGGCACAAGGTTCCTGAGGGAGCCCTGACGGACATTCTCGGTCATCGCCTTGGTCGCCATGATGTCCGGCAAGGTCATGCCGCGCACCAGCACGCCCTCGACGCGGTTCTTGAACGTCGCCATCAATGGCTGTTCGATCAGCGGCGTCGCCTTGGTGACGCCGGGCAGCCCGCGCACCTGCGCTGCCAGCGGCTGCCAGTCGGGGAGCCGCCCGCCATAGCCCTGGATGACCGCATGGCCGTTCAACCCGAGGATGCGGTCGAACAGTTCGGCGCGAAAACCGTTCATCACCGACATGACGGCGATCAGCGCCGCGACGCCGAGCGCCACCGCGATCAGCGAGATCGATGCGACAAGGAAAATGAACCCTTCGCCGCGGCCGGGCAGCAGATAGCGCCCGGCGATCATGCGTTCGTAGCGGGTGATCATCCGGGCCGTCCGCTACGGCGTGGGACGGTCGAGCTATGCAAAGTTGATGAACTTAACGACACGTCCCCCCGGCATCTCTGCCCGCCGCGGGTCGAACCGCCGCCGTCCTGCATCGCTCCGAAGGGGTGCCATTGCCATTTCATCCACTCAACGCCTCAACGCCTCAACGCAATAATATAACCAATCAGGCGATATTTGTCAACCGTTCAAACGCCGCTTCGATCGACATCTCGTCGCGGGTGGCAGCCCCTCGCCGCTTCAGTTCGACGGTTCCAGCCGCGACGCCCTTCGGCCCGATGACGAGCTGCCACGGCAACCCGATCAGGTCCATTGCGGCAAACTTAGCGCCGCCGCGCTCGTCGCGGTCGTCATACAGCACTTCGACGCCCGCTGCCTCGAGGCGCGTATAAAGGGCGTCGGCAGCCGCCGTGCAGGCCGCATCGTCGGCGCGCAGATTGATGAGCCCGACACGGTACGGCGCGACCGCTTCGGGCCAGATTATGCCGTCCTTGTCATGGCCCGCTTCGATGATTGCACCGACCAGCCGCGAAACGCCGATGCCATAGCTGCCCATCAACGGCGTGACGGCGGCACCGTCGGCACCCTGAACAGTGATCACCATCGCCTTGGTGTATTTGTCACCGAAGTGGAACACCTGACCCACTTCGATGCCGCGGGATTGCTTGATCGCATCGCCGGCGGCGGCCTCGGCGGCAGCGTCGCGCTTTTCATCGGTGGCGGCATAATCGGCGTTGAGACCACCGATGAACGCCGCCAGCGCATCGGCATCGTCGGCGTCGATATGGGCGGTATCGTGCCCGGCCTCCCAATTCTGGTGGTAGAACACGTCGCTTTCACCAGTCGGGGCCAGCACGATGAATTCATGGCTCAGGTCGCCACCGATCGGGCCGGTGTCGGCGCGCATCGGAATGGCGTGCAGCCCCATCCGTGCAAACGTCCGCATATAGGCGAGGAACATGCGGTTATAGCTGTGCGTCGCGCCCGCCATGTCGGCATCGAAGCTGTACGCGTCCTTCATCAGGAATTCGCGACCGCGCAGCACGCCAAAGCGCGGGCGCACCTCGTCGCGAAACTTCCACTGGATTTGATACAGGTTGACCGGCAGGTCGCGGTAGCTGCGCGCGCCGTTGGCGAAGATCGTCGTGAACAGCTCCTCGGCGGTCGGGCTGAACAGCATCTCGCGGTCGTGGCGATCGGTGATGCGCAGCATCTCCGGGCCATAGGCGTCGTACCGGCCCGACAGCTTCCACAGTTCGGCGGACTGGATGGTCGGCATCAGCACTTCGACCGCACCGGCGCGGTCCTGTTCCTCGCGGACGATCTGTTCGATCTTGCGCAGCACGCGATGCCCGAGCGGCAGCCACGCATAAATGCCGGCGGCCGTCTGACGGATCAGCCCGGCGCGCAGCATCAACTGATGACTGACGACCTGCGCGTCGCCGGGGGTTTCCTTGAGCAGCGGCAGGAAATAGCGGGACAGACGCATGAGCGGCCAAGACTTTCAGGCTGAGGGAGTGGGGTGTCTAGCCGCCCTGTTGCTCGCGCACAACAGTCGGCGGCGAAGCGTGCCGCTTCTGCGATTGGTGCATGACAAAGCGATAGCGTTTGCATAGCGATACTACGTACCGACGGCCAGCGTGGCCGGGAGTTTCAGGGATAGACGGTCCAAAAGGCCGCGCCCGCGCATCGCCGAGCAGGGGGCTGCATCCGGCAGGTGCGCGACTAGGAGTTCGGTCTCGTCACCGCGAACGCCCGGAGGGGACACCTCCGGGCGTTTTCGTTTGTGCGCTCCGGATCAGCGACGTCTAGACCAACCGGCTCTGCTTCAACGCCGCCTCGATGAAGCTCGCGAACAGCGGGTGCGGTTCGAACGGCTTCGACTTCAGCTCGGGATGGAACTGCACGCCGACGAACCACGGATGATCGGGGCGCTCGACGATCTCGGGCAGCAGGCCATCGGGCGACATGCCACTGAACAGCAACCCGCCCGCTTCCAGCCCCGGCTTGTAATGGACGTTGACCTCATAGCGGTGGCGGTGACGCTCGCTGATCGCAGTCGCCCCGTAGACGCTTGCGGCGACACTGTTCCCATCGAGCACGGCTGGATAGGCGCCGAGCCGCATCGTGCCGCCAAGGTCACCGCCTGCCGCGCGCGTTTCAAGCCCGCCGGCGGTCATCCATTCGGTAATCAGCCCGACGACGGGTTCGCTGGTCGGCCCGAATTCGGACGACGATGCCGCAGCAATGCCCGCCGTGTTCCGCGCGCCCTCGATGCACGCCATCTGCATGCCGAGGCAGATGCCGAAGAATGGCACGCCGCGTTCGCGTGCAAACCGCACGCTGGCGATCTTGCCCTCCGACCCGCGTTCGCCAAAGCCGCCGGGGACAAGGATGCCGTGCATCGGCTCGAGTTCGGCGGCGACATCGGCGCGTTCGAACGCATCGGCGTCGATCCATTTGAGATTGACCGCGACCCGGTTGGCGATACCGCCATGGACCAGCGCCTCGGTCAGTGACTTATACGCATCGCGCAGGCCGGTGTACTTGCCGACGATGCCGATGGTGACCTCGCCCTCGGGCTGTTCGAGCCGGTCGACAATCTCCTCCCAGCGCGTCAGGTCGGGAGCCGGCACCTCGAGGCCGAACGCGGCGAGCACCTGATCGTCGAGCCCTGCCGCATGATATTGCATCGGCACCGCATAGATGCTGCTCGCGTCGAGCGCGGGGATGACGGCTTCCTTGGGGACGTTGCAGAACAGCGCGATCTTGGCACGGTCGCTGTCGGGCAGCGGATGTTCGGAACGGCAGACGAGCACATGCGGCTGGATCCCGATGCCGCGCAGTTCGGCGACGCTGTGCTGTGTCGGCTTGGTCTTGAGCTCGCCCGCCGCCGCCAGATAGGGGATCAGCGTGCAGTGGATATAGACCGCGTTGGTCCGCCCGACGTCGTTCGACAGCTGGCGAATGGCCTCGAGGAACGGCAGCGATTCGATGTCGCCGACGGTGCCGCCGATCTCGCACAGCACGAAGTCGAGGCCATCGACGTCGGCGAGCGCGAACGCCTTGATCGCGTCGGTGACGTGCGGGATGACCTGCACCGTCGCGCCAAGGAAATCGCCGCGGCGTTCCTTGGTGATGATGTCGTAGTAAACCCGACCGCTCGTGACGTTATCGCTCTGTTTCGACGCGACGCCGGTGAAGCGCTCGTAGTGACCAAGGTCGAGGTCGGTCTCCGCGCCGTCGTCGGTTACATAGACCTCGCCGTGCTGATACGGCGACATCGTGCCGGGATCGACGTTGAGATAGGGATCGAACTTGCGGATTCGGACGCTATAGCCGCGCGCCTGGAGCAGCGCCCCAAGGCTGGCGGCCATAAGCCCTTTGCCGAGCGAGGAAACCACGCCACCGGTGATGAAAATGAACCGTGTCATGGGAGGCCGTCTTAGACCCGAAGCCGCCTAGAGCGCTACCCCCACCGCCGACTTAGGTGTGGATAAGCGCATCTGCGGCAACAACGTCACACGGCTAGGAGAGACCTGCGACGGCGCATGGTCCACCCGACAATTGCGAAGCCGACTAACATCGTCATCCAAACATCAGGCTCTGGCACCGTACCATCGCTAATCGTCAGTGTTCCATTTAGCGAAGCAATATCGACCGAGTAGGTACCGATAGGCGCCGGTGGATTTGGGATCAGTATATAGCTTGAATAAGTATTGTAGGTACCAAATGCTCCGAAATCGCTGCCGTAACTGCCGTACCCACCTAGCGTGCTGGGTTGTAAGAAAAATCCTACGCCACCGGTCGGTCCATTCAAAGTGAACCCTGTCGATATTCCAGTCGATGGGTGAATCATCCCATACCGATCGGTATTGATTTGCGCATACGTAATGGAATAATTACCAATTCCGGGAGCGTAGCCCGCACCGTCCTTAATAAACAACCCTGCATAGTTCGGGCCAACGAATTGAGTTCCCGTTACCGTAAAATATGCATAGCTGCCTTCAGATGAGCCAGATCCAATAAAAGTATAGTGAGACATCGCGTTTGACTGGGAGGCAGTCAGAATAAGCGCGGTCGCAAAGAGATTTTTAATAGACATCATTAGCTCCCTGTTGCTACCAATGCGCGTACACCAATAGTGGCTAAATTACCATTGATTTAGGTTTCGAAAGGCGCATCTGCGGCAATAGCAGCGCCGCGATCAGCGACACCCCGCACATCGCGGCGACATACCAGAAGAACCCGCTTTCGGCGCCGCGGCCCTTGAACCACAGCGCGACATATTCCGCCGTGCCGCCGAACAGCGATACCGACAGCGCATAGGGCAGCCCGACGCCGAGCGCCCGAATATCGGTAGGGAACAGCTCGGCCTTCACGACGCCGCTGATCGCGGTATAGGCGCTTAGCACGGTCAGCGCGGCGAGGATCAGCACGAACGCCTCGGTATGATCGCTGGTGTGCGCCAGCGTGGTCAGCAGCGGTACGGTGCCAATCAGCCCGAGCGCCCCGAAGGCGATCAACTGCGGTCGCCGCCCGAACCGGTCCGACAGCGCGCCGAACAAGGGCTGGATCGCCATATAGATCAACAGTGTGCCCGCCGACACGAGGCTGGCGTCCGCCTTCGACCAGCCGCTGGTGTTGACCAGGAATTTCTGCATGTAAGTGGTGAACGTATAGAAGGCGAGGCTGCCCCCTGCCCCCAGCGCGATCACCGTCGCCACCGCGCGCGGATGATCGAGCAGGCGGCGCAGCAGTCCGGTCTGATGCGACCGGTCGAGCTGCTGGAATGCCGTCGTCTCGACCAGCCGCCGCCGCAATTGCAACGCGGCAAGCGATGCCAGTGCGCCGATCGCGAACGGAATGCGCCATCCCCATGCCGCGAGCTCCGGCTCGGTCAGCCAGCGCTGCAACAACAGCAGCACGCCGAGCGCGAGCAATTGCCCCGAGATCAGCGTGACATATTGAAAACTGGCGAGAAAGCCGCGGTGCCGGTCGCCGCTTAGTTCGCTCAGATACGTCGCCGACGCGCCGTATTCGCCGCCGACCGACAGCCCCTGCACCAGCCGCGCCGCCACCAGCAGTACGGGTGCCAGCACGCCGACCTGCGCATAGGAGGGTGCGACCGCAATCGCCAAAGACCCGGCGCACATCAGCCATACCGACAGCGTCAACCCGGCTTTGCGCCCATGCCTGTCGGCATAGACGCCGAGCAGCCAGCCCCCGACCGGACGCATCAGGAAGCCGATCGCGAACACCGCCGCGGCGTTCAGCAACTGTGCGGTGGTATCGCCCTTGGGGAAAAAGCTCGCGGCGAAATACAGCGAGAACGCCGAATAGACGTACCAGTCATACCATTCGACGAGGTTGCCGATCGACCCACCGATGATCGAGCGGACGCGCGATGGAGTCTCGTCGCGCGCCACCGGTTATTTGGCGAGCGGGACCGAGTCGACCGGCGCGGGCTTGGGTGCAGGGGCCACACTAGGCACGACCTGAATGCCGCCGACCGATGCCGGACGTGCCGGCGCGTTGGTGGTGGTGGTCGTCTTCGCGAGCGTCGTGTCGATGACATGCGTGCGTTTGCCGGTTGCCGCGAGAACCGCCAGCAGGATGCTGGTTCCGATGAACAGCGCCGCGAGGATCGTCGTCGACCGCGTCAGCAAGTCCGCTGCGCCGCGCGCGGTCATCATGCCACCGGCGTTGCCGCCGCCGATGCCGAGCCCACCGCCTTCCGACCGCTGCAGCAGAATGACGCCGCACAGCGCAAGCGCGATCAGCGCGTGGATGACAAGGATGAAGGTGGTCATGGCGACTTTCCGGAGAACTGTTACGTCCGCGATGTAGCCGCGCCGCCCGCGATGCGCAACGGGTGCTCAGCGCGGCTTCGCGCGTCGCGACCGGGTGCGCTTGGCGGTGGGGATCGGCAACCCGGCCAGATAGCGCGCGACGCCGTCGGCGATCGGTTGCCCGGTGTTCGCCTCGAAATAGGAGAATGCCGGCTGCGGATTGACCTCGAAACAGTAGTAATCGCCGCTTTCGGTGCGGATCAGGTCGATGCCGGCAAACGCCAGCCCGAGGCTTTGCGTCAGCGCCACGCACCGCGCTGCAATCTCCGGCGGCAGCGTGATCGCCGCCAGCGTCGTCTCGCCGCCATGGCGCTTGGCATAGCGATAATCGATGTGGGTGCTGTGGATTTCGGTCGGAAACACCGCGTCGCCAACGACATGCACACGGATATTGGCACCGTCGATCGCCTTCTGGAACTGCACCGGGCACCAGCCGATCCGGTCGAGCCGCTCGATATCGGCATCCTCAAGCACTTTCACCACCGACCGGATGCCGCTGATCGACTTGTAGATCAGGCGGCCGTGTTCGGCGCGAAACACCAGCACCGCGGCGGGATCGGTCGTGATCAGCGTGGGCGGCGGCGCGAAGCCATGCGCGGCGATCAACTGCGCCTGATAGGGTTTGGAGCCGTTCGACCCCTGCGGTTCGGCATGATTGACGACGCGCGCCGGGCTGAGTTCGGACCAGCGGAACAACGCTTCATGAAAGCCGCGCGCGTGCGTTCGCGCCGGATCGTCGGCGGAGAGATCCGCGAGCTCGGGCAGCAGCGTATCGTCCATCAGCCGCAGATAGACGCCGTCGACGGTTGCAAGGTCGATCGTGTCGCCGTCCAGATCGAGGCTGCCGCTGACCAGTCCGGCGTCGAGCCGCCAGCGGATTTTATGGCTGGCCACGTCGCGCTGATGGACGACACGGAAATCGACGCCCAGCGCTTCCAGCGCGGTTGCGACCATCGCCAGCGGCGGCTCGGTACGGATGCCGCAAAGCAGGATCATGCGCTGAGTGCCGCAGCGAGCGGGCCGAGCAGCCGGTCTCCGCCCAACATCAGATTGGGCATCGGGGACGCGCCGACGACCTGCCATTCATCACCATCGGCAACGCGCGCAAAGTCGATCCCGAGAATGGCGTTGCCCGCCAGTGCAGCAAGCGCGCGGCAGCCATCGGTGAACGCCTCGGGCAGCGCCGGCGGTAGCACCACCGCGTCGGCAACAACGAAGGCGGTCACTTCGGCGGCACTGGTCAGCCATGCCGTGTCGGGCGGATCGGCATCATCCTGAACCCATGCGCGCACCGGCAAACCGGCCTGCGCTCCAAGGCTCGCCCATGCCGACGGATGGCGGTAATTGCCGCTTAATCCCTGCGGGGTCGGGCGATTGAGCACTGTCGCGGGCCATGCGTGCAGCCAGCTCAGGTAAAAGGCGAAATATTCCTGAACCGCATAGCCGAAATCACCCCCGCCGATCATCCGCAACCGCTCGACGGGCACGAACGACAGCCGATTGAGGATCGGCTCGGCATGGCGGCTCGACAGGCGGCGTCCGTCGGGAAGCGTCACGTCTACCGTCGCCGAGCGGATATCGACGCGGTGCTCCCAGCGGGTCGCCGCGCCCAGCGTGGGCGCAAAGATCAGGTCGACCGCGACGCCGCGTTCCTGCAGGCGTGCGGCTGCCCACAGCGCCGCGGCGTCGCTGATCTCGCACAGGATGAGCGCCATGGCGCGCTGTCCGGAGGTGACTACTTCGGCTTTACCTGATCGGCTTCACCCGACAAGGCGCCGCCGCTGAGGTCGGGCCGGTCCTCCTGCGGAATGAAGTGCGCAGCCGTACCGAGGCCGGTCGCCCCGGGATTGAAGGCCGGGTCACCCGGATCAATGCCGCCGGGTCCCTCGAAAATTTCCTTGCCGTCTTTTTCCTTGCCGAGCGGTTTTTCGCCATGTTCGAACTTGGTGAATTCCTTATGCTCGATCTTTTCGACCTTGTGGTCCTTGTGTTCCTTCGCCTCGGCCTTTTCGAGTTTCTCGATCTTGGCGTCCTTGTGTTCCTTGTGCTCGTTCTTCTCGAGCTTCTCGATCTTGTGGTCCTTGTGTTCCTTGGCCTCGTTCTTCTCGATCTTTTCGATCTTGAAGTCCTTGAATTCCTTATGTTCGATTTTCTCGAACTTGGAATCCTTGTGGAAGCCCTTGTCGGCGACAAGGCTCTTTTCAAATTGCTTGGGTCCGATAGCCATACCAACCTCCCATGAATTATGTGGGCGAGCCGATCGACTGCTGTCGATTCTGTGGTTAGCGACCTGGCATTCTCAATACATCAAAACCGGCATCGACTCCAGTTACGTTTCGGACCCGGATGCGGCGATGGCGAGCAGGCTCGCTGCCGTCAGGCTTGCCCCGCCGACGAGCGCGCCGTCGACATTGGCGACTGCCAGCAACGCGGCGGCATTGGCGGGCGTCACCGACCCGCCGTAGACGATCAGCACTCCGGCACCGACGATCGAGCGAATGGCCGCGTGGACTTCGGCAACCTGTGCCGGCGTGGGCGTGCGCCCCGTCCCGATCGCCCACACCGGCTCATAGGCGACGATCAATCCGTCGCGCCGCTGCGGTAGCGATCCGCCGAGTTGCGTGGCGACGACCTCAAGCGCGCGGCCGCTGTCGCGCTCGGTCTCGGTTTCGCCGACACATACCACTGTCGTCAGCCCGGCAGCGAGTGCGGCGGTGGCCTTGGCACGGACGTCGGCATCGGTCTCGCCGCAGGCAGCACGGCGCTCGCTATGCCCGGTGATGACCAGCGTTGCCCCGGCGTCGAGCAGCATCGCTGTGCTGATGTCGCCGGTATATGCTCCGCTCGGGGCAGCATGAACATTCTGGCCGCCGATGCGCAGCCGGGTACCCGCAGCGACACGCGCGGCGCGCTCGATCAGCGTAAACGGCGGGCAGATCGCCAACTCGACCGACACCGGCCACTGCCCTGCGGCGACCGCCGCGATTTCAGCGAGCGCTTCGCCGGTACCGTTCATTTTCCAATTGCCGATGATCCACATGCGAGCCAGTTAGCGCGCGCGGGTTACACCCGGCAAGCCCCGTAGCCCTTGCCGTGCCGCCATGCGCGTGGCTATGACGGGCGCGCTTTCCGATCGAGACGGGTTTTCATGATCACATTCATTCGCAAGGCGCTGACCTCGTGGTTCGCGCTGGGGTTGCTCGGGCTGGTGCTGCTGGCGTTTGCCGTCACCGGTGTCGGCGATCCGTTCGGAACCAAAGGCGGCGGTGCCAAGGGCAGCGCGCTCGCCCGCGTCGGAAAGACCGATGTCTCCGAGGCCGGCTTCCTCAACGAATATGACCGCATCATGCGCCGTGCGCGCGAAACCAATCCCAAGCTGACGGCCGCCGAAGCGGTTGCGCAGGGGGCGATCGGCCAGGTGCTCGACCAGATGGTCGCGTCGACCGCGCTCGAGGATTTCGGCAAGTCGGCAGGCGTGACCGTCAGCGACCGCGCAGTCGACGGCGAGATCGCGAGCATTCCGGCGTTCCAGTCGGGCGGCAAGTTCGATCAGGCGACCTATCAACGGGTGCTCAAGCTGCAGCGGATTTCGGAGCGCGAACTGCGCGAGGGGCTGCACGGCGATCTCATCCGCAAGCAATTGGTGACGCCGGTGGCGATGGCGACGCGCGTCCCGCGCCTGCTCGCCGAACCCTATGCAACGCTGCTGCTGCAGCTGCGGAGTGGTGCGGTCGCAACGATCGCAACAGCGGCGATGCCCGCGCCGGCACCGCCGACCGAGGCGCAGTTGACGGCTTATTACAAGATCAACGCCGCCCGCTTCACCATCCCCGAACGGCGCGGCTTCCGCTATGCGCTGGTCGATGGCTCCGCAATCGCCGCCAGCGCCGCGGTGTCCGACGCCGAAGTCCAGAAATATTACGAGGCCAATCGCGAAACGCTGGGCGGTGCCGAGCAGCGCCAGTTGCTGCAGGTGGTCGTGCCCGATCAGGCGAAGGCTGCGGCGTTCGTCGCTGCCGTGCGCGCTGGTGGCAGCTTTGCCGCCGAGGCGGCCAAACTGGGTTTTGCCGCGACCGACACCGACCTTGGGCTGCTCAGCCAGAGCAAGTTCGCCGCCGCGACCAGTGCCGCCGTTGCCACTGCCGCCTTCGGCGCGGCACCGGGCGCGATTGCCGGGCCGGTGCAATCAAGCTTTGGCTGGCACGTCGTACAAGTCGCGCGCGTCGTCGCCCCGAAGGGCCGGAGCCTGGGCGAGGCCAAGGCTGAAATCGTGACGACACTGCGCAAGGCGAAAGCCGATGCCATGCTCGCGGATACCGTCGCCAAGATCGAGGATGCGCTGAGCAACAAGACGAGCTTTGTCGATGTTGCAAAGGCGCACGCGCTGGCCATCGTCAGCGTCCCGCCCGTGACACGCGACGGTCGCACCGACACGCCGGGCTATGCGGTGCCGCCCGCCGCGCAGCCGCTGATCGCCAAGGCGTTCGACAGCGACCCCGCCGACGGACCGGCTTTGCAGCAGCTCGGCAAGGAACAGTTCGCGATGCTCGAACCCGGCGACGTCGTGCCGCCGACGCCGCTGCCGCTCGCCAAGGTGCGCGATGCCGTTGCCGCGCAATGGGCCGTCGAGCAGCGGGTACGCGCTGCCAAGGCGGCCGCCGACACCGTCGTTGCCGCCGTTACCAAGGGTACGGCGTTGGACGCGGCGCTCGCAGCAGCGCATCTGCCGCCCGCTCGCCCGCTCGCCGGTCGCCGGATCGACATCGCGCAGCAGCAGCAGGTGCCACCGCCGGTGCAGTTGTTCATGACCCTGCCCGCAGGCGGCGTCCGCGCCATCCCCGCACCGCAGGGCCAGGGCTTCTGGGTGGTCCATGTCGCGACGATTGCGCCGGGCGATGCGGCGCAGTTGCCGACACTGACGGCCAGCGCGCAGGGAGAATTCGCCAAGGAAGCGCCCGAGGAGATCGCCGCCGCCTTCGCCAACGCCGTCGAACGGCAAGTCGGCGTCGCGCGCAACCCTGCGGCAATCGACGGCGTCACCAAGCGCATCCTCGGCTCGGGCGCGAAGTAAACTATGGAGCTTCGCCCGGCGCCGTCGGCATTCGCGCCGGTCTATGACAGCGGCGCGGCGCAGCTGGTGTGGACACGGATCATCGCCGACACCGAAACGCCGGTTTCAGCGATGCTCAAGCTGGGGCGCGCCGAAAGCGGTTCGTTTGTGCTCGAATCGGTCGAGGGCGGCGCAGTACGCGGGCGCTACTCGCTGATCGGGCTCGACCCCGACCTCGTCTGGCGCGCGACCGGCGCGCATGCCGAGGTCAATGCAAATTGGGCAACCGACCGCAGCGCGTTCGTCCCCTGCCCCGGCGACACGCTGAGCGAACTGCGCGCGCTCGTCGCCGCATGCCGCATGCCGGTGCCGTCCGAACTGCCGCCGGCGCTGGCATGCCTTGTCGGCTATATGGGCTATGAGGCCGCCGGGCTTGCCGAAGCACTGCCCGCGCCGAAGGCCGACGCGCTTGGCGTCCCCGACCTGTTGTTCGTGCGCCCGACGCTGCTGCTCGTCTTCGACCGGTTGAAGGACGAGCTGTTTCTTGTCGCGCCGGTGTTCCCGGGGAATCGCAGCGCCGCCGAGGCCTATGCGCGCGCCGCCGAAGTGATCGAGACGGCAGCGGCAAAACTGGCGCAGCCGGTGCCCGCGACAGCACGACATTCCGCGGCAATCCCCGACGGCGCGCCGCACGCGATCCTGCCACCGGGCCGCTATGCCGAAATGGTCGCAGCGGCGCAGGCGTATATCGCAGCGGGCGACATCTTTCAGGTCGTGCTGGCGCAGCGCTTCACGGTGGATTTCCCGTTGCCGCCGTTCGACCTGTACCGCGCATTGCGGCGGATCAACCCGTCGCCGTTTCTGTATTTCCTCGACCTGCCGGGCTTTGCGCTGATCGGCTCCTCGCCGGAGATCCTCGTGCGCGTGCGCGACGGCGAGGTAACGATCCGGCCGATCGCCGGCACTCGCCCACGCGGCCGCGATGCCGTCGACGATGCGCGCCTGCGCGACGAACTGCTGGCCGACCCGAAGGAACTCGCCGAACATCTGATGCTGCTCGACCTCGGCCGGAACGACGTCGGCCGCGTCGCCGAAGCCGCCAGCGTGGTCGTCACCGACCGTAACGGCGTCGAATTTTATAGCCATGTCATGCACATCGTCTCGAACGTGCGCGGCCGCTTGCGTTCCGACAAGGACGCGATCGACGCGCTGCTCGGCGGGTTTCCAGCGGGCACCGTCAGCGGTGCACCGAAGCTGCGCGCGATGGAGATCATCCACGAACTCGAGTCCGAGAAGCGCGGTTGCTACGCTGGCGGTGTCGGCTATTTTTCGCCCGATGGATCGCTCGACAGCTGCATCGTGCTGCGAACGGCGGTGGTCAAGAACGGCATAATGCACGTTCAGGCGGGGGCCGGCATCGTCGCCGATAGCGACCCGGCGTCCGAACAGCGCGAGTGCGAGGCCAAGGCGGGTGCACTGATTGCCGCAGCGCGCGCCGCGCTCGCAGCCGCTACAGAAGCCGGGTTTGGACAGTAGGAGTATCGAACATGGTCAAGGCAATCTGGAACGGCGTGACGATCGCCGACACCGACGACACGGTCGTGGTCGAAAATAATCACTATTTCCCGCTGAGCGCCATCGACAGCGCAATGCTCAAGCCGAGCGCGACGACGAGCGTCTGCGGCTGGAAGGGCACGGCGAATTACTACACGATTGTCGCCGATGGAGCGGAGAACAAGGACGCCGCGTGGTATTATCCGGAGCCCAAATCCGCCGCTGCCAACATCAAGGGGCGCCTTGCGTTCTGGAAGGGCGTCAAGGTCGGATAGACCTGTCCTTCAGCCGCTTCGGCTATTTGGCCACGGCCGGCGTCAGGATCGCGACGGCAGGTTTTTCTATCAGCAGCGGCACGAGAACGGTGTTGAGATCGTCCAGCGTGAACGCACCCGCCTTGGCGTAACGCAACACCCCGTCGCGATCGATGACATAGTTGGTCGGCACGCCACCGATCGGCGCATAGTTTCCGTGGAACCGACGTGCGAGCGGAATCGCCAGCACCGCCTGCAACGGATGCAGCCGGTACAACGGCATTGAATCTTCGGTCGTTACCGCGACGACCCGCAGTCCCGCCGCCTGCCGCAGTTTGTAATAGGCATCGAGCAAAGGCAGTTCCCTCTTGCACGGCCCGCACCATGTTGCCCAGAAGTTGAGGACCACGACCTGCCCCTTGAAATCGGCCAGCGCCACCCGCTTGCCGTCGAAGGTGGTCACCTCGAATGCCGGTGCCGGTTTGCCGACGGTTGGCTCGGCGGCGGCTAGAGGGGTGGCTGTAAGCAACGCTACCGCCGCGATGAAGTGCAATCGTGCTGCCGTCATGGTGCGCCCCCAGCCAAGCCCCAGAACCTCGGCGGCCGCACGCGCCAAGTCAACCGGAGCGACCGAACGCCGCCGCACTGGCGCAGGGGTGACGCCCTCCGCTCCGAACGCTATGACCCTGTCGCATGATCCTCGTCATCGATAACTAC
>Ga0123338_10002031_pt1 | contig 19109 bp, 13 predicted proteins | sample grotaG_FD_89793 | JGI IMG/M metagenome (GOLD analysis project Ga0123338, IMG submission 89793) | Glacier valley bacterial and archeal communities from Borup Fiord, Nunavut, Canada, to study Microbial Dark Matter (Phase II) -... | ecosystem: Environmental > Aquatic > Freshwater > Ice > Glacier ...
ATCGCATAGAGGAACGGCGGCACGGTGGTCGCTTGGCTGGGGTTGAGGATCTGGACAAAGACAAACTCGTTCCAGGCGGTGATCAGCACAAACACCGCCGTCGCCAGCATAGCGGGCAACGCCTCCGGCAGCACAAACTTGCCGATGGCCTCCACCCGCGAATAGCCGTCCAGCATAGCGGCCTCTTCATACTCTTTCGGGATCTCGTCAAAAAAGCCCTTCATCATCCAAACCACAAAAGGCAGGCCAAAGGTGGTATAGAGCAGCGTGATGCCGATATAGTTTTCGCGCAGGCTGATGTGGCTGGCGTTCAGCAAGAAATCCTTGAAGCCGCCCGCACCCATGCCCGCCGCCCAGCCTTCCAAAAAGCCGAACGGCTTGGTGAACATCAGGAAGATGGGGATCAGCACCACGATGGGCGGCAACATCCGCGTACTGAGGATGAAAAACAGTAGATCGTTTTCGCCTTTGATGCGGAAGCGCGAGAAGGCGTAGGCCGCCAGCGTGCCCAGCAGCACCGCCAGCACGGTGGCCCCGCCGGCGATCAGCACACTATTGAGCAGGTGGGCGGGAAATTCGCTGATCTGGCCTGCCCCGCTTATGCCACTGGTGACGCTGCCCAACTCCGAGGCTTTGGTGAACACTGCCTGATAGTTGTCGGCCACGGGCTGAAAATCCACAAAGGGCACATAACGTGGCGGCAGCAGCGTGACTTCTGAGCGCGCTTTGATCGAGGTGATCAGCATCCAGACCAGGGGAAAGAGGAAAAACAGCAGCGCCACGCCTAGCGCCAACCAAGCCGCCGCATCGCCCAGGCGCGTCGGCCAATGGGCGCGGCGGGCCTGGGCCACCGCCGTGGCGGGCGCGCTATCGCCGGCAGGGCGGGCGGACAGATCGGTCACGACCATCGGGGCGGCTCCTTCTAAACTTGCTCGGCTTTGCGGCCGTTCAGCACACGGATCAACAGGTTGGCGAGGGCGATGATCACCACCAGCATGATATAGCCGAGCGCCGAGCCTTTGCCGGTATTGAAATCGCGGAAGGCCATCTGATAGAGATAGACGGATAAGACCTGATTCACATTGCCGCTGATATTGAGCGCGTAGGCTTGATCAAACATCCGATAGGAGTCCATCAGGCGGAACAGGATGGCGATCAACAGGAGCGGCGTGACCAGGGGCAGGGTGATTTGGCGAAACTTGAACCAGCCGGAAGCGCGGTCCACTTCGGCGGCCTCATACAGATATTTGGGCACCGCCGATAGTCCGGCCAGCGCGATCAGCATGATAAAGGGGGTCCATTGCCAGACATCCACGATCACCAGCGACCACATGGCCGTGTTCAGGTCGGTGGTCCACAGGATCTGTGGCAGCCCGAAAATATCGTGCAGCCAGTAGTCAATGATGCCGGTGCTGGGCTGGTACATATAGTTCCAGAACAGGGCCACGATCAGCGGCGAGAGCATCATCGGGATCAGCATCAGCGTCATCAGCAGGCCGCGCCCGCCGGCCTTGCGGTTCAGCAGCAGGGCCAGACCGAAGCCCAGCAGCAGTTCGATGGCGACCGCCGGGATGACGAAGCGCGCCGTGGTGGTGAAGCGCAGCCATACGTCGGGGTCGTTGAGCAGCCGCTCGAAGTTCTTGGTGCCGATCCAAGTCGGCCCGGTGTTGGCATCGTTGATGACCGAGAACTTGGTGAAGCTCAGGTAGAGCGACCAGAGCAGCGGGAACACCGCGATGCCCAGCAACAGCAGCATCGTCGGAGTTAGGAACAGCCAGACCAACGCTCGGTCGCTCAGGCGGCCAAAGCGGGGCCGCACCGGCGGTGCCGGGGCATTGGATGTGGAGGACACGGCGGCCATTGGCAACCCCTCTGTGCGGGTAGACGGCGGTCTGTTGTGGCGGATGATTGGCGGCGGATTGCGAAGCAGCGTATCACCACCCCTCCGCAATCCGCCGACGGTGGGCCGGCCCCTATTTGGGCGGGCCGTTGGGATAGGCTTCGTCCAAGATGTCCTGCTGTTTCTTGGCAATCGTGTCCAGCGCGTCTTTGGTTGCTTTCTGTCCGGTCACCGCGAGGTTCAGGTTCTCCATCTCAGTCTGGAGCATAGCGTTATATTCCGGCACATTCCAGAAGTCCTTAACGTGCTGATAGGCATCAGCAAAGGCCGGATTATACGGTGCGGCTCCGGTGAAGATGGGGCTTGCCAGCACCGACTTGCGCGCCGAGAAGCCGCCCAGCTTGGCCCAGGCGAGTTGGGTGTCTTTGGACTCGAACCACTTGACATAGGCCAGCGCGTTAGCTTTGTCTTTGGTATAGGAGCTGACGTGCAGACCCATGCCGCCGAGGCTGGTCAGGTGGACCTTTTCGCCCGGCGCGGCGGCGTAGGCCAAGTTGGCGGCGTTTTTGCAGCCTTTGGTGTCCACGAAAGCCGCGCCGAAGCCGAACCAGATGGTGGCCGAGGCGGTCGTGCCGCTGCACATCGCGTCTACCGTCTCGTTGAACTGGAAGTTGCCCTGGCCGGCGGGGCCAGTCTGGAACAGTTGGCGGTCGAAGTCCAGCGCCTTCACGGCGGTGTCCGAGTTGATAAAGCCCTGCGTCTTATACTTTGCCGGATCCCAGATGTCGCCACCGAATGACCAGAGGATCTGGTTCCAGTGGGTGGCGATCTGGTCATAGCAGGAAGGCGTGCCGCACCAGTGGGTGGTGTAGCCGTTTTGCACGCCGTATTTGCCGGCGCTGTCCTTGAAGAACTGGGCGATGCCCAATAGTTCGGTCCAAGTGGACGGCGGGCCGAGGTCTTTGCCCGTCTTGGTCTTGTAGGCGGTGCGTGCAGCGGTATTGGCGAACAGGTCTTTGCGGTAGACATACATCTGGGTATCGCCTTCCGCCGGCACGCCGTAGTAGCGTTTGCTGCCCGCAGGGTATTCGCCGTAGGCGGCCAGCGCCGCCGGAACAAAGTCATCCACTTCAATATTGGTCTTCATCCAGTCGGTCAGGTCCGCGATGTGGCTGCCCTTGACGGCTTCGCCGATAAACTGGCTGTCGAGGATAACGATGTCCGCGCCGCCCTTTGCGGCAAAGTCGGTGAAAATCTGGTCGTGCCACTGCCCAATCGGCACACAGCGCACGTCTACCGCGCCGCCGGGGAAGGTTTTGGAGAGGTCGGTTAACGCTTGGCAGGGTTGCCAAGCGAACCAGATCACTTGCAGCTTGCCGCCGGTCGTGCCGGTCGTGCCGGTCATTACGGTAGCGGGGCTGGCACTGCCGGTTGTTGAGGTAGCGGCGGCGCTGCCGGTCGTTGAGGTGGCGGCGCTGCCGGTGGTCGCCGTGGCAACGTCGGTGGTGCCGGTGGTGTTGGTGGCGGCGGTGGTGCTGCCGGTAGTCGCCGTGGCGGCGGTCGTCACTGCCGTGGCTGGCGCGGTTACGGAAGTGGGGGTCGCCGCATCGGTGCCGCAGCTTGCCAACAGCATCGCCACTGGCCCCAGCAGCGCCAGCCGGGACATCATCCTTTTCATCATCGCTTTCCTCCCTGGATTAACATAAGGGTCTGATACCACGATGCGGGATACGCTGTGTGATCCGTCACACACGACGGGATAGTTGCCGCGCCTCACCTCCTTTAGGGTGTACGTCACGCTTTTGCTTGGTGCATCGCCCGCCCTCACCCCCCAACCCCCGCTCCTCAAGGGCGAGGGGGAGTTTACAGGGCGAAGATCCCGCCATCCATCTACCAATGCGCCTCGACAGTCCGACTCCCCCTCGCCCTTGAGGAGCGGGGGTTGGGGGGTGAGGGCGGGCGGACACGCAACATCATGCCGCGCCTCACCTCCTTTAGGGTAGAGCAACGAGCGCTTCACTGCCGACCCGCGTGCCCAGCGTATAGCCCAGGCTGGGCGACGGACGCGCGTGCGACTGCTCGGTGCGGAAAGGCTGACTGAGAATCTGGTAATAGACGGTGGCGATGCCGCCCATCACGCAGGCATCCGCGCCATAGGCGGCGACCAGCACCTGGGTGGCGGCGGCGGGCCAGCGCAAGGCGCGCTCACGGATCACAGCGGCCACGACCGGCAGCAAGCAATCGCTTGCCAAGCTGAGGATGCCGCCAAACACGATGATCTCCGGGTTGAGCGCGTTGATCAGATTTGCCAAGCCTATGCCGAGCCAGACGGCGGTCTCGTGCAGCGCGGCCCGCGCCACCGCGTCGCCGTTGCGGGCTGCGGTGGCTACTAGCGGGATGGTCAGTGCCGTGAGGTCGCCGCCGGTCGCCGCTGTTAGGTTGGATTCTTCGCCGCCCGTGATTGCCGTCCGCACACGGCGGAACACAGCCTTCTGGCTGACCAGCGTTTCCCAGCAGCCGCGATTGCCGCAATTGCAGGGTCGCCCGTCCGGTTCCATGGTCATGTGGCCGACCTCGCCGGCGAAGCCGCCCGCGCCGGGCAACACCCGCCCATCCAACACGATGCCGCCGCCCAGTCCCACCCCTGCGCTCACATACAGGACGCTCCTGGCCCCGCGCGCCACGCCGAAGTAGCTTTCACCCAGCGTCGCCATGTTGGCTTCGTTGTCTACATAGACCGGGAAGCTGAACGCGGCGGCTAACTGCGCGCGCAGCGGCACATTGCGCCAGCCCAGATTCGGGCCGAACAGCAAGGTGCCCGATAAGACATCCACGAGGCCGGGTACGCCTAGCCCCAGCCCCAACACCTCCGCGCCGCCGCCCGCCGTGTGTTTGATGGCCGCGTCGATCAGCGCCAGCATCCGGCTCAGGATCGCCTCTTGCGCGCTGCCGCGCGCCGTCCGTTCTTGTTGCCGCCAGAGGACGCGAGCCGCAAAATCAGTAACCAGAACGGAGATAAAATCCACTCCAATCTCTGCGCCGATGATGCAGCCCGCCGCCGGGTTGAGCTCCAACAAGCGGCCGGGCCGCCCGATGTCGTCCGACTTTTCGACTCCCACCTCAGAGACAAAGCGCCCATCAATCAACTGTTGCACGAGGCTCGAAACGGTGGTCTTGTTGAGGCCGGTCGCGCTCGCCAGCGACGCGCGCGACAGCGGAGAACGGTCGCGCAGGGCGTTGAGAATGATCGAGAGGTTGATCTCCCGGACCAGTGCCTGATCGCCGGTGCGCGTGCGGGTGGTCATGTGTGCTGGCCTGGGTGCTAAGAGAGCGGAGCATTAGTTGGTTGGGGCAACGAACTAATAGGATTGTAGCACAGCCAATAGGGCCTGTCAATCACTAAAAGGTCACAAAACGGCAGTCTTTAAGCACCTCCCAAAACAGCTTACAAATTGGTCCCATGAATCTTACGAAAAATCTGCCACTGCTCCCACTAGATAGGTGAAGGTTTGCACCAAGCTGCAGCGATGCGGACCTGCTGTAGAGAGATGAGCTTACACCGCGTGCCGGATAGCGTGGCGAGCTAATCTCTCTCTATTCTACCCATCCATTCTAGTAACAGAGGAGCAATCACACATGAAAGCGAAGCAAATCGTTCTGGGTCTAGTGCTGCTGGGCGCACTGATGAAAGCGAAGCAAATCGTTCTGGGTCTAGCGCTGCTGGGCGCACTGATCGGGAGTGCGCTGGCTGGGGTCAGCCTGTCCGCCTCGCCCCATTCCGCCATCCGCGCCGCTCACGCCGAGGAATGCAGCGACAACAGCCTGCCGCCGCCGGGTGTCTGGCCGTGCGAACCCACGCCTACCGCCACGCCCACGCCCGTAAACCACTAGCCTCCACCGGCTAGCGCCGCAGCCTGCGGTAGGGAATTGTCCATCACTAGGCAATCCTCTATCGCGGGCTGCGGCACGCTTGCCCACCGCCCGCCCCGCTAGCGGCGCTGCACGATCACGGCGGTGCTGTCGCGGTAGGTTTCGCGCCACTGGCGGGACTGGGCGCGCAACGCGGCGACCAACGGGCTGCCGGGCGGCTCGATCACCCAGGCAATGCCGTACTGATCAAGTAGCCCGTCCCAGCCGGGGGCCACTGTGGCGATGGTCAAATAGTCGCGGTTCAGGGTGGGACCATAGGCGTCTTGCTGGCCGTCAATAAAGATCCGTCTCTGTGGATACCCGGTGTATAGCAGATAGCCGCCCCAGGCCATATCGTTGAACATGGGACCACTGGGCGCGTTGGGTGCGGCCAGCGTGACGACCGCACGCAGGGGGAACGGCGGCTCGGTCCAGCGGGCGCGCAAGATGGACCACGGGCCAATGCGGCCGCCCAGCGCGGCGACGATGCCTAGGGCGGCCAGGGTGCCGATGCCCAGCCAGGGCACGCCCATTGTGCGCCTATTGGGGCTGCAATAGCGCGCCCACAGGCCGGCGGGATGCGCGACGGCGTAGCGGTTCAGCCCATCCGCCACCAGTGGAGCCAACAAGGCCGGCATCAGCACGCTGAACTGGAACACGTTGCGCGCCGCCTGCAATGCCAGCACGGCCCACGCCGCCAACAACAAGGCATGGGCCGCCGGCACCCGTCGCCAGTTGGCCGTGACCACCCCGATCCCGATCAGTAGCAGCACGCCGAAGGGCCAAGTGATCGGTTGGCGAAAATCGGGTGGCTGATACTCCACGATGATGCGCGTCAGCAGCGGGTTCCGCAAAAACTCCACAATGTGGGCGTGCAAGCCCAGGCCATAGGGATTAAGCAGCGTTGCCATTCCGGCCGCCACACCGGTCAAGGTGTAGGCGCGGAGTTCGCGAATTGCGGAATGCGGAATGCGGATTCCCTCCACGACCCACGGCCCACCGACCCGCTATTTCGAGCAGCGATCCCAGCCAGTACGCGCCGCAGAAGACAAGACCAATGACGAAGGCGGGGTGCAGATTGGCCCAGACAGCCATCAGCGGCGGCACCAGCGCTAACCGCCGGGCAGGACTCCGCCCGGTGCGATACTCTTCCAGCAGATAGAGTACCCCTAGCAGCAGGGCGAAGCTGAAGAGGTGGGGCCGGGCCAGCCAGTGGATTTCCGAGGCGGCGGCGGTTAGTAGGCCCAGCACCAGAGTTGGCACCGGATGCAGGCCGCGCGCCATGCACCGACGGCAGAGGCCGTAGATCGTGCCGGCGATCAGCGCCGCCGTCAGCAGGGCGACCCCATTCAATCCTAGCACCGCATCGGCGGCGGCAAACACGCCATCCGCCAACCACTCCCAGTTAAGCCAGGGTTGGCCGAAATGGGGCTGCGTGAAAATATCGGTGGGGGTCAGTGTGCCGGTTGCCAGGATCTGCCGCCCGACCGCCAAATGATGCGCCGTGTCGCCGTCGCTGTTGAGCAGCGAGTTGGGCACCAACATCAGCAGCAGCAACAGCCCCGCCGCCGCCGCCTCGCAGATGCCCGGCCCAATGGGGGATTGCGGACTACGGAAGCCCGTAGGGTTCCCCTTGTGGGTTGCGGAATGCGGATTGTCGGCTGTGCCGGCGGGTAGCGAGTCGGCGGAATGTGGATTATCGGCTGTGCCGGCGGGTGGCAGGTCGCTGGTCATGGGAGTATCTTACCACAAATGGGTCGGTACACGCGCTGCTTACAAGTCGTCCGGGTGCGTGCCGTCCGGCTGGTTCGGTTGCCCCAGCAGGCGGTCTATCTGTTGCCAATCCATCACTTGGACGAGCGCCGGCCATATTTTGATCAGGATGCGGGCGTTGCCGAAGTCACGCAGCGCTACTCCGGCGATTAGGCCACCTAGCAGAGCTGCTCCAGGGAGCGCAGTACTCCAATCGCTCTCCAGCGTAATGAAGATCACCGTGACAAGGGCTACGATCAGCAACGCCAGATAGCGGCGGCTTGCCCGGCCCAGCACATTACCGAGCGTCGGCGCATTGTCGTGGTAGGCACGATATTGGCCGAGCGCCTTCCGTTGTAAGTTTGTCGGGTGCATCGTAACCTCCAGTGTGACAGGCGGCACCGGTTGTCCGGCTTTAGCGCCTGCCGCTGTCGTGTTGTGGGCGATCCTGCGGGCATCTTACCATAAAGCGATCCTTGCTGTCTCAGCATAGAGACGCGAAGAACGCGAAGATTTTGAGAGTCTTCGCATTCTGCGTGCCTTTGCGGGGTAATCCGTCATCCCGCCTCCTGGGCGGAGGTTAGGTCGTCGTCTGGCTGCGTGCGCCGACCAGGGCCGGCTCGGCAGGTGCGCCGGCTTCGTTCGTCGCGGGAGTGGCAGTTGCCGGGAGGCGGGTGCCTTCCTCGTCGTCGGAGTTGCGACGGGTCAGGCGGTGGCGGATGCTGTCAAGGATGCTATAGACCACCGGCACCACCAGCAGCGTCAGCAGCGTCGAGGTGAACAGGCCGCCGATAACCACCGTGCCCAATTCCGCCGCGATGAGCGAGCCTTCGTTGCTGATCGCCAGCGGGATCAGGGCAATGATCGTGGCGATGGCCGTCATCAAGATGGGCCGCACGCGCACGCGCCCGCCGTGCAGCAGCGAGTCGTAGGTGTTGTAGCCCAGCCGCTTGTGTTGCTCCACCATGTCGAGCAAGACGATAGCATTGGTGACGACAATGCCGACCAGCATCAGCAGGCCGATCATGGCGCTGATGCCAAACGGCTTGCCCGTGATCCAGAGGGCCAGGAACGAACCGATGAAAGCCAACGGCAGCGCGAACATGATCACGAACGGTGTGGAGAGCGAGCCGAAAAACAGCACCATCACCACATAGACGAGGCCAATGGCAATCACCAGGGCTGTGCCCAACTGACCGATGGCCTCGGTGAACTGCGCCGACGAGCCGCCGGTTGAGATTTTGATGCCGGCCGGGGCGGTGGCTTTAATATCGTTGACGATTTTGGTCGCGGCGGCTTGCACCCCACTAATACTCTGCGAAGTGATGGTGCCGCTGACGTTCACCGCCCCCTCCTGGTTCACGCGGCTGATCGAGACCGGCCCCTGGCCCTCGCTGACATCGGCGATGGCGCTGAGGACCACCGGATTGACCGCGCCTACCTTGATCGCCTTGATCGCATCCAAGCTGTTGAAGCCGCTGGGGTTGTAGCCGACCAGCACATCGTAGGGTGTACTGTCAATGGTAATATTGGTCACTTTTTGGTTAGTCAGCAGGCCGCGCACTTGGCCGGCGATCTGGATCGCGCTGCTGCCGTGCATGAGCGCCTTATCGGGGTCCACCTTGATGCTGATCTGCGGCTTCTGCGCCTGAAGGTCGGTTTTGACGTTCACCAAATCGGGCACAGTTTTGAGCTGGGTGGCCAGCTTTTCACTGACCGCACGCAGGTCGGCGGCGTTGGGGCCGGTGACAGTGAGGGCGAAGGCCGAACTGCTCGGCCCGCCGGTGGTGCTGCCGGTGGTGACGCTTACTTCTTTGATTTGGCTATTGGCCTTGAGCAGAGTCCGCACCTTATTGGCTTCTGCGTCGAGGTCTGCCGTCGGGTTCAGGTTGATGGTCAGGGCGGCGGTGTTGTCGCTGCCCAGCCCGGTAAAGGCGCTGGCACTGGCATCGGTGTTGGTGCCGATGGTGGTCTGGTAGTTTTTCACCGCCGGGTCTTTCGACAACTGATCTTCAATCAGCTTCGCCACGGCGCTGGTCGTTTGCACATCCGTGCCGGCAGGCAGCGACAGGCTGGCGCTGATCACCTTATCGCTGCCCAGGTTCAAGAACGTTGTGCCGATAGCCCCCAACGCCAGCGGCACCAAGCTGCCGACAAAGAGCAGGAAAGCCAACACCAGGGTGCCTAGCTTGGTCCAGGGGTTCCGCAAGGCCAGGGTTAGCGCGGGGGTGTAGATACGTTGCACCAACGTATCTTGAGCTTCGCTAGGCGCGGGCGGGGCGGTTCCGGCCTTGCGCCGTTCCGGGCGGATGAACAGCGCGGCCAGCACCGGCACAATCGTCAGCGCGGCCAACAGCGAGGCCAGCAAGGCCAGGGTCACGGCGATGGCGAAGGGACGGAAGATTTCGCTGATCAGGCCGGCCAGGAAGCCCAGCGGCAGGAACACCGAGACGGTGGTGAGGGTCGAGGAGGTGATCGCCGAGGCCACTTCGCGCGTGCCGTTGTAGGCGGCCACGCGGGGCGATTCGCCCTCATGGACATGGCGGTAGATGTTTTCCAGCACCACGATACTGTCGTCTACCACGCGCCCGACGGCCACCGCCAGTCCGGCTAGGCTCATGATGTTCAGCGAAATGCCGAAGATGTTGAGCAGGATAAAGGCGAACAGCACCGACATGGGGATCGAGACCGCCGTGACCAGGGTCGAGCGCACGCTGCGGAGGAACAGCAGGATCACCAAGATCGCCAGGACTGCGCCCGACACGCCTTCGCGGATCAGGCTGTTCAACGAGTCTTCGATGTAGCTGGCTTGGCCGAAGACCTGCACCACTTGGGTGCCGGGCAGTTTCGCTTGCAGGTCGGTCAGTTTCGCTTCAATGGCGTGGGCGGTCGAAACGGTGTTGGCGTTTTGCGTCTTGTAGATCACCAAGCCCAGGCTGGGTCGGCCGTTGGTGCGGGCAATACTAGACGCGGCCACGTTGATCAGTTCCACCGTCGCCACATCTTGCAGCGCGACCGGCTTGGGCGGAGCGGGCGAGGCCACCGGTGCCGCACCGGGCGCACCAGCACCGGGGGCACCCGTTGTGCCGGTGCCGGGCGCACCGGGGTCACCAGTCGTGCCGGTGGTGCCCGCGCCGGGGGCACCCGTCCCTAATGTCGTGGTGATGGGCGCGCCGGCCGCGGGGTTCGTGGCCGGATTAGCCCCAACGCCGGTGGGGAGGGTGCCGGTAACAACGCCAATGGGGGCACTGGGTTGGTTGCTACCGTCGGTCGTCGTGCCGGTTGGCAGGCTGGGAGTCACCGTTGGGCTACTCTTTTGGCGCGTGGCGGTGGGCGTTTTCTTGCCGCCGGTGGCGGTGGGAGCCGCGCCGGGCGCCGCCAAGCCGACCCGACCGGCTGTGTTGGACCTATCGGCGGGAGCGGCACCGTTGGGCGGACCGCCCGGCGCAGGCGCGCCCGGCGCACCTGTACCACCGGGGGCTCCTGAGCCGCCCGGCGGGCCGTAGCCACCGGGGGCCCCCGTGCCACCCGGCGCAGCGGCTCCGGCGGGCAGTTGCATCCCGACGACGATCTTACGCAGGTCGTCCACCGAGGTGAACTCGTGGTTCACCACCACCGGCACGCTCTGCCCGGCGTTGACAATGGTGCCGACCGGGAAGTTGACGTTGTTGGCCTGCAACACACCTTGCACCTGCGCGGCGGTCAGCCCCTTTTCGGCCAGTTTCTTTTCATCCAGGGTGATCAGGATGCGCTTGTCGGCCCCACCACTGATCGAGGCCGAGTTCACGCCGGCCACGCCTTGGAGTTCAGGTAGCACCCCCTCGCTCACTTGGCGGCGCAGGGTGCTGAGGGCATCGGGGCCGGTGTCGGTGGTGTTGATGGTGTAGGCGACTAGGGGGATGTCGCTGAAATTGAAGCGGCCCACGGTCGGCTTTTGCGGCAACTGGCTCGGCAGCGTCAGGCGGTTGACAATCTCCTGCACCTTTTGCTGCGCCTTCTCCATGTTTGTGCCGTACTGGTAGGAGAGCGTCACGAACGACACGCTATCGTTGGAGGTGGAGTTGGTGCTTTTGAGGTTCTCGGTGCCCGCCACGGCCCGCTCAATCGGCGTGGTCACATCGCGCAGCACATCGTCGGGTGATGCGCCGGGATAGACGGTGAACACCGTGATGCTGGGAATATCAATATTCGGCAGCAACTCGCTTTTCAGCCCCGTAGCTGCGACGATGCCACCGACGATGACAAACACCGCCAACAACAACACAACGGCAATGCGGTTCAACGCCCCTTTGGTGATAAAGTGCATGGTACTTTCCTCTCAACAACTTTTACTTTTACTACTTTTCAGCCCGGCTCTTAGCCCATCGTTAGCATCAAGTAACAATTCAGCCTCCCCAAGAGGGGTAGCTGTCATTCTGAACGCAGTGAAGAATCGGCCGGCGGGGTGATCCGTCGCATAAAGGCATCCCGCTCTGCCCAGAGTGTGCTTGCCCGCCAGCCGCCTACCCACTCCAACCGATTCTTCACTGCGTTCAGAATGACAGATCCCTCTCTTTTTCCGCTAACCTAGCGTTAGGCTGAATAGTTGCATCATCTAATACGTCAAACGACTGCTTTAGGTCACAGATTTACTATGTACAAAATATCACAAAGGTTACGGGCACAGCATCTCGGTTGGATTGCATGTTGAGGAAAGGCGAACCGCAGAGCGGGGCGGGTCAGCGACCCGCCCCTGGTGAGTTGCTACTCCATAGTAGGACCAGCATTGCTCTTGCGGAGCGGGATTTCGCGTAGGAAGGCGGTCGCCACGATAGCAACAACCAGCACGCTACCGCCAATCAAGAACGCCTCGGTGGTTGCCACCGCTAGGGCCGGGCGCATCGCGTCCAACAGCGTGTTGAGGACGGTTTGGGCCACCGCCGCCGGTGCGCCCTGCGCCTGGATGGTGGCTTTGATTGCCGCCTGCGCCTGTGTATTAACCAGCGCCTGCGGGTTCAGGTTACTCAGCATAGCGGCGGGGATGCGGGCAGCGAGTTGCGGGTTCAGCTTGGCTAACTGGGCCACTGTTTCGCCTTGGAAGCGGTTGTTGACCACCGAGCCGAGGATCGCGATACCGACCGTGCCGCCAATAGAGCGGAAAAAGGTGGTCGCCGAGGTCACCACGCCCAGGCGGTTGGCCGGGAAGGCATTTTGCACCACCAACGTGTAGAGCGGCATGGCGATGCCCAGACCAAAGCCCATAATGATCATGAAGATAATCGTTTGCCAGCGTGCTGTGCTTAGGCTCATGGTCGAGAGCAGGAGCAGCCCCACGGTCAGCAGGCTCATGCCGACGATGCCTAAGATGCGGTACTTGCCGGTGCGGCTCAAGAGCTGGCCGGAGATGACGCTGGCCGCCACTAGTGACAGCATCATTGGCGTGATGGCATTGCCGCTACTGGTGGCGCTATCACCCTGCACGCCCTGGATAAAGAGCGGGATATAGCTGATCGCACCGAACATCCCCATGCCGGTCAGGAAAACGGTGATCACCGACAGGGTGAAAGTGCGGTTCTTGAACAGATCGAGCGGGATAATCGGCTCTTTGGCCCGCGACTCGATAAACAGGAAGGCCAGCAGGAAGGCTACGCCCACGCCAAACAACCCCAGCGTGTTGATCGATCCCCAGGCCCAGTCTTTGCTGCCGCCCAGCGACAGGCCAATGAGCAGCGGCGTGAGGCCGGCAATCAGTGTGCCTGCGCCCGCCCAGTCAATGGCTTTGCGGATGCCGGCGGGTTTCATGTTGGGGAAGGTAGTCAGTAGCACGGCTAGGGCGATCAGGCCCACCGGCACGTTGACATAAAACACCCAGCGCCAATTCAAGTTATCGGTGATCTGGCCGCCGACCGTGGGGCCGAGGACGCTTGCCAGTCCCCACACCGCGCCGAACATCCCCTGCCAGCGCCCGCGATCCGCCGGCGGCACGAGGTCGCCGATGATGGTGAAGGCGTTCGCGAACATAATGCCGCCGCCCAAGCCTTGCAGGGCGCGGAAGCCAATCAGTTGCCAGATGTCGTTCGCCTGCCCGCAGAGCATCGAGCCGATCAGGAAGACGATGATGCCGCCGATGAAAAACCACTTGCGGCCGTACATATCACCCAGTTTGCCGAAGATGGGCACCGAGATGGTCGAGGTGAGCATATAGGCGGTGAAGACCCAGGCATAATGCTCAAAGCCGTTCAGGTCGCCGATGATCTTGGGCATGGCCGGGCCGACAATCGTCTGGTCCAGCGCGGCCAACAGGATGCCGAGCAGTACGCCGCTCATGACGACGAGCAGATTTTTGGTAGGGGCCGCGCTGCTTTCGATTTCGTTGCTTACCGCCGGCGGTCGTGTCGTGGTGCTAGTTGCCATTGTGAGACTCCTCTCCTCGCACGTTTGTGGAGGATACGATAGGTTTAGCAGCGGTGATCCGGTCGGCGGTGAGTAACCCTTCAAGGGTATCACAGGCCGCAATCACCAGCGCCAATTGGTCGGGGGTCAGAGGTTGTAGAAAACGCGCCATTGCGCTGCGGAAACGGAGTTCTATTTGCCCCGCCAAGCTGGCGCCTTCGCCGGTGAGGCGAAGCCAGATCCTGCGGCGGTCGTTCGCATCGGGGTGGCGGTCTACCAAGCCACGGGCCACTAAATTGTCTACCGTGCGTGAAACGGTGGGGGCGGTGACGTGCATTCGCTCGGCCAAGTCGCCCATGGTGAACGCTTGGTGATTGAGCATATGCAAGATCCGCACTTGGCCTTCGCCCATGTCACAAAATGCGGGCGGCAAATCGTCGTGGGCATCGTTTTTCATTTGGCGAAACATCGCCGGAATCACATCAATCAGACGTTGCGCTGTCTGCTCTACCTCTGGACTGACCCCACTGTCCAGCGTGTAACTATCGCTCAGGGTTATTACCATGGCTCTTCATCTCTCTCGCTAGGCTAATCGGCAATGTTTAGCCGAGCTATCTGTTAGTGTGAGTATTGATTAGCTCCCTCATTTATTAGCTCTGCTAAATAATAGCATAGACAACGATCTTTGTCAATAGCCGCGCCGGCGGCGGCGGCAAGATCCGTCGAAAGATGTAGGCGGCTCGGCGACCTAACCCCCCCAACCCCCTTCCCTCCGAAGGAAGGGGGAGCAAGACGACGTGCGTCGCTAACTAGGAGGAGAGAATAAGCCCCAGATGGGTAAACTCCCCCTTCCTTCGGAGGGAAGGGGGTTGGGGGTGGTTAGGTCGCCGGGCGGCACAAGGCACCTTTCTTGCTTGCCGGTTGCCAACTCTATTCGATAGGAGGCATCCCTCATGGCGGCTGATCCCGAAATCTCGTTGCGCGCTGTCACTCCGGCGGATGCGGCGGGCCCGGCCTACGGGTCCGACGATCCCGCAGTGGCGTTGGCGGCGTTGCGTGAACCGGCGCTGACCTGTATTCGCTGCGACTTGCGCCTGACGCGCACCCATGTCGTCTTTGGCGCGGGCAATCCACAGGCCCGGCTCATCCTGTTCGGCGAAGCGCCGGGGGCCGACGAAGATGCCAGTGGGCTGCCGTTCCAGGGGCGGGCCGGGCAAATGCTGAACAGCCTGTTGGCCGAGGCGGGCATCCGGCGCGAGGACATCTGGGTGAGTAATACGGTGAAATGCCGCCCGATCAAGGCGGAGGGGCGGCGCGTGTCCAATCGTCCGCCGCGCGTGGGCGAGGTGCGCGCGTGCGCGATTTGGTGCAGTGGCGAGATCGATCTGTTGCGTGCGCCGCTGATCTGTTGCCTGGGCGCGACCGCTGCCGCCGCGCTCTTGGGCCGGGCGGTGAAGATGACGCAGGAGCGCGGCCAGTGGCTGGCGGGGCCGGCGGACAGCCGCGTGCTAATCAGCTATCACCCCTCCTATGTCATGCGCCAGGTGGGGGCTGACCTAGAGCGCATCCGCGGGGAAGTGCTGACCGACCTGCGCGCAGTGGCGGCGCAACTGGCCGCACTGGCGGGGTGACCGTGGCGTTTTTGCGCCACAGTGCCACGGCGATGCTATCGTTGCGGGGTCCGCAAAAACTTGACGAACCCCCCTATAGCATTCTCCGTGGCTCCGTGGCTGCGGGGCTCCGTGGTGTCGCTCTTGCTGCTTAGGCGTGCTTGTCGGTAGGCAGAAAGTCTTGCCACAGCGCCCGTGATGTTTCGGGCATCGTGCGGGCAATAAAGCTGTAGACGGTCACGTGCGGCGCGCCGTAGTGGGCGCGGGCCGTCTTCATGCGCGCTTCAACCAGGCTCAGGCCCGCCTTGCGATGATTGCAGGCGCGGCAGGCCGTCACCAAGTTCTCCCAACTACGCGCCCCACCCTGGTGGCGGGGGATCACATGATCGAGCGTCAACTCGGCGGCGGCGAACGGGCGGTGGCAATACTGGCACACATAGCCGTCGCGCGCGAACACGGCGCGGCCCGACAGCGGCGCACTGCGTTCTAGGCGCACCGCCGGCGTGTCCACCCGGATCACCGCCGGCGTGGGGATGGCCCGCCCAGACGTGGCGATAGAGGTCGGAGCCGGCACCAGCAGTTCGGCCTTGCCGGTCAGCACTAGGCTGACCGCCCGCCGCACCCGACAGACCGTGAGCGCCATGTAGTGGCGGTTCAGCACCAGCACCGGCTGATCCAACAGCGCTGCGGACGCAGATGACGGCTCCCACGCGGTTGACATACTCGCTCCCTCCTTCTGGCAAGAATACGGATTTCCGCTGCTGTCGGATCGGGGCGGGCGGGGCGTGAATCCGTGCGCGCCCGGTGCATCTGAAGGGACTCGAACCCCTAACCACCACGTCCGAAGCGTGGCGCTCATCCAATTGAGCTACAGATGCAAGGGGATCTGCGGGGATCCCCTTTGCTAACCCCCCAACCGGGTGGGGTGACTCAGCAGGCTCGAACTGCTAACCTCCCGCTCCACAGGCGGGCGCTCTGCCATTGAGCTAGAGCCACCATTGACAAGAACAAACAGGCGCGGCCGCCGCCCCCTAAAGCAAACCGCCGAGGGACACTCGGCGGGATACAGGGAGCAAGCGGCCTCGGCGGCAACAGACGCGGACCTTACAAGCCGCGTCTCCCTGTATCCTGCACAGCATCACACCACGCCGACCGGGTGCGATGGGATCGGCGCGTATGGCGCGGCAGGGCATAATTTATATTGCAGGCGAATGGACAGACCATGATCAAATCCTCTGGGCCGGGCGCGGCATTGTTTCGGTAGGACATAGTTAAGGGCACCAAAGCGCCCTCTGCCCCTATTATCGCGCAAATCGGCGGCCGGTGCCACCGCCTTGCGATGGGGATCGGCTCGGCCAAAAGGCGGATTTTGCGGGGCGGCGCGCTCAGGGGTTGTAAAAGCAGCGTAACTCGTCAGCCTGTAAGGTAGCGATGCGAACGTCAACACGGAGACACGGAGACATGGAGATTTGTGGTTGGTTGGTAACGGTTCAGCCGCCGGTGTAGCGAGAACACTGGCCCATTGAGCGTAGCCAGAAGCAACCGCCCTGCGGATCGGTCCGCTCATAGCGCCGCACGCTGCCCTGAGTACGCCGGCGGATGCCTGTCTATACCCCTAACGGATTCTGCGCGGCGCGCACGAGGCCAGATCCCTCTGTTTTTAGCGCAGCCTGAATCGCTACAATAGACCTTATCGGCATTAGGCCAACGTGAGAGTGGCTTGGATCGGTAGTCTCTCGTCATTTGGCTATTTCCGATCATGTCTAGTAGTTCGTCTGACCGGCTGGGCCGGGCATCCGCAACGGATTGTAGGAGGGTGGCTCCGCCCCGCGACCGTGGCCGGGTCGCGACCCGTCCCGGCACAGTGCTGTGTACCCGGTGAGCCGCAGCGCCGGCCACGGTCGCGGGGCGGAGCCCTCCTCCTACAATTCAACTGGCGTAAGTAGACCGTAGCGGCATTAGGTTCAAGTGAGCGGGGCTTGGATCGGTAGTCTCTCGTCATTTGGCTATTTCCGCTTACGAAGTGGGTGACAGCCGCGATTAGGGGAGGGACACGGAGCCCCATGTCGGGTGAGGTGCATCCGCCTGCCCGCTCCAACACGGGGCTCCGTGTCCCGACCCCTGGATCACCGCGCTGCCTGCCTGCGACAAGTGCTGGGTTATTCTTTTACAAACCCTTAAGGCAGCACCCGGCGTAACTCTCATGCCTATGTCTCTGCGATCCCTGCGTCGGTAGCGGCGGGCGGTTCCACTGCGGGGGGGGTGGCCTCTTCCGCTGGGAAGGTCAGCGCCAGCGGGCCATCGTCATTGATCCGCAAGATGCGGACGGTGCCGCTAGCGGTCAGGTCCAGCACGCTGGCCGAGGCGGGGGCGATCACGATGCGTTGGAACAGGTCAATATGCACGCCCAAGTAATGGGCCAGCAGCAGTTTGATCAGATCGGCGTGTGAGACGACGGCGATGATCGCCTGCTGATGGCGCTCGGCTAACCCCTCCAGCGCCTGTACGGCCCGGAATTGCACCTCGCGCAACGCCTCGCCGGCGGGAAAGCGCAGCCGGCTGGGAAAGTGCTGCACCTGCTGCCAGGCGGGCAGTTTCGCCAATTCGTCGGTCTTCTGCCCTTCCCATGCGCCGTAGCGGACTTCGCCTAGCTCCGGCACCGCTTGGATCGCCAAGTTGTGCCCTTGCGCGATGGGGCCGGCTGTCTCCATGCAGCGCGGCAGGGGGCTGCTGTAGAGGGCGCTGAGGGCTAGGTGCGCGAGCCGGGCCGCCAGCGCGCCGGCCTGTTCCTGGCCGCCGGCGTTGAGGTGGACATCGGGCAGCCAACCCGCCAGTTGGTGCTTTTCCACGAGATCGTTTTGCCCGTGCCGCAGCAGCAGGATATAGGTCATGTCGGCTCCCTAGCTATCAACAGCCGGGCCGTTCCGCCGATGCGGTAACGCGCCGTCTGCGGTTTATGGGTCGAGTGGCTTTTCGTAGCGGTCGTATTCCTGCCAGACCTGAAAACCGAGTTGCCCGTAGAACTCCCGTAGCACGATCCAATCAATGCCACAGCGCCGCACGCCCCGGCTTTGCAGATAGGCCAAGCCGGCGGCGACAATAGCCTGCCCCAGCCCCTGGCCGCGTACCCCGGCGGCAATGCCCAACGGCCCCAGACCGCCCCAGTCCGCGCCGCCGCCCGGTGGGAAATAGAGGCTGCCGCCGCCCAACCACCCACTCGTCGGGTGGAAAGTGCAGCAAAAGCCCTGAATAGCCGCTTGCGCGTCCACCAGCAAGGTCACGTCGCTGGGGCGATAGCCGCCGGCGAAACTGCGGCGCAGGCCGTAGGGCCAGTCACCAGGAAACGCCCCATCCAGCCACGTGAGGATCGCGGCCTCCTCGCCTGCGCGTCCCTGACGCATGGCGAACGCGCCGCCGGTCAGGCCGGGCGGGCGGGGCGGCGCAACCCAGCCCCGCAGATCGCCGCGCACATCCGCGACCACCTGCGGATCGCGGTAGTCGTGGCGCGCCCAAAAGCCGCCACTCGCGCCGGCGTGCGGCACACCGGGCACGAGATGGCCGGGCCCGCCACCCAGCACGATGCGCGTGGCTCCCTGGGCCCGCAGTTGCGCGGCGGCGGCGTGCAG
>Ga0123338_10002033_pt1 | contig 19103 bp, 12 predicted proteins | sample grotaG_FD_89793 | JGI IMG/M metagenome (GOLD analysis project Ga0123338, IMG submission 89793) | Glacier valley bacterial and archeal communities from Borup Fiord, Nunavut, Canada, to study Microbial Dark Matter (Phase II) -... | ecosystem: Environmental > Aquatic > Freshwater > Ice > Glacier ...
CTACCCTAATACCTAATGCTGAGAATGGGCTGTTCAGCCGATTTATATTCTACTACATGAACATCAAGCCAGTTTGGAAAAATGTATTTGCAAATAGAAAAGAAATTGATTTGGATGTCTATTTCGACAATTTAGGACAGGAATTTTACCCATTGTACAAGGCTCTGAAAGAAAATCCCGCAATTGAAGTTTGCCTGACAGAAGAGCAGCAGGATGAGTTTCACAATTTATTTACCCAGATACAGGATAAATACCTGATGCTCCAGGGAGAAGATTACATGGCCACGATCAGACGACTGGGCCTGATTGCTTTCCGTTTTGCCATGATATTTACAACCCTTCGAATACTTGAAACGGGTGATTTCTCGGAAAAACATAGTTGCAGTGATGTCGATTTCCAATCTGCAATATCAATGATTAAAGTTTTGGTAAAACATTCAAGTCATGTGTTTTCTGAATTGCCAGTAGATGAAAAGCCTGTAGGAAAGCAGAATAAAAAGGAACAGTTCTTGGACAAACTGCCGGAGAAGTTTAGCAACCGGGATTTTATAGATCTGGCTAAAAGTATTTCTATTGCGGAAAGGACGGCAGTAAGATATATTGCTGACTTTTGTGAAAAAGGTTTGATTCGACGCGAAATTCAAGGTACTTATACAAAGGAAAAAGAAAGGTAGTTTACGCCAAAAAGCCATAAAGCCAAAAAGCCAGTTTGTCTTTTTGGCTTTATGGAGTAATTGTTCGTTTTTACTTTAAGTTTTTAAAAAAAAGACACTAATACATTCAGGAAAAGCCTATACAGAAAAAAAGGAATAAGATTAGAATCAATTGCTTTCTACAATAGATTACCAATGATCAATGGACCTCTGGTAAAATGTCATTTCACTTCTATAAGGAATAAGGGGGAAACTATGTCTTATTATAAATAAAGTAAGGTAATCAATCAAGTAAATAATGAGTAGTACAAAAAGCCAAAAAGACAGAAAGCCAAAACTGTCTTTTTGGCTTTTTGGCTTTATGGCTTTTTGCAACATTGTCTGAATTGGGATTTTTAGGATGGAAGAATTGTGCGTGCTTTATTAGATATATTGACAACGACGTTCCAGTAGGGGCGGTCCTGTGTGACCGCCCTTTTTCTGTGTCTGCTGGTGTTGAAATGGGAGTGAATAATAAATAAGGTGAAAAGCTATTTATATTGATAATTATATCTACTTTTAAAACGAATTATAGAAGGAAGTCTGAACACGATTTAAAAGATTACAGGAAATACATGATTAAAAAATTAGACACACATTAGAGTGGCAAATGATGTCTGAACACGATTTTAATCGTGTTCAGACATCATTTTAATCGTGTTCAGACAAATTTTTAAAATTACAACATCATGGACCAGCAAAGTATCAGGAATGAAGATTAGGTCAATGCTTTGACCCGCAAGATCATTGGTTGTGCGATGGAAGTGCATAAGACTTTGGTCCCGATTCCTTAATCGGGACAGGAAGTCATTTACCAAAGGGCATTGGCCATTGAATTTATGTTTCAGGGTTTGTCATTTGACAGGGAAAAAGAAATGCCGCTGACTTATCGTGAGCAAAGTATTGGAACCCGACGTGTTGACTTTTTTGTTGAGCAAAAGGTGATGGTCGAGATCAAGGCTATTGAGCAATTGATACCCGTAAATAAAACACAAGCGATTAATTATTACGAGGCCTATCACATTGCTGATGGATTGTTGATCAATTTCGGTGCCATGAGCCTTGAATTCAAACGGGTGTACAATAAATATATGGTTCATCCTACGCATAAAATAGATTAATCATAGCATTCTCTGCTCAATATCCTTCAAAAGAGCCATAAAGTCTTGATCTCGCAGAAATAAACATTTACGTATACTTTATTTGACCCTATCATTATACAATTTATCGGAACAAAATAAATATCAAATTCTAGGTGTCATTAATTTTGTTAATTTTGTTAGCTGATGAATAAAGAAAGAATTATGGATCCTCTTGATAAGGAACTACCTAGCGAATTCGCAGATAGATTAGGGGTTTATTATACTAAAAATGTCGATTCTAAGCATAAGAAGGATAACGGACAATTTTTTACACCAATTCCAATTGCAAATTTAATGGCTTCTTTTTGTGATTTGAAGCTTAATAGATATAGAATTTTAGATCCTGGTTGTGGAACTGCTGTATTGACATGTACTTTAATTGAGTATTTAATAAATAAAAATGAAAATATCGATTTTATTGATTTAGTGGTTTATGAAACTGATCCAGAATTAATTGTTTTTTCACAAAATGCACTTACCTATTTAAAGACTTTTCTATTAGAAAAAGAAATTAGATTTCAATACAGCTTGCTTCTTCAAGATTTTGTTTTAGACAATGCCAATTCATTAAAAGAATCTAAAGAATATGAAGTCAAATTTGATATAGTAATTTCTAACCCACCCTATTTTAAACTTGCCAAAGATGATGAAAAGGCAATAGTAGCCCAAGAACTTATAAGTGGACAGCCTAATATCTATTCATTGTTTATGGGAATTGCATCAAAATTATTAAAAGAAAATGGAGAATTGATTTTTATAACACCAAGAAGTTTTGCTTCAGGAGGTTATTTTAAAGCTTTTAGAAAATTATTTTTCAATACAGTTCAAATAGAAAAAATACATTTATTCAATTCACGTAAAGATACCTTTAATCGTGACAGTGTTTTACAAGAAACAGTAATTATAAAAGCAATTAAAGAACATATTGATCCAAATAAAAAAGTAAATGTATATTCTAGTTTAGGGTTAAAAGATATCAATAAGCCAAAATTAAAAATTCTTCCTTGCTCCGAACTTATTGATTTGTCTTCAAAAGAAAAAATTCTTCACTTACCCATAAATGATAAAGAAGAAAGTATACTAAAACTAGTTACCTTGTGGGTTGATAATTTAATCGATTTTGACATTCAAATTTCGACTGGCCCAGTTGTTTCCTTTCGAGCATTAGATTATATACAAAGTGATTTAAATGTAGAATCAATAGATCAAGCTCCTCTTTTTTGGTTACATAATATTAATAAGATGCATCTGGATTGGCCTGTATCATATAAAGCTAAAGGTCAATTTATTAAAATTGAAAATAATTCAAAGTCAATACTCCTTCTTAATAAGAATTATGTCTTTCTTAGACGTTTTAGTACAAAAGATGATAAAAGCAGATTAATAGCGGCTCCCTACTTCAGTAATAATTTAATATCTTCCTATATTGGTGTTGAAAACAGAGTTAACTACTTTTATCGCAAGAATGGAATTTTAGAAAAAAGTGAAGTAGCCGGACTTTCAGCCTTACTTAACAGTGAATTATTTAACGTGTACTTTCAAATATTCAATGGAAATGTAAATGTAAGTGCTACTGAATTGAGATGTATGAGATTTCCACCATTATTAGAATTAAAAGAAATTGGGAATAAAATTATATTGTCAAATGACTATTCAATGGGAAATGTAAATAAAACAGTGAATAAATTTTTCACGCTAGATAAAATATTAATTTAAAGATGGGAAATATTGAACAATTAATTCAAGAACTTGATCTTGGACGTAAAGAAATCAAAACGGACAATTTCAGTATGTCTATTGGTGAAATAATTAATTTATACAAGGATGGGGATATTGAGTTAACTCCTGCATATCAAAGATTATTTCGTTGGGATGATGAACAAAAATCTAAGTTTATAGAATCTATACTTTTAGGTATTCCGTTGCCTCCAATTTTTGTTGCACAAAAAGAGGATAGTAAATGGAGTATTGTGGATGGATTACAAAGGTTGTCAACAATTCTTCAACTAACTGGAGAATTAAAATGTACTAATGTAGTTACAGGAGAAATAAGTTTAAAAGATCCATTAAAACTTACTACAACCAAGAAATTACCCTCGCTAGAAGATTTTACATGGGCAACACTTTCAGAGGACATTAAAAGAGCAATTAAGAGAGCAAAATTTAGTGTTAATATAATTCTGACAGAAAACAGCATACAAGCTCAATATGAACTTTTTCAAAGATTAAATACTGGTGGATTACATTTAGAACCACAAGAAATTAGGAATTGTTTGATAATCATGTTAAATGAATCTTTCTATGAAAAATTAAATGAACTGAAAAATTTTCCTGCTTTTAAAAATTCATTAAATATTCAAGACGGGAAATATGAGATTGAATATCATATGGAACTTATATTAAGATACTTTATTTCAAAGCATAATAAAATAGACTTTTCATCCTATAAAACATCCAGTGCCTTATTGAGTGATTTTATCGACAATGAAACAATTAAATTGATTGAAGATGAACGTTTCATTATTGAAAACGAAATTGAAATATTTAAAAGGACATTTATTTATTTACATAGAGCTTTAGGTAATAATATATTCAAAAAATTTAATAGTCAAAAAGATGAGTTCGAAGGTGCATTTTCAAATTCGAGTTTTGAAGCTATTACTTCTGGAGTGGCTGTGAATATTGCGACAATTGAACTGATGCCTTTTGATGATTTTATCATTAAAGTTAAAGAAATGTACTCAAACGAGGAATTTTTAGAATATTCTAAAAGAGGGAATAAGGCTCTTTATCGAATAAAAGGAATGATTTCATTTTCTCAAAAATATTTCAGCAATGAAAATTAATCAACTTGAAGGGTTATTAGAAGAAGACTTAGGTTGGCGTAAAAAAGAAATATCTACATTAATCTTAATAGCAAAAAGTTCAAATGAGGAAGTTATTTTAAAATCAATAATATTACTTATATATGCTCATTGGGAAGGATATATAAAAAAAAGTAGTAAATTATATTTGAAATACATTTCTGAATCAAAAAAAAATCTATGCGAACTTACTGATAATTTTAAAGCTGTTGCTTTAAAAAATATTATCTCACAATGTTTTGTGTCAAAAGATAGCCTTACATTACAAAATGAAATCTCCTTTATAAATGGGTTAGCAAAAGCTGAGAAAAAAAAATTTAAATTAGCAATCGATATTGATAATGATTTTGATAGTAGTATAATTGATACCAATTCAAATCTTAAACCAAAAGTTTTTAAAAATATCATTTCAATTATTGGCCTAAATTATAAAAGTCAAATAGCTTCAAAAGAGACATACATAAACAGTCAACTTTTAGCAAATAGGAATATGATTGGACATGGTAGTAAATATGTAAAGGATCTCAATAACGATTTCAATTTGGAAATAAAAGATATTGAAAAACTCAGAGATATTATTTTCTCAATAATTGATAATTATCGGGAGGAACTTGTCGAATATTCCAAGGAAGAATACTTTTTAAATTCTAATAAATATAATTTAGCATTATTTTTGGACATAAAAGAAAAAGAATTAGAATCTACATTTAAATCAATAGACACTAAATATGTGTAAAATACCAGATGCTCAGAATAAATTAAAAATCTTTTGTTTCCCGCTTACTCAATGAGATTGATAATTCCAGAGTATTAATAATTTATTTAGTTTTATATTGCACATTTGCCTTACTCAAAAATCAACATTAAAAATCAACAGTGTTTGTAAAGACTTTTAAGAATATAGATGAACTCTTTCACAAGGGTTATGGAAGTGGTCTGGATTCAGTACCGCAAAATACATGGAGCTGTTTCTGAATTATCCCTGACTTTATTTCTTAATACTTTCTTACTTTTATTTTCCCTTTTCAGATTATTAGAATTAGATTTGGGTTTTATATTGAGAATTGGGAATAATCCATCAGTAAGGGAGTTTTTTTAGTATGCAGTTAACCGCTTATCACGCAAAATATTTTTCGTATGACCTACTGAAACGCAGGTCTGCCAATGACATTGGGAAATTGACTGCTTCACTTCAGGATGCACAGGTGGATTTAAATCCGCACCAGATTGATGCAGCGCTTTTTGCTTTTAAATCTCCACTTTCGAAAGGTGCGCTGTTGGCAGATGAAGTTGGACTGGGCAAAACCATTGAAGCCGGAATTATTCTTTCCCAGCAATGGGCCGAAAGAAAGCGGACATTGCTGATTATCTGTCCATCGAACCTACGTAAACAATGGAGCCAGGAATTGGCGGATAAATTTTTCCTTCCTACCATCATCCTTGAAAACAAGTCATTTAACGAAGAGATAAAAAAGGGAAATTTTAATCCTTTTGAAACAAACAAGAACATCGTAATCTGTTCTTTCCAATTTGCCAGGAACAAGGAAATATTTGTGAAACAGACTGCCTGGGACCTGGTGATCATTGATGAAGCTCACCGGTTGCGCAATGTGTATAAACCGTCGAACCGTATCGGAAATTCGATCAAGAATTCAATTCAGGATCGCAAAAAGGTACTGTTGACAGCAACACCTCTACAAAATTCGATTCTTGAATTGTATGGCCTGGTAAGCATTATTGATGATTACATTTTTGGAGATTTAAAAAGCTTCAAGAGCCAGTTTTCCCGGTTGATTGACGAAGAAAATTACGAGGAACTTCGCAAACGTTTGATTCCTATTTGTCAGCGGACCCTTCGTCGCCAGGTTTTGGGCTATATTGAATACACCCAACGCAGGGCCATGGTGGAAGATTTCTATCCCACAGAAGATGAACAGAATCTATACAACGGGGTGAGTGAATATCTTCAACGCGATAAATTATACGCCTTACCTCGCTCCCAAAGACAGTTGATGACTTTGATACTAAGGAAACTATTGGCATCATCCTCTTATGCCATTCACGGCACCTTGACCTCTTTGGTTGCCCGATTGGAAGGACTGATTACTGACAATCATCTTGAAAGCATTGTTGCAGAAGACTATGAAGAATTTGAAGAACTTCGCGAAGAATGGCCGGAAGAAGAAGAGGTGGAACCCATACCGGAAGTCGTTGAACCATTGTCAGACATTGAAGTCGATGAAATCAAATCGGAAATTGAATACCTGATTGAGTACCGGGATCTGGCTTACGCGATCAAGAAGAATACCAAAGCGGACAAGCTGGTTACCGCTCTTAAACGCGGGTTCCAGACACTAAAGGAAATCGGGGCCAATAAGAAAGCCTTGATATTTACTGAATCCAGACGTACACAGGAATTCATTTATAATCAACTAAATGCAAAGGATAGTGGGTACGAAGGAAAGGTAATTTTATTTAATGGCACAAACAGTGATACACAGTCACGGCTGATTTATAAAAACTGGTTAATCAAACACAAGGGAACTGACCATATTTCAGGCTCACCATCTGCAGATATCAGAGCAGCATTGGTGGATTGTTTTCGGGAAGATGCAACCATCATGATAGCCACCGAAGCTGCTGCAGAAGGTATCAACCTGCAATTCTGTTCATTTGTTGTCAACTACGATTTGCCCTGGAATCCCCAAAGAATCGAACAGCGGATTGGCCGATGCCATCGCTACGGACAGAAACATGATGTGGTAGTGCTTAATTTTCTGAACAAGGCAAATGCAGCTGACCAGCGGGTATATGAGCTTTTGCGTGACAAGTTCAAGTTGTTTGACGGCGTCTTTGGCGCCAGCGATGAAGTACTTGGCGCCATTGGCAGTGGGGTGGATTTTGAAAAGCGCATTGCAAAAATTCTTTTGGAGTGCCGGGACAATGAAACCATCCAAAGACGTTTTGATGAACTGGACGAAGAGTTAAGACCGGAAAAACTGGACCGTTACAAGGATACAAGGATTAAATTGCTTGAAAATGTGGATCAGGAAGTGATCCGTAAATTAAAGGTTAGTTTTGAAGAAACCAAAGGGTATCTTAATCTTTTTGAACAGCGTCTTTGGAAAGTAACCCAATACTATTTGAAAGATTACGCGACATTTGGATCGAATGATTATTCATTTAAACTTACTAAGAATCCATTCAAGGGTGAAAATATTAATCCCGGGCCCTATATTATACTGAAGCCGCAAATTGGTCAGCGCAAATCGGATATTCCAATACCGGATGACACCAATATATACAGGATAGGACATCCATTGGCCAAACAAATTCTCGAGAATTGTAGACTGGCAACTACTCCCATAAAGCAACTCACATTTGATTACACCAATACCCCCAAACAGATAACTGTTTTAAAAGATTTGGTAGGTAAAACAGGTTGGTTACAACTTGCCTATTTTACTATTTCATCATTCGAGGAGGAGGACACCATTCTATTTGCCAATCAAACAGATGATGGGATAATCATTGACTCTGAAACCTCCCAACAGTTCTTTTCCTTGCCGGCTGACGTCTCAGAACATGCACTGTATCTTTCTGAAGAAATGAAGGGACAGTTTGAAGAAATTAAATTTCGTGAGCAAAGCATCATCTTAGAAGACAATATTAACCGGAACCGCGATTTCTTTGACACTGAGATGGATAAACTTGACCAGTGGGCTGATGATATGAAAATCAGTCTATCGCGGGAAATTGATGACCTGGATGCAGAAATTAAACTTCGGAAATCGGAGGCCAAGAAAATGATGAGCCTTGAGTTGAAAGTAAAAGCACAGAGGCACATCAAAGAACTGGAAAGAAAACGCAGCGATAAACGAATGTCACTTTATGAGGCCCAGGATTTGATAGACCAGAAGAAGGAAGATTTATTAACCCACATTGAAAAGCGACTCAAACAAAAAACAGATCTGAAGGAATTATTCACCATTAAATGGGAGATTGTGTAAAATGACCGATCAGGAATTGATAGCACTTATTGACGAGCTAATAGCTTTGCCAAAAGAATCGGAGTGGGTTGAGTTTAAGACAAACACCATAAAACCGAATGAAAAACTAGGTGATTATATCTCAGGACTTTCAAATGCGGCTTGTGTCAATAATCAGTCGTATGCTTACCTCCTATTAGGAATTGATGACATTTCGCACCATGTGATTGGTACAAACTATTCGTTTAAAACCAGAAAGCAAGGTAATGAAGAATTAGAGTTTTGGGTGAGGCGTTACTTAACACCCTCCATCAGGTTTGAATATTTTGTTTGCCAGTACAGCAAAGAAACCATTGTTGAGCTTTTCAGGATTCCAGCTGCAGTCGGAGAACCTACTACTTTTCAAGGCAAAGCATCAATAAGGATAGGAACTTCATTAACGCAGTTAAAAGAATTTCAGCACTATGCAAAAATCATCTATAACTCACAGGACGACTGGTCTGCCCAAATTATTGAAATAGCGACCATCAGCGATTTAGACCCCAATGCATTGCGTGATGCAAAAGAAAAGTTCAAAGAAAAACAAGTTGGGAAACCATTTTATCATGAAATTGACCAATGGGAAGACTCTCTATTTCTTGATAAAGCAAAAATCACCCTTGGAGGGAAGATAACCAACGCGGCCATCATTCTCTTGGGGAAACCAGAAGCCGTTCATTTCATTTCACCCTCGGTGGCTCAGATAACATGGAAACTGGATACCGAAGAAAAAGCATACGAACATTTTGAGATTCCTTTTTTCACCACCATCAATGAGGTATTAAAAAGGGTCAGAAATGTGAAATATAAATTTTTCCCTAACAATCAACTCATTGCAACAGAAGTATTAAAGTATGATCCAGAAGTAATTCTTGAAGCGTTGAATAACTGCATAGCCCATCAGGATTATGGCATGCGTTCGCGGATTATTTTAACTGAACAAACCGGAAAACTTATATTTGCCAATGCCGGCAGCTTCTTTGAAGGCAAGGCAGACGACTATACTCTGGGGGATAAAACGCCCAAAAAATACCGAAATCGTTGGCTGGCCGATGCAATGGTCAACCTGAATATGATTGACAGTATGGGCTATGGCATCTATAAAATGGTTCGAAGTCAAAAGCAAAGGTTTTTCCCTTTACCCGACTATACCCAATCACCCAGAGACCATGTGGTGCTTGAGATTTACGGCCATAGTATTGATGAAAATTATTCCAAACTATTGATCGAGAAAAAGGATGATCTTAGCCTTACGGAAGTCATTCTTTTGGACAAGGTGCAAAAAGGCCAGAAGATTAATGACGATGCCGTTAAATTGTTAAAGAAAAAAGCATTGATTGAAGGAAGGAAACCGCATTACCACATTTCATCAAATGTTGCTCAAGCGACTGGAATGGAAACAGAGTACATTAAAATAAAGGGTTTGGAAGATGATTACTGTAAAAAGTTGATTAAGGATTATATCTCTAAGTTTAAAGGAGGATTAAGGACTGATTTTGAGAACTTATTAGACGATAAGCTTCCTGAGCTTTTAACCAGTAAACAAAAAAAAGACAAGGTGAAGAACCTTTTGCAGTCAATGAGAAAAGAGGATGTGATCGTCTTAGATGGATTAATCTGGCGTCTAAAATATAAGAAAATTAAAATATAAGAAAATTTAGACATCCTTAGACGTCTAATTAGATGATGGGAAAAATTGTGTTGTTTAATATCATTGATAATGAGGCAACTATATCGGTTAAGATATCTAAAAAAAGCATCTAATTTTAGACATTCTTAGATAAAAACTGCCTGATTATTTAGACGACAGACAGCGAAAGAAAAAAAAATGAAAACTTATTACAGGAAATGAAAAAAGACAAAATACAAAATGTAGGAACAAGAACCTTCCCTAAATGGATTAAAATTAGGAAAGATTAGGGAAGAGATTAGGGAAGAAACAACAGGTGATATTACTTAAGCCATTGAATGACAGATGGTATTGTTTCCTAAATTTAATAACTGATAAACTCTTTTTAGTAAAGGATTAGATCAACTTTAGACAAACAGAAACCCAATGGCATAAAAAAATTAAATGACAATTAAAAGTTCGAATTAAAATACATTAATGGTTGTTATTCAACTGCTTGTGCTTATATTAGCAGGAATAAAAATCATTAAAATTGCATACGATTACGATAATAAATAATTCAAGACCATGAAATACAGAACACTACAAGATATTAACAACGCGAAAGAAGTGATATCCTGTCCGGGCGATACATTGTTGGAAACCATTCAGGCAAAAGGTATTTCTCAATCAGATTTGGCTTTGCGCATGGGCATACCATTAAAAACCATCAACGAAATAATGATGGGTAAGGAAGCCATTACGTCTGAAACGGCTATTCAGCTGGAACGGGTGATAGGTCCATCCGCCCAATTTTGGCTTAACTACGAACGTCAATACAGGTTCGATTTGGCAGAAATCGCAGAATCGGAACGATTACTGGCCTCGGATTGAATTGCCCAATTTCCTTTAAAGGAAATGAAGAACCTTATAACACAAATAAAAAAGAAACTAAAAGAATATGAAGCCTATATAAAAACCAAAACCGCTTAGGGGATACTAAACGGCTTCTTTACTCCTTTTAACGCTTACAACCTTACGGGTTGGTTCCTGAGCTGGTGCAAAGATACAAACATTTTATATATTGCAAATATTTTTAAAGATATTTGACTAATCTATTTGTCTGATCTAAAGAATATTGTAGTTTGAAACTTATTAAAGAAAAAATTAAAGAATTGAGCAGAAAAATTAAAGGCAGATGTTTTATATCTCAGATATACAATTAGTTATGCCTTTAATAGTTCAGTCAAGAAATTAGCAAAGAATTAGCAAAGCGCATTAGGTAAGGCGCTGATATTTAATACTATGAAGTTTGTTTTTAAATAAAGATTTAGCAAAGAAATAAATAAAGAAACCGATATGACCCAAAATAAACATCAAAAACTCGAACTCACCTGGATAGGTAAAGGCGAGGAACCCAAGCTCGAACCCCGCATCCTGATCGAGCAACCCGAATACAGCTACGGTGATCCCAATTCTGAAAACATGCTTATTCATGGTGACAACTTACTTGCATTGAAAGCCCTGGAGCAGGATTATTCTGGAAAAATAAAATGTATTTATATTGATCCTCCTTATAATACTGGAAACGCTTTTGAACATTACGATGATGGTGTGGAGCACAGCCAATGGCTCAACTTGATGAAACCTCGTTTGGTTCTTCTTAGAACTCTTCTGTCAAATAACGGCTCAATATTTATACAAATTGATGATGAAGAACAAGCTTATTTAAAAGTGCTTTGTGATGAAGTTTTTGGTAGAAAAAATTTTGTTAACATGATTTCTGTTAACATGAAAAATTCTGCTGGAGCTTCTGGAGGAGGTGAAGATAAAAGATTGAAAAAGAATTGTGAGTACATACTTATATATGCAAAGGACTATTCTGCTTTGCCAATTTTTAACTCGGCTTACGAATATACAGAAATGCATGAAGTGGTTGAGCGATATCGAGCAGATAAAATTAATTGGCATTACACATCAGTTTTGGTTAATGAAGGTAAAAAGGAGTATATTGGCTCTACTGTTGACGGAGATGGTAATGAAATTAAAGTTTTTCTGCGCAAAAACCCAATAATTAAATCAATTAGGCAAGTCATGTTAGATGATAACATATCGGAAAAGGAAGCCTATTATAAGTATTCTGATCGAATTTTTGAAGCAAAAGATGCACAATCCTCAATAAGAATTCGCATTATTGAAGCGCGGAATACTTTTTCAATCTCTGAAGATCTACTTTCGATAGAGTATGTACCAAGAAGCGGTCGAAATAGAGGTAAACTGTATGAACAATTCTATAAAGGCGGCAAATGTAGGCTAGTTGCTTGGTTACGAGATATAGGAGAGACTATCGAAGGAGTTCTTTATAAAAAAGATTTACAAGGTACATATTGGAACTTGACCTCAAATATAAATAACCTAACAAAAGAAGGTGGGGTTGCTTTTCCTAATGGGAAAAAGCCAGAACAATTAATCAAGCGTATTTTTGAAATGACTACTGTCTCAGGAGACTTCATTCTTGATTCTTTCCTTGGTTCAGGTACCACGGCATCCGTTGCGCACAAAATGGGTAGGCGTTGGATTGGGGTTGAATTGGGCGAACATGCCAAGACACATTGTTTTTCGCGGATGAAACAAGTAGTTCACGGAGAGCAGAGTGGAATTACTAAAGCTGAAAACTGGAAAGGTGGCGGAGGTTTTAAGTTTTATTCTTTGGCACCAAGCCTCTTAAATCAGGATAAATTTGGCAATTGGGTGATCAGTTCTGAATACAATGCACAGATGCTTGCAGCTGCAACTGCCAAACAGGAAGGCTTCCGTTACTTACCCCATGAAATACTTTACTGGAAACAAGGCAACAGTAGTGAGAATGATTATATCTTTACTACCACGCAGTTTATCACGGTGGAGACCTTGGATCAAATCCACGATCAGATGCTTCCCGGAGAAAGCCTGATGGTATGCTGCAAGGCTTTTCAAAAGGAATGTAAAAGCAAGTTTGCCAATATTACTATCAAAAAGATTCCACAAATGCTGTTGGGTCGCTGCGAGTTTGGCAAAGACGATTACAGCCTGAATATTGTAAACATGCCGGTGGAAGAACAGTCCGAAGATGAGGCATTTTCGGATTTAGTAATTGAAACCATCATCGCCAAGCCCACTAAAAAAGATAAACGAAGTGTACAGGAAATAAACAAAACCAATTCTCAAACATCCCTATTCGACTAACCCAACCATGAACAACATCGCTAACTACATCAAACAACGCCTATCACTTCGCGACCCATTACAAGATTCATTGGACATTGTAGCAACCCTCACCGAACAGCTTTCCTTGAAAAAGGAAGTCTCTCTGCCCGATGAACTTGCAAAAGTAAAAGCATTGTACCCCACTTGTACCGATTTTGAACGGGAGTTTCCTTCACTGGCCTTCTCCATTGCTACAGGAGTAGGCAAAACCCGGTTGATGGGAGCTTGCATAGCTTACCTGCATTTGGCAAAGGGCATCCGCAACTTCTTTGTATTGGCGCCTAACTTAACCATTTACAACAAGCTTATTGAAGATTTTGGCAACCCTGCCTATCACAAATATGTTTTTGCCGGCATTTCAGAGTTTGTACACAATCGTCCTGTAATTATCACAGGTGATAACTACGCGCAGCAGGGAGCATTGTTTGGAGATCAGGAAATCAGGATCAACATATTTAATATTTCCAAGTTTAATTCTGAGACCAGGGGAACCAACCAGGGCGGAATAAGCCTTGCTCCGCGCATCAAAAGGTTATCAGAATATCTGGGGCAATCGTATTGGGAATACCTTTCCAATCTCGATGATTTGGTCATTCTAATGGACGAGGCCCACCGCTACCATGCCGACCGCTCCAAACTTGTTATCAACGAATTGAAACCTATTTTGGGTCTGGAACTTACTGCCACCCCGATTGACGATAAGGGCAATCAATTCAAGAACATCGTTTACGAATATTCACTTGCCCAGGCCCTGTCGGAAAAGAAATATGTAAAAAATCCTGCTATTGCCAAACGCAAGGATTTTCAGAGGGGAAATATTTCAGACCGTGAATTGGAGATCATCAAACTGGAAGATGCCATCAGCATCCATCAGGACACAAAAAAGGAGTTGGAAGTATACGCGCTGAACGAAAATGTAAAATTGGTAAAACCTTTCATCCTGGTGGTTTGTAAAGACACTACACATGCCAGGGAAATATATGACCTGATCAATTCGGATGAATTCTACGAAGGCGAATACAGGGATAAGGTACTTCAGATTGACTCAACTACGAAAAAGGATGGAGGAATCGAAGAACAGTTTTTAAATTTAGAGAATCCGGACAGTCAAATCGAAGTAGTGATCCATGTGAACATGCTCAAAGAAGGTTGGGATGTCACCAACCTTTATACCATTGTTCCTCTCAGGGCAGCCAATGCAGCGATATTGGTTGAACAAACCATCGGTCGTGGCTTGCGCCTTCCGTTTGGCGGCAAACCGACGGGAGTCGATAAAATCGATAAACTGACAGTTGTGGCACATGAGAATTTCGATGCAGTGATTGCAGCGGCCAACGACCCCAATTCGATCTTGAACAAAATGAGTTTTGTGGAGATCCCCTTCGATGATTTAAAGGTTAAAACCGAAGTAATTACCTCAAAGCCAAACATAGAAATCCGTTTTGTTGAAGAACAGAAGAAAATTGACAAAATTGTAGATGTCGAGATTAAGCAGTTGGCGCAAAACAATGTTGATGCAAAAAAGGCCATCATCCAGGTATTGCCTGATTTCAATTCATTGCCCGGCATAACAAAGGTGGATGATTTGCGAAAGGTAGAAGTCAAGCGCAAAGTAATTCAGCTGATTAAGGAAAACCTTACAAAAGGGCAAGGGAACTTGTTTGCAGACCAAATTGTGGAAGAAGCCAAAACGATGTATGACACCATGGTGACGGAATTTAAAAACAATATGATTGAAATTCCCCGGATGGTTTTATCACAGGCCGACACCAAGATCAGCTTTTCTAATTTCGATCTCGATACTGTAGAAATTACCTACCATGCCCTCGATCAGCAGATTATAAGGATGAACCTGAAAGATCATCATATTGATACCCTTCAGGCAAAGTCAAGCGGTTACTATGGCGATCCGGTTAAGCTGATCATTTCGGAGTTAATCAACTATTCAGAAATTGATTATGACGACAATGCAGAATTGTTATACCATTTGGCAACTCAAGCCTACACTACATTAAATAATAACCTGAATGGATCGGAAGACATCAGCAAAGCAGTCTTTCAGTTTAAAACAGCCATTGCCGAAAAGATTTACCTGCAAATGAAACAGCATTATGTCATATCAGGCGCAGAGTATGTCGATCCAAATGTTTTTCCCTTTGTAAGGATTGAACCCTGGAATTTCTCAGCCTTGATCAATGAAGGATATCGGGACTACCGTGACACCATTACGCCTACCAATACCGTTCCCCGGTATGTGTTCCGTGGATTTGAGAAAGCGTGTCATTTCGAATACAAGTTTGATTCCAAGACCGAACAGGATTTGGCTTTTATTCTAGAAAACGACCAGCAGGTGATCAAATGGCTGCGCCCTTCACCCAATCAGTTCCGCATTTATTGGGATCACAATTCAAAGCGATACGAACCCGATTTTATTGTTGAAACAGCCAACACGATCTACATGCTTGAAACCAAAATGTCAACACAGGTGGATGCGCTGGATGTTCAGGCAAAGAAGCAAGCGGCCGAAAAATACTGTAAACATGCATCAGAATATACCGCTCAAAATGGTGGAAAGCCTTGGAAATACGTTATTATTCCACACTCATCGGTTAGCAGGACCAGCAGCTTTGCTTTTTTGCTTGCACAATTTGGGAGGTAATAGATATTTAGGCTAAATTTCAATTATATATTTTAAAAGAGCCGTAATAATTAGAATACGGCTCTTAAAATATACAATTTAGCTTAGGTCTTCGGTAGGAGCTCCTGGTGCATCACGCTTCACAGCGCTTATGCCTATATCTCTGCCCCAACTTGAATTATAATTCTCACTTCTGCCAATGATTTCACCATTTGCCGCTTTTAGATTAAAGGTGTAACTGCTGTAACCTTCTTTTTTATCATAACGACTATCATAAGGGGCATTTTCTTTTACAGATGCGATTCCATTTAAACAACTTTGTTTACTGGTATATCCTTCTCCTGATAGAATGATTTCACCATTTCCTCCACGCAATCTGTAATAATACTGTAAGTTCGCAGGACTTTTAAAAATCTGAAACTTTGGATTTTCCATTTGAATACTTTAAATAAATTAAAACTACTACAATTAATACTTACTACTTTTTTGTGACCCCTTTGAATGGGGTACCATCTTGTTTACCATCCATAAACTTCCCGGTTTCTTTATCTATCTTGGTCCAAATACCTGTTTTAGGATTTAGAACTTGGACTCGATCTTTAACCGCACCTATTCGGTGATCATCTCCAACTGGATTATTCTTTGCCATTTCTATTTGTTTTTATGACAACAACAATAAAGTAGCTTACTTCAAGCAGGAAAGAATTCTTTTTGGAATATCCATTTCAAATAATAATTTTGCAGCGCGAACTTTGGGACTATTATTCCAAAATAATATGCCAGACCCTCTTTCCTTTATGGGTCTGGTATAGTTTAACAATACTCAGGCCAAATATTAATTTTAATTATACTAGTTACTAACAAGTTTGTGTTAGTTTCTCATAATGTCCGACTGACGTACCTTACAGAAATAAAATAAACAAAATAATGCATTTATTTAAATGGCTTGATTTGTAATTAAGATGTTTAACTGACATATTAACTGACATTATTTTATTTAAACTGTAGATTTGTCACTAAATCAATGTTTTATTTTCAAATCAAATTTGAAAGGTTTTAAACACTTCATAATTGACTTCTAATCTATTGCACTTTACTCATAAAAAAAATACACTTCTGGAGCATAGTTTTTTCTACTTTTGATTGTATTTCCATCATCCAAATTGATTAAAATATATCCATGCCTGAAAATTTTGTGATTGTAAGTTCGGCAGAGCAAGTCTGCGGCAGGTTTCAACTTAAGTTAGGGGAGCAGAGATGTTCTCATCAAAAGTACTTTATTTAGCAAATGAAAAGAGGAAAAACACATTTGCTTGTTACTTGCTAGTTACTTTTTCAATTAAGCAAACAATCAAGTAAAAAAGCAAACATCTGTTAATTAATGAATTAGTTAATGAATATATTTTATTAAAGGAGAATTTGCTAGTTACTTCCTTGTTACTTGCTAGTTACTTTTGGCGATACTTTAAAGATAGATCGGAATGACCATCAACACAAAAGAAATTGGACTTGAAGCTCTGATTGTAGATTAAAAATTGGCTGCAAGAACTTGTATTTACCAACACTTATAAGCAACATCAGCAGCAGGCGATTAATTTATGAGATGAGAATTTGTAATAAAGGATGTCAGATATTCAGATTCCAAATTAAGCGCAAGTAGATAGTTTACGCCAAAAAGACAAAAAGACAAAATTGGCTTTTTGTCTTTTTGGCTTTTTGTCTTAAATTTAGAATTTATACTGCTGGTGATCCACGGGTACTTGAGATAGCTCATTCCAGTCTTGATTACCGCACTGTAGGGGCAGACCTGTGTGTCTGCCCTGATGATTGATGAAGACAATCCAACTATTTCATAGGGACAATGTTCCCAAATTTGATACAAATAAACGAATCTCAGATTCCGGGGTCAATGACTCCCGAATTACAGAATATTAAAATTCCAATCTTACCCTTCCAAAGGTCAAAAACTACAAATGGCACTTTTGGCATAAATGGCATTCTTGCCATAAATCCCCATAAAAAGCACTAAAATAAACGTGTTAAAAAACGCCTTGCAATATATTGTATTACAACCTGATACAAGCGGATGCTTGACCAAATGATGCCTTTTGGCTAATTTTTTGGCTGAGGGTACCAGTGTACCTACCTTTGATATCGACAAGGACAAAGAAGGGTTTCCTCGAGTAAAATTCAACTGAAAGTCCCTGCATATTTATTTATAAACAATTTAAATTAAATTATCATGGGTACTATTAAAAAAGGTATTTTAGGTGGATTCTCCGGCATCGTCGGAACTGTTATCGGGGCAACTTGGAAGGGCATTGACTATATGCGTTCCAGAGCAACCAGTGTTTCAAATCCAAACTCTCCTGCACAGCTGGAGCAAAGGGCTAAGTTCAAAACAGTCCTTAAGTTCTTGCAACCTCTCACTTCCTTTCTTCGGATTGGATTCAAAAGCCAGGCAATCAAAATGTCTGCTTTCAATGCAGCCATGAAGTACAACATGGCCAATGCCCTCACTGGTATTTTCCCGAATTTGGAAATTAATTTTACCGAAGCACTGTTAAGTATGGGTAATTTACCAGGGGCCTTAAACCCTGCAACTTTGGCTGCCATAGCAGGTGCAATTGAGTTTACATGGGACGACAATTCCTGGGAAACTGCCGCAGCTGCTGATGACCAAGCTGTTCTGATCGTTTACAATCCTGCCAAAGATGCCGTAGTTTCGGTAGTTGGTGGGATCGGTCGCTCAGTTGGAACGCAGACCATTGTTCTTCCAAATGCCTACACAGGCGATGAAGTGCATTGTTACATTGCATTCACCAATGCCAACAAGTCTGTATTTTCAAACAGTCAGTACATCAGCGGCATAGTAGTGTCGTAG
>Ga0123338_10002035_pt1 | contig 19094 bp, 12 predicted proteins | sample grotaG_FD_89793 | JGI IMG/M metagenome (GOLD analysis project Ga0123338, IMG submission 89793) | Glacier valley bacterial and archeal communities from Borup Fiord, Nunavut, Canada, to study Microbial Dark Matter (Phase II) -... | ecosystem: Environmental > Aquatic > Freshwater > Ice > Glacier ...
CAAACGTCAGATCGATCTTGGAGTTGACCGGCACCTGCGTGATGCCTTCCAGCTGATACTCGACTGGATCCTCGACGGTGAGGATATTGAGGTCGGGCTGGTTGATCTTCGATAGACACGCGTACAGCGTCGAGGTCTTGCCGGAACCAGTCGGCCCGGTGACCAGCATGATGCCGTGTGGGCGGCGGATGAGGCCGTTGATGACGTCGAGCTGATCGTCGCAGAAACCGATATCCGACAGATCGCGCATGATGCTGGAGCGGTCGAGCAGTCGGATGGTGATGCGCTCGCCGTTGACGCCGGGCGCGGTGGCGACACGCATGTCGATCTCTTTGCCGGCGATTTTCCGTCTGATGCGGCCGTCTTGCGGCAGGCGTTTTTCGGCGATGTTGAGGCCAGCCATGATCTTGACACGCGACAAGATCGAGTTGATGTAGTTGCGGTTGGCGCGCTTGTGCTCGGCCAGATTGCCGTCGATGCGGAAGCGGACGACCAGATCTTTTTCGCGCGGCTCGATATGAATATCCGACGCGCGGTCTTTGACGGCGTTGAACATCAACGAGTTGACCCAGCGAATGATGGGCGCCTCGTCGGTCAGATCGAGGATATCGGTGAGCTCGTCGGCCTCGCCGCCCATGTCGTCGTCGGAGTCTTTGTTGGCGTCGAGCTCGACGCCGCCTTCCTGGCGCTCGTAGACCTTGTTGATGGCCTCGATGATCAGCGACGACGGTGCGACCAAGACGGTGAGCTCGGAGCCGATGGCGCGGCGCACGTCGTCGAGCGCATGGACGTCGAGCGGATCAGCGACGGCGATCTCCACCTGACGCCCGACGCGACGCACCGGAATCAGCCGATGCTGGCGTGCAAATCCAATGGGGATCCGCGCTGCCAGCTCGCGGTCACACAGCTCCGGACGCAGCTCTTTCATGAAAGGCAGGTCGACCTGGAAGGCCAGCGTCAACAGCATGTCCTCCTCGGTGACGGCGTGGTTGCGCACCAAGATCTCGCCGATGCGCGAGCGGTTGGCGCCCTTCTCTTCCGCCTGCATCCGGAGGGCGTCGGTGATGTTGGCCTCGGTGATCTTGCCAGTGGCAAGAAGCATCTGGCCAAGCAGCCGCGGCGACAGCGCGGCTTCATCGGACACGCCTCCACCGACGGCAGTCGTTTCCGACCACTCCGACGGACCTGCGTTCGAGCCGGGTTTCATGCGATCAAAGATCCTGCCCCGAAGACTTGGGCGGCTTGTCGAGTGGGATATCGATCTTGGTGTCGGGATTGGCCCCAGCACCGACGGGCGGCGTCGCCGACGGCCGACCGGATGGCGGCAGATTCTTGCCCGGATGCGGATCGGGCACGTTCGATCGCCCTGGCACCAGCGACGGCGCGGGCTTGGGCGGAATCCACGGCACCTCGACCGGCCCTTCGATGTCACGGGCGCGCAGGGCGGCTTCGGCGGCACGCAGATCCATCGCTTCCCGCTCGGCGTCGATGGCCGACAGATTGATCTCCTCGAGCACGCCGCGCTTGCGTCGATAGTCGACCTCGGCCTCGAAGTCCTGCTCGTCTTTAAACGCCGAGTAACGCTCCATGAACTCGCGCCGCTCACGTAGCTTGCGATCGAAGATGCGACGGAGATCGTTCGGATCTTTGATGATGTACGGCGTCAGAATGATCAACAGATTCTGCTTCAGCACACTCTTGCGGACCCGCTTGAAGAGGTAGCCGAGAATGGGAATGTCGCCGAGGAGCGGCACCTTGTCGGTCTGCTCTTCGATGCGGTCTTTGATGAGGCCGCCGATGACGATCGACTGCTGATCACGCACGGTGACCACGCTCTTGACGGTGCGCTTGGAGGTCGCCGGGCCGAGGCCATTGAAGTTGGGGTTGGACACGTCGCTGATTTCGTTCTCGAGCTCGAGGCGGACGAAGTCGGAGTCATTGACGTGCGGCGTGATGTCGAGCTTGAGCGCGACGTCCTGACGCTGGACCGAGGTACCGAGGCCCACGCCGCCTGCGCCGGCCGCGCCGGGCACGCCGCCGAAGTTGCCGAACGAGCCGAGCGAGCCCGGGAACGGCAGGTTCTGACCGACGGAGATGCTGGCTTTTTCGTTGTCGGTGGTGAGGATGTGCGGCATCGAGACCACGTTGACGTCGCCGTTGTTCTGGATGGCCTGGACGAACACACCAAAGCTTGGGATGGACGTGCCGGGCGGCAAGCCGAGAATGGTCGACGCGTCGGGAATGTTGGGGCCGCGAAGGCCGGCTGCTAGACCCGTGAGCGCGCTCGGTGAGAACAAGATCGAGTTGACCTCCGAGTTCGGCTCCGAGCCGCCGAACAACAGCGACTGGCTGGAGCCGGAGCCGATGGTGCCGCCAGCGTGGAAGCCGGTGCCGAGCTTGCGCGATTTGTCGACGGAGATTTCCAGAATGACCGCTTCGACGAAGACCTGACGGCGCGGGATGTCGAGCTTCTTGATGAGGTCGCGGACGGTGATCCAGTCGCGGCCCTGGGCGAGGACGACCAACGAGTTGGTGGGCTTGTCCGACGCGATGCGGACCTCACCCTCGAAGAGCGCGGTCTTTTGCGCGCTACCGCCGGCGCCGGTGGGCACGCCGGGCTGACCGGGTCGCGCGCCGGGTGAGGCCGAGCTGCCGCCGCCACGACTGACGCCGGCGCCGAGGCCACCGAGGGTGCCGGCCACGTCTTCGGCGTTGGCATTGGCCAAGGGGACGACATGGACGTTGTCGCTGACGGCGCCGTCGCCGGGGCGGACGTTGACCTGATCGATGCGTTTCACCAAGGCCAAGACGCGTTGATAGGCCTTGTCGGTGGCGACGACGATGAGGAGGCTGCGCGGATCATCGGGGATGATCTGCGAGATCGAGGTGTCGCTGCCGCTCGACTTGCCGTCGTGGGTGGCGGCAGGTGCGGCGCCGTCGCGCGGAGCGTTCATGTTGATGCGCGGGCCACGAGTGGCACCGGCAGCGGGCGCGGCCGACTGGCCACCTTTGGTGACTCCGAAGACTTGCTGCAAAAGAGTGGCCATCTCCGTCGCTGACACCGAATGTAGCTTGATGAGGAAGGGCCGCTCACCCGAGGTCGGCAGGTCGAGCGCGGAGACGATCTCCTCCATCTTGCGGATGTTGGCGCCGAGATCGGTGATGATCAGCGTCGAGGTCGGCGGGTACACCGAGATGTCGCCGTCTTTGGACTTCAGGCGATCGAGGACGGTCTTCACGTCGTTGAGCTCGGCGAACTGCAGCCGCAGAAGACGCGTCACATAGCTGTCGTTCGACGGCGACGAGCCGTCAGCACCGATGATGGGGATGGCGCTCTCACGGGCGCGGTTGGTCTCGATGATCTTGAGGACCTTGCCCTCGGGCTGCACGGTCAGGCCCATCGACTCGAGCGCCGACAGGAACATGCGGTAGGCCTCGGGCGCGGTCATGGTGTCCGGCGCGATGATGGTGACCTTCGACTGACGCACGTTGCCGGGGACGATGAAGGGCCTACAGAGCATCGGCGACATCGCATTGAGCATGGTCATGAGGTCGAGCTCGCCGCGGAGCTCCCATTTGAACTTTTTGTTGTTGGGATATTTTTTGCAGTCGACCACGGCCTCTTTTTCGCCGGGCAAAAGCGGCAGATTGTCGCCTTTGGCGACAGCGCCGCCAGCCGGGGATCCCGTCGCTGGGGCAGCGGCAGGCGCGGGCGTGGGCGCAGGCGGGGTGCCGGCGGGCGGATTGATCGTCGGCAACCGCTTCGACGCCGGCTGGGCAATGGCCGCGCTGGCCCAAAAGAAGAGGACCCCGACGGATACGGCGGCGCGAAACGACGACGTTTGGAACTTGGGCTGGCTCATCTGATCGAATATTCCCGGGTGATGGTCTGGCCGCGTCGCTCGATGCCAACTGTCAGCTTCGAAGCGGTGCGGATCTTGGTGTAGGCCTCGAGCGCCTTGTCCGGAGACGAGAGCTCGAAGTTGTTGATGGTCTGAATGGTGTCGCCGTTTTGCAGGCCAATGCGGCTGAAGAATGAGTCTGGGCGGATCGCATAGAGCTTGAAGCCGTTGGTCTGGCCGTTCTTCATCGACGGCACCAAGCGCGCCGAGCGAGAGAGCTCGGTGCTGTCGGCGAAGAGCTTGTCGAACAGAGCGCGGTCGATCGAACAATGGTCGCCGCTGCAGACGATGCCGCGGTCCATGTCGCGCGCAAAGCCTGGGCTGGCTGCGGCAGTGGTCACAGCAGGCTGCGCGTGGGGAAGCGCGCTGTCGCTGACGTTGACCACCAGGGTAAACAACTGACCCCGCCGCTCGATCTCGACCGTGAAACGCGGCGCATGGCGCAGCTTGTCGTAGGCGGCGAGGGCCTTTTCCGGCGTGGAGACGTCGAGCGAATTGACGCTCTTGATGAGGTCCCCGTTCTCGAGGCCGATGAGGCCGTAGACCATGTTGGGACGAACCGCGTAGACCTTGAAACCCGAGGGTTTGCCGGTGCTGACCGAAGGGACGAAACGCGCGGCGATGGCCAGGCTCGCAGTGTTGGTGAGCAGCTTTTCGACGAGAGCGCGCTCGATGACGTAGGTGGCGCCAGTGCAACGAACCTGGTCGGCCTCGGCAGCGGGCTCTGGCGGCGCGACCGCGTCCGGCACCCCGGCAAATACTGGGCTAGCGACGAGCAACAACATGTAAGCGAGGCGGCTCATCTGATCGAATAATCCAGCGTGATGGTCTCGCCGCGGCGCTCGACACCGACGGTGAGATGCGATGCGTTGCGGAGCTTGGTGTAGACCTCGAGCGCCTTGTCCGGCGAGCTCATCTCCATGTTGTTGATGGCCTTGATGGTGTCGCCGTTCTGCAGGCCAATCTTGCCGAAGATGGAGTTGGGCCGGATGGCGTAGAGCTTGAAGCCGTTGGCCTTGCCGTCTTTGATCGACGGCACGAAGCGCGCAGCCGTCGCCAGCATGGCGGTGTTGGACAGCATCTTCTCGACGAGCGCTTTGTCGACGGTGCAGTTGTTGCCGGTGCAACGCACGCCTTTGTCGATGTCGCCGAACTCGCCGCCCTCGGCGGGCGCAGCGGCCACCTCGGCGGGCTTGGGCGGCGCAGCGGCGCCTTCCATCTCGAGGTATTCGATGTTGCCGCCGTTCTTGAGATACATGCGCTTGGAGACGACCTTGATCACCGTCGCGTTCGTCGCAAACAGCGGGCTGCCGCGGCTGACCATGGCGGCGTCTTTCTCTTTGGTCGACAGCTCCTTGACCACGGCCATCGACCAGTTGTCGTCGGTGGGACAGACCATGGTCGAGACCAGCTCGAGCTGCAGCGCGCTCTTCTGTGGCGAGCCGTCACCGACGGGGCCGCTGGCGCCTTTGGGGATTTCCGGCACGCAGCCCGAGCAGAAGACGTTGCGCTTGACGATGTCCTCGATGTCTTTGTTGTGGACCCTGGCCACCGGCGCGACGCTGTTGTGGCGAGGCGGGCGCGGATCTTCGCCGGCGAGATAGGCGCCCTGGAGGATGTGCGACACGGCGCGACCGGTGAACGTGCCGCAGATGGCGACGACGACCAGGTTCACGACCCAGAAATATTTTTTCAAAAGGACATCCATGGGGCTACCCAGGAGAAAGCAATGCCGGTGCCACCGTCTTTATCTACAAAACTGCGAAACCACTAGATAATTTCGCCGAACTTCAACGATCAAATTGCCAAAATGGCACACGAACCCCTGTGCGCTGGATCAATTGGCTAAACGTGTCGGACGACTGGGATTTAGTGGCGGTCTGGCGGCAGGTCTGCGACGGGGGCTTCGGCTTCTTCCATCGTGTCGAGCTTGCGATAAATCGTGCGGGTGGCGATGCCGAGCAGCTGGGCGGCGAGGCGCTTGTCGCCCTTGGTGTGACGCAAGGTTTCGTGGATGACGCGCAGCTCGATCTCCTCGAGTGGCGTGCCGATCTCGAACGAGACCGCGCGCGAAGAGAGCCCTCCCCCGTCGCCGCCACCACGGACCTCGAGCGGCAGATCGTCGACGTCGATGGCCGTCGATTTCGACAGCACCACCGCGCGCTCGATGGCGTTCTCCAGCTCACGCACGTTGCCTGGCCAGCTGTGCGCCGTCAGCACATCGAGCGCCGCCTTGGTGCAGTGGGTGACCGCTTTCTGGTTCTTCTCGCGGAAGCGCGCCAGGAAATGGTCGACGAGAAGGGGGATGTCTTCGCGTCGATCCCGGAGTGGCGGGACGGTGACGGCGATGACGTTGAGCCGGTAGAACAGATCCTCGCGAAACCGTCCTTCAGCGACGGCGCGACGCAGATCGCGGTTGGTCGCAGCGACGAGGCGAATGTCGATCTTCTGCGCTTTGCCGGAGCCGAGCCGCTCGATCTCGCCTTCTTGCAAGACGCGCAGGAGCTTGACCTGCACCGACAGTGGAATCTCGCCGATCTCGTCGAGAAACAATGTCCCGCCGTCGGCGTGGGCGAAGCGGCCGTCACGTCGGGTGCTGGCGCCGGTGAAGGCGCCTTTCTCGTAGCCGAACAATTCTCCCTCGAGGATGCCCTCGGGGATGGCGGCGCAGTTGACCGGCACGAACGGCGACGCGGCGCGCGGCGACGACTCGTGGATCTGACGCGCCATGAGCTCCTTGCCGGTGCCCGACTCGCCGAGTAGGAGGACGGTCGCCATCGACGGTGCTGCCTGCTGCACCATCTCCAGCGTCCGCCGCATGGCCAGACTCTGGCCGACGATGGGCCGACGGCGCGCGGCTTCGAGCTGTGCGCGCAAGGTGCGGTTCTCGACGAGCAACGACTGCTTTTCGAGTGCTTTCTCGACGACACGGACGACATGCGCGCGCTTGAGCGGCTTGGTGATGAAGTCGTAGGCGCCTTCGCGCATGGCCTCGACGGCGGCCTCGACGGTGCCGTAGGCGGTCATCAAGACCACCTCGGTCTCCGGCGAGATCTGGCGCGTGGCCTTGAGCAGATCGACGCCGGACACCTGCGGCATCATGAGGTCGGTGAGCAGCACGTCGATGCGACGCTTGCGCAGGATCTCGAGGCCCTCGCGCCCGTCGCGGGCGGTGACGACTTGCAGACCTTCACGCGCGAAGATGCGCTCCAGCGACTCGAGGTTGGAGGCTTCGTCGTCGACCACGAGCAAAGTCGGTTGGGTGCCACGGAGAATCATGCCCAGACTCCATTGCGGATTCCGGGCCAGCTCGGCAGCTCAAAGATTACGAGGGGTTGGAAGCCGGCCACCCAGATAGCGTGGCCGGGAAGTGACATTCTGTCAAACGGCTTGCCAAAGTGGCGAGCCTCTAGAAGCGGAGAGTGAGACCTGACGCAGCAGGCTCGAGATAAGGCTTCGAGCTGCCACGACGGTTCTGGCGCTGCTGGACCCATTTGTTGTAGCGGGCCTGCTGGACGAAGCCGACGGGAATCAGGATGAGGGACATGATGCTGAAGATGGCGCCGAAGGTGAGCAGGATCGTTCCGCCCCAGGCGTAGCCGTAGTCGGAGCCGCTGGCGTCGAAGCAACTACCGCCGCCGAAGGCGCCGCCGAAAGAGGAATTGCCGCTACAGGCGCGGTTGACCATCCAGCCGCCCGAGCCAAGCATGCCGACACCGAGACCGAGAAAGACGAAGCCGGTGACGATGGTGCCGATGCCCGGACGCGGGGTCAGGACCATGGGTTGTACGTACATCGGTTGGACGTAGACGGGGCGCGGCGCGTAGTACACCGGCGGCGGAGCGACGTAGACGGGCGGCGGCGGTGCGTAGCCGTCATTCGGTGGGTAGCCCGGTGGTGGCGGTGGCGCGTTCTGCTGCTGCATCTGACGACAGATCGCGGCGCAGTCGGCATCGTAGCAGTCGACATAGCCGTCGCCGTCGTTGTCGATGCGATCGCTACATGCCTGCGGCGTGTTCTCAGGGTAGCCCTGCGCATGGGCGCTCGGCCCCGACGCCAGCACCACCATGCACATACCCGCCATTACCAAACCCGTCGCACTGTGTCTCATTGCGTCTCCTCTCGTGGTCCCACGAAAGACCCCCGGTCTTCTACCGTACGAGTGGCGACTCTAGCTTGTCAATCTCGACGGCGATGTGTCGCGGATCACGTCTTGCGTGCTGGGGAGCGTGCTGGGGAGCGTCACTACAAAACGGGTGCCGTGGCCGAGCTCCGAGTGGACGGCGATGGAGCCGCCATGGCGCTCGACGATGCCGTGGACGATGGAGAGACCGAGGCCCGAGCCTTCGCCCACGTCCTTGGTGGTGAAGAAGGGATCGAAGATGCGCGGCAGGACATCGGGCGGGATGCCGGGGCCGTTGTCGGAGATCTCGACGACGACCTTGTCGGCTTTGTCGCTTTTGTCGCCTTTGTCTTCCAGAGACGTGCGGATGCGGATGACGCCGGGGTGCTCTGGGGTGGCGTTGCCGAGTGCCTGCGCCGCGTTGGTGAGCAGGTTCATGAAGACCTGGTTCAGCGTCGAGCGGCCGCGCAGTCGGCCGTTCCAGCCGTGGCCGAAGTCGCGCTCGACGGTGATGCCGTTCTTGATGTGATGACGCAGGAGATCGAGGGTCTCGTCGATGGCGCGGTGCAGGTCGAGATCGAGCAGGCGATCGTCGTCGCCGCGCGAGTAGTTGTGCAGCGCCTGGACGATCTCTTTGGTGCGGGTGGCGCCGCGCTTGATGACCCGCAGCATCTCCTTGCTGTCGGCGATGGTGGCGTCGTGATTGCCGTCGCCGTGAACCAGATCATCGAGGGTGGACTCGAGAGGGCCGACCGTGTTGACCACGGCGTTGACCGGGTTGTTGATCTCGTGCGCGATGCCAGCGACGAGACGACCCATGGAGGCCATTTTCTCGGAGCGCACCAGCTCGTCCTGCGCGCGTTCGAGCTGTTCGAGCGCGCTCTTGAGCTCGTGGTTGCGTCGCTCGAGCTCGGCGGTGCGGCGGGTGACCTCGGCCTCGAGTGAGAGGTTGATCTCCGTCGACGAACGCAGCTTGTCGTTGAGCGCGCGACGCATTTCTTCGAAGGCGAAGCTGAGCCGGCCGACCTCGTCACCTTCGCCGGCGGCGCCGACCACAGGGCGGGTCAGGTCGCCACGGGCCATGGCGTCGGCACGTCGCTCGAGCTCGCGGATGGGGCCGGTGAGATCGGTGGCGATGAGGACCACGATGCCGAGTGACGCGACGAGGAGCACGATGAAGAAGATGAGCAAGACGCGGATCTGCGGCACCGTCGACGGGCCACGACCGCGATAGCCGGGCAAGAGCAACGCGATGGCGCCGAAGTCGTGGTTGTCGACGTAGAGCCGGGCGTAGGCGCCGGTGAGCTTCAACGCAGAGAGCTCGACCACGCCGCGATCTCGACGGCGCAGCAAGGCTTCGGCCGACCAAGGCATCGGCGGCGGGCCCGCTGTGCCGCCACCAAGGGCGCGCGGGCGGGCGCCGGAGTCGGGCGGCAGGTAGTAGAGCACCACATGATCTTCGGTGGCACCAACGGGGGCAAAGCGTTTGGCATACTCGCCGAGCGCGGCGGTGATGGCGGCCTCGGTGCGCTCTTGAGGTGGGCGCGCTTGCAGCTCGGCCAAGATGCCGTCGAGACGCAGCTCGCTCTCGCGCTGGATGAAGACCGTCGCCAGCACTTTGTACTGCGTGAACGACCAGAACAGCGACAGACCGCTGGCAGATAGAGTCAAGACGCCAAAGCCGAGCAACATGCGGGTGCGGAGGCTGAGCGGCGTGCGCACGGTGTCCGGCGACGGCCGATGGCGGGCGGCGATGTGCGTGAGCAACGGACGCATGGCGGCGCGGTGCCAGAGCGCTTCGTAGAGCGCGAGGCCGACCGAGAGCACGGCGCCTTCACCGGCGAGCAGCGCGGCGTTTTCGACGTCGATGTTGTAGAGCCACACTGCCTGCAGGACGAGAAGACCGAGGCCGAGCAGACGCGCGGCGAGCTTCGACAAGGCGAGCACGTACGGCATGGTCTGCGCAGAACGGAACGCAGCGACGGCGCGCGGATCGTCACGCGCGGGATGCTCGGCTGGACGCGCCGACAGCGCCGCCATGAGGTAGCTGTCGATGTGGCGAAACAGAGGCTGGATGGAGCCAAGCCAAAGGACGCCGAGGGTGCAGATGGTGAGCGGGAAATACGTCTCGAGACGCAAGAAATGCTCGAGGTTGAGCGGCAGAAAATACCAGCCGAAGAGCGCGATGGCAGCAGTACCGATGGTGCCGATCGCCGTCGTGGCGAGGAGCATGCGCTGCTTGTAGCTACCGGCGAAACGACGCAGATCGTCGAAGTCGGGCAAGATCGCGGCGCGCGCACCGTCGAGGATGCGGCGATACCAGAGGGAGCGAAAGACGGAGACGCCAAAGCCGTGTGCCGTCGCAATCGCGGCGCAGACGGCGACGTCGCTAGGCGGAAAGCCGGCGCGCAGATGCAACAACAGCGGCAATACGACACCAGCGACGGCAAACAGCACCGTGCGCAGCGCCAGCGTCCGGATCGGGAACCGCAAGATCGCTCTTGCGGCTGCCTCGCGGCTGGCAGCGTCGAGCACATCGCCCTTGGCGCGTCGCCGGATCGCCCGCGACAGCGGCAACAACCAGCTGCGCAACGCCAACACCCACACCAGCACGCAAGACGCCGTCGCAATTGGCGCGACCCGATACAACAGGCGCTGCTGCGTCTCGTCGAGCGAAAACGAATCGTGGATCGGAAACCCAACCACGACGATCTCCGCCACGAGCAACACCAGCTCGGGAAACAGAAACCGCCGCGCAAACGCCCACATGCCCCGAGCCTAGCACCGGCGAGCCAGCCGCGCTCAGCCCTTCAGTCGCTCGAGAAGCTCCACGTCGGCGAGGTCCTTCATGCGACCTGTCGCCCGCTTGTTCGTGATGAGCGCCTCTCGCCCGATGAACCTCACTTCACAGGGGCCGATGTGCCCCACTTTTGCGTCGGCATTCGCCTGTTGAAAATCCACGCCGCTGATGGAAGTCAACAGATCGATACGACAGGGCGGAAGGCCGATCTGGTAGACGGCGTTGGCCTTCTCGAAGTCTTTGGCCGTCACTCCATGGGCGCTTACTGGCGCGCCGAACTGCGCCAGTGCTCGAAACACATTGGCGGCGTTGGTTGCCGTCGGCTCGACGAGAATATCGATATCGCCGGTCGCGCGCGGTACTCCGTGGGCCGCCAGCGCATACGCACCCACGACGAGGAAACTCACGCCGTTGTCGCGCAACGAAGTGAGCATGTCGATGAAGTCGCCGTTGACCTCCTGGAGGTCGATGTTCACGGGGACTGGGACTTGCGGATCATGATGCCCGGCATTTGTGCGCGGCTGTAGGTCGGCAAGGGGACGCCGGCGAGGCGATATGCGGCGCGCGCCAACGGCCACATCGATGCGAGTCGCTCGTCGACCGTGGACCGATCCAGTGGATCCACGGCAGGTTCTTCCCCAAGCGCGTACTTCCGGATGGGCCAGTCGGCCGCGTGGCTTCGCCGTCGCTCAGCGCGCTGTTTTGCGTCGTCATCCACGAGGAAAGAATACCACGCATCCAGGCTGGCTTTACAACGGGGCTAGGCCCGCGCGTTCTCTGAGGAGGCGGATTGCGGGGTGGTTTTTGAAGCGGCAGAACTTGTGGTACGGCAGGAACTTGATGCGTTGGCCGAAGTCGCTGGGGTGCGTGAGCGTGATGACGGCGGCGACGGGGTTGCCTGGATCGAGCATGGCGACGTCTTGGATGTCGGCGTAGGGCACGCGAATTTCGCGTCGGAAGTTCCCGATTAGGAGGCCATCAGCGTCGGCCTTGACCGTCTTGAGCGGCCACAAGCGGTACCATGACACGGCGGTGACGAACACCAACACACCTGGCAAGGCCCACTTGGGTGGCAGATCGTTCACGAAGCAGATCACGGTTGCGAAGGAAAATGCGGACAGCAGCAGCGACGGCAGAAGGAGCTTCTGCCAAAAAGTCGCTGCGCTGTGAAGACGCATGCTGATGTGGGGTTAGAGCGTGGTGTCGATCGATGGATCGGGGCTGACGTTGCCAGTTACATCTGCGGTCTTGCCAGCTGGTAAGCGGAACCAGATGCGTCCAGCGGCGCCGCCGCCGCCACCAGCCGTGTAGCCGGAGTTGCTGCCAGTCGGTGCACCATCGGTGGGAGCGATGCCTTTCGCGCCGCCAGAGCCGCCAGCTAGACCCAAGCCGCCAATCACGCCTGGAGTTGCATAGGGACCAATGCCCGCATTTCTACCGCCGGGAGCACTGCCGCCACTGGAGCCGCATGCGCGAAAGTTTGCCGGTCCGGCGCCGCTGCCGCCGTTCGAAGCGACAACGCCCTCGACGACAATCTCGCGTGCTTCGAGGAAAATAGTGCCGCCAGAGCCAGCTCCGGGCTGACCACCACCACAAAGCGCATACGGATATGGCGGGAAACAAGGAAACGACGAGTTGGTTCTGTGACGCTGCCCAGCGCCACCACCGCCCGCATTGATCACGCCGTCGCGTGCAATGCGAATGCGGCTGCCCGACGAAATCTGAAACGCGCCTCCACCAGCACCGCCGCTGGCGCTCGTATTGACCGGGTACCCGCAGTAGTCATACGAAGACGTATCCTGACCGTTACCGCCACCGGAGCCACCAGTCAGGCTGGCAATTGTCGCTCCATTGACCGCACCAGCCACGCCGCCACCAGCGGTGCTGCCGGTTGCTGCCTCACCAGGCGGTGGCACCGTGGTGGTGCAATTGTAAGGAGTGGTGGTCGCGGACGTTTGACAGACGCTGCCGCCATTTCCACCCTTCGTCGAGAAGCCAGCCCCGCCCCCACCAGCGGCGACCGAACCCGTGATAACGGTTTGCGAGCCCGCACCATTGCCCGAGCCTGGCCCTCCGCCGCCGGGGCCGGGGACGGAAATATTGGCCTCGACATGAATCGGACGATTGACCTCCACGGGCCCCGAGGCGACAACGATGAGGGGACGGGCTCCAGTGACAAAAATTTCTTTGTCGACCGTCCAGGCCCCGACGGACAACACGGCGTAGCCGTTGTCGACCACGAAAGTGATGCCGTTGAGCGGCGTGCCGCTGAAGCCTCCGTCGGCGTTGACGCTGACTCCACCGTCATAGTGCGGGTTGGTGATCAGCACGCCGCCATCGACATCGTAGCCACCAATATTCACCGACAGATTGTCGGTATTGATCGCAATCACACCCGAAAGCGGTTTGGCGGTTGCGTCGTAGCGCGAGGCGGATACGTGGCTAGGCACAATGGCTACGGCAGCCGGCGGGGTCGTGCTCAGATCTGCAATCCCACCGTCGGCCGTGCCGGACATATCCGGAGGCACGACGGCTGTCTCCGTCAACACGATGGCAGCGTGCACTTTGCCCAGAGCCAGGCTGGAGGTGCCGTCGCCGCTGGCGATTGCGAAGTTGGAATTGGTGCGACCGGTGACGTTGATCGAAATGGTGCCGCTGGTACTGGCGAGACCGTAGGTGACAGTCTGCTTGCCGGACGACGCGAAGCCTACAGCGACGGGAACTTGAAGCTGATTCGATTCAGCGCCGCTCAGAGTGAGGGAAAGAAACTGGATTTGACTAGCCAGCGATTGATCGGCGGTGACGTCGATCTCAAGGTCGGTGCCCCCGAAATGACTGGAGCCGCAACCTGCCGACGCTATCAGGGCGCCAATGACGATCCTCGAGACGAAACCACCCATCTGCGACTTCCTCATCGAGTTGCTCCTTTGCGACATGAAGCTAGTGACAATGAATGACCCAATCGAATTAGCGCGCGAGAACAATGGCGTCCTCCGCGCTGAAGGATGAAATAGCCATTTCACCAGTGCCGAGAATGGCGAGGCCATAAGGATGATTCAAAAACGCACTGGTTCCGACGGTGCCCGGAACCATCCCACCTTGTCCCAAACGTCCAATCACCGTCGTGACGACGCCTGTGGCGGGATCGAAGGTCCGAACCAAATGATTCTGGGCATCGGCAAAGTAAATCAGCCCGCCGACATACACTGCCGATCGCGGCTCATTGAGTGAAGAGGTCCCCATCGCGCCGTCGACGCCGCCTGGCATACCTGGAGTGCCCGCCACCGTCGTCACCGCTCCGGTGTTGGTGTCAATTTTGCGAATCGTGTGGCGACTAGAGTCGGTGAGATAAAGCGTGTGATCGCCGACCGCGACCAAGCCCGAGGGCGAGGTGATTTGCGCCGCTTGGCCCAATCCGTCGGCATCGCCCACGCCCGAGCTCGGACTGCCGTATTGAGAAAAGAACTTGGCGGCGAATGGATCCCAAAAACCGATCGCTCCGCCGATGCTGTTGCCGATGAGCGCTCCGTCGATGCCGAGGAAGGTCGTCGTGCCACGCACCAAGAATGCCCCGAGCTGCGTCGCCGGCGTGCCGCTCGAGCGAGCCACCTCCGACGTGGTGAAGACGCCATTGGCAGTCGACACATCGACAGAGCGTAGGGCGGTGTAGTCGGGATCGGAAAACAGCAAACGATCGGTCGCGCCGAACGCCATCGCCGGAATCCGATATCCGATGACGGCCGATGCGCCCGGTGTGGGGATGGAGCTGTAGGCCGAACCATTGCCAACAATATTGACGACGGTGGCATCGTAGCCGGTGCCTTTGGGAGCAATCTTGATTTGCCGGATGTTGTGATTGCCGGAATCGCCGACGTAGAGTGCGGAACCCTGTGCGGCGAGCGCTTGAGGGTTCGAAAAACGGGCGGTGCTGCCGTCGGTACCATTGCTGTTGAGATTTCCGCCATTCCGGACTGCGCCGACCAATGGCGAAACGGTATTGGCAGTGGTACTGAAGTCGATTTTGCGTATCACGGGGCTCGACGTGTCGGCCAGGATGACCGACGTCCCCTGAGACATGAGGCCGTAAATCTCGTAGTTGAAGCGGGCGCTCGTACCCGGACCATCCTGGTACCCAGCGCCCACGGTCGAGCCCGCGAGCAACGTTTTTGCGCCTCCGTTGACGTTGCTGGAGAAAATCTGGACGTAATAGGGCGAAGCAACCTCGAAGAACTGAGAATAGTAAATTTTGTTGTTGGTGCTGTTGTATGCCACTGAATACATTCCGTAAACGCTGGTAATTGGAGCAACTGGCGTGTTGACGGCGCCTTGGTATTGCGCAGTGGCGCTGTCATACTCGAGGTTCACCGAGCGGATTCGATCGTCTGCGGCAATCAACAGTTTCTTTGGCGACGTGGTGGAGACGGCAATGTCGTAGTTGGACGCGAAAGTTCCAGCTACTGCCGGTGGTCCAGCGGCGGTGTCGGCGGTTCCATACGTTCCCACCACACCCGCAAATACGCTGGTGCTGAACCCCGAGAGATATACCGCCTGAATGACGTAGTTGCTTTGATCTGCGACATACAGCGTGCCACTGTCGATGGCGAGGCCACGAGGGTAGTAGAAGCGTGCGGCCGCGCCCGACATGTTGGTGGGTGCGCCGCTCATTCCGGCGGTACCAGCGACTGTGGTGACTGCATTGGTGGCCAGCGTCACACGGCGAATCGTGTGGTTGTAAGTATCGGCGACATACAAGCTGCTGCCAGACGAATCAAGCGCCAAGCCCATTGGACTGTTGAACAAGGCCACATTGCCGACGCCGTCGGTGGAGCCAGTCTTGTTGGTCTGTCCGGCGAGCGTGGTGACGTTGCCCATCGTGTCGACTTTGCGAATGCAGTTGTTGTCCGCGAAATAGAAATTGCCGAACGTATCGGATGCGAACTGAGAACGGACTGCATTGAGCCGCGCGTTCACGCCTTGGAAATCGAGATTGCCCACTCCGCCGACGGCGCCGGCCAAGAGAACGGTCTCTTTGAAGGAAATGGTGACGATGGCTTCGCTCTTGAGATCGGGTTGGGTCTTCGAGGCGGCGACGACGGTGTAGTGGCCGACCTGGCCACCAGCGACGTAGTGTCCATTTTGGTCGATGGTGCCGCCGTTTTGCTCTTTGACCGACCAGACGACGGATTCGGTGGCGGTGAAGTCTTGGGTGCCGTTGCGGAAGAGCGCCGCGGACGGCGGCATGATCATGCCGGCGGTGGTGGGCGTCATGTCGGGGACGATGGCGAAGTCGGGCAGGTCGGTGGGGATGGAGCTCGACAGGTTGATGCGCAAGGTGGCGGTGGCGCCGCCTTTGAGCGTGACCGTGCCCGTGCCGTAGCCGACGACGGTGGCGGTGTTGTCGTAGGCGATGGCGTTGATGGTGAGGGTGCCGCTCGACGCCAGGGGCCGGTAGATCATGCGCTGTTCACGGCCGCTGCCAAAGGGACTGCCAGACGCGATGTTGATGGTGTTGGTCTCGGCTCCCGAGACTTGCAGGTCGAGTGTGCGGACGTTGGCGAGGGTGCCGTCGGGGATGGAGCTGTCGGCGACCAACGTGAGCGCTACCCCGTAGCCGGCTTGCGGATCGGTGGGGCAGCCAGCGAGAGCGAACAAGGGCAAAACCAAGAGTAAGTTTTTCATTAGAAGCTCACCTTCAGGGCCGCTGGGCCTACGTCGGGGAGTGTGGGCTTGAAGTCAGGGTGAGACGTGGTAGCGACGGCAACGCCGACCACCACGCCGACGACGACGATGCCGCCAGCGACGACGCCCCAGAACCACGGGCGCTTGGTGATCGGGCGATCATCTTTCTTGGGAACCACCACGACGACGGCTGGCTTGCCGTCGGGCTGTGGCTGGCCGTCGGGGCTGACGGTCGTGGGGTTGTCGGTGTTACCTGGCTGCGGCGTGCGGACGGTGTCGCCGTTGCCGGCACCGACGGGGGGCTTGCCTTTGTTGCCGGGGCGGGCGCTGCCGGTTGGCGGCAGCGACGTGGCCATGCGGTCTTGCTCGATGGCGATTTCGAGCGCGGCGATGACCTTTTCGATTTCGTCTCTGTTCGGCGCTGCTGGGACCTTGCGTAGGAAGAGCTTGTAGTTGCGTAGCGCTTCCGCCTTGTTGTTGAGGAGGCGGTTGCACTGCGCCATGTTGAACAAGAAGGCCGGCTCTTCGAACGAGACGTACGCCTTTTTGAACGACTCGAGTGCCGCGGTGTAGTCGCCGACCTCGAACTGGCGCGTGCCTTCGCGATAGGCGTCGCGGGCAATGGAGCGGTTGTCGGCGCTGGCCGTCGTCGGAACCAGGGCGGACGAAAGGGCAAAAGCTAGGACAAGAGCAAAGCGTAATCTCATGGTGCAAGTCTCCCACCGTTAGCGAAACATGTCGCCGGGCTTACGTCAATCGCAGAGCTACAGCTTGTAGAGAGTCGCGACTAGATCGGCGTGCGGTCGGGCGATGAGCTCCCGCGAATGCAGGAGGCCGGTGGGGATGATGCGTTCGGCGGCGTAGAGCGCAGCTTCTACATCTGACTGATGGCCGGCGAGGACGAAGTAGGCTTTGCCGCCAATGCCGTCGGCGAGACGCAACGTGGGCAGTGTGACCTCCGCCGACTTGCAGGCGGCATCGGCGCCGAGGAGCGCGGCAGCGACGGCGAACGTCTCGACGATGCCGAGTGCGTGCTCAGGATCGTGGGTTTGCGGCGTGCCCGCCAAGGCGGTCAGGAGTGACTCGGCGACCTGGGCCAGCTCCAGCTGGTCTACCAGCGACGAGGCGGCAGTCGCGAGACCGACCTGCATGGCTTCGTCGACATCGCCGACGTCGCCGGAGACGAGCACCAAGAACTTGCCCGGCGAGACCGGCCGGGCCATGACCAGGGTCACCGGGGCGCGCTTGACCATCTGGTCAGCGACGACGTGGCCGCGCGCGATGCTGGAGGTCTCGATGAGCCCGAGCGCGGGACCGAGGACTGTTGCGCCTTCGCCGGTCCTGCGATTGAAGGGCATCGTTAAACGAAGCGGAAGTGGCCCTGCAACGTGCAGCGGCGCTCGCGGGTGAAGCTGGCCGCCGTGGTGAGGCCTTCGCCCGTCGGTGAGGCGATGGTAAACGAGGTGTAGCCTTCGCCGCGATAGCCGAGACCGTTGAGGTTCGAGCCGTTCTTGACGAAGATCGAGCAGTTGATGGTGCGGGCCATGGCCGACAGCGCGTCGACGTTGTTGCTGTACATGACCGCCGTGTGGCCAAAGCCATGCTCGACGCGCTTGGCGGCGGCGATGGCCGAGGCGATGTCGGGGTAGCGGACGATGCCGAGCACCGGCATGAGCAGCTCGTGCTGGACGAAGGGGTGCTCTTCCGGCACTTCGCAGATGAGGAGGCGACAGTCGTCCCCGACGTGAACACCGATCTGCTTGGCAATGACGGAGGCGTTCTTGCCGACGAACTTCTTGTTGACGTGATCGCCTTCGAGGACCACGCCTTCGAGCTGGCGGATCTGGCGCTCGTTGAGGAGATAGCAGCCTTCTTTGACGAGCAATTCTTTGAGCCGGTCGACGATGCTGGCGACGGCAATGACTTCTTTTTCGGCGGTGCAGATGATGTTGTTGTCGATGCCAGCGCCTTCGACGATGCCGCGCGCGGCTTTCTCGAGGTTGACCTCGGAGTCGACCACCGTCGGTGGATTGCCGGGGCCGGCGGCGATGGCGCGCTTGCCCGAGCCCATGGCTTCTTTGACGACGCCGGGGCCGCCGGTGACGGCCAGGATGCGGACCAACTGATGGCGCATGAGCTGCTGCGCCGACTCGATGGTGGGGTTGGCGATGGTGCAGATGAGGTTGGACGGGCCGCCGGCAGCGACGACAGCGTCATTCAAAAGATGAACGTTCCAGGCCGACACGCGCCACGCCGACGGGTGCGTATTGAAGACCACCGCGTTGCCGCCGGAGAGCATGCCGATGGAGTTGTTGCCGATGGTCTCCGTCGGGTTGGTCGTCGGGGTGATGGCGCCGAACAAGCCATACGGCGCGCGCTCGATGATGCACAGACCGTGATCGCCCGAGTACGCGATCGGCCGGAGAATTTCCGGACCAGGCGTCTTCTGGGCGACGAGAGTGTTCTTCTTGATCTTGTCCTCGACGCGACCTAGACCCGTCTCGGCGACGGCGTGCTCGGCGAGCTCACGGACGTTGTCCAAGATGACCTTGCGCATGTTGTCCACCATCTTCTGGCGGACCTCGAGCGA
>Ga0123338_10002038_pt1 | contig 19089 bp, 10 predicted proteins | sample grotaG_FD_89793 | JGI IMG/M metagenome (GOLD analysis project Ga0123338, IMG submission 89793) | Glacier valley bacterial and archeal communities from Borup Fiord, Nunavut, Canada, to study Microbial Dark Matter (Phase II) -... | ecosystem: Environmental > Aquatic > Freshwater > Ice > Glacier ...
AATTTGGTCTCCATAAGTTTTAAGGAAGGATTCCATAACTTCTTTTCCTTTTGCTCTGGTAAAATCACCGGTCTGTGATTCTAAAATTTCAATATTGGGATAATTTGCTGCTAATTCATCTTCAAATCCTTTTTTACGATCATTGGCTGCGGAAGCACCTACTGTGCCTTCGAGTTCAACAATTTTGCCTTCTCCGCCAAGTAATGTAGCCATTTCAATTGCTGCATTTTTGCCTTCTAAGATAAAGTCAGAACCGATAAAGGTTGAATATAAACTTTCATCTACTTTTGCCATACGGTCAACTAAAACGATAGGAATACCTGCTTCTTTTGCTTCTGTAAATACTGCATCCCATCCGGTTTCTACTACTGGTGCCAAACCAATGACATCAACTTTCATTTCAATAAAAGATTTAATTGCTTTAATCTGATTTTCTTGCTTTTGTTGTGCATCAGCAAATTTTAATTCGATTGTGTCAATATTTTGCCCTGCGTAGAATTGAATGGAAGCGGTTTCTGCATCTCTCCATCCTGATTCTTGTCCAATTTGAGCAAATCCTACAACTAATTTGCCACTGTCCCCTGATGTCTCGGCTGCGTCTTTTTTACAACCTGCAAACATAGCTGAAACCATTGCTAAACATAATACTACACCTAAAAGTTTTCTTTTCATTCTAAATCCTCCTTTTTTTACTTAGTGCCCTTCATGACCTACCTTTTGCGGTCGCTCATTTTTGGCTGTGCCGTTAGATATGGCACTTACCTCCTCGTTAATCTGGTAATTTAATTATAAATTGTAAGGAATAAAATGTCTTTGCAATAAACAACGTAAAAAGTACAAAAATTTAGCATCCTAAATCTTAACGACTTTAGAATGCTATATAGGATGAATTAGTAAGCTAATTCGCTTGTCATGAATACTATCTCTTATCTGGATACCTCATAGGTGATTTCCTTTTTCATATTCTTACATTGGCTTCTATATTCTATAGGAGATACACCTAATACTTTTTTAAATACACTGCTAAAATAATGCTGTGACGAATAGCCTATCCTTTCCGCAATTTCATACATTTTTAATTCATCATCCTCGAATAGCTCTATCGCCTTTTCTAAACGCACTTGAGTCAGATAATCCACGAAAGTAATTCCCATTTCTTTTTTAAATACCCTGCTTAAATGCTGTGGGGATAAATTGATATCCTTTGCTGCAGACAGTAAAGATATGTCTTCATGGTAAAAATTACTTTTAATAAATTGTTTTATCTCCTTAATGATACTTGGATAAGCCTTTATTTCTTCCATTCTATTTAATAGCTCTTTATATAAGCGCGGCATTTCATAAATATTGATATCTAGCTGTTGAAGCATGATCACCTTCACAGGTATATATTTTTCGACTGCACTCTTATATTCCTGATTCATTTCTTCCAATATGTTCTTTGCCTCTGTTTTACATATTATGACTAAGTACCCCGTGCTGTTTCTAAAAACAACTAGTGGTGCTACTCGGTCAAATATTTCTCTTGCGATATTTTCTGCAGCGCAATAAAGTAAACTATCGTTCCAACGTTGCATGACATCCGGATTGTCAATTCGGTCTAAATTGATTAGACTCATCGTTACTTGTTCAGGTAAATTCATATCTAAATAATTGATTTCTTCCTTTAACTTATCTTCAGAAAGATTTAGTTTGCTGTATTTTTCAAAAAACTCACCAATTAAATTGGATTTATTTTTACCCAAGGCAACTTTAGCCCATTGTAAGTATTTAACATCATTGTTTCTCTTTTGTAGAGCTATTAATATTTTATCAATCGTTTCATCAAAAGCATTCTCATTTAAAGGTTTTAAAATATATTCAAATACACCAAGTCTTAATGCTTGTCTTACATATTCAAACTTATCATATCCAGTAATAATATTTACTATTGCATTTGACTGGGTATCTTTTAGTTTTTCAATAAATTGCAGCCCATTTAAAAAAGGCATATTGATATCCACAAACAATATGTCCAGTTCCATTTTTTTTGCTATTTCTAACGCCTGCTCACCATCCTCGGCCTCAGCAACTACTTCTAAATCATTATACTTTTGTAATAGTTTAATAATTCCCCTACGAATTATGTATTCATCATCGGCTACTAAGACTTTGTATTTCATATAGAACTCCCGTCTGCCCATTTTGGCGGGCTTATAAATTAAGGGTACATAAAATTTATCCCATGCCGCATCCCCTTTGATAGATGAATGAAATGATACTTTCACATATCTATTTAAACACATTTGTAGCAAAAAATCTTTTCAATTTTTTAACATTAATATATAATATTTTAACATAGGAAGTGTGAATTATGCTTTTCAATAATTCACACTACTCAAATTGCGAATTATATAGCTTATAGTAAAAACCCTTCTTTTCCATTAATTCACCGTGAGTTCCCTGCTCAACCACATTTCCCTGATCCACAACCAGAATATTATCAGCACCCTGGATGGTGGACAGACGGTGTGCAATAACAAAACAAGTTTTTTGTTCCATCAATTTTCGCATTGCTTTTTGAATCTTAATTTCTGTTCTGGTATCTACATTGGAGGTGGCTTCATCAAGAATCAGCATTTTAGCATCTAATAGCATTGCCCTTGCTATCGTTAGAAGCTGCTTTTGACCTTTGGATATATTCAGACCGTCCTCATTTACAATGGTTTTATAACCCTCCGGAAGTCTTTTTATAAAGAAATGCATGCCGGCCATCTTTGCCGCATTAACTACCTCCTCCATCGTGGCATTCTCTTTCCCATAGGCTATATTATCAAAAATGGTGCCCTGAAACATCCAGGTATCTTGTAATACCATTGCATAGGCTTTTCTGAGGCTTTTTCTGGTCAAATCTCTTATATCTTTTCCATCAACATAAATCTTACCCTCCCAAACATCATAAAATCTCATTAAGAGATTAATGATTGTAGTCTTCCCTGCACCGGTAGGGCCTACAATAGCTGTCAAGCTTCCAGGCTTTGCATGAAGATTTAGTTTTTTTATAATTATCTTATCCGGCAGATAACCAAAAGAAATTTCGTTCAGCGACACATCCCCCTGTACCTCTGTAAGTTCCTGTGCGCCTTCTACATCTGCTGTCTCCGGTTGCTCATCCATTAATTTAAATACTCGTTCAGCCGCAGCTGCAGCTGACTGTAGCTCACTGATAATATTAGCCGCTTCATTAATCGGTCCGGAAAATTTTCTACTGTATTGTACGAAGGAGGAAATGTTACCAAGCGTCATACTCCCGCGTAGATAAAGGATTGCACCAAATACCGTAATAAGTGATAGTGACAAATTATTAATAAAATTGACCGTCGGTCCAGTCATGCTTCCATAATATTCAGCATTGTAATAAGCATCGACTGTTTCTTTATTGATATGGTCAAAACGGTCTAGGACTGAATTTTCAGCAGCATATGCCTTGATTGTCTTCTGCCCGGAAACCATTTCTTCGACATAACCGTTTAATTCTCCGAGTTTTCCTGATCGCTTGCGAAATAAAGGCCGCACCTTCTTCGCCATATAACGTGTATAAAAAAGGGAAAGTGGTATCGTAACCAGCATAACAAGCACCAGTTTGGGTGATATAATAATCATCATAAAGAGTGAGCCAATTACTGTAATCGCACTGGCGCAAATTTGCACTACATCGGTTGAAAGCGAAGTATTAATTGTATCGATATCGTAGGAAATCCTGCTTATGATATCCCCGGCCTGGTTACGGTCAAAATATCCAACAGGTAAATCCACCAATTTCTTGAATACGTCCTCTCTCATCTTCCTTACTATTTTCTGACTAAAACGTATCATCAAAACAGCTAAGAAATAGGATAAAATTGAGGATAGAACATAAAATAAAATCATCCAAGCAGCATAGTAGAAAACAGTTTTAAAAACAACAAGACCAAAACCTGGTTCTATTGCGTCAATCGCATAGCCGGAAAGCATCGGACCCAAAAGAGCAAGCATATTACTGGCTATGGTCAGTATAATTGCTAGTGCCAACAGCCATTTGTATTGAAATACATAATACCATAATCGATTTAGTACATATTTCGTATCCTTGGGTTTATCTGTTTTGTCACTTGTTTTTCGCTTTTCCATTGTATTATTCATATTGGCTGGCATATAGTACCTCCCTTCTGGCTGCAATTAAAGATTTATGCTAGATACATTTTTTAATTACTAACCTATATATTCATATTCCTATATCGTTCACATTAAAATTTCATCCATTATTTGAAATTGATAAATCCATTACATTAATGTTTGTGATTGATAGATTTCCTGATAAACCTCACAGGAGTTAAGTAACTCCTCATGGGTACCAAAACCCACCATCTGTCCATCTTCGATGACCAATATATGATCCAATCTCATAACAGAGCTGATCCTTTGGGCGATTACAATTGTTGTAGTATCACTATATTTTTCCCGAATTGCTTTCCGAAGCAGGGAATCCGTCTTATAATCGAGAGCACTGGAGGAATCATCCAAAATAAGGATTTCCGGATTCCCAGCCAAAGCTCTCGCAACTAATAACCGTTGTTTTTGACCTCCGCTTAGATTACTACCCTTAATCGATAATTTAAAATCCAAGTTACTATCCAATTCCTCAATAAAGGAATCCGCCTGAGCATCCCTTGTAGCTTCCCAAATTCTATCTTTTGGTAAATCTCTTCCGAGACTGATATTCTCCTGTATCTTATCCGCAAATAGCATATCATTTTGAAATACGACACCGAACTTTTTCCTAAGCTCCTGTTTATTGAAGCTTTTCACATCTTTCCCATCAATTGTGATGCTGCCATTCGTAACATCATAAAAACGCATTAAGAGATTAGTCAGAGTAGTCTTACCGGAACCGGTAGATCCTATCACTCCCAGGCTCTCTCCTTTTTTAAGATTAAAATCGATATCGGTAATACAGGGCTCCTCCGTATAGGAAAAGCTAACATGGTGAAACGAGATATGATACTCAGTACTTACCTTATTCATTGCTTGCTCCTGTAAATCCTCCTTTGTATCCAACACCTCAGAAATTCTAGCTGCGGATGCACTTGCTTTGGAGTATATTACAAAAATACGAGTAATTGCCATCACAGCCTGTAGCATAATAGCAAAATACGATAGAAAGGCAACTATCTTACCCGGCTCAGAAGCACCGCTATTCACCCGGTAAGCACCTACGATAACGACCAAGGTAAGTCCGATATTTAAAAGTAAATTCATAATTGGATTCGTTGCAGCCATTATTGTGCCAGCCTTTCGCTCCTGGTCGGACACTTCTGTATTAACATTTGCAAAACGGGTTTTTTCATATTGAGATTTGGACAGTGCCTTAATCACTCGAATGCCGGTAATATTTTCTCGCACGACCCTCACCATACGATCTGCTAATACTTGAACTTGAGAATAAAGTGGGATTCCTTTTTTTGATACTAGATAAACAATAAGAGCCAGAAATGGAAGCACGCCGACCAGTACTAAGGTAAGTACCGGTTCAAGTGTACTGGTTATAATAATTCCACCAATCAAAATGATGGGTGCACGTACACCAATTCGCTGCATCATTCCAATCATGTTGTGGATATTATAGGTGTCAGAAGTCATTCTAGATTCTAAAGAAGGTACTGTAAAAAAATCCAGCTGGGTCCCGGAAAGACTAAGAATTTTTTGAAACAAATCATGCCTTAGATTTTCTATCGTATTTTTCGCCACTCTGGCCGCCATCCGATTCGCTATAATATTGAAGCTTCTAGCACCGATGGAAAGCCCAATCATAACCACACCCCACCAAAGAATGCGCGGGATTTCTTGTAACGGTACAATGTCATCAATGATATAAGCAAGGATCCAAGGTAATCCCAAATCCATAAAGGTACCTAAAACCTTGATTATAAATCCAAAGATCATACGAGTAATATATGGTCTTAAATATGTAAGCACTTTTTTCATAGCAAATACCTCCCGCTTATAACCCGATTCTGCAATGTTACCTGCGAAATCGTTGTAAACGTAAACTAATTCTAGCACCTACCTAGGGCATCGTCAAGATTAGCTCCTTATTAATTATTCGGTTTTATGCAAAAACTCGATAGCGGGAGGCTACCTGTAAGTTTTAATTTAATTATAAAATTTTAATCTGTAGATAGTGATGTACAGAGATTTTGTTCCTACAACCAATTAATTTTATTCTGTTTCATATATAAATTCTACACCAATATTAACTAAACCTTCAGCATAATCCCCACTAACGAATTTTAAAATACCATCACCTGTAATTTCAAAAATATACTCTTCCTCCTCGTTGACATGTAGTACCAGTAAATCACCGTCCACATAATATCTACCACTTGGGTCATAACTTGTGGCAACATTTCTGTTAAATGAAAACTCACAATTTTCATCAAGTTTCAACCATGCTAATCCGTCCTCGGTTTTATATAATCCCGGCCGGCGGGAATAATAATCACCAAGAGTAATACTTTCATTAAAAACATATTTAAAATCAACCCCATTCGGAAATTGGCTGCTGAGCATGCTCCATGTAATATCGCGATAACTTAACTCACTATCATTCACAAGAGCAAAAAAATGCTCTGCAATTGCTGCATTTGCCAGTTTTCCTATCCGTTCAATCAGGTAATCATATTCGTATATATAAATCTGCGCATCTTCATAATAAGTCATCGTATAAGTACTTCCATCAAAACTTAGCAGAAAAATATACATAACTGGATAATCATCTTTGATTTCTTCATAGTACTCTGCCGAATAGTGGCTTGCATCACCAAGCTCATAATATTTTGCAATCATAATTTCATCCGCTTCACCAGACATGGCCTTTGCCAGAAACCCCTTCCATTCCTCTAAACCATTGGTAATGTTCATTTCCTCAAGAACCAGCATTCCTGCATCTTTAGCATCCTGCAGGCTGAAATCTTCAGGCAAATCTTCTAACGTAGAGTATTTCGTCTGTTCCAATTGCATATTCTCTTCAATATTTACCTCGATATTCTCCTTATCATAATCCTTTACTTCACTATTTATAGAATTACACTCTGTTATAAATAAAATATATAGGTAGATAACAACGCAAAGTAAATACATTCTCTTCTTCCCCATAATTAAACCTCCGAATTTTTCAGTAAAAAAATAATATAAATATACAAAACACTGTAAAACTTATACTCGAAAATTTTATTAGCACTTTTCTTAGTCATCATTTTCTTTCAGGCTTTTCCTTATGTACTATTACAATAGTCTATTACCAGACTATCATAATAGTATGGATTTGTCAATTACAATATTTTGTAGTTATAAGCAGGCGTTCTATTGAATTTTAATGGGAATATGATATATGTTATATTTAGAATAAATAAGCATTGACATTTAAAAGAAATTTGAACCTATTGCATAGGAAAAAATTACGTACCCTCATTCAAATTCTTCATCGCAACGGAAAGCAATAATTTAATCCGGTTTAGCTGATTTACACTTGATATTCCTGGATCGTAATCGATTGGCATGATATTAGCCCTTGGATATTTTTCCTTTAACGGGTGGAACATACCCTTTCCCGTAATATGATTTGGAAGACACGCCAGGGGTTGGACGCAGATGATATTGCAGGTTCCCTGCTCGATAAATTCCATCATTTCTGCTGTTACAAGCCAACCCTCTCCTGTCTGATTACCTAAGGAAAGCACTGTGGATGCCATCTTGGCTAACTCCTCTATCGGAGTCGGCGGAGAAAAACGACTACTGCGTCCCAATTCCTGCTTTACAATTTTACGAAAGTTCAAGAGATAGGATATCGCAAAGTTATTTATCTCTTTGTTTAATCTCTTCCCGGCAAGATATTGAAATCGGAAGCGTGCATTAAAAGTAGAATATAAGAAATAATCCATAAGATCTGGTACAACTGCTTCAGCTCCTCCTTGTTCCAAAATATTGACAATATCGTTATTCGCCGTCGGATGGTATTTCACGAGAATTTCTCCTACAATTCCAACCTTCGGTTTTTTAATATCCAGTAATTCCAATTTGTCAAACTCGTGAATAATTTCAACAATATTTCTGTTAAAGTCCCTTCTGTTACCTGATTTAACATTATCCTTTGCCCTTTCCATCCATTTTTCAAATAGTAATTCTGAGGAACCAGGAAATCTCTCATAAGGTCTTGTCCGATAAAGGACTCTCATAAATAAGTCCCCGTAGATTACTGCCATAATACACCGATTAATCAACCCCAAAGACATTTTAAAACCCGGCTGCTTATCAAATCCCAGCATATTTAAGGATAGGATAGGAACATTTGCAAAACCGGCCTGCTTTAACCCTAATTTTAAAAATGCAATGTAGTTTGTAGCCCGGCACCCTCCCCCCGACTGTGTAATGATTACTGCGGTTTGATCTATATCATACTTTCCGGATTTTAACGCTTGTACTACCTGACCAATCATTATGATTGCAGGATAACAGGCATCATTATTTACATACTTCAGTCCCTCATCTACTGCAGACCGGTCCATAGCAGGAAGAACTTCCATCTGATATCCACAAATTCTGGCAGCCTCCTGGACCAGTTCAAAATGGATTGGTGCCATCTGAGGAGCCAGTATGGTATGCGTCTTTCTCATGTTTTTTGTAAAGATTGGATTAAGGTATGAGATGTCTTCCCTCTCTGGCAGATAAGAATTCCTTTTACGTTCCTCCACGACAGCTTTCAAAGAACGGATTCTTATTTTTGCTGCACCAAGGTTATTTCCCTCATCGATTTTTAGCATTGTATACATTTTACCGCCGGAGGCCAGGAGTTCTCCGATTTGATCTGTTGTGACGGCGTCCAATCCGCACCCGAAGGAATTCAGCTGGACCAAATCCAAGCATGGTTCTTCGCATACCAAATTTGCCGCACGGTATAATCTTGAGTTATATACCCACTGATCCACAACCCGTAATTTGCATGTTAAAGGTGCCAAATGTGAGATACTATCTTCGGTCAAAACAGCAAAGCCATAAGATACTATCAGTTCTGCAATACCATGGTTAATTTCGGGATCCACATGATAAGGTTTTCCGCATAAGACAATTCCCCTTTCCCCATGTTCCTTTAAAAACTTAAGGGTTTCCTCTCCCTTTTGCCTAATGTCTCTCTTATATTGCTCCCGCTCTTTGTTTGCCTCAAGCAATGCGCTTTTTGCCTCCTCTTTCGTCACATGATATTCGCTAAAAACCTCCACAATTCGTTTTATAAGCACTTTATCATTATCAAGCGATAGAAAAGGTACCAGCAGTTTTATATTATTTTTCTTTAACTCATCAATATTATTTTTAACCACCTCGGGATAAGAGATAACAATCGGACAGTTATAATGATTTGTAGTATCCTCATATTCCTTCTTTTCATAAACTACAGAAGGATAAAAGATCGTCTTTATTCCCTTTTCTATTAAATTCAGGATATGACCATGGCACATTTTTGCCGGATAGCAGACCGATTCCGATGGAATTGTCTCCAACCCCTTCTCGTATAGCTTTTTTGCGGAGGGGGAAGATAAAATTACCTGAAATCTAAGCTTGGTAAGCAAAGTAAACCAAAACGGATAATTCTCGTACATATTGAGAACTCTGGGAAGCCCAATCGCTCCTCGTACTGCCTCCTCAGGTTTTAAGGGGGAGTAATAGAAGGTTCTTTTGTACTTATACTCATAAAGGTTTGGTAATTTTTTTGTAATATTATTTTCCAACCCCAAGCCTCTTTCACAACGGTTTCCTGCTATAAATATTTCTCCATTTGAAAAATTGTTGACTGTAAGAAGGCATTGATTTTGACATTTTTCACAGCGCCTATTCGAAGCTTTCAGCGTAAAGTCGGTCAATGCTTCCTTGGAAAGCAGAGTAGTCTTTTCACCCTCCCTATATCTCTCCTTAGCAATCAATGCTGCACCGTAAGCACCCATTAATCCTGCAATCTCCGGTCTTACTGCATCTCTTCCAGAAATCAATTCAAAGCTTCTTAAAACTGCATCATTATAGAAGGTGCCTCCCTGGACGATAATCTTGGTGCCTAAGTCCTTTTCGTCTCTAACCTTGATTACCTTGAAAAGTGCATTTTTTATAACCGAATAGGATAATCCGGCAGATAGATCTGATATTTCTACTCCTTCCTTTTGGGCTTGTTTTACTTTGGAATTCATAAATACGGTACATTTTGTACCAAGATCAACAGGAGCTTTTGCAATCACTGCTTCCCTTGCAAAATCCTCCACCGACATATTAAGTGAACTGGCAAAGCCCTCCAAAAAAGAACCACAACCGGAGGAACAAGCCTCATTCAGTAGAATGCTGTCGATTGCTCCGTTTTTAATACGCAGGCATTTCATATCCTGTCCACCAATATCTAAGATAAAATCAACACCTGGAAGAAAATACTCAGCTGCCTGCAAATGTGCAATCGTCTCAATTTCTCCGATATCTGCATGAAGTGCTGCTTTCATTAAAGCTTCTCCGTACCCGGTCACAGTAGCTTTCGATATAACAACTTCCTGTGGCAACTCTTCATATAAACCTTTTAATATTGCTACAAGTCTTTTTAAAGGGTCGCCTTCATTACCTCCATAATACGAATACAAAAGCTCTCCTGCTTCACTAATTAGAGCTATTTTCGTTGTCGTTGAACCAGCGTCTATTCCTAAAAACGCTCTACCTTTGTACTCCCTTAGCGATGCTCTTTTTACAAGAGCCTGCTCATGCTTACTTTTAAATATCTGATACTCCTCTTCATCTTTAAATAAGGGAGATAGTCTCTGAACTTCACCATCTGATAAATCCTTAATATGTTCCACCTTATCAACGAAAGCTTTTAACTTAATCTCTTTTTCACTATTTGATGAAAGTGCTGCCCCTATTGCAGTAAAAAGTTGGGAATGTTTTGGAGTAATAATCTCCTCCTTTGTTAATTTTAAACTTGTAATAAAACAGTTTCTCAATTCGGGTAAGAAATAAAGTGGACCACCTAAGAATGCAACTTTACCCCGAATTGGCTTTCCACAAGCCAGACCGCCGATTGTCTGGTTTACAACGGCTTGTAAAATTGATACTGCAATATCCTCTTTCCTTGCCCCTTCGTTAATCAAGGGTTGTACGTCTGTTTTTGCAAAGACTCCGCATCTAGATGCAATCGGATAGATTACCTTATGCAGCTTGGCATAATCATTTAAGCCTGCAGCATCTGTATCTAATAATCCAGCCATCTGATCAATGAACGCACCCGTACCTCCGGCGCAGCTAGCATTCATTCGTTGCTCCATACCACCTCGAAAATATGTGATTTTTGCATCCTCTCCACCTAATTCGATAACCACATCCGTTTCAGGAATTAAAGTCTCTACTGCTTTCGTACAAGCAATCACCTCTTGAACAAACTTTATATTTAACCACTTGGATACAGAAATCCCACCGGATCCTGTAATACAAATCTGCAGGGAGACGTCTCCTAAATTTTTATAACAATCAATAAAAAGATTGATTACGGTTCCTTTAATATCCGATAAATGCCTCTTATATTCGCTATATATCAACTGATTACTGCCATCTAGTACAGCCATTTTGACTGTAGTAGATCCAATATCGATTCCTAATTTGTAATTTTTCATTGACTTGTACTCCTAAATCTTTATTAAACTCTTTATAAATAAGTATACTTATATATTATGTACTTTTTCTTTAGCTTCATACAAAAACCCAATAAGAAAGGCAGCCCATAAATCTATGGACTGCCTTTCTTATTCAATATTAGGAGAACTATTAGCTAATTAATTTGAAATACTTTTACTGTTTCTTCAAGATTTTTTGCGTCATTACCAAGTTGGATTGCTGCTCTATTCAGCTGTTCAACTGATGATAATTGATTTTCAGCTGTGGAGCTTACTTCAGTGGACGCTGCTACTGTCTCCTCTAAAGTTGCTGAAATACTTTCGATCGCCGATAATGTATCATCCTTTGCTTTTCCTATCTTTTCAATTCCATCAGATATCTTTGTTAAATTATCGGTAAGATTCTCTACATGCTGATTAATATCATCAAAGGTTTTCATTGTCTCTTTCAAAGCAATTTCCTGTGTAGCTACAATATTCTCCGCCTTTTTCGCCGCATTAACGGTTTTTTTAGTTCTATCTTGAATTTTTTCAATAACAGCGCCAATCCGTCCTGATTCTTTGGAGGACATTTCAGCTAGTTTACGAATCTCGCCTGCTACTACAGCAAATCCTCTTCCCGCTATTCCTACTCTAGCAGCTTCAATTGATGCATTCAAGGAAAGGAGATTGGTTTGAGCAGTAATTTCATCCATCGCACTAATGATACCAATAATGGACCCCGATTCAACCTCTAGACTCTCTATATTGCTTATTACTAATTGTGTAATGTCAGAGGTATCTTTGGCTTTATTGCTTAAGTCATCAATAACGATAAGTCCACTTTGTACAATATTTTTTGTATTATTGGCAATTTGCCCTATCTCCACGGTACTTTCATGAACCATATTAATCTGCTTTGCAAGCTCCTCCATACGAAGTAAGCAATTCTCTGCATCTGCAGCTTGTTGCCCAACTCCTTGCTCAATATCAGCTACTGCACTGACAATATTCTTTGATGAAATTAATAAGATCTCAGAAGCACTTGCAACCTCCTTTGCTGAATCTGCAGTACTCTTACTTACACCCAACATCTTTTCAATCAAGGATTTCATACTAGATAGCATATGATTTATGCTTTTCCCAAGAATCTTGAATTCATCCTTTCTCTTGATGCTGGCATCAACAGTTAAATCACCGGTAGCCACAACCTGCAAAGTTTTATTGGTTTTATGTATCACTGATCCAATTCCATTTGAAATAATAAGTCCAATAACCAAAGCAATGATACTTGCTATAATAACAATAATGATTGTAATTATTTTTAAGCTATCCGCTTGTTTTACAACCTCTGTCTTAGGAATTAACGCAAAAACTATGGAATCACCTATTGCTAATTTTGAATAAATAAATAGGTAGCTTTTATTTTGATAGGAAACATACTCAGAGCCTAGATCCACCGTACCTTCTTTTGCTTTTGTATAGAAGGATTCCTGAGTCAGATCAAAATCCTCTGCATACTTTCCATTCAGAACAGCTTTTCCATCATTTGTTACAAATCCAGTAATACTACCATCACCAAAGTTTGTCTTTTCTAAGATATCCGTTACAAATGATTTTTTTATATCGATTACAATATATCCCATTTGTTTGTACCCTAAATTATTTAATTTTTTTATAAAAGTCAAACAATAGTTAGGTGTTTCATCTGGGAACTGGCTGTCGATGGCGGGATGTGATCCCTTCCATATGCTGGATTCTTTTGTATCAAATAATCCAACAACATCCTTTGATTCATTAAATTTATCATAAAAACCTACCTTTAATTCTAAACTCGTTGATATTGTTGAAAGCGAATTTCCATAATTAGCGAAAACAAAAATGTTATTAATAAATTTATCACCAAATCCTAATGCATTAATCTTTCTTTCTGTTTCACTAAATCGTTTTGCTTCTTCTGTTGGATCCTTTGCATAATACTTAGAATAATACCTAGCAACCACTTCATCTGTAGACAATTGAGTAGCCTTGCTAGCGATATTTGTTAATCCCAATTCGTAGTACTCACCCATCATATCCAAGCCAACCATGCTAGTGCTTTCATAATTTTCTATCATTCCCTGGGATGCTTTTTTGTTACTTACAATCCCTAATATTATAATGAAGGCGATTGGTATTAAAAAGGCACTGATTAATTTAAATTTAATACTGCGCATATTTAATTGTTTTCTAAGTACTTTTACCGCATTTGTAAGTACCTTTAATACTTTCCGTATTGTTTTCATCATCAGTATCTGCCATCCCTTCTGGAAAAACTAAAATACAGCTACTAAAACATGGTTGATTTTTCTATTTCAAAAATTTATTTACTGTAAATCTCAAATTCGGCTATTTGTCCTCCGCCTGCTCCTGAATTTTCAGTAATCACAAGCTGAACAAATCTGGTGATGCTCTCATCGAATGCTATCTGTATTTGGTTTCCAGTATCCGGATCAAATGTATACTGCTTTGTTGATACCAATTCAGTAAAGACTTCACCATCAGAACTAATATTTACAGCAATGGTTTGCGTACGCTTACCCCAGATAGCTATGGGATTTAAGGCAAGTCGGATAGAATGAATACTAACAGGTGCCTCTAAGTCTACTGTCAAAGTATCGGGATACGCTGAAGTTCCCTCCCAATAAGAGCCGCCCTCCGTAGAACCGTCTATTGCTCTACCAGCTACATATACATCAGTAAACGCATTTGTATCCGCTTTTTTATCAACTGCAATGTTTGTACCCTCCGGTAAAACAAGAACAAACTCTTCTTTAATAAAATCTGGGTGAATTATTGCTTCTGTCTGCTCTGGTGCCTTTACCACGGTTACATTGTCTGCACTTATTTCCAGAGGAGGTTCTTTAATACCTTTAAATGCATAAATTGATAAAGCAACTATTGCTACAACCAATAAGAAAATAAGTCCTCTTCGTAATATCTTCATATTTAAACACTCCCCTCTCTACTCTATTACTAGATTTTTGGTAGAATTCTCATCAATCTCAAATTTCCCCTGCTCAAAGCTGGTAATCTTCTCACCTAAAATCTCAATATTTTTAATTGTAATGTCTTCAATCGTATGTGTCTCGTCAAAACCGTTTATTCTAGAACCATTAAACATTCCGGATAAGACCTTAACTCCATCAACTAATACGTTACGCACTTGTCCACGCTCTGGAGTGGTTGACCAACCTGAATTTTGAGTGACAATAAAATCTATGAGATATGGCATCTCCAACCCATCACCGGAACCCATTTGGGCATTTTCTACCGTGATATTTCTATAGGTAATATCCTTGACCGTTGCATCATCTGAATTATGTATAGAGATAACAGGCTTATGGAAATTATTTAAAACCGTTATATCTTCAAAGGTAATATTAGAAATAATGGCATTTTCCTTGCTTCCTTTATTTGTTTCAAATCCGATTTCCATGGATTGGGCAAGGTCTGTCCACACCTGCATATTTTTAAACGTAATATTATTAGAATCACCATGATAATTTTTAACAACAAGCGAGTCATCCCAGCTTCTTACAAAACAATTCTGTACGGTATAATCTTCGCAGGATTGTAATGTGATTCCATCTCCGTTAGGTCTTGATGAAATAATCCTTACTCCATCAATTAATGCATTCTTAGTGCTATCCGAATTTAAAACCCATGCATTTGGATTCAATGCTATTACGTCCCTAATCTCAACGTTCTCACAGTAATCAAATTTCAATGGTATGTAAGCTGTCCTGCCGCCCCAAGTTTTATACTTAGATCCATCAATAATGCCTCTTCCCAAAACCTTCACATTCTCGGCATAGTTCGCGTTAACAATACCATGAATGACAGCTCCACCAGATATATAGAGCGTCTGATTATCTTCCAAAAGGATTGATTCAATATTCCATTCACCAGGTCCAATATAAAGTACATTTTCATCGTCAGGAGATGGAACATTCGTCTCTAAAGGATCTGCAAAAATATGTACTGCTCGTAAGGGAGAATCATTAAAAGTCAATGTGTAGTTTCCTTGCTGCGTAATTGTAAAGGAAACGGTATGGTTTTCAACATCAATAACAGGTACAAGTCCTAAGCTAACCGGACTTACCTTAACCGTCTCTAAATCAATCTCTGGAACCGAAACTTCAATATTAGCAATACCAGTAAAATCAAAATAAGTAATTGGAGTTCTAGACTGCTTAGGTCTAAAAGTAGACTCCCACGATCTGCTGTGATTTACGTTAGTTTCATAAACATAGCTTTCGTAACCATTTACCTTTATCGTTGTATTTGCACTGTGCATCAAAGAAAAATCTCTTTCACTTTCAGCTGCCGACTTTAGATCTTCTGCAGTGGCCTCCTTCAATGATTTCGGTCCTTCATACAGGACCAACTTTGAATCCTGCATACTGACCATTTGATCTACTTCTTGCAATCTATCTCTCGTATAAATTACAACTACAGATAATACTACCGCTAGTACTAATACTACAATCCATTCTACGATTCCTAAAACTTGCTTCTTTCTTTCCATAAAATAATAACCTCCCATCTACTTTATCCTTGTAATATTACCTTCCAATCCACTTCACTTTGAAGTGTTAAAGATTCATATTCTGCCCCTAGTTGTTTATATTCAGGTCCTACTCCTAAGGACTTCATATTCGCTGCTTTCGCTGCAATAATGCCTGCTGCTGAATCCTCTACAACCAAGCACTCTTCACTTGGTAAATTTAATTTCTTCGCTGCGATTAAAAATACCTCCGGATCAGGTTTCGATTTGGTTGTGTCAAGTCCACAGCTGACTTGATCTATATATTGCTGTAATCCGATTTTCTCTAATATCATAGGCGTGTTTTTGCTGGCAGATCCAATTCCGATTGCAATACCCTGTTCTCTTAACATTACTAAGGTTGTGATGACATCTTCCAAAACGGCTTCTTCTGTCAATCCTTCCAGTAAGTCTATATAGTAACTATTTTTTCTTCTGGCAAATTCCAATTTTTCTTTTTCAGAATAAACTTTATTACCTTTTCTGAGAACAACCTCCAGGGACTCCATTCGACTTACGCCTTTCTGCATTTTGTTATCCTCTTTCGTAAAATCTAAAATACCAAGTTCTTCCGCTAACATCTTCCATGCTTTAAAATGCATTTCATCCGTTGATACCAGAACACCATCCAAATCGAAAATTACTCCTTTTATCATTATCCTTAATCTCTCCTTTGTGTATAATTTTGAATAAATCATGTAAGTTCGAATACATTAAATATGGTGGGTTTTGCATTCAGTGTATCTTCATAATTAATACACTATTAATTCTGTACAAATAACTTCATTTATGATAAACTATATTATATTAGTTTAACATTAAACCTACGAAGAAAGGGATATCATAAATGACTACTATAAAAGATATTGCACTTGCAGTTGGAGTTAGTTGTACTACAGTTTCAAACGTAATCCATGGTAGGGCAGGGCGTGTATCAGCAGATACAATTATGCGAATCAATGAAACAATTGAAAAATTAGGTTATGTACCAAATATGTCAGCCCGTTCTTTAGTATCTAGTTCTTCTAAAGTAATCGGAGTAATTAGCCACCTAACATCACACAAAAACGGAAGTATTGTTGAGGATCCATTTCACTCTGCTTTTATTGGTTCAATAGAAAGAACTTTGAGTAATAATGGATATTATTTAATGCTTCGGACTGTTGAAACAACTGCCGAACTACTAGCATTTCTTCGTAATTGGAATGTGGATGGTCTCTTCTTAACAGGTGTATTTCAGGATGATTTCTTTCAAGCACTTTCTGAATTAAGTATTCCAATCGTCTTAATTGATAGCTATGTTTCTCACTCCAATATGTGTAATGTAGGCTTAGAGGATTATAAAGGAGGATACACCGCTACTCGGTATCTAATTGATCACGGTCATAAAAATATTGCTTTCGCTTCCCCAACTATTAGGGAACGCGGTGTTGTAAATGAACGTTTCTTAGGTTATAAAAATGCTCTTTCAGAGGCTTCCATTCCATTTCGCGAGGAGCTAGTCTTTGAACAGGAACTTGATGTGGCTACAACAATTGCACTTGGCTGTAAACTTGCAAAACGGGAGGATATTACAGCCGTTTTTGCTACTGCTGATATTCTTGCTGCTGGAATTATGGCTGGTATACAACAATCCGGTAAGAACGTTCCGAAAGATATCTCAGTCATTGGTTTCGATGATATTAACTTATGCCAGCTTACTTCCCCCAAATTAACAACAATCCATCAGGATGCCTCTTTAAAAGGAACGTTAGCCGTCAACTTCTTAATGGATCAACTAGAAAATAATCCAATAGACAATCGTGAAGTTATCCTTCCCATTAATCTAGTAGAACGTAACAGTGTAAGATTTCTTAAGTAACATTAAAGTCAATCCAATTCACTTACCATGAATAATAACTAGGGTGTTTTTTTAACACCCTTTTTTTATTTATCGCAAGGCAACCATTTCCCGAGATTTTTCACTTCTGCATGGTCTTTCGTAACTTCAATCTGAAATAAATCCCCATGATATATTACCTTACATTGAAGTCTATTCCATTTCGATGGCAATTTGGGATTAGCCTTTAATACACCATCTTCCCTGTGGATACCGGCAAAGCCTTCAATCACTGTCATATAAGCTCCACCGGAGGATGCAGGATGAGTTCCGCCTATATAGATAAGCCCAGCCCACTCCTTTCCATGTCCGCTAAGATCTGCTAATGCTGACTTTAAGAATAGTGGGTATGCCTTTTCCGGCATATTACATTTACATGCCAGCATGGAATACATACATGCACTAAGAGAAGACCCATGCTCCGTCCTTGGTTCATAATATTCCCAGTTTTTGAGTAGTAGCTCCTCACTGTATTCCTGTGAAAATAAATTTAAAATGGTTACCACATCTGCTTGTTTAATTATTTTCGTGTGAGATGCAATTCCATATGCTCCACCCCAGTATTCCTTCTCGTGAAGCAAACGTCCTCTTAATTCTTCTAAACCGACTTCCTCTAATTGTTCATATCCATCAAATTGCTCAATGATACCGGTTACTGCATCGGCTTGTGGAATGTATAATTTAGAATTAGCATCCTCAAACATTTTAAGAAGTAATTCTAAATCATATTGTTCCTTAAGTTTTTTCTCCGTTTTACTGCCAAGCTCAGAAATTAAATTAATAACGCGAATTGCGCTTTCAAACGTATATTTCGCCATACGGTTTGTATAAGCATTATTATTTACTCTTTCATGGTATTCGTCCGGTCCTATCACATCGTGCAGCTCATAGCGCTCTAAATGGACTTTTTTTACTAAAAGGTCGTAATAGAATCT
>Ga0123338_10002039_pt1 | contig 19089 bp, 16 predicted proteins | sample grotaG_FD_89793 | JGI IMG/M metagenome (GOLD analysis project Ga0123338, IMG submission 89793) | Glacier valley bacterial and archeal communities from Borup Fiord, Nunavut, Canada, to study Microbial Dark Matter (Phase II) -... | ecosystem: Environmental > Aquatic > Freshwater > Ice > Glacier ...
CGCGTCCAGTCAAATCAATCCCGGTAACATGTACACTATACGCATCATTGACCGTTGCTTCTGTTATCTGAGATGTCATTTTAAACAATTTCTGTGAGGGTCCGATCGTGACCGATTTAAGTGAGCCTTTCGAAAATCTGCCGGTGATCGTTTTACGTAAAGCAAGTTGCTGTGCGTTGACAGGTGACTGCGATGGTCTAAAAAAATTTGCACTACCTGGAGAAGAGCCCTTCTTTCCGAAAATAATAAATGGTTCTCCCGGTGCCAGGGAACTAAGCTGGCTGGCAGAAATTCCCAGGGCAGATAATTTTTGAATTACTGTTGGCGACCAGGAGACAACTTCAGCATCACCAATAGAATAGAGAATGACCGAGTCACTTAAATGAATGTTTGAAACCCATGTAATGAGATCATCACCGTGGCCTGTATCCAGTTCAGACTGAGCAAAACTATTTATCATCTGCGGTGAGCGCCCACAGGCCCGCGGATCGAAAAAGGCAAACGTGGATATTCCGGCATAAGGCGCTGTAGAATTTTTATCGAATGCTATAAGATTAAGAGTGTTATTTCTACAAGGTTGCTCCTGCGTGGAGACATTGAATTCCTCCTGATTTATTTTCAATGACACGTTTGAATAAGGAGTAGCATTTAAACTGCCAAATGTTTTCATATCGATTGATGATACTGTTTCTATAAATTTTATCCGCTTGGTCTCCGGATCCCCAACAAGCCCGTGAAGTACGTTGTCTGAAAATTGAGGAAATTTAGTTTGTGCCCATCCTTCCTGACTATTCTTTATAAAAATGAAAGAAGATGCAGCCCAGTTAGAACTTTCTCCTGAAAGGGGTTTCTCAAGCTTTGTTCTCCAATAATAAACCAGTGAATCATTCTGTAATAAAGTAAGTGGCATTTTTGCAATAACCTTTCCTGAAACAACTTTTCTATTTAAGAAAGGACTATCAAACGTAGATGCCGTATCAACCTCAATTGAAAATGTGCGAGCGGCAGCAACCAGATCCGTATTCTGAAATACAAGCTGCACCGAATTTGTATTCACAATTGAAAAGGCTTCCGGAAAAAGATTTTTAGTGCCGTTCAGTGGAATGAAAAAATTTAAAGAAGTAGCGTTGTTTGTTTCATTCAGCTCCCGGATGTCGTTGTCAGGATCAATTTTGACTGAAAAATTATTGTTGCCAAATTCAGTATTGGTATGTCCTCTTCGAATTACAAACCGAACAACCTGGCTATACAATACCGAATTTATTGTTGAATCGTAAACTACAACCGTATTATCACTTAGCTTCCTTTCAATTTTTATCTTAAGTAAATCCCTTTGTGCTCTACCAAAATTTCTGATACCAATGTCGATTAAAAATGAATCTGATTTAGCTGTTACAGGGCTTCCATCAAAAGAACCAATCGTTACCGATCCATCATTAATTTCATAATCAGGTTTTGACGCCCCGAAAAGTGACACGGCAGGATCACCTAACAACATCATTTGTTGAACTTGCGTGATGGTAGTTACATCTACTCCATTTGTAGCCAGGTAGCGTTTTCCCACTTCTTTCTGAATCTCGCCTATACCTTTTCTCATATACGTTGAATCACCAAATGCCAGGGAATAAAAAATGCGTGAGTACTGCCGCAAACTATTTGTAAAGCCAAATGAGCTATGGGCAATGAATGATTTCGCTCCTTTATTTGCGGTCAGCATCCAGTCTTCGCCAAACGTAACGCGGTTATCAAAAAATCTTCCCGCGTTACAGCCATTGATTAGGAACCCAGGATATTTTCCTGAATTGTTATAACCAAGCGTTGGGTCACTTACGTATCCAATATCAATGTCGATGGTCCCAGGCCCGGAGTGTCCAAAAAAAGTGATAAGATCAATACCGTTATTCACCTGATCTTTAACGTTTATCAGTTCAATATTCAATGTCTCCTTTGAAATTGTTTGGACTTTTCCCCCCAGATAATAGGATTCAGCAATTTTCTTGAACCCGTCCACATACGAGCGGAAGATTTCAGGTTCACCGATATTTATACCTCCACTTAAATGAAGTAGATTTTTTCGCCACAGGTCATTGAAGGGTAATGCCTCTGTTTCTTTTATTTTATTCAGATACGCCGCCACTTGGGAAGGTGTGCTTGCAGTCAATCTTCCGGTGGGAACTGCGGGTTCGTATGTTGTTCCTTTAAGACCTGCAGTAAAAGCCATGTCAGCACCAGGCATACCAGCAGAAGGAACCAGGTCTTTAAAGTCTGCTGGAGTAAATGATGTCTTTCGATAAAACCCCTGAGATACTTCAAGGCCTTTACCTATTAAGAATAAAAATTTTGGCGAGCCACCATTGATCAGATACTTCATGAATTGGTATATCGCGCGAGGCGAAGTTTCACCATAATTGAATTGATCGTATAATTGATCAACAGCTACCGTAAGCGTATCATAACTTCCGCCGGCAGATGAAGCACGATATACAGCATAACTTTGAACCGCATCACCATACCCTAATGCTGGTTTCATCAACGAGCGATGTGAAATAATTATAAAATTCGAAAGCGATGGCGTAAAAGGTCTGAACTTTACCTTTTGTATTGATGAAGTCAGGATTGCATTGGAAACATAAAGCTTACTTCCGGATGGAACCACAGCACCAATTCCCCCCGACACCGGAGTAGTCCCTATCGTTCCAATAGTATTGGAATCCGTTATGTCCCAAACTCTTGCACCAACCTGTGGATTTAAAATCTCAATATATGATTTGGGATACGCATTTGGTTCGATGCTAATTATCTTCTCAGTGCCCTTAGCATCAAAATCCTGATGAAAATTGACCTTTATGTATGACACACTTAGTTGATCTCTCGTTGGGGAAGTTAACCTTACACTCACAGTGATCCTCCCATCAGCGGCAACATCAGACCAACTTAAATTAAAATTTAATTTTACTGTTTCATACGAATTGAATGCTACAGTGGAAAGTAATCGCTGCCCACCGCCAGTAGGTCCAATATACACATCGACTGCATGGACTACTTCATCTCTTCCTACCAATAACATTTCCAGTTGTGGTGTTCCGGAGGGTATCGCAGGTCTTATAATCTTGTCAATCAGTATGTCCTGTTGCCCGGTACATCCTGAAAGCGCTTTGCAAATAAGCGGTCCTGTCCAGCCTTCACCCTGATCAAATGCAGTACTTTGTATTTCACCTAAGAATGTATAACCAGGAGCATATTCGGATGAATAGATCCGAAGTTGTTCTTCGTTATAGAATGACTCTTTTGGTAGTGAGTTATTTAATTCAGAAAATGAATTCATTCGCCTGCCCTGAACAGGCAACGAATTCCACGTCAGAAAATAAGCGGTGGTATCATTGAAGAGATTATAATAGGCATGGGGTTGTAGCGTTGATGGATTGTATAGGTCCCTATCGAGAGTGCCATCGTTGCGCTGACCATAGAATTCTATGAAATCTGCAGGATCAAATATGGCATCGGCCTGACCTTGAATGAAAATTGCTTGTTCTGTTCCACGGTGAAAAAGGTTGATTTTTCTTGGATCGATTGATCCTATTGGAACTCCCGCAGCCTGAAGATCGGCATACGATAGTCTGTATATACCATTTTTAGCAACCGGGATCCTATAATATGTTTGAGTAAAGTTGATCCACTCGTTGGAAAACTGAGCGGTGGCATCAGTGCAAATAGCCATTAGAATGACCAAAATCCCCATCCAAACCTTTCCGTTCAAAGCCTTTATCATTAAAATCTAGTCAACGATTTAAATACTATATAATGTTTGAAGGTAAATGAGTCCACAGGGAGGTTTCAGAATCAAAAATAAGGTTTATCTACTGACTCCCGCAGGAAGCGACGGAGGTCAAAATTTGGTGATTAAGAAATAAATATGAAACGCGCTGTTTGTATTAACGTCCCGAATGAATCTTCTGGTAACAAAAATCCTGTACAGGTTAGATGATTTACTGCAAAAACAGTCGAGCCCCATGAATTAGGAGTGTTTAGCCTAGTGTCAAACTGCAACACACCTATGAAAGGCGTTAGAAATTGAAATGAAAATAAGTTGCACTACATAAAGGCCTCAAAAGGGTCTTTTTTTATTCCCATTTTCTCATTCCTTTAAAATAAATTCAAAATTGTGGTAAATAATTGAATAGTACTTGGCCATGCATAGTACTTTAGCCGTATAAGATCCCAAGTGCGCTAAATTTTAATAGTGATGTATGAATCTTGAAAACACACAAGTACAGATGAGGAAGGGGATATTAGAATATTGCATCCTTCACATTATCTCACGGGGAGAAGTGTATGCCTCAGATATGTTAGAGGAATTGACCGTGGCCCACATGATCGTGGTAGAAGGAACTTTATATCCCCTATTGACCCGACTTAAAAATGCCGGCCTTGTAGAATATAAATGGGTCGAATCCAAATCCGGACCTCCACGCAAATACTACAAACTAACTGAATCCGGCACTCATTTTCTCAGTGGGCTTTCAGACACCTGGGACGAACTCGTTCAGTCGACCGACCAGATTACTCAAAAATCAAAAGCAAGCGTTTAAAAATTAACTGAACACTCCTATCTTTTAGTTGTGATATGAAAAAGAACATCAGCATCAACATCAGCGGAATTATTTTCCACATCGAGGAAGACGGTTATGAAACCCTTCGCAAATACCTCGACTCTGTCAATAAGTACTTCGCATCATTTGACGATAACAGCGAAATTCTTTCTGACATAGAAAGTAGAATTGCGGAAATATTCCTTTCCAGGCTCAATGATGGGAAACAGGTAATCACATCGGAAGATGTAAGCAACCTCATTTCTACAATGGGCAGTGTCAGTGATTTCAAAGCTGCAGAAGAACAAGAGTTTGCTGTGGGCGAACCTAAAAAGGAATCACAGTCAAACAGAACCTATACTTCAACATCTCACAAAAGACTTCTTCGTGATCAAACCAGAAAAATATTAGGCGGCGTCTGCGCAGGGTTAGGTCACTATTTTAATATTGATCCCGTATGGCCAAGATTATTGTTGGCCCTGCTTACAATCGGAACTTCAGGAATTTTTCTTGTGGTCTATATCGTATTATGGATTGTATTACCCACGGCTGTTCTTGAAGAAGAACCTTCCATTAAAAAGATGTACCGCGACCCGGATAAGAAAGTAGTGGGTGGTGTAGCGGCAGGCGTAGCGGTATTTTTTGGAACAGATGCTGCAGTCATTCGTCTGCTATTTGCAATCCTTGCCATCTTCGGAGGAATAGGTATTGTACTGTATATCGTATTGTGGATTGTTTTACCGGAAGCGAAAACAATTACGGAAAAAATGAAAATGCAGGGTGAGCCTGTTACACTTTCGAATATTGAATCTACCGTGAAGAGAGGATTAAATGAAAAAGATGGTGAAGAAACTACATTGACCAGGATCATTCTATTTCCCTTCAGAGCGATAGCAGCAATTATCAATGGCCTTGGTAAAATCCTTGGACCGCTATTATTGCTTGGAGTTGATATCCTGCGTGTTGCTATTGGATTATCGATAACATTTACAGGACTTGCGCTTATCGTTACATTGATTATTTCTTTTGGTATACTAATAGGATTTTTTCATGCACCTGATTGGCATTTATTCTCAGATTGGAATGTTGCTGCTCCAAACTTTCCGATCTCCGCAATACGAAATAGCATTCCAACATGGACAGTTATATTCACTTTCCTCGCAACGTTTATTCCTGCACTATTTCTTGTATTGCTTGGTAATTCAATAATAGCAAAGAGGTTCCTGGTGAGAGGTGTTGTAGCCTGGTCGTTATTTGTTGTGTTCTTCGTTAGCCTTGCTGTGGTAAGTTTTACGATACCGCAATTAGTGTATGCATTCAAAGAAGGTGGGGAATATAAAGTGGAAAAAGAATTCAAACTTAATGGAAAAACTCCAATCCTGAATGTCTCTGAGATGGAAATGGACTATTACAATGTAACCTCGCTTTCGCTGAAAGGCTATGAAGGTCAGGAAATAAAACTTATTGAACGCTTTGAAGCCCAGGGTGCTTCACGCAAAATAGCAGCGGAGAATGCTCAAATGGTTGGGTACACTGTAACCCAGACGGATAGTGTAATTGTATTCGATTCTAACATTACTTTCAAAGACGGCGCAAAATTCCGCGCTCAGCGTTTGGATATTGATATTATGGTGCCTTACAATAAACCGTTTGTTATTGACGCTAGGCTTTGGAGAATGATAGATACAAATGTTATTGATACACGCGACTATGACTTCTCACTGAATGAAGATACACAGACATGGAAAATGACGGATAAAGGTCTAGAATGCACCAGTTGCAAATTGAGAGTTGCTGATCCTGTCACCGGAACGCAGACAGATGATCAATCTGACCTTAATGGCTATAATGCTGTTGACATAAAAGGTCTGGTTAACGTGAGAATAGTCAAAGGGGATCATTATTCGATAGAAGTAAAAGGATCAAAGAATGAGGAAAAAAAATATAATGTCTATGTAAGCGGTGAAACACTGGTAATCGAGTACGATGATGACCGTAAAATATTTTGGAAGGGAAATGTCATTGGCGATGAAACAAAAATCAATATTACGATGCCTGAACTACGCAAACTTGAAATCCAAGGTAGTGGTAAATTGAAGTTCAGAGGTTTTGATGAAAAGGAGGTTGATATCAAGCTCATGGGTGCTATTGTAGGTGAAGGTAATCTCAATGCCACAACGTTGAATGTTGAGCTTACCGGGGCATCGTTCCTGGATTTATCTGGAAATGGAAAATTTATGGAAGCAGATATTATTGGCGCATCGGGCTTGAGAGCTTATGGTTATGAAGTTAATCATTGTATCATTGAAGCCCATGGAGCCTCTAATGCCAAAGTAAACGTCATTGAAACACTCGAGATCAAAAAGGGATTTGCAAGCAGTGTATCACACCGCGGAAATCCTGAAATAATAAAAAGAGATTAGAAATCGCCAACCAGTGATTTAGCAGGTTTAAAATCCCGCATAACACGTTACAGGGATCGCTCAGGAGCAATTCTTTATCCGCAACCTATTCTGCCCTCCGAAGTCAACATATCATTATAAAAAACATACTACTGTAAAGTGGGGGATCAACAAAAAAGGTGATTTGTATGATTTGCAATGAATTTGAACAATAACATTTACCAGTTACAGATAAACATTTCTTTATTTGAGGAAATTTGTAATTTAACTGCGTTCTCCGACCTAAATGAAGTTTTTGTTTTCCCTTTTACTGGTGCTAAGTTCATTGACCTCGTTTTCACAAAAACAAGGATTAAGCGGGCAGGTATTTTGGGTATCTGGAAATCAAATGCCTGGGCCTGAGTCTGTTTTGTCACCCAACCAGGGAGCAATTCGGGAAATCCTCATCTATGAACTTACAGGCTTCGATGATGTGACTGTTGTTGGTCCGTTTTTCAGGGACATAAAAACAAAGATGATAGCTACTGTGCAGTCAAATGCTGACGGCACATTCAAAATAAAACTTCCTCCCGGATCCTATTCCGTCTTCACAAAAGAAAAAAATGGCCTCTATGCCAATCTTTTTGATGAAAACAAAAACATTAATCCAGTCACCATAAAGGCGAGCCAGTACACCTGGAAGACCATTACAGTGGATTACGAGGCGGCTTATTAGATCCTTTTCAATCCCTTTTTCATAATTTTCCGTTAAGCCAAGCAACCTCTACACCCGGGTTAGCATCTTATTGGAGAAACGATTTTAATGCACCTCCAAATTTACAGCGCACGCGAATCAGAGTTGATTGAAGGGTTAAGGAGAAATGATCGCTCTTCCCAAAAAACCATCTATGAACAGATGGCAGGCAAGATGCTTTCGCTCTGCAGCCGCTATGTCAAAACTCGCATGGAGGCAGAGGATATGTTGGTGACCTCTTTTACAAAGGTTTTTGATCGCATTGATCAGTTCAAAGGTGAAGGAAGTTTTGAAGGATGGGTAAGAAGAATTGTAGTAAATGAATGTCTTTCCTACCTGAGAAAAAGCAAATACATGTATCTGGAAACAGATCTTGAAGCAGCCGAGCGCGAACCTAATCTTGATGATCTGAACAACCAACTCGAAGCAGAAGATCTTCTAAAACTTATAGCCGGACTTCCTGCAGGCTATCAAATCGTTTTTAACATGTTCGCAATAGACGGGTATTCTCATAAAGAGATTGCTGAACATCTTGGCATAAATGAAAATACATCGAAGTCGCAATTAAGCAGGGCACGCGGTCACCTACAGGCTAGACTTCTTGAAATAGAAAAAGGTATTCAACATACGGATGAAGACAATGAAAAAGCTGGATAAATTTTTTAGCGAAAAGCTGACAGAACATTCAATCACGCCGTCAATGGCAGCATGGGAGAAAGTTGAAGCACGACTAACAAAAAAAAATAACACGTGGTTGTGGCTTCGATGGGCTGCTGTTTTTTTACTTGGAGTACTGGTATTGGGTTCTGTTTTGATTCGCCAAAATGAAATTTCTGGGAAGCTTGCTGTTAAAGAAAAAATCAATCATCCAAAAAAAGGACTTGAAAAGAAAGAAGCCGTTAAAGAACAGAAGTTGTTAAGTGAAAATGTCGTCCCAAAGAAAAAAGCAAAGACAAAAACAAAAAATCAGGTACAGACACACACAATAAAAACTTCCGTAATAAATAATAAAGAAACGTTGGCGCAAGCAACCATTGAACAGGAAACGTCATCTGCTATACAGGAAGCAGAGACGTCTGCATCAATTAAAAATTCAACAAACGAAAATATAGTCGTAAACAAGTCAATAATTCTAATCTACACGCTTGATACAGTCGAACTAACAGTCAAAGCACCTTCTGCAATAGTTGCTTCGAATGATAAGAGAGAGAGTTCACTGAAAAAAGTAGCAAGGTTTGCGAGCGAGGTTAAGAATGGAAATTCACCACTTAGCGGACTTCGCATGATGAAAGAAGATTTGTTTGCACTTGATTTAAAAAAGAAAACAACGGGTAAAAAACAATAGCCATGAACTCACAAGCAAAAAACATAGTACTGATCGCTATCATTACATTATCCTATACTGTGCCTTCTATGGCCCAGGGAGATTCGGTGATCATTCGCGTTGGAAAAGACAGTAAAGTTATCTTCTCGATAAAAGATAAGAAAGATCTTGAAACATTAAAGCATTATGATTTCCAGGCGTTGATGAATGATATGGTTCAAAAGCTTGAGAAGCGCGACAGCACTTCCATCACAAAACCATCCAGCCAATACCTGAAAGATTCGGCGCAGCTTGCTTCAGAATCACATTACGATCAATGGAGACGGGAAACTGCCGGTAGGAATAATGGTGAGAGCTATCCTAATGATAATGGGGACAACGATAATGATGCCAATTACGAGAACTACAAAAAAAGGAACCGTAAAACAAGAAGCTCTTTTAACATTGACATCGGAATGAATAACTATCTCCAGAATGGAAAATTTACTGACGCTAATAGTTTATATACGGTAAAACCATGGGGTTCCTGGTATGTTGCACTCAATTCAATATGGAGAACACGCATGGCAAAGAAATTCTTCCTCGAGTGGGGGGGTGGAGTAAGCTGGTATAATTTTAAGTTTGAAAACACAAAGACATTGATTTCAAATGATGCTAATGGGGTTGTGTTTTCGGAAGATCAGCGCAACTACGATTTTCAAAAAAGTAAATTGACCGTTGCGTATGTGAACTTATCTGCCGTACCAATGGTGGATTTCGGTGACAATTATAGAAAAGCAGGTTTCTTAGGTTCACGACAGTCAAAGTCTTTTAGAATAGGCGTTGGTCCGTATGTCGGGTATCGGATAGATAGTTATACAAAACAGATGTATTACGATAATAGTGAAAAGTATCGATCACACAACCATGACGCATATTACTTAAATAACTTGCGCTACGGCTTACGCTTCCAGGCAGGATTCAGAGATACAGATATATTCTTTAACTATGATATGAATGATCTCTTTACCGGGAACAAAGGACCAAAAGTTCAGGCGTTCAGTTTTGGTATCACACTATAAAAGTTCAGGTTGCGCGACGCGTATTACGCAACCTGAATTATTTTTTAATCATATCGCCACTCTTCATAATCATATCGCGATCGTTTCCTTTCAAATTAAACTGACGACAAAATAAAGAAGAGGTAGGCCATTGAATTACGATCAGTAAAGTCAGTATACCAAACAGTCCTGTAAAAAAATGATTATGAGTAAGGTAAAAACCGAAAGCCATTATCAGACATGTACCACAATACGATCCCAGCTTCATTAAGGTCAACGTATAGAACCCGTCCATTTTTCTTGCGATCTCTATAAGGTTCTTAAGCTTTTCTTTTTTCAGTTTGTATAACCAGTGAACGGTCGTTAGGTCAATGATCAGCACCAGAAAAGCGATAATCAATAATGTTTTCACATTTTGTGCATCTTCAATTGCTGGATCAACTTGCGAAGTCATCCATTTTAGAAAAATGAATGTCGTTATCGGCAATAGTAGGACGATGAAGCCGATAGTATTAAGTTTGTAAAAGTATTCTTTGATAGATAGAAATTTCATGTGGATATTCAATCATTAAAGATAAGAAGGAAATCGTAGATGGAACCAGTCATAAACCTAACACGCAAAGAGCAGATTTTCCGTAAGGCGGCGGAGCTTTTCCGCGAAAAAGGATATGCTGCATCTTCCATGCGCGACTTGGCTCAAAAGCTGGGCATTGAAGCGGCAAGCCTTTATTCTCATATAAAATCAAAAGAAGAAATTCTTCAGAGCTTATGCTTTGATATGGCCACTGAGTTCCGCAAGTCACTCGATCAAGTTGAAAAACAGAAAGGCCCTGCAAGCGACAAACTAAGACGAGGTATTACAGGTCACGTTTCTGTGATGGCAAAGGACCTCATTGCGTCCGCGGTCTTCATGAATGAACATCGCCATTTAAGCCAGCCTTATCTTCGCGAGTTCTTACTTTTAAGAATCAATTATATAAATCGCTTCAAGGATATCATTGAAGAAGGTATCAAAACGGGTGAGTTCAAAGAAAACATCGATAAAAAACTTGCCGTGATGACGCTGTTCTCCTCACTCAACTGGATGCCGCAGTGGTACGATCCGCAAAGCAATATTGTACCTGAAAGTCTTGGACAGCAATTAGCGGACATGCTGGTAAATGGCCTGAAACGGCCCGCGTAATAATTCCGTTCAAATAATCTCGCTAAAACTGGTATATCGATTGCCCAAGAGGCAACTTTCTGCGCTGTTATTTGTTATTTTCGCAAACGGTTGTTACGATGAGTTCACTCTTAGAATGATCATTAAAATAACAGATTTACAAATCAAACAAATGATTTATGTACGGAGGTGGAAATACATTTGAAGGAATAAGAACAGACAGTATCGCACTCGAAGATCCCATCAAACTGGCAGAATTTGAGGCGCGCATTGCCAGGGGAGAAAAGATCGAACCTACTGATTGGATGCCTCAATTGTATCGAAAACAATTGATCCGCATGATCGAGCAACATGGTCATAGCGAAATCATAGGAGCGCTTCCGGAAGGAACATGGATAACACGCGCCCCGGGATTTAAAAGAAAAATGGCGTTGATGGCAAAGGTCCAGGATGAAGTTGGTCACGCGCAGCTACTGTACAGTGCTGCCGAAACTCTCGGTAAATCCCGTGAGCAGATGATCGATGATCTGATCTCCGGTAAATCGAAATATTCTAACATCTTCAACTACCCTACTTTTACCTGGGCAGATTGCTGTTTTATATCATGGCTTGTTGATGCAGGAGCAATTGTAAATCAACTTGCAAACGCAAAGGGAAGTTATGGTCCGTATTGCCGGGCATTGGATAGAATATGCGCGGAAGAATCTTTCCATTTAAAGTATGGACATCATTGCGTGATCTATCTCGCATCGGGTACTGCAGTACAACGACAAATGTTTCAGGATGCACTTAACAGATGGTGGCCTCCGATGATGCATTTCTTTGGACCATCCGATAAAATTTCCACCCATACAGAAGTTCTTATGCGTTGGAAAGTGAAGATGGGAACAAACGATGATATGAGAAACCAGTTTCTTGATATGTATGTACCGAAGATCTGGGAACTTGGTTTTACAATTCCTGACTCAAAACTAAAGAAGAACGCGGAAGAAAATCGTTGGGAATACACCGAACCGGATTGGGAAGAGTTTAAGCGAGTCATCAACGGTGATGGTCCATGCAATAAAGAACGTCTTGAAGTAAGGAGAATTGCCGAAGAAAGAGGAAGGTGGGTTCGAAAAGCGCTTAGCTCTCCAAAAATGGAATACGTCACTCCTCTTGCCTGATATGAAATCACTGGACCCGCGCGTAGGTCGCTTGCCAGAGATCGGTGAACCTGGTATTATTAAACCAAAGGTCACTCTTGATCAATTCGGATCGTTTGAAGTTTTTGTACAACCAAAAGAAGGAAGATCATTTCAACATGAAGGTGTTGTACACGCACCGAACCTTGAATTAGCATACATTCTTGCAAAAGAAACGTTCACGAGAAGAAATACCTGCTTCTCAGTCTATGTAGTAGAAACGCGTGATGTATTTGTTTCTCCACTTACTGACGGAACTACAAATGCGTATGACCTGATCAGCGATGTTGCCTCCACCGGAATTCTTACGTATGAAATCTACCATCTTGCAAAACGAGGCAAGCAGCATGTTCACGCCGGGCAGGTAAGTGCCGGAAGTCCTGAAGAAGCCATGAGCGAGGCGAAAAAGAAATTTAATAGTAAGACTATTTATAACGTATGGGCAATTGAAGTTGCCAAGATACGAATGACATCATCTGAAGAGATGGATTATTGGACCACACTTCCTGAAAAGAAATTTCGAGATGCTGCTGACTATAAAGGAGGAGATAAATTGAAAACGTTTTTGGAAAAAAGTAAATGAAGGACCTTCCGTTAAAAGAGCTGTTATATAAAATGGCAGATGATTTACTCATTCTTGGTCATCGTAATTCAGAGTGGACTGGTTTTGGCCCGTTATTGGAAGAAGATATTGCGTTTTCCTCAATGGCGCAGGATAAAGTTGGTCAGAGCCTGGCATTGTATACAATCCTTCATGAACTCGGTGAACAGGCCCCGGATACAGTTGCCTTCACACGCAATGCAAATCAATTCCACAATTGTGTTCTTGTTGAATTACCAAACCAGGAATATGACTTTAGCCTGATACGACATTTTCTATTTGATACTGCTGATAGCTTACGATGGGAATCATTAACCAAATCTTCCTACATACCTCTCGCACAATTAGCGTCGAAAGTAAAAGGAGAATTGCGTTATCATACGCTTCATGCAAATACGTGGATCAAGCAACTTGGCTCTGCGACGGAAGAAAGCATCTCACGCCTTCAGAATTCGCTGAATATAGAATTGCCGTACGCTCTTGGGATCTTCGAGGAATCGATCTATGAAAAAGAAATCATAGAATCAGGAGTTTTTCCCGGAGAAAAGATATTAAAGGCAAAATGGGAACTGAAAATCACTGAAGTTATATCTCAAACACAACTTCAACTCCCCAACCTGGATTCTATAACACCAAAAATAGGAGGAAGAATAGGAAAACATAGCGAACATCTTCAGCCAATGCTCGATGAAATGAGTGAGGTATTCCGGATCGATCCAACCGCTGAGTGGTAAACTTCTGGTTATATGAAAAAAAAGATTCGTGAATTAGCAGAAATTGTTTATAAATATTCAGCATTGATATGTTACATATCATCTGAATCAAATTATTGCAGGCTTTTTGATAGCCGTCTATAAATGAGCACCCCAACTTTCATTAGCACAAGTGAAATCTATTCCTGGCTGGAAGAAGTTAAGGACCCGGAAATTCCTGTGTTATCGCTTGTGGACCTTGGTGTTATAACAGAAGTTTTAATTGAAGGCAAAAGCGTAAAAGTCGAAATGACCCCAACGTTTGTCGGTTGTCCTGCGATGGATTACATGAGATCAGAAGTTATTGAAGTTCTGAAGAAGCATGGAATTACTAATCCCGTTGTTGAAATTAATTTCAAAAATCCATGGAGCTCAGATAAGATCACTGAAAAAGGAAAAATTGCACTAAAAAAGTTCGGCTTTGCTCCGCCTCCTTCAACGTATGAAATCATCGATGATCTTAGCATTCTTGAAACGACAATGTGTCCAAGGTGCAACGGGACTAATACCGAAATGAGATCGCCATTCGGGCCGACATTGTGCAGATCACTACATTTTTGCTTTGATTGTAAGGAGGCATTTGAGGGATTCAAACCTTTATAATCGATCGGTGAGTTCTCGCAAAGTGTGCTAACAGAAATACAAAGTTTACAAAAAGAAATAATTTAACATCGCTTGAGAGCATTGCGTATTGCTTTGCGATCTTTACGAGAACATTATGAAGCAAAAAATGCGACGGTTCATTAAATACTCTTTCCTTTTAATCGGATGTGTCCTCCTCGTTGGCACCATCTATTTATCATTTACCTTCCCGCCTATCATGTCGGGTATGGCAGCAAAGACAATGTGCTCATGCGTATATGCATTAAATCGGACACCTGAGAGCGTTATTGAAAAAGAATTATCTGTATTCCCGGGTTTATCCGGCGGTACGATTAAATTCACGGATGACTCCACATCTATCACCGCAAAAATCTGGTGGTCCGAAAGCAAAGCCATTTATAGAAAAGGCCTAGGGTGCACGCTTCTTGCCGAAAGATCAGAAGCTGAAGTGAGAGATCAGAATTTTAATCTGGCTACTCCACCAACAAATCAGGATTCAATTGCCTGGCCTACAGGAAATATTATCAAAGACACTGTTATGATTAATGTTGATTATGCCGCAATCAATGAAGCCATTGACGAAGCATTTTCTGAAACCGATCCTGCTAAACCAAAAAATACTCTTGCAATAGTTGTTGTTTTCAATGGACAGATCATCGCCGAAAAATACGCATCCGGATTTGATAAAAATTCCGTTTTCATGGGATGGTCCATGACAAAAAGTTTGACGAATGCATTACTGGGAACACTCGTCATGAATAATACACTTACCATCGATCAACCAGCACCCGTTGCTGAATGGCAAAATGATGAACGTAAAGAAATTACTATCAAGAATTTGATGCAGGGAAATAGCGGCCTTGCATGGAATGAATCCTACTTTCTTCCAGGGGATTTTCACAACATGTTTATGTTTAGCGATGACAAAGGAGGCTATGCCGCTTCCAAAAAGCTGAAATATAAACCTTACGATTTTTTTGAATATTCGAGCGGAACATCAAATATCCTATCTAAAATTATTAGACAAACTGTTGGAGACAGCATTTATCACCGTTATGCTTACGATAGCTTTTTTTATAAAATTGGAATGAATCATGCATTGCTTGAACCCGATGGATCAGGAACATTTGTGGGATCTTCCTATGGATACGCGTCAGCGCGTGATTGGGCCCGATTCGGACTTCTTTTTTTAAATGACGGTGTGTGGAACGGAGAAAGAATTTTACCAAAGGATTGGTCAACATATTCTTCAACACCAGCCTCCTCGGCAAAGCTTGGGCAGTATGGTGCAATGTTCTGGTTGAACACGGGGGCTAAAAATCATTCTGAACAAAGTTACCATCCCGGACTTCCAAATAATGAGTATGGAGCAGAAGGTTTTGAAGATGAATACGTATGGATTTTCCCTTCACAGAATCTTGTTCTTGTGCGATTAGGTGTAAGTCATCATGGATCCGGAGTAATACCTTTGGCACAAAAGATTATTGAATCGCTACCATCTCATGGAGTCATTACTACAGATCATTGATGCCAGTCTTTCAATTTAAAAAATTTTCCGTTTGTGATAACCGCGCCACAATGAAAGTCGGAACGGATGCAGTAGTACTGGGAGCATGGACTGATATTGTGAATGTCACTACTATCCTTGATATCGGAACTGGTTCCGGAGTTATCGCCTTGATGCTTGCTCAACGCACAAATGAACATGTAAGCATCGATGCAATTGAATTATTAAAAGAGGATTCTCAACAAGCAATTGAAAATGTTTTGAATTCTTTCTGGCCAAAAAAGATTTTAGTAATGAATATTACCCTCCAGCAATTTCATCCTGAAACGAAATATGATCTTATTGTTTGTAATCCCCCCTACTTTACAAAAAGCCTGCTTCCTCCAACACAGGAAAGAAGTAACGCACGACATGGCACGCAATTGACTTTTGATGAGTTAATTACTGCCGCAATTGATTTAATACAACCTGAAGGGAAGCTTAGTGTAATTCTGCCAGCGATCGAAGCAGATACGTTCATCACGAAAGCAAGTTCAAAAAAATTCTACCTTAATCGGTTAACACGATTCTTTTCAAAAGTAGAAAAAAATCAGGAGCGATCGCTCATGGAATTTTCGTTGACAGCCCGGACGTTCAGAGAAGACTCTCTGGTGCTATATCAGTCTGAAAATAGATGGACAGAAGATTACTGCAGGCTGACTGGTGATTTCTACCTGGATCGCTGAACTAAGTTTGTTTTATTTTTTTTACGCAAGATATTCTGGACGACTTGTTGAGTACAAATCAAATGAATGATTTTGAGTATTAATTTGAGGACAAAATTTATACCAGCCAGTCGAAATTAGAGCACTAAAGGAAAATTTCTTTGTATTCATGAGTATCCTTGCCAACCTGAACAGCTATTTTACCGTTGTCTGCAAATCCTTTGATATCAATTACAGGCCACCCTCGCTGGGGTATAAGTCTATAAATAGGTAGACCATTTTAACGCAAGTGTGAAACTTTTATCATTGATAATCAATTACTTATATTTAATATAATACATGTTTAAACATATATCATTCAACTTCTTTAGCTTTGGCGCAACAAAAATTTAAACACACTTATGAAAAAACTTAATGCCTTGTTTACCCTTTTATTTGTAGCTGGAGCAGTATCTGCTCAGACTACCTGGAATATTGACAAGAACCACTCATCGATCGGTTTCACAGTTGCTCACATGGTGGTATCTGAAGCATCTGGCAAGTTCAATGATTTCGCAGCAAAAATTGTTAGCAAAACTGCTGACTTCGACGGATCTGATGTTGACTTTTCAGCAAAGATTGCATCTGTAGACACAGATAATGAAAGACGTGATGGCCATTTGAAATCACCTGATTTCTTCGACGCAGCGACTTACCCTGAGATCACCTTCAAAGGTGTTCTTTCTAAGTCAGCAGGTAAATATGTTTTGAAAGGTAAATTCACAATGCACGGTGTAACAAAGGATGCCACGTTTGATGTCACATACGGTGGTACCATCGATACTGGTCGTGGTGTAAAGGCTGGTTTCAAACTTAGCGGAAAGATCAACCGCCAGGATTATGGTGTGAAGTTTGCAAGCAAGCTTGCAGACGGCAGTGCAGTAGTTGGAGATGAAGTTGATGTAGTTGCAAAGATAGAATTGGACAAAGAAGCTCCGGCAGGAGAAGTTAAGAAATAATAAAAGTGGGGAGCCTCAAAACTCCCCTTTTTTTAATGAAAATCGAAGACGAGATCAAACAGGCCACATTCAAAAGCGCTTATCAAAAGGTGGCCATCAATCTTCTGTTTACTGCAGGATGGCTGCAAGGAAAGCAACAGGAATATTTCAAACCGTTTGGACTTACGTCATCGCAATACAACATCCTTCGTATTCTTCGAGGACAACATCCTAATAAAATTTCAGGTGCTGAGATCAAATCAAGAATGCTTGACAAGAACTCAGACATTCCACGGTTATTAGATCGTCTCATTAAAAAAAATCTCATTATAAAATCTCCATGTCCAAGTGACAAGCGGGCTGCGGATGTCATTATTACATCTGATGGATTAGATGTTCTCAAAAAAATAGATACAAGCCTTGACGAAACTCAAAAAGCCAGCATTAATCTTTCGAAGGAGGAAGCGGCTCAATTAAATGAGTTGCTGGATAAATGTAGGGGTTAAAAGGTTCTAGGTTCTGGGTCTACGTTTTCAATCCATCAAAATACAACGACAAATCTTTAGTAGCTTCGGCGATCAAATCCAGGCTCATGAGATCTATTGTTTTTATTACATTCCTGCTATTTATTACAACCCAATGTTTATCCCAATTCATTCACCCCGATTCAATTGACATTGTGCGGGACAAATGGGGCGTGCCACATATTTTTTCTAAAACAGATACCGGAGTTGCTTACGGACTTGCCTGGGCGCATTCGGAAGACGATTTTCCCACAATTCAAAAAGGATTTATAGCAAGCAAAGGAATGCTTGGACAGCTTTCAGGAAAATCGGGAGCGACTATTGATTACATTATTCAATCCCTGGAATGTCGTGAAATTGTTGAGGGTAAATATGAAAGTGATATCTCTCCACAATTCAAAAAAATACTGGAGAGCTATTGTGCGGGTATTAATGCGTATGCCACGGCTCATCCAAAAGAAGTTCTGTTGAAAAAATTATTTCCGATTGGGCCGAAAGATATGCTTACCTATTCGGTGCTTCAGCTTGCCATTTCAGCAGGCGCAGATGAAGCATTAACGAAAATTAATAATGGCAGCATTCCAGAAGGATTTAAACCTGGCGGATCAAACGCGTATGCATTTAATTCATCTATTACATCAGATGGTAATACATTTCTTGCAATCAATTCACATCAGCCACTGGAAGGACCTGTTGCCTGGTATGAAGCGCATCTTTGCAGTGAGGAAGGTTGGAATATTTTAGGTGCATTATTTCCCGGCGCTCCGACAATCCTTCATGGGTGTAATGAATACCTGGGCTGGGCGCATACTGTTAATTATCCAGATAAGCTGGATGTGTATCAACTTGAAATAAACCCAGCAAACAAGAACCAATATAAAATGGATGGTCAGTGGAACGATCTTGAAAAGAAAGTTGTACCATTAAAAGTAAAAGTTGCCGGTATAAAACTTCCCGTTAAACGTAATGCATTTAAAAGCATCTACG
>Ga0123338_10002042_pt1 | contig 19071 bp, 9 predicted proteins | sample grotaG_FD_89793 | JGI IMG/M metagenome (GOLD analysis project Ga0123338, IMG submission 89793) | Glacier valley bacterial and archeal communities from Borup Fiord, Nunavut, Canada, to study Microbial Dark Matter (Phase II) -... | ecosystem: Environmental > Aquatic > Freshwater > Ice > Glacier ...
ATCGTTTCACACTGGCATCCGATTTATAAAGATTTTTAGCCCCTGCGCAGTAGACAACTTTAGGGTCTTGAGGATCGACTGCAACTGTTCCGATGGCCACGTTGTTGTACTGATCTTTTGGTAATAAAGAAGTCAATTCCTTCAATCCGTTTGAGTCATACTGAAACAAACGGTCACTCAATGTCACGATGTACAAACGGTTTTGCGAATGATCGACAGCGACATCTGAAACGATGTTTGGCATGGTTTGTACAAGAGTCCATGTATCACCTTTGTCATTCGATTTTACGACATTGTATCCATCGGCGCCGTATACTTCCTGATCGCCGGACAAATTCGCTATCAACACACCTTTGCAGCCATCCATAACTTTCCAGGTAGTGCCTAAATCTTTGCTGTAATAATTGCTGAAATAGATAACATTGGGATCTTTCGGATCACCGCACCCAACGTCAAGTCCGGTACATGTCATTGAGGTATTTACAAAACTGACGCCTCCATTTTTACTGATGGTAAGCTTGCCATCCTGGTTCCATCCCGGTGAGTTTTGAGTGACCAGTACGTTGGCGTTTGCAGCATAGGCGCCGTAAGTAAAACCACCCCATCCAAGGTTGGCTGCATTGCAGTATTTCCATGTTTGACCATTGTCTTTGGTAAATGCTCCGTTGTAATCCTGAGATCCGACAAATAACAAATTGGGATCGGCAATATTAAAGTTGAAAAATCCACCAACAAGAATACCGTTGTAACCATTGGCGTCCCATGCAAAACTTTTACCCCCATCTTTACTGCTTGAAATCCAGTCGCCACCCAAAGCCCAGACCTTATTTTGATCAGTTGGATGCCAGGCCATTTTCTGATCTCTTCCATTGTATGGCATGAACGCCTGATCATTATTTCGTGATGCAACTGACCATTGTGCACCACCGTTATTTGAATAATAGATTGGACCACCCCAATCACTGTTTTTGAAGCAAACAGCCATATAGTCAGGATTTGCCTGGCTAACATTGAGTGTTATCGCATTGGTTGGAAAATTGCTTGTTGTAATTTTGCTGAAGGTTTCGCCACCATCGCCTGAAATAAAAAACTTGGAAGCCGTGCAAAGAAAAACTTTGTCGGGTGCAGTTTGTACAACATCCATATCGGTAATATTCTCTACCGACTTTTGCACAAAAGTTAAGCCTCCATCAGTGCTTTTATAAAAGCCAGTGCTGTTGGCAATGTACACATCCCCTGTTTCAGGATGAACTTTGAGGATACTTTTCCCATAGTTCGCATTTACTTTTGCCCATACTGAACCACCATCAATTGATTTATAAATTCCGCCGGCAGGATTTGACCAGTAGGCAATTTTTGAATATCCAAGTGCAGCATCAAAACTGCTTTTCACAAAATCGACTTTATCAATTATACCTACATACACATCATAGTTTCCGTCGGCAATAACCTGCTTCCAGCTAGCTCCCTGATCGATTGTGAGGTACAATCCGTGACTTTGGTTTTTAGCGCTGTTGGCGCCTACTGCCAGTGCCCGCTTATTGTTGTTCGGGTCAATGGCAAAACCAGTATTCCCGCGTGGGCTGTAGCCAATGTTACAGGGAGCCCAAATTTTACCGCCATCTATGCTACGGTAAATTCCGCCCACATCGGTTCCCATCAGCAGAAAGGACCCATCCGTATGGTCGCATTCGATTGCCTGAACGACTTGACAGCCTTCGCCACCCACCAGTCCCAAATCTTTCATTGTTTTGGTAACCAACGGAACTGCCTGCCATTGCTGTGCTTCTGTTTTCAGGAAGGAACTTAACACCAACATTAAAAGCACAATGCTTTGAAAAATTGACTTTAGTTTGATCATAATTAGGTATTTAGAAAGTTTATTGTAAGTTATGTCTTATTCTGTTACCGTGAATTTCACCTTTTGATTGTTCATTATTAAGAAATAATCACCAGTTTTAGAAAGCGTTTTCACGTTTGCATCGGTATAAATCAGTATGCCAATGCCTGAAGGAATAGCCTTCATGACTTCCACGATGTTGTACACATTGGTGTTATGTCCGGCAGTATATTGATTGAGCTGTAATATCTTCTCCTCCAGGTTCATATTCGAAACCAAATCTTTAATACGGGTTTCAACAGCTGCGTTTTTATCTTTGTAAACCAGATTTTTAATTTGTGCCGTCAGAGAAAATTGAATGAAGGCAATGATTGTAAGAACTAAAATTCGTTTCATGGTATATTGGTGGTTAAATTAATTTTCCTGAAAAGTAAGATTAATAATCCAATATAGTTTCGTTAGCTATAATAATAATAATAATAATAATAATAATAATAATAATAATAATAATAATAGGGTTCAGTATTTTGCGGAATTACCCCGTATTTACTTCAACAAGATAGGTGTTTTATCTTGAATTATCAATACTTGCCCACCCCGCCTTCCTTGCTTTTGTGAAGCATTTTGCACCGTTTGAAGCGTTTTGCACCGTTTGAAGCGTTTGCAAGTTCTGCATTTTCACCTATATGAAAAAACAAGCCCAGTGAACTGAATACAATAAAACTACCAGAAGTGCAAACGCTTCAAACGCTTCAAATGCTTCAAAATGGATTTAAATAAAAGAGAACATATTATGAGCGATGAGATCATTTCATACTGCAAATCTTCAATTTTTAAAAGCGGGTGCCAATGGAACAAGGGGTTTGCCACCACCGCCTTTGGACGAAGCGGAGTTATTGTCAACCACGTGCAGATTGAGAAAAATGCGATCCATGTCGCGTGCCCAGGGGGTATTTTTATCCTTTACTTTCATTGAAAATCCCCAGTTATCTTTAAATTGATCATCAAAGCGTCCTTTGGGCGACCATTCTGTCAGGATGGCATACACATCCCAAGCAGTGTCGTCCACAAGGTAGGCACCGTAATTCTGAAAAGCCTCTGCCAGAATGCGTGCAGGTTGGGTTTCGAAGCCCAGCGAATCCAACTTCATTTTTACTGGAAGCGCCAGCAATGCCCCCATGCGGCAGGCTTTTACAATTTCTAATGTACGGCCTTTGTAATAGTTATTGGCCGCGTAACCATCTGCCCGCTTGGCTGGCCAGCGGTACCCTTTGGTTTCAGTATCGTAATAAATGTTCTTTCGCCCAAAGATATTTACTTTCATGGCATGGTTTATTGCGCCCGAAGTCGGTGTCAATTCTCCAAGGCGAAGTGTTCCCCCAATGGCCGAAAGGCCTGAACCACCGTGCGATCCGTAGAGTCCGTCACTATAAATATCTACATCTTCAAACACGTATTGCGAAGTTCCCGGCTGGCCAGCCAAACAATGTGCAAAAGGCTGGGTATGTTTGATGGTTCGTTTGTCGGGCATCAATACGGCCAATCCGGCATTGGGAGTTGTGCCGTCCCAGGTTTCAGGACTCACGATAAACGACTGTGGAATGGGAGCCGAAAACAACACTTTCCCTTCAACGGCACAGCGGTTTTTTGCCTTGTCCCAGCCTGCAAAGTTCTCCGCAACGTCCATCAGGGGCGCATCAGGTGATAGTACGATGTAGTCTTCATCAATGGTCATTCCTGCACTCATGGCCTTTTCGATGTGAGCATGAACATACTTTGCATCCGAACCAATGGGCATATTCCAGATGGAGGTCTGTGAGAAAGGCCATTCCAGCGGATCGCGTGACTTTGTTGGATTTTCCTCCGCCTTACAGTTGCAAGCCCAGATAAAGGTGGCCGTAAATAAAAACAGGTATTTTTTCATGGCATTAAAATATTTGAACACATGGGCCCATAGAACACATCGTTTATTTTTCTTATGTGAATTGTGTGTAATTAATTTTTATTTGTTTAAAATTTATATGGATATGATTAAAGTATTCAGACACATAGTTCACATAGTTTAAATTTTTCTATGTGAACTATGTGTCTATGTATTTAGTTTTCATTTGATTGAATATAACATGGCTCCATGAGCCGGAATACTGATTACTAAACCTTTTCCAACTTGACCCAGTTCTGATTTTTTCCAGAGATCATGCACTGTTGACTGGGCCGTTACACCCAATTCCTTAGCAGTACAGGTAACATCAGCAGCCTTGTCAGAAGTATTTAGAATTGCGATGTACTTGGCCTTATTTTCATTGTCATCAGCTGTCCAGATACTAAGTCCGTTTTTGAAACTGATCTCGCGGTTGTTCGTTGTATGTTGGTTTACCCGGATCACTTCTTCGTTGGTAATCAGCGAAGTGGTAAATTCATCATTGTCAGGCAGATTACCGCCAAACATAAGGGGTGAGCGGAAAACTGACCATAGGGTCATCAAAAAATACTGTTCATCATGGGTAAAGTTGGTGGTGCGAGGTTTGCCATCCTTCAGTTCAGTGCGGATGTTGAGCCTTCCCAGTGGAAGCATATCGGCATCGGGCCAATGTCCTTCAGTCACCAATGGTGCCCAGTCGCGGCAAAGCTCCAATTGACGTTTTAGCGCTTCCCATTTGTCCCAGAAGTCACCCGAGATGCGCCACAGGTTGGCGTTCTCGCGCAGGTGTTTCGGATTGCCAATGAATGCCGGGCCGGGCGAAAGGCTCAGTACAATGGGGCGTCCGCAGTTGCCGATGGCTTTGTGCACGGCCTCAATTTCGTCGGCATGGTATGGAAATGAGATGTCGTCCACTTTGATGTAATCCACCCCCCACTCAGCATACAGTTCAAACAGGGAGTTATAGTATTCCTGGGATCCGGATTTTGTCATGTTCACGCCTGCCAGTCCGCCATACCATATACAGGTGTCAGCCAGGTTGGTTATTTCAGCTGCCTTGGCTGTTGAATTCTTGACAGGTGTATTTCCTGAAATGGCCTGCCGGGCAATACCCCGCATGATATGCAAGCCGAATTTCAGCCCTTTGGAGTGAATGTAATCGCCCAGGGGTTTCAATCCCTTTCCACCTTCAGAAGAAGGATGAAGTTTGACCGAAGGAATCAAACGACCGTATTCATCGATGTACTGGTGGGGCCGGCGGTTGGCGAACTTTTCAGATGAAGTCTGGTCATCGCAATACCACAGGAAGTCAACCACGATATATTCCCAGCCGAATTGTTTTAGCTTTTGAGCCATGTAATCGGCGTTGGCTTTTACTTCGGCCTCGGTCACGTTTCCGCCAAAGCAATTATAACTGTTCCAGCCCATTGGAGGTTTTTGTGCAAGCTGAATTTTAGTTAGTTCCGAAACTTTTTGTGCAGGTGCAGTAAACGATTGGAAAAAGAATAGGACGATTATAGCCATCTTCCCGAAGAATAGAATTATTTTCATGGTGTAATTTATTGAAATTATTTTCATCTTTTAATTTATGAGGCCACTCCGATCCCGAGTTCTCGGTAGGGTACATTATAACAATATACCTCAAAGGTACTCAAAGTAAAGAAGTGTCTAAAGTGTTTAAAGTATTTAAAGTGCATAAAGTACTTGGATACCCTTAACTTTAGACACTTTAAGTACTTTAAATACTTTAGTTCACTTTTATTGAATTTTAATCCTGTAAAGTTTTCCTCCATGAGGATTGATGATTGCCGGGAATGCATTATTTATTCAGTGAATTATAAAATTGTGTGACTCATAAGTGATTTGCAAGCAACAACATATAGTCTTAAATTTTGTAATTAATTTTTCACCTCTTTTAAAATGCTCTATGCAAATCTCAAATAACTTTGCCTTTTTGAATAATTCAACGAAAATTTTATCTATAGTGGAAAAAATAAGTATCTTATCAATTATTTCATTTGAATGAATTAACAAAATCATTAAAATGAGAGATTTTGTATCTAAATTTTCAACTTTTTTTAAATGCTCTATGTAAATCTCAAAATAATTTGCCTTTTTGAATAATTTTACGAAAATTCGATCTATGTCTGAAAAATCAAAAACCGTATCAATTATTTCATTGAATGAATTAATAAGATCATTTATCTCACAAATTGTACTTATACCAACATTTCTAATATTTTTTATCTCAGACATTACTGCCCAAAAAAGTATAAAGTGTTTGATTATCAGGACTAATATTTTTACACTGTTGCTTAATCCATCTAAAATCTAATGATTGTAATTTCTTTTTTCAAATCTTCACATTTCCTAATACGACAAATCCACTTTTATCAATCGATGATTCAGAGAGGCCCAATTGGATTGGTTGAATTGTTTCTCCATATATCTCTTCAAGCCTGAATTTTAACGTGTAGCTTCCTTCTTTTGTTTGGGCAGGTAGTTCCAATGAATAATTTTCAATTTTGTTCATTCCCGGCAGCCAGTTTTTATTTCCTGAACTGAAAGGAAGCAGGGTAAATGAGTTTTTCGGATTTTCTGATTCAAACCGCAAACTCAATTCATAAGGGGTATAAGCCGGGGCAACACCTTTGTTGAGCCATGTGATGCTGATTTCGTTATTGCCTGCCTTCATTTTCGATGGATAGGAAGCACTCACTGGAAAATACCAGTATCCGCACAAGTTGGCCAATTCCTTGGTCAGATCGGGATTGTCAGCCAGCCATTCTTCGGCATAACCGTGATAACCAATATAAGTGGCATGCATCGTTTCGATGGCTTTGCGCATTACTTCGGCTCCCGAATATCCATATTTAGCAATCTTCTCAGCGCCGTTTTTCCCCAGCCAGTTGCCGTCTTTTTTCACATCACCGTAATGTTGAAGTTCAAAAACAATCGGCTTTTTCAGGTATAACGGATCGTAAAACTGCGGATGGCTTACCGACCAGGTATCCATGTTTTGCTGCATGTACCAGTCAACCAATGGACTGTCATCACGAAGTGAAATACCGTTGGCAACAACATAATCGTAGAGCGTTTTGACTTCAGCCTCTGGTTTACCATAGTAAAGCAGGTCGTCGGTCACCACCAACTGGCTTTTCTGATAGTTTTTAAGGAATATACCGATATTGGCTTTTACTTCGGCTACAGTGGGGGGCACTTTGGTTGAAAAGGAAGTATGACCTTCGCCCCAATCGCCTATGCTGCCGATGTCCACATACCTCAACCACGGCTGACCATCATAGCGGGCGGCAAATGCATGGTGAAAGTGATCTAGCTTTTCAAGGTAAACCGCATCATCCCATTTTGGTACCCACGAGCGAACCCCTCCGTTTAAAGCCACCGTTCCTTTGGCGCCGGCTTTTTGCACCCATGCAGGAGTTGCATACTGTACGCCGTTTAATTCCTGCCCTACTGATCCGGGGAAGGTGCCAGTTTCCTTGCTCGAAATTCGGAATGAAAATTGGTAGCCCAGGGGAACATATTTCTCCACGACTTCGTCAATGCGGTGCCAGTCATACTGCCCTTCGGCAGGTTCGAGGTAACTCCATGCCAGACGTATATACAGATGATCCATTGCGGGAAAAGTCCTGAACAGGGAATCGTTGCTAATGGCATATCTGTCGATGCCATTGTCGAGAAGATGATGGTACCAGCCCTTGTGTGGGTTTTTCAAAACACGGGTGGTGTCCCATTGCGCTTTGAAATTAATGTTTTGCGTGGTGCTTAGTGAGGTGCTACAGGCATAGATAAAGCTTCCAAAAAGAATCAGAAACAGGAATTTCATGATCGTTGGCTACGTTTGGTTAAAGGTGTTAAATTTACAATTATAATATTACTTTCGTAGAAAAGCAAAATAAACAAAGATGAATGATATGAGGACATAACGTGTCGTTAAAGTATAGATCATAGAAGGTTTTTATTATATTACTTTGCAAGATTAAAAAAACATTAACACTTAAAAAATAAATACCAATGTTTGATGGCGAAGACGATAGAATAGACCCAAACATCTACCAGTCTATCAATATGTAATGGAAATTTTGAATTGCTGAATTATATTTGCCAGTTCATCCCAGATGAGGATGAAATGCTTAGGCATGTGAAAAAGCATTATGCTAAAAATGCCATGTTGCTAACCGTTAAAGTGGCCGGAGCAACTGCAGACCAGTTATATAGCATTAAAAAGAAAACTGCTGCCATCATCCGCAGAGAAATATGTAAATTGATAATCCAAGACTACTTCTTCGAGATGTTTTGTTTTGAGCATGTAGAATATTTCCAGATTGTAAGGAATTAATAGAGGAATATATTCTTTTGTTCATCGATTGGGTGGCCGGATTCGATCCTTGGGATCGCATCATCGACCGCTGGTGATTGGTCAATTCTTCTGGAGTCGGCCCCTTTGATCATGATCCGGAGGACGATATCCTTTTTAACGAGTTCGATGATATGTAAACTGAAGTATTGAGCCCCTACAAAAAGTCTAATTAGCCATAAAGGTACAAAGACTGAGCTTTGAATATATATGCAGCATAAACGGAAAGGTACAAAAAGTGGAAATGCCACCTGGAAAAACATTATTTGATGTAGATAAATTACCCGTTCAGACTGATTTGTTCTGCCTAATTAGTTGATTATTTACACAGTACGTTTTTAAAAATTAATTTTATGAAAACTTTCGGATGGCAGTGAAAAAAGAAAAAGGAATACTGATAAAACTGATCGTATTGATCTTTTATCTTCCGTGGAATCAGAATAAACTTAATTTTTAAAGATCCGTGTAATCAGTTCGTCCAGTTTTATCGGTGTTCCTTTTTCTTCGTGTTCTTGCGTAAGATGAGTTATTAATTTTCCGGGAACTGAGATATTCTTAATGTCGTGCAGCCATAAGGAATCAGTGTAATTTCCTCTTCCTGTTTTTCAACAGTACTGTTTGGCCATCCCGGTGATGGTAATTTCCCGGCAGAACCTCTTTCCAGTTGCCAGATGGGAAGCCGGTTAGCCTTCATTTTTACTATAATTGGTACATTTTTCAAATTCCATGGATTGGTATCAATCTGGTCTTTTACCTCAGCTTTGAGCAAATTCTTTTCCCTTTCTTTTTTCTGAAGCGAATAATTCCATGGTGATTTGGGCAACACTTCCCAAAATGTATCATCGTAACCTTCACGGGTGATTTCACTCCATTCTTCTTCAACCCTCAATGCATAAACCAGGGGTCCGCGCTCAATTCCCACTGAGTTTTCATACCAGTGGCTGTAGCGGAAATCCATTGCCAGGTTGAGTTCAACAACATCTCCGGAACTCCATGCCCGATTAATAATGACAATATTATTTACTGCATGTGCTTCAACGGTTTTCCCATTGATACTTATAGCCGGGTTTTTACACCATTCAGGAATACGCAGATGAAAGGGAAATTTCAATTCACTTTTTCCATGAAATGTAAACTGAATATTTTCTTTAAATGGGTAATCCGTTTTTTCTGTAATCATCACTTCTTCACCGCCTGCTACTTTTGCAGTTACCTCAGATGGTCCGTAAACCAAGGCGGCAATTCCATTGTCAGCGGTGGCATACCATAGGTTTTGTACAAATTTTGGCCAACCCTGGTGCATATTGGTTAAACAGCAGGGATACCCGCTGGTAGTTCCAAAAATGAGACGATGGCTCTCATTGTCAAAGAAATTATGCCTTTCATCAGTTACCAATACCTGGTTTGCCTGCTGGAAATACTGTTTCCGCATATAATTATCCGTACTCTGGGTAGGAAGCACGTTGTAGGCTATTTTCTCCAGGTAATCGGCATAATAAACATCCCCCGTAACAGGCAGAATGCTTTCAAAACAATACATCATTTCTACAGCTGAGCACAGTTCTGATCCCTGGGTCGGGTCGTTCCCATGCAGATGTTCATCACCGCCGTACATGCCATTCACAAACCCATGACAATCTTTCAAGGCCGACAAACCTTTTTTTACAGCATCAAGGTATTTGGGATCAGGATGCTGCTGGTAAAAAATAATGGGTTCCTTTAATCCTTGGGCCACATTTACACAATGCAGTTGTGGCAGCGGGTTTAAACGCCTGAGGACATTTCCGGAATATATTTCCGTCCAGTCGAAAGTTTGTTTGTGGATGATTTCAGCCAGTTCCAGTAAGGATTTATCCCCAGTAATGTTGTACAGCCAATAAACGATGGCCAGGTTATCCCCTCCCCGTTGCTCTGCCCAGAAAGTTATAAAACCGAGCTTTTTCTCAGGGAGTGTTTTTAACTGGTATCTGAAATAATTGGTCATTAGTTTAATAATCCGTTCATCCTTGGTGGCCGTATAATATTGTTGCAAAACTTTCAGCATGACCATTTTGGGCCACCAGTCCTCACGCATATCTTGCTGGGTTCCAGGAATTTTCTTAAATCCTTCAGGGAGCGGATGAGGTCCAAAATACCCATCTTCCCTTTGGTTTTTTATACTCCATTCGATCCATTTCTGCGCTTTTGCTTTTAGACCGGCATCGTCAAGAATATAGGCCAATGGCACCAATCCGTCGATCCAATAGGGACCACGTTCCCAGCCATCACCAGTACCGCCCAGCCATCCATTGTTGTCGCCACAAACTACATTGTAAATGCTGTCCAGATGCCCGGTGAGGCCATCACGCTGTAGTTCGAGCATTTTCAGTAACATTCCTTTGGGCTTAATTGCGCCCAGAGGTAAGGCGGTGTAAGGCTGTGCCACAAGTGGAGCCTGATTGGTAATATAATGTAAATTACGATTTTCTTTTGCAAAAACGGAATTGTTATGCAAATACAATCCAACTACAATGGCTATAATTTGTTTCCACATAGATAATATTATTTAAATAGTGTTTATATACTGATACAAAATATTCCCAAACTAATAGTGACTACCCATGGTGATATTTATCTAATCACGAGAATAGCTTCATAATGGCAATTTAAGAGGGTGATTTGTTTGAAGAAACTTCTTAAATTCTTATTTTTTGTTTAATATATTAAGTTATAAAATCTCTCTTTCTAATCAAAACAAATAAGTTGTGATTAACTTATACGTCAACTTGTTTGCATAAATGTGAATAGTTGTGTTATTATAGTAAATTCATCTCAGATAGTTATTCCGAGATGAATTTATTTTTATGTAAGTGATAATTTGTACTGATGAGAAATAAAATTACTTTTTAATAACTGTGAACGCACTGATTCTGAGGCGAGAGGATCCCATTGGAACAAGCTCTATTTCCTCGATCTGAGTGTTTGTCATAACAGGACTATCCATAAGTTCTCCACATAAATTATGCTGATCCATTTTCCATTCAGGAATTAGTGCTCCTTTTGCAATGATTGAAATTGGGTTATTTTCATGTGTGAACGGAAAATCATCTTTTGGCCATTCTCGCTTTACAACTTTAAAACTATTTGACAAATCTTTGAAATTTAAGATTAAACCATAGTTCCATTTTGAATCGGGAAATATTTCCCAAGATGGCCATTCTTTAGTATTGGTTCCTTTTTGCCATTTTGAATCTTGCATTGCTGTTGCTTCACTTTCACGACGTACATATTTCTCTTTGATTTTCAAAGAGAAAGTTAGCGGTCCGTAAGAAACACTGACACTATTATGATTGCTGGTCCACTGTTTTACGGAAAGTTCCATAGGAAGATCTAAAACTACTTTGTCATTTTTTCCCCAAACACGCTCAATCCTTATATAGTTTCCCGGTTCCAATATCTCATTTACTTTATCACCATTAATTGTAATTGAAGCTTTTTTACACCATTGGGGAATACGTAAGTATAAGGGGAATCGTACACTTTTTGATGGATTTACAGTAAATTGTATTTGTTCTTCATATGGATAATTGGTTTTTTCATTAATTGTAACTTTGGTTCCTTTTCCAACAATCACATCCACTTCGCTGGCACTGTATATCGCCGCTACCACGCCGTTATCAGGAGAAGCCATCCATAAGTTTTCGACTAAATATGGCCAACCTTGCGCATGATTATGTTGACAACAGCGAGAACTAAAAGGATTCATTATTAGAAAAGGACCAGTATTATCAATACCTGGGGCATGATTCTGATCATCACACAATACCATATTGGGCGATGTCAGATAGTGTAAGGATTTAAAATCAGGCATCGTTGAGGCCGGATAAGTATTAAAAGCTACTTCTTCAACATGATCTGCCCAGAATGAATCACCTGTGATACGTAGCATATTTTCATCAGAATTCATTTGTTCAACTATGCCACAGGTTTCAATTCCTTGTCTCGGATCATCATAACCTGGTCTAGCATTTTCATCTGCCCCAAACATACCGCCTGGAACTTGCCCAAAATATTTACGGATAATCTCAAAATTATCATAAGCAGCTTTCAAATGCTTTTCATCTTTAGAAAGCAAATAATATTCAGCAGGTTCCCTAAAACATTGGGCAATGTTCACATTATGCCAATCAATAAGGTCACCAAACCATCTGGGGCATTCCATACCTTCACGAATATGCTTAGGACTATGAATAGAATCTAAACTATGGCCACGACCAATCCAATCAGCTGAATTATGATGAATTTTTTCGGCAAGTTCCAACAAAAACTTGTCTCCGGTAAGATTATACAACCAAATTACACTATTCAAATTGTCACAACCCCGAACGTAATCCCAATAGTTCTTGAGAAATTTATCCTTAGGGATACTTAGCTGATATTTAAAGTATTTAGTCATTAGATCAATAATACGGACATCGCCACTATATTCAAAGTAAGATTGAAGACAATAAAGCATGATCATATTTCCCCACAAATCTATTGAACCGTCTTTCGAAATGCGTTGGGGACCAAAATATCCATTAGGTTGTTGACTATTAATTACCCCTTCGATCCAAATTTTAGTTTCAGTTATCATTTGGGGGTCATTTAAAATATATCCAATATTACCATATCCCTTAAGCCAATATGGAACCTCCTCCCAACCCCAAAGGCCTTTGCCGTCTTTCGAAAGCCATGCATTATCTTTTTTTTGGAGCCATGCACTAATATCTTTAAGATTACCAGTTAAGCCATTTTGCTGACGTAAAATATATTCATTAAGCCAACCTTTAGGACGGACAGCACCTATAGGAAGTTTGATAAACATACTTGGCAAAAGAGGTGCTCGATTACTTAAATAATTACTATTTATAAAAGTTGAGTCAGGTTTTTTAACAACGCTGACACTATCTTTATATCCGGAACAACTAATTAAGAGAACTTGGCAAACAACTAAGCATTTCGATAGCAATGAAAATATATGTAACATAAGTGTAGATATTTTTAACCCGATAAGGGGCACATTACAATATTGATAAGTTAAATGATCAAATAAACCATTATTCTATTCACTCACTTATCGTTAATTAAGAATTAATGATACAACACAATAACAGAGAAATACTAAAATATTAACCTATTCTATTATTCAATAAATTTCTTTGAAAAATGAGAATCCCAGTAATTTTCTGACTTCTAATGCAAGACATCACATGCACAACTAGTTGCTTTGAGATATTCAGAAGAAGGTTATAGCGGAAAATTGCAACTTCTTCTATAACCTTCTTTCCTTAAATTATAAATCTATTTTCACCACCTCACTATAATTATAATAACTTGAAGCGTTGGATTTTACCCCAATGCGAACAAATAGCGAACTATTCTTCCAATCAGATAGATCAGTATTTATTGATATTTTACTCAAGTCATTTATTTCTTCAGCATTTATAATTATCTCGTTATCTTTATTAATTCTATCACATATTTTAGTTCGCGCCATAAGCAGAGAAACTTGTTCAAGCTCTCTGTTACTCACCTTTTCAATATTAATATTGGCAATAAGATTTTTACCATTTTTTAAGTAATCAGTTTTATTAACAAAGAAATAAGGTTTCATTGTCCAATCATATGCTAAAGATTTAGATATGGACAATTTAACAGTATCTGTATTGTTTTCGTAAGCACCCTTGCCATTCTCAAGAGCTACTTTATACTCACCAGGGAATATCAGGTTCTGATATTTGCCATTCTGATCAGAACTAACAGTAAACCAACCAACTAAATCATAACCATCTTGATAGAATTTCAAATTTATAATACCATTTTCCAACGGGACAGGCTTCCCATTATATGTGAAATTTCCACTAAAAATTAGTTTTGGAGTTTCTTGATTGTCAAGTTTACAGGATTGAAAAAATAATACTGTAACTATAACTGCTAATAATTGAAGTATTTTATACATAGTGTTTAAATTTTATTGTCCAGGATTTAGTACTAATTTTGGGTTATTCGAAATAGCATCAGTTGGAATAAAAGTGTAATAATTTTTTCGTTCAAATGTTTTATTCTCAAACAAACGTGCGGGTTTTACTTTTTCTAAAACATATTTCAAATGATTGACAGATCCTTCATTTATAATTATATATGGATAAAGTCCATGAAAATCTTGACCAATAAAAGTTGATTCTGCGATCCTCCATCTTTTTAGATCAAAGAAACGATGCCCTTCAAACGCTAATTCAACTCTTCTTTCATGAACTATGTCTTCAAATGTTAATTGCTTTAAACTATTTTCTCCAAATCCGGCCCTTTGTCTAACCTGATTCAAATAACCCAGAGCTTCCGGTTTGTTTAGCTCGAAAGCAGCTTCTGCTGCGTTGAGTAGGATTTCAGAATAACGAAAAATAGGCCAATAATTAGTAGCTTGCTTTGTAACAAGCCCAGCTCCCGGCTCTGTTGAAATGAATTTTTTAATGTAGAATCCCGTATTTGTAACATTTTTATCGTTTAATGGTCCATCAAGACCGATTACTGGTCTATATAACTGATCTGTTTCACCTAATGACATTCCCATTTTATAATCATATGACCATGTCGATGAATTCCAGATCTTTTGACCAGCCAAAATATCTACATTTCTACTTTTAAAATTACTTCCCCCATACAGAACTGTTGCATAAAAACGGTAATCTCTATTCTTGAAAGCATCCTCTATCTTAGCATAATAAATTGGCGTGCCATCTGGATTAGTTGTCTCGATTTTTCCTGAAGTTCCATCTAGGTTTTGATAAGCCTCAACTAATTCTAGATATGGAGTGATATTAGATCCATTATTTTCAGTCTCGGCCATACTCGGAGTAGCATTTCGATATGTAAAACCGTGAATTATATCAGGCTCTAAATAATCTTTTGCAAAAATCATTTCATTGACGTCTTTAGTATTAAAAACATTGAAATAATCAGGATTCAAATAAAAACCGCCCTCAATTATTTGCTTACTAGCCTCATAAGAAGCAATATAATATTCATTACTTTTGCTTGCATCAATACCAACTTCTTTACCCGGGAGGATAATTGGATTAGGCATTTTATTATTATACTTTGCTAAACTTGCAGCATATAACATTGCCCGACTTTTGAGTGCTAAAGCGCTCCATTTGGTTGCTCTGCGAAAACCCTTATTAGCAGGCAAAACATTTGCAATCTCAGTTAGCTCTATCGCAATAAAATCATAAGTATCAGACTCTGTAGAGCGAGGAATCTGAAGTTCTTGGATTGATTGTCCAGGTTCATATGAATAAGATTTAGTTAAAATTGGTACTCCACCATACCGTTTCACCATTTCAAAATAAGTTAAGGCTCTTAAAAATCGAGCCTCTGCAATTAATTCGTCTTTTAAAAGCAAATTTGATTGAGTGGCTTTCTCTATGAATAGGTTTAGGTCCCGTATATGCCCATAGTTCCATAAACTATAATAATATGGATCAAGTACTCTTACTCCATTCAATCCATTTCGATCACCACTCCACATTGCCTCATCAGTAATAAGCATATTAAACTCAGCATTAGATAAATCTCCATGATAACCGCTTGCATTGAATTCATCTACGGGCATTCGACTATAGAGATTTGCCAAAACACCTGAAGCAAGATCTTCATCACTCCAAACTACATCATTCCCAAGAATATCATAAGGTTCTCGATTTAAATAATCATTACACGAAGCAAATATGATAAGTGTAAGTAATACTATTAATTTATTTTTTTTCATCATTTTCTGTTTTAAAAAGTTACTTTGCATCCGAGATTAAAAGTCTTCACTTGAGGATAACCAACGCCATTGGTATTTCCAAGTTCAGGATCAACGATATCGATGTTATCAAAGGTCAACAAGTTGGTGCCATTTACATAAAGCCTTACTGTCTCAAGTCCAATCAATTTCGAATAGCTTTTTGATATGTTATACCCGAATTCAATATTTTTCAATCGAATATAATTGATATTATATAGCCAGAACTCGGATCGTCTATCATAATTGTTATTTCTACCCGATATCCAACTCCCAGTGCTTGGATATTTACCAGGAATCCATTTACTATTTAAATCAAAAGGATCCTCTCTATGCCATCGGTCTGCAAGAATTGCGGTTGAATTACCATCGCCCGGTGCTGGTTTAATTAATTCCCATTCACTATTATAATTATACATTCCGGCTCCTTGCCACAGCATATATAAATCAAATCCCTTCCAGGATAGATTTAAATTAATTCCATAATTAAGTAGTGGCAGTCCACTTTGGTAACCAATTGCGCGAATATCATCTGAATTTAATATGCCATCACCATTCAAATCTTTATATTTTATATCCCCCGGACGCATGTCTCGATTTCCTTTTCCATCATTATCAATAGGATAATTATCTATTTCTTCCTGAGTTGTAAACTGTCCATCAGAAAAGTATCCCCACATAATCCCTTGCCAACGATTTTCTTGATTATTTTTCCAATAGTCAAAAGATGTAGCAAATTTTGGGTTATATTTATCAAGTGTTTTCCTACGACTAAATCCCATATTTATCCCTAGGCTATATTTTAGATCTCCCAATTTATCACGGTAGTCCATTGAAGCATCCCAACCTATATTCATATCACTTTCCAGATTGGCCAATGGAAGGTTAAACCCAACTTCTTCAGGAATTACAATGTCATTTTTGGAAGCTAGAAGCCCATCTCTTTTTCTTGTAAAAAAATCACCACTGAAATACAGCTTTTGATTTAACATATATGCATCAATCCCAATATTAAAATTTGAAGTTGTAATCCAAGAGATATTGGTTGCTGGAAGTCCTCTTTGCTCAATCCCTATTATTGTTTGGTTATCTCCCATTACGTACTTCCCTTTATCAAAATTATAACCGTCAAAATAGTCAAAGCCTCCAACATTAGTATCATCTCCAAGCTTTCCATAACTACTTCTAATTTTGAAGTCATTAAATACCCGATTCAAAATAGAACTAGTCCAAAATTGTTCTTGACTGATCCGATATCCTAAAGCAACAGCTGGGAACAATCCCCATCTATTTTCCGGCAAAAATTTATATGACCCATCATACCTTCCTGAAAGTTCAACTATATATTTGTTTTTATATGTATAGTTTACTCTGCCAATTATGCCAGCTCTTGCATTCTCCTCGTAAGTATTGGCTAAAGAATTAAACTCATTTGTTTTAATTAAGGTTAAGTAATTGGTTGTGGGAATACCATTTAAGGTAAAGTTAGGCATCTTCCTTTCTGACATTTCAGCTGCGACAACTGCATTTATTTGATGATCACCCTCTTCACGGAGGTAATTTATTTGCGCACGGAACATGTTTTCAGTAACATTATTAAACTTTCTTAACTTTGAACGGTTGGCATTTCCCCCTGTTACCACATACTCATTGGTTTCTTTGTTAAAAGTATACGCTTTAGTATCAAATTTTTGTCCATCATAATCGTTACCGGCAAAATAATAAGAACCTAATAATTTCGCTGTTAATCCTTTTATAGGAGTATCATATGTGAGGGAAAGGTTTCCCTGAAGTACTCTCCAGGTGTCTACCCAACTACCACTTTTCTTCTTATTAATAACTGATGTATTCACATATGTTCGATTTCCATTATCAGCAGGATAATCAGGATTATCATTAGCATAAGGTCTCTCCGTCGGTCTATTCCTAAAAATGGCTTCTGAAAAAATGTAGTAGTGATCTCTACTAACCGTAGTCATTACACCATCATTATTTTCAATTCTTCCATTCATGTCCATTCCGATGTTTAATCCGTGAGCTAATTCTGCTTGAATATTAGACTGAAAATTATTTCTTTTAAATTCAAATCCATCAAACAAACCACTCTGATCCAATAAACTATAACTTAAGTAATAATTGATTTTATCAGTACCACCGCTTGCATCCATATGTAGATAAGATTGTGGGGAATTAGGCTTAATGATGAATTTTTTCCAATTAAAGCTTTGGTATTTTGGGTCAGTTCCTTGCTGCCATTTATCATACTCTTCTCTTGTCCAACTGGTTGCCCCATAAAGATTCATATCTCTCTCTACCATATGATCTACCCATTGAGCAGAATTCATCATTTCGGGATATTGGGTAAAATTTTGCCACCCTTTTCTATAATTAATATTGATTTGATTAGGAGAATTTCTCTTCCCTTTTTTTGTATTCACAACAATTACTCCATTTGATGCCTGTATACCATATATTGCTGCCGATGCATCTTTTAATACTGTAATGGACTCAATGTCATTAGCATCGATGTTATTAAATTGTCCTGCATCTTTTTGTATTCCGTCTATGACATATAATGGATTACCTAAATTACGTATTTGAATATCAGCAGCTGAACCCGGTTTTCCTGTAGTTTGCCGTGCAGAAACTCCACCTATTTTACCCACTAAAGCACTCGCTAAAGATGTTTCTGATGAAGATATTAATTGATCTGTTTTAACAGAACTAATAGCACCGGTTATGGATTCCCTTTTCTGAGTTCCATAACCAATTACTACAACTTCTTCTACTCCGGTAGCTTCATCAACAAGTGTCAAATTAATAGTTGAATTGTCTCCTACTTGAACCTCCTGTCCCTTCATCCCCACAAATGCAAACTGCAAAATTGCTTTTTCAGGAATATTTGGAATTGAATATCCGCCATTGACGTCAGTGATGGTTCCTTTGGTCGTTCCTTTTACAACCACCGTAACCCCTGGAAGTGATGCTCCTGACGAGTCGGTTACCTTTCCTGAAACAGTTTTTTGCTGTTGACCCGAGTTCTTTACTCCCGACTTATTTTCAGCATTGGTAAGTACAATCTGGCGGTCGCTAATGCTGTAGCTTATTTCAGTGTCTTGAAACAA